>Ga0114970_10000393_pt1 | contig 32576 bp, 30 predicted proteins | sample M_140205_XF_Meta_FD_87030 | JGI IMG/M metagenome (GOLD analysis project Ga0114970, IMG submission 87030) | Freshwater microbial communities from Lake Montjoie, Canada to study carbon cycling - M_140205_XF_MetaG | ecosystem: Environmental > Aquatic > Freshwater > Lake | place: Lake Montjoie...
ACCTCTGGCAGCGACATGGTTATTTTGTTTGTTGGCGGGACTGGAACCACCAGTTCAACGATCGCTTTGTGGGCTTTGCTTTGCACAGGCTTTGGCGTTTGGCGGGGCAAGGCCATCGCGGATTACCACCATTGCATCAACATTTCTTCTGCAGGGTATTTTTTGGCCTGTTGGGTTTCTCTCTCGATCAAACCTTCTGAGCTGGATGGCCTGGCTGATCGTTCTTTTGGCGAGGCCCACCGCAACGGTTTGGCCATCCTTTGGAAGAGCCTGTTTTCGTCAGATGCTCATGGCCTTTGCTCTCGCTGCCGTCACAGGAATCGGTGCATGCGCTGGGGTAATCGCCAACCTGATTTTTCTTCCGGTGCTCGAGCTTTTCTTTATTTTTTGCATCTTGATCACTTTTGCTGGACCCAAGTTTGCTGCCAGAGTTGACTTCAACCGAATGGTGGAAATCATTTGTGATGCTGCGTTGTGGGCTTCTCAGAAAACGAGCGGAGGAATCTTTCGCCAGATGGACGCCGTGATCACTCACCCGGGAGTACGGGTTGGATTGATGGCAATGGCCTGGGCCGGCGCCTGCTTTTACGCAACCTCAACCCTGCTCGCCTCTGCAACTCCCTCTGACCTGCCACCAGAATTCACGGCCGATTGAGCCATTGTAGGCAACTTACTTTTCACGGCGCTCAAGTAAAGGCTGGCTGCACTGATGATTCCAGCAAAGGCTGCGACCAAGAAAAAGGCCGGGTGCCAGGCGGCTCCCAAGAGGAACATGACCAAGGCAGCAACCCCTGTCACGATGGCATTCACGCCAACCTTGTCGGTACGCGTGAGGGCCAGCTCTCCGTGGAGCACGCCGGAGCTATAGCCCTCGATCAGCACGTGTTTCAAGGCTGGCTTGTAAAAGTGGCGCAAGGCCGTTTGTGGCCGATAATAATAGGTAACATGCCAGAATGGCAGATGAATCAGCTGGATCCCTGCAATCTCGATTTCTGTCCGGCATTCAATTAAGAAGTCGACATACTGGCTGGCGATCTGATGGTGGTACTGATCCACATGTTGGCTGGCGCGCCTGATGGCCGATTCCTCGTCCACTTCAACGCCCGAGATCGGCAATCCGTTTGCGAATTTGAACTCGAAGGCCTCTTTTGCATCATAGGCCGAGCGATCTGCCTGAGGCTTTTCGATGTGCCCGCGGGAAAAGGTCGAGTCCAGAGGAAATCCATCCCAGTTGACCAGGATTTTTTCCTTTGGCTCATGCATCCGTGCGATGCCCCAAAGTTCACAAATATTATTTCGGGCGTTGATGCCCCAGCGGTAGGTCCTTCGGAACTTTCCGTTTTCATTGAGGAAGTCAGAGCCGTTTCCATGATCCTGGATCCTCGTCCTGCGCTGGGCCAGACCGGACCAGTCCGAATGAGCCTCGAGCGAGATCACCCAAAAAGGCACGCTGACTCCCTCGACCGACGCAACTACATATTCCTTGTCCACCATCTTCGGGTTGTGGTGCAGGCGCTTCAGCCATTCCAGGGTCATGTCTTTGACAGCCTTGGGGGCCATCGTATTGGGGATGATGTAATGGTCGAGAAAAGGGTCTTTTTCGCCCGTCTCAACGTTGTGTTTGAACGTTTCCGAGCAAAACGGACAGATCATCAAGTAGTTCTTGAAGTCGTATTGGGCCGATGTTCCACAGGTTGGACAGGCTAATTCATGCATGGACCGCAGTCCTCCTGCAAAAATTTTAACATGAATCGATTGACATCACGATTTTCGGCCTTAAGTTGCATGCGTTAGGGTGGTCAGCCGGGCGGTGCCGGAACCTGCAGTACGCCGTCGCAGGCGAATTGGCAGCCCTTAAAAAAGTTACAAATCCATAATGAAATGGGGAACATATGGGAAATAAAATCATTGGAATCGACTTGGGTACGACCAACTCTGTGGTGGCAATCATGGAGCAAGGGCAGCCGAAAATCATTGCCAACGCCGAAGGCCAACGCACGACACCAAGTGTCGTGGCCTTCACAAAAGACGGGGACGTTTTGGTTGGGGCAGCAGCCCGCCGCCAGTCGGTCACCAATCCAGAGCGCACCATTTATTCCGCCAAGCGATTCATTGGTTGTACGTTTAGCGAGCGCGAAGACGAGAGCAAGAGGGTTCCCTACAAAGTGACCAAGGGCCGTGGCAATCTCGCTGTGTTCGACATCGACGGCAAGGAACACACTCCGCCTGAAATTGCGGCCAAGGTGTTGGCAAAACTCAAGCAAGCGGCCGAGGATTATCTTGGCGAAAGTGTTACCGAGGCTGTGATCACAGTCCCGGCGTATTTTAACGACAGCCAGCGCCAGGCAACCAAAGACGCAGGCAAGATCGCCGGCCTTGACGTGAAGCGCATTGTCGCTGAGCCAACCGCAGCGGCCTTGGCCTACGGCCTCGACAAGAAAAAAAATGAGAAGATCGTGGTTTACGATTTCGGTGGCGGTACCTTTGACATTTCCATTTTGGAAGTCGGAGAAAACGTCGTCGAAGTGCTTGCAACCAACGGCGACACCCACCTGGGCGGTGACAACGTCGACGAAGTCTTGATCGATTATCTCGTCAAGGAATTCAAGACCAGCACGGGCATCGACGTCTCCAAGGACGCGATGGCCATGCAGCGCCTCAAGGAAGCCGCTGAGAAGGCTAAAATCGAACTTTCCTCGGCTCAGGCAACAGACATCAATCTGCCGTTTTTGACGGCGGATCAGTCGGGACCAAAGCACTTGAACGTGTCGTTGAACCGTTCCAAGTTTGAGCAGCTCATTGGCGAGATCGTTGAAAAGACGATGGCTCCATGCCGTCAGGTCCTCAAGGACGCTGGGCTGCAGGCTGCTCAAATAAACGAAGTTTTGCTCGTTGGTGGATCAACTCGTATTCCTCTGGTTCAGCAGAAGGTGAAGGATTTCTTCAACAAGGAACCAAACCGGACAGTCAACCCGGATGAAGTGGTGGCAATTGGAGCTGCAGTTCAGGCTGGCATCCTTGCCGGCGAAGTGAAAGATGTTCTTCTTCTTGACGTGACGCCGCTTTCACTTGGCATCGAGACCCTCGGTGGAGTCATGACCAAGCTGATCGAGCGCAATACGACAATTCCGACCCGTCGCGCCCAAGTCTTTTCGACCGCGGCTGACAGTCAGACGTCGGTGGAAATCAATGTCCTTCAAGGTGAGCGTGAGATGGCGCGCGACAACCGCCAGCTTTCTCGCTTTAGCCTCGTCGATCTTCCGACGGCGCCGCGCGGCGTGCCCCAGATTGAAGTGGCTTTTGACATCGACGCCAACGGCATTGTTTCCGTCTCCGCAAAAGACCTCGGGACTGGTAAGGAGCAAAAAATTACGGTTCAGGCTTCGACCAAGCTGAGTGAAGACGAAATCAGCCGGATGGTGAAAGACGCCGAAATTCACAAGGAAGAAGACCAGAAAAGGCGTGAGCAGATCCAGGCCCGCAACGCACTTGACTCCATGATCTTCCAGGCCGAGAAAATGATCCGTGAAAACGGCGATAAACTTCCGGCTGAATTGAAGGGCGAAGTTGAGACCGCTGTTGCTTCAGCAAAAACCAAGCTTGATGTTGAAGATGCTGCTGTGATTGAGGCGGCCAGATCAGAACTCGAATCGAAAATGCACAAGTTGGCCGAGGAACTTTACAAGTCTGCCCAGGCCGGCGGTGAAGCCGCAAAGGCTGAGCCTGGCAAGGAATCAACCAAGAAGTCTGACTCAGATGTGGTTGATGCTGAGTACGAGGACAATTCCAACAACCCCTGATGAGTAATCATCCTGAGGCCCGGTCCGTCATTCTGAGGCCTGGTCCGTCATTCTGAGGCCTGGTCCGTCATCCTGAGCGCAGCGAAGGATCCTTTCTTCTCCATCGAAGAAAGGATCCTCCGGCCTCAGAAGAACCTCAGCCCTTCCTTGAATCCATAAACGACTTCAGCAAATCCACAGGTACTGGAAATACAATGGTCGAATGTTGCTCCGAAGCAATATCAGACAGGGTTTGAAGGTACCGGAGTTGCACGGATACCGGATTCTGCGACAGGATGTCGGCTGCCTCGCGCAGTTTTGTTGCGGACTGCATTTCGCCTTCTGCAGCGATGATTTTTGCGCGGCGTTCCCGCTCAGATTCTGCTTCGCGTGCCATGGCACGCTGCATTTCCTGCGGCATATCAATGTCTTTTACCTCTACGGAGGCCACCTTGATTCCCCAAGACTCGGTGTTTTGGTCCAGGATCTGTTGGAGTTGGTCGTTGATCTTTTCACGTTCGGTCAGCAGGTCATCAAGCGTGTGCTGACCAAGAATTGAACGCAGGTGAGTTTGTGCAAGTTGAGTCGTGGCGTACAGAAAGTTCTCGATGTTGATCACGGCCTTCCGAGGATCGACGACCCGGAAATAGAGGACGGCATTTACTTTCAAACTGACGTTGTCCCGGCTGATGACGTCTTGTGGATCAATGGGCATGGTCACGGTTCGGATGGAAACGCGAACCATACGGTCAATCAGCGGAATTAAGATCACTGGTCCAGGTCCCTTGGGTGCGCCAAGGACCCGGCCCAACCGGAACACGACGCCACGCTCGTATTCCTGTAAAATTTTGATCGACGAAGCTAGAAACGCCAAAGCCAACATGAAAAATAGAAAACTTCCAGAAGCCACGAACAGCCCTCCTCGGGTTTTTATTGCAGTGTCAGGTATCTTTATTTCAACTTTGCGTCTGGACGTGGCCTTTTTGCAATTGGAGTTGCTGCCATAAATCCCTTTTGGCAGCCGGGTCTGTCTCCAGCTTGGAGAGCTCGGCTGCTTTCACGATTATGGCAGAATCCGTGCCAACTCGTTGTGCCCAATGGCGGCAAGCTTCCTCCGATGAATCACCGAATGCCACCATCAAACCGCAAGGACCATCAGCGGCAGAGCCCACCCGGCGGCGAAGGCTGGCATCGCCGTGAATTCGAACATCTTGGCGTCGATATCCGCAGGCGGCAGCAATCCGTGCCATGAGTTCTACGCAGGAGTCAGATAGGGCGGTTTCCCCATGGACCATCATCAGATAACGGGCACGCGCCCTTGAAGGATAGCGCTGTCCGCGTTGCTCAAGCCATTCCAAGTATTTTAGGTGTCTAGGGTCGCAGGTCATGCCCCCCGTATAACACCGGGGATGGTCAGGAGGCAACGCGGGTTGGCGCCCTGCCAGTTGTTGCGAGGCGACGATTTTTCAGGGCGACGGATGCATCTTTGATCTGTTGCGCCACGACATCCTCAGGGGCACCAAGCATCGAAGCCCGCATGAGTGCCAGGCGGGCTTTGCCGTGCTCTTTCATCCCGGCCAAGGCTTGGGCCTGAATCAGGAGAGCCTGTTCGCTCCACGGCTCTGTTGAAAAGGCTCTGAGTGCCAAGGCCTCGGCCTTGGTCGCATTATTGAGTTGCAGGTGCAGTTCCGCCATCAGACGGAAGACGTAGCTCATATTTTGGCTTTTCTTGATGGCTTCCAATGCGGCAAGTGCTGCCTGCGGGCGCCCACTTTTGATTTCAGCAATCGCCGAAATCAAGTTGGCTTCGTCCGCCTCCCCCGTCTTGGTCAATTCACTGGCGAGGGTTATGGCATCTTCAAGTTTTTCCTGCATGAAATACACCCGCGCAAGGATGACAGTCGCATCGGTCTGCTCTGGATGTCCCGCCCTCACATCGCGAAGAAGCAATTCAGCCCGGCGCAGGTCCTTGATCCGCTCGCAGGTCGACACAATGGCCTCAAGGGCCTCGCGCGCGTCGGGATAATAACGGCGCATTCGCTTGAAGTAATAAAGGCCCTTGTCGATATTGCCCTTCTTGATCTGCGCATGACCCATTGCAATCAAAGCAGGGCGCATCCTTTGGTCCATAAGAAGGGCCTTGCGAAAATGAGCGATGGCCTCTTCCGCCCGTCCTTGGTCGAGCAATAGTCGACCAAGCTGCACTTGGCGTTCGGGTTGCTTGCCATTCACTTCAAGCTCGGCGGCCATCAGCGACGCAGCCTCACCGACCCTACCCTTCATCAGGCGAAATTCTGCCAGTACTGCATTGGCCCGGTAGTAGGCTGGATGCTCTGCCAGTATATTTTCCAGCATCTTTTCGGCCACGTCGAGTTGACCGGTCTTACTCAAAGCAAACGCATGAAGGAATCTGACCTGAATGTTTTGATCGTCTATACCATTTGCCTCAATAAGTTGAAGCAAGGCAGCCGGATACTTCTGTTCAAGGAGCAGCTTTTCTGTTGTTCGAATCCTGTGTAGCAACGGCTCTGGAGACGCAAAAGAGTTCAGAAGTTTAACGACCTTTTTTTCTAGTTCATCCGGTTGAAAGGGCTTTAGGAGGTAATCATTGGCGCCAAGGTCAACCGCCCTGACGATGTCATCGCGGGACGACTCGCCGGTAACGACTAAAATAGGAATGTCTGCGCCAAGATTCCGGTGACGGACATTTTCAAGAACAGCAAATCCGTGGGTTTCGCCAAGGGCCAGGTCGCAAATCAGAAGGTCTGGGTGGCCCGAATCAATTGTTTTAATGGCATCGGCGGCATTGGAGGTTTCAAGGATTTCCTTGAATTCGATCTTGTGAAGGACACGCCGCATCGCTTTGCGGACTTGAACCTGATCATCGATAATCAGCACCGTGATTTCGCGGGGATCGAAGTTGTATTTTCCAGTGGCCATGGACCCCCTCCCTTCTCCCGGCTCCGTTCTTATCCGTTGGCCCCCTTGATGAGGGCTCGCGCACCCTGGTCCGCCGGTGCGGCAGCTTGGGCCTGCCGCCACAGTTGTCTGGCCTCTTCAGGTTGACCGGCCTTGTGCTTTGCAATGCCCGCCCATAACAGGGCCTGAGAATGCGCGGGTATCACCTTGAGGATTTCGGCAAACTCTTGAAAGGCTTTATCTGGCTGGCCGCCTCGCAAATACAACCGCCCGAGATCTAGGCGTACATCGGGCATTTTTGGGTAAATCGAAAGTGCCTTGCGGTACTCGTTTATGGCGTCCTGCGACATGGAGGATTGTTCATAAGATTGCGCAGCAGTGACATGGTGATTGGCGATGCGGCCCAGCACCATGTCAGGGACTTTTTGCCCCGGCCTTACCTGAGCAAAGGCCTGTTCAAAAATCCCGCGAGCCTCTTCATATTGTCCAAGGTCGCAAAGCAGAACTGACAGGTTGAGCGCGGCTTCAGTGAAGGCGCTGTTTACCTTGAGTGATTTTTTAAATTCACGAATGGCCTCAGGGAAGCGTGACTGCTTGTGGTGTGTAACGCCCAGTAAATTGTGGATGTTTGCCAATGACCCTTGAGTCGCGAGCGTTGATTTGAGCAGTTTTTCCGCAGCATCATAGCGACCGACGTTGAGGTACAACGCGACCTTTTTATGAACTGCGGCGAGTTCGGCACGAATTCCACTCATGAATATCTGACCTTCCAGATCAAGCGACGGAGGTCGCCTCAAAACGTCTTGTCACCAGAACTTTGATCTGGCCCGGGAAGGCAACGTCGGTCTCGATGCGTTTGGCGATTTCCGTGGAGAGGCTTTGCAGGTCAGAGTCTTTGACCCGCTTGTGACTAACTTCCACATGCACTTCCCTGCCACCATTCATGATTGCCGATTTGGTGACGCCAGGGAAGCTTCGGATGACTTCGTCGATCGCATTGAGTCGAATCTGGTAGCCTTCCTCGAGATTGACGCGAGCACCGGGGCGGGCACCTGAAAGGGTATCAGCCGTTTTCAACACAAAGGCCATTGGAGTTTCGATGATCAGGTCGTTGTGATGGGACATCACGGTATCGCAGATCATTCGACGCTCACCGTAACGGTCTGCGTAGTCGCCACTGATCACAGCATGGCTGCCTTCGATGCGGTAATCGAGCGCTTTGCCGATATCGTGCAAAATTCCACAACGCTTCGCATCGGACGGGTCCACACCCAATTCGGCGGCCACAACGCCAGCAAGGACGGCCACCTCAAACGAATGGAGGTACTGGTTTTGACGGTAACTCGTACGCCAATTCAAGTAGCCAATCAGTTTTTGTATTTCTGGGTGGATGCTGTCGAGACGCAAGGCAACAACAGCCTGCCGCCCAAGTTTGATGGCCTGTTGTTCAATGATTTCGCGTTGGCGCAGGTAGGCTTCCCGACTTTTGCCCCACGAGCCGCGACCCTTTGAAAGAAGTTCTTGCAGAGCAAGCCGGGCCGACTCGCGGTCTACCCCAGCGCCACCTGAAAGGCGCAGCACGGGCATGAAGTCGGGATTTTCCGGGCGCGACAATTCAATGTCGATCGTGGCAAGTTGCTTCATATCCATCATGAGCTGGGGATCCGCCTCAATTTCATCGGCAAGGCGCGCGCTTTCGATTTCGACGGAATTCAAAGTTTTTGGCCAAGGAAATTCCGGAGCATAGCGCGACATGGCGCGGCTGATGATCCTCTGTCCGGATTTGCGTGCAGACGACGCCAAGTCGTCACTGACAATTCGCAGTACCTTCTGACACTCAAGCTGGCGTCCCTCGATGATGGAGCGCTTGATCGCATTCTTGAGCTCGGTGGAATTTGTCCGTGACATTTCTTCAAGAAGCTTCTTGAGAGAGTCGTTGGTTTTTTCCAGGTCGCCCTCAAGAGTCAGGTGGATTTCGCGCAGGGTCTCGACCTTCTTGTTGGCCAGCTCCAGGCTTTTCTCCAGTTTTTCGAACTGCCCGTCATCAGCGTCGAAGGACTTCTCGCGGGATTCGAAATCAGCCTCGGCATTTTTCAAGTTTTCAATGCGCTCAGCGATCGATTCATCGAGGTCTTCGCGGAGGATTAGGATGTTTGCCTCAGCCCGCTTCAGCAGGTCCTCGCAGACGGTTTCAGCTTGGATCCGTGCGTCCTTGAGAACTTCTGACTTCTGATTGCGGTTGCCGGAAGCCAGTCTGCCTGGCAGTAAAAAAAGTCCAATCCGGAAGATGATATAGCCAAGCAGTGCGCTAACTGCGACTGTGATCAGCGTTTGATTTAGGTCGCTTGGGTTAAAAGCTGGGTTCATCGTATTATCCTTGACGGCTGACTTCAGGTCTCGGGGAGGTGAAAATTCACCTCTACTATAATTCGTAACCCGGAACGGGCTTCTTTACCATTAAATGAAGAAATCGTATGTTTTGCAGCTGGCGCCAAGGCGGGTAGGGGGATTTAAATGCAAATATCCGTTTTTATTGAAGAAACTCTCGATCTCTGTGCCCAGGAACTGAATTCTCGATTCCGTTCGGGGCTGGAGGTCCGTTCCAAGGCCGACGCCAGTTTGGTGACCGAAGCAGATCTGGCGAGTGAAAAGGTTGCACTCGGACGGATCAAACAGGCTTTCCCCGACGACGTCATCCTGTCAGAGGAGACCCATACTAGCGTCGCCCGGCGTCCTGAGGGCGTCCACGTCTGGATTGTGGATCCCTTGGACGGAACCACCAACTTTGCCAACGGCTATCCCTATTTTTGCGTCTCTATCGCGCGCGGTGTTTTTCGTGCCGACGGATCGATCCAGGTTGTGGCGGGGGGGATCATCGACCCGATCCGCAACAAAAAATATACAGCTGAGTTTGGTCGAGGTGCGTTTGCCAACGGTGTTCCCCTCCAGGTTAGGCCAGACAGGGCTATGGCGAAAACGTTTTTGGTGACTGGGTTTTATTTCACGGCACCGGAGAAGCTATTGCCTGAAGTCGAGCGTTTTACCCGTGTGGCCCGTGTTTGCCCGGCGATCAGGCGTGATGGAGCCGCCGCGTTGGACCTGGCGCTGGTTGCGGAAGGAATATTTGATGCATTCTGGGAAAACGGCCTTCAGGTCTGGGATGTTGCAGCAGGTTCCCTGCTGGTGAGCGAGGCCAACGGCACTGTGCAAAACTATTCAGCGAACCCCGAATCCTACGACATCGAGGCAACGGGTATTGTGGCCGGAAACCCGGCAACTGTTGCCGCCATTGCAGCCCTTCTGTGAGGCATGAAACAATTACGGAGCCACCATTCAAGGCAACCGGAGACAGACCGAAATGAAAAAACACGCCCCGTCCGCAATCGCCGCCTTCATTTTGATTGCGATCGTTGCTGCGCCGACATCGGCAGAGGCGAAACCTTGGATTGCGAGCGCAGACGGCGTGGAAGTCAACTGGGCCAGTTTGACGGCCCGTTTTGATGGTCTTGCAACTTCGGGACTTGGGGATCGCGAGGGCCTCAAGGGCCTTGAGCGTACGGCCTGGCGCAATGGATACGAGAAGGCTGGACCGGCGCTGGACCGTATCCTGCGGGACCAGTTTGTGGCCCTTGGAATGCAAGAGCACTGGCGGGAGAATGGCGATGAGACACTGGCTAAAGCCCGCGACCAGGTCAAGAAGTCGGTTAAATCGTTAAGCGCGACATTTTTTGCTTCGGGTGCGATTGAAGTCTCCATGGAAGCCGCACTTCAAGCGGGTTTTGCCAATGCCCTTCAAAGGACAGGTGCCGGGAACCGGAACTCAGGCCTATCCTCTCGGGATTCCGGTGGTGGTTTGATCCTGAAGGTCCCCGTCAATGCCGGACCATCCGTGGCCTTTTGGATCGTCGACCCGACCGGGAAAGTGCTGTTTGATCCAGGACACGTGTCGGGAGCAGTCTTGGCCCAAGGTTCAATGGGGCGCTGGTTTCGCGGCGAAAACAAGGATGAACTAACTAGAATTACTGGTAAAAAACCAGAAACCTTGGTGGTCTCAGAGGTGCGAACTGGCAACCGCCTCGTTGTGGATCCGACCCGGTTTGGACTCCTGCGCGAGGAGACCTTACGGGCCCTTTCCGAAGGCAAGGTGGCTTTGGTCGCGCCATGAACTTTTGAAAAATAGATTGTTTTTCATTTGCACACGACCTGAACGCGTGTTAAATCCCTCCGTCCTTCAGAAAAGAAGTGGTAGGGGTTTTTTTTTATGCCCAAAATGAAAACGAAAAAATCAGCTGCGAAGCGTTTCAAAGTTCTTTCCTCTGGAAAGATCAAACGCAGCAAGTGCAACAAGCGTCACATCCTGACCAAAAAGGATCGTGCACGCAAAAATAAACTTAAGAAGTCCGGGTTCGTCCATCCGTCTGATGTCGGTTTGGTGACTCGTTGTTTGCCAAACGGCTAAAGATTCAGTGATTTAAAGCAGGTGTTTTGTCATGGCTCGTGCAAAAAGAGGTTTTAAAGCCCGCCGTCGTCGCAAGAAGTTGCTTGCTTTGGCAACCGGCTTTCGTGGAACGCGGAAAAATTGCTACGGCACCGCAGTTCATGTGGTCCGTCGCGCACTCAAGTTCAGCTACAGGGATCGTCGCGTTAAGAAGCGTGAATTCCGTAGCCTGTGGATTATTCGGATCAATGCCGCAGCCCGCGCTGCTGGAATGAAGTATTCGGAACTAATGCACGGCCTTCGGTTGAAGGGAATCGAGCTTGATCGCAGCGTGCTTGCGGATATGGCACTCCTTGATGAGCCGGCGTTTGCCGCTCTCGTTAAGGAAGCAAAGTCGGCTCTGCCGGCTGCCGCCCACTAGAAGTTTTCGATTTTTCTAGAAGGCCCGCTCCTTATTTTAAAGGTGCGGGCTTTTTCGCATGGGGACGTGGTGGAATGGTAGACACGCTGGTCTTAGAAGCCAGTGCCTTTGGCGTGAGAGTTCAAGTCTCTCCGTCCCCACCACCTTCAATCCGGGTCCGCACGGAAATCCGGACCTGGCAAGCACCTACCGTAATAACATCCTGACTCGTAACAGGCTGCAGGCTGGTGATTTTTTTTCCATTTATGAACGATCCGTTCATAGAACCTTGATCTTCAATAAAGATATCCCCGGTGTCATTCACTTTCACCAACAGGTGTTTGCGGGAGATTTCCGGATCTGCCTCGAACCGGCCGAAGTGAGATGCCCTGCCAATAAAAAAATGTTTCTGCCGAAGTGGAATCTCTTCGCTGCGCCCATCACCATATTTCACGAAAAGCACGACATAATGGCTTTGAGTCTGCCGCAGTTCTGATTCAATCAGGCTGTCCACAAGACTTGACTTGGACTCATCCAGATTTTTCGCCGAAGTTTTATATTGTGTTGAGATGTGTCGGGTGCGCCTCTCATCTTCCAGCGCAAATTTCATGATCGTTTTGCCAATCCTGATCAGATCGCCACTCTGGAGTTTGGACTTCACAATCCGGTTTTCGTTAACGAAAGTACCGTTGGTGCTGTTCATGTCGAATATATGGTATGTGCCGCCAATATTTTGAATCTGGCAGTGGGTAGAAGAGACTTCAGTATCACTGATGATAACGTCGCCCTTTTCACGGCCAAAGATCGTCGCGTCTCTGCGGATTTTTATGGCTTCAGGGGACAAGCCGTCCCGCGTCACGTAAAGGACGGCGCGATTGTCGTTGGCAGGTTTTATCTTGTCGCTGCTCATGTTCCGCCATTCCTGAAGTTAGCCTTGGATTTTTTCGGCATGATCCAGTTATTATTTGAGCTGACGCAGTTTGGGAAAACCCATCCAGTGCCCCCTTTCGTCGATCCTTTCACGGGCTTGTGGCCATCATAAGCGGAGACATCATCAAGATGAGCGAAGTAAAATCAGAGATTTCCAGCAAGGAAGTAGAGTTCGCGGAACTGGTTCTAGGACTTTCGTCAGCGGCGCTTCATTATTTGGGGCAAGGCCATGGTGGCGACGTAAAATCTAAATCAAAAGAAACCAACATGGTACTTGCTAGGCAGAATATCGATATCATCCGGATGCTGAAGGTCAAAACCACGGGAAATCTTTCTACAGAAGAAAGCAAAATGGTCGATGCCGTGCTTACCGACCTGATGATTAAGTTTCACCAGCTCAAGGGCGAATGACTAGTTATTTTTTAAATCTCTCTGGATGGTTAATTTTGTTGCCGTTGGCAGTGTCGTTGAGTCTTTAGCTAGAGCCAGAATTCTGAAGATCGCATAGGCCCCCTTTGATGTCTCGAGTTCAAGTAGGCTCACACCAGAGCGCTTTTTGTCGAGAAGCGCGAGTTGAGAATCTGATCCCCGTATTGCAAGGGCTTGAATTTTCTCCCTACTAAAAATCGACGCCGGTCCACCGACAATCACATAAGCCCCTTTGCGCCCAAGGATGATGCCGTCGTAGCCAAGGCACTGATAAATCCAGGCCAGGGTCGATTCAGGCGACTTGTCGCCATGGTAGGGTTTTCCAGCCCCGATCTTGTGCAGCTGCTGCCCGTCATTTGTATAAATTGAAGGCTCTTTTCCACGAATACCGGCAATGATCACATTCGCACTAGATCTTAATGCAAGAGGCAACTTCTTTGTTTTTTTGGTCAGGCCGCCTGATTCCTGATTCAGTCTCAGCGAGAGGTCGGCACTGGGCCCGTCCACGACCAAAAAAGGGGAAATTTTTTCAATCGCACGCCCGTCGACTATAAAGTTTACCTCGCTTTTGTCGGATACCTCCGACTCCAACAGCAACAGTCGCCGTGGCACCGACAGAGGGGGAAAAGACGCATTTTTAACTTCGCTGATCCAGGAGTCAAGGTCCGGGGCGGGCTCCAAAGTTCGTGCGTGGAGAGACCGCGAATACAGGCCAGAGGTCAATGAAACGCAGAGTCCGAATGCGCAGGCGGCTGCGGGCAAAAATCTATTTTGATTCTTCATAAAAACTCCCCTTGCCTACCATTTGATGACGAGCCCTAAACCAGCGTATGCAGACCTCAGTTGAATCGCTGATACGCTCACTTCCCCTGGCGCGAGTTCACCAGACTTCAGGTCCTCGATTTTTAAATTTTCGTACGACGTAAAACCAAGAATATTTAGTGAATAATCGACCCCAAAACTGCGGAACTGTAACCCCGAATTAACAAACAGGTCGGCCCCCATCCTTTGAGCCGAAACCGCGCTTGTGCCGAGTATTGGTAGAAAACTAATCGCCCGGTCGAGGGCATACCAAACGCGTCCCGTGTAATGCTTGGTGATCCGTTCAGCCGAGACCTCCAGCGAGAAACTCGGCTGATCCTTGGCCACAAACTTTTGGGTCGAGGTAGCCGCCCCGCTATCGTCGAATTCAATCGGCTGGGTGGTCGTCAAATAATATCTTCCCAATTTTGGTGTCACTTCAACTCTGTTAAAAAAAACTGGAAACATGATCGAAAAAGATTTCCCTAAAACAAATTTCGACCATTCCATGTCCAACGTGCTGTCACCCGACACATAGGTCGTCTTCGGGAACTTGTCGTAATAAAACTTCAGGCCATTCAGCGGTCCAGATCCAATCTCAACCAAGAGGCCATACGTCGCTGCATTCTCGAGCAGTTTGTCACCCTTTAATAATTGGGTGCCGTAGCGCAATCCAACGTAGCCAGATGCCGCAGTCTGAAATAGAAGGTCCGAAATTGAGTCGTAACCCTTTGAAAATAATCTATTGAGCAGTCCCGATCGTGCCGCATCCATCAGTCGCTCGTGGGCCTCACTGATTGCAGTGGCCATTTTTTTCCCCTGCGACCCAGCCCCTTCGGGAGAATGGATCCAGATTCTCGTCCCTGGGTCGAAGTTATCCTTCAATTTCTGATCAAATGAATACTTGGCCGAGGGCACGAGGAAAGTGCGGGAACCGGAGCCACTGCCGGCCTTAACCTTTATTTTTTCAACTTTGATCAGTTTGCCCTCGCCTAGATGTGTTGCAACCAGGCGGCCGGAGTTTGAATCGCGTTCGAGCCTGTAAAAAACTATGTTTTGCAGCGGATCAACCTGCACAAATTTTCTCGTTTGAAATTTTTGCTCCTTGTACATCGACAGGCGTAACTCACTCCCCTTGAGGGATACCTTTGATGGGTCAAGGCGGTTAAGAATGGGAGAGCCATCAAGGAGTGCATAGGCGATCAAACTTGCAAATTCCTGTTCGGAAAGAAATTCTGGCGCCCATTCACTGGAAGGGATGGTAAGCACGGGCCTAGAATTTTTTTGCGGCGGCCCAGCTAGATTGGTACCGACCCAAAAACCGATTGAGTCCCCCGCTTTTGCAATTCGAACCGTAACGTTGAAATCCTCTGCCGTTGTTTTTCCCGTTTTTACAGCAGCGTTTTCACCCAATTTGCAGGTCGTCGAACCAGCAGGGCCGGATTCCCAAAGGCCTGCCCCATCCATTAATGCGCTTGCCAACGTTGAGCAGGAAGTCTCCCAAGCGGAAGCCTTCTTTGTTTTCATGGCGAGGAGCTCTTCGGAAATTGTGATTTCGATCGCGACCGAATTGATTGGCGAAAACACCCGCGATGACTTCGGTCGTGTGGGTGTATTTGCATCGGGGGTCGCTGAAAGCGCCGCAGGCGCTAGGCCTGTAATGATAAAAAGTAATATCCAGCCGACACCAAGGGCAATTCTTTTCCTTCTATTTTTGGTGGCCAGATTTACCATTTGACTACCTGAAGCTATTTATTTTGACCGGTCGCGTGAAAAATGCGCTGGAGTTTTTCCGGACAAACGAAGCAACGGATGGATACTTGCGTACAAAATCAGCGTTCACCTGAAAGAGATTTTGGTCCTGGAAGACGAAGATGCTTTTGCCATTTTGAAGGGATCCAGCCACAAGCGACTGAATTTGATCGACGGAATATTTTTTTCCGTTCACTAAAGCATCCCGGGGACCTGTGAATGCAAAGTCCGCGTCAAGGATTTCCCGGAGCCGGTCCGAGTTGGCGTTATTCAGAGCACCCCCGCTGATCTCAGCAATCACCTCCTGATCTTTTACAAGAAAAGTCCCGGATGGCCTCAACGTCGCAGGAGCGTCGAAGCCGCTTTGGGTGGCAGAGCGCATCATGCCAAGGAAAGGCCGGATGACTCCGGCCTTTACGGTGGTCAAGACCAGCGGAAACTTGCCTGGGTTGCCCCCGGTGGTGCCAGCAATCCAAGGGCCTATTACGGGTCGCTCGATCAAGTCTTGAAGACCGACGGTCACGCTGGCCGCCTGCCCGAGAGGACTAAGCGATCCAATTGAAAATCCGCCCTCAATTGGAATCCTGCGCGCGGTCTGGCTTACTGCAAAAATGATCGAGGCATCGAAGGAATGAATGGTCGCACCGTTCCTTGATTTTCCCGCGCCGGATTCAATGAGGGAGCCGATGGAGGTTTTTCCCGCAAATGAATTGGGCTCGCCTGTTGGGGTAAGTGGTATCACGACGCCCTTGTCCTTCGGACCTTGTTTAAGTTCGACCGCGATTTTTGTTGGATCTATATTGGATTTGAGGCTGACTTTTATAGTTAGTTCGGTCGACGAGATTGAAGTGAAAGCGGCAGACGTCCAGAGAGTTTTTCCCGGCGCAGGAAACAGCAGCGAAGCCGTTGCCATGATTTTGGGTTGGGGTTTGGGAGTTGGGATGGGAGTTGAAGTCGGCGTTGGAATCAGGGTTGGAGCTGGGGTCGCTACCGCCGCCAAGGCTTGCTCAATCATTCGGCCGCTCTCTACGGCTTCGACCTTCGTAAGGGTCGTTGTCTTTCCGGTTTTAATATTCTTTTTTACAACCTCGGTGATCCCTGCTGCTCCGGTGCTCTTTGTGGTCACCGACTCTCCGGCGCTAACAGTAATTGCCCCGTTGCCAGTTAGAAGTATGACGGGTCTTGACTCTGCATTACCCAGAGAAACCTGTGTTTGTCCGGCGCGCGTTGCGTCGATCAGGATGGTTGGGCTTGATGCGGCGTCCTCTAGCGACGCAATGGTAATCCTTGAATTGGCGCGACAGTCAGCAGTCCTGCCGGAATAAAAATTGATACCCGCCGATGAGTCTGGGCCGGTGACGATCTGGTCGCCATCGGCCAGCGACGTTCCGGTGCGCACGGGACGGAAATCGAGGTCGCCGGATTTCACCTGGACTACTCCCTCGACCTTAGAGATCCAACCAATCTTTGAGTTCGATTGGAATCCATAAAAATCAAATCGACGCAGGGCTGCGATGGATGCCACGAAGGCGCCGACAACGATGGTCATGGCGACGACGATTTTCACAATAAAGCTGAAACGGCCATTCATAAGATAGCAAAACCCCTGGTTCAATAGTTACGGGGTTTCATCGGAACATCCCGCAACAACTTGATTTTTGGTCCAATCCCCTAAAGCCTCTCAAGTTCTGTCCGATCCCCCTGTGAGTAGAGGAGGACAAAATCAATGGCGGGCAGTTCCAAGGTCCCGTTTTTAAAGTCGCTGCGGGCTCGCTTTGCGCTGGTCATCGCATCCGTTGCGTCTTTTGCAATCCTTGTCATTTTTATGGTTTTCAGTTCGCGTTTTGAGACCTTCCTGAATAGCGGGATCAAGGAAGAATTGACGGGTAATGCCGAGAAGGCGGCGGATGCCGTGGGTGCAACCGTCAAAACCCAAGTCGGTCAGTTGACGACATTTGCGGCGCCCCTCCTGTTGGCTGACCCGGCAAAACAAAAAGTCAGCTTTTCGGCTTTTCTTCAGGGGTTTAATGAATTTTTGACCCTGTCTACCTACCGATTTGATCCAGTCCGAAACGAGATTACTTCAAGCGTCACCAGTGACCTGGCCGATTTCCAAAAACAGGACGCTCTTTTTCAAGGGGGCGATTCGGTCGGGATGCATAGAACTCTCCTAGAACTGGAAAAGCGTGAGCTCGAGCAGTTTGCTCGCAATGAGTCCCTGGCCGGATCACTTCAACCATCGTACCGTTTTGTGAGCCTCGCCCGGGAATCACGGCTTCCAGTTTTTACAATTCTTGTCAGATACCCCCCGGAGAAAGAAGGCAGCAAGGAATTTTCGCTGGTTGCGACTTCCATTTGGCTGACATCATTGATGGTCGCCTTGCCAAAAACCGCAGCAGTGGAAACCAGCATCGTTGATGGCTCGGGCATCGTCGTTGGATCAACCGTTGTCCGCGATGTACTTGCTGCCCGGTCCTATGGCGATCTGCCTGTGGTTCGGGCTGCTCTGGTTTCAGTTCAGCCGAGCGGGTTTTACGAGCGTTTGGGTGAGTGGAAGATCGCGGCTCGCTTGCCTCCGGCTCTGCGGGATCTTCTGCCCAAGAATCAAAGTTTTGTTTACCAGGGCAAGCGGCGGTTGGAATGGGTGGGAGCTTTTGCTCGCGTTCAAAAGCAGGGCATTGGCATGGACCGGCATTGGGTGATTGTGCAAAAGCGTTCAGATGCCGTCTTTGGTGTTCTTAAAAAATCTAAACTGGATACGATTCTCGCAGCACTTTTCGTTCTAATTGGGGCTGTGGCTGTTGGTGTCATCTGGGCTGGTGAAAGCACAATTCAGTTGGGCAAGGTTTACCGCGCTACGGGTGAGATTGCGTCGGGGAAGTTCGACACGAGAATCGAGGGGCAATCTGAGGATGAGATTGGTCAAATAGCGGGAGCCGTCAATCAGATGGCCGCCGATTTAAAGGAACAGGTCGAATTAAAAGCTGAAAAAGGCCGCCTGCTGGCAGAGGCCAACACGGCACGGACCGTCCAAGAAACTTTTTTTCCTGCCGGCACCATCTCCGTCAGAAATCTCAAAATGACTGGAAGCTATCAACCCGCCACTGAGTGTGGCGGTGATCTTTGGGGACACTTCACCGTCCGTCCCGGAGTTGAGCTGGTTTACATTGCAGATGCAATGGGGCATGGGGCCTCGGCGGCGATCATGACCGCAATGGCCTATACGGCATGCAATCTGATTTCAGACATCATCAAGGACGCCTCGATCTTCCATGACTCGCCGGCACAGTTGCTGAACCGGATGAATACCGTGATCTTCGGAGCAGTGAAGGGCAAGATCAGCATGACTTGCTTTGCGGTGCTCTATGATTTCAACAAGGGGCAAATGGTTTTTTCAAACGCCGGGCATAATTTTCCCTTTGTGATGTTTCCGGTTCAAGGCGAGGCTGCGAGGCCAGCAATCCCTCAGTCACTTTCGCTCAGCGGCAATCCGCTCGGCGTCGATGATGCAAGCGTCTTCACCGATAAAACGCGTCCTATTTTGGCAGGCGAGCGGTTGGTGTTGTTCACCGACGGGCTGATTGAATGCCGTTCACCTGGCGGTCAAATGTGGGGGCGCAAGGCATTGAGTTCAACCATGCAGTCTGCGAACAAGGCTAACAGCGTCGAGGAATTGCGAGACGCAATCGTAGGCAAGGCATTTGGTTTTTTTGCCAATGTCCCCCTCGCCGACGACGTGACCTTGGTTGTTGCTGAGGTCGACTCTAACTGGGTCGCCGGGAACAATGGATTGGTTTCAGAGAGCCAACCGGGGCCCGTTGAAGTCGGCACTATTGATCTGGCGGTGGCCTGATGGATATGTCCAAGTATGAATTTGGCGCCCAAAAAGCCCTGCATCAAGGGCTGCAATATGCTCGTGGATTTGGTCATCCCCACTTTGAACCCGAACATGTCGCGCTCGCCATCGTAAAGCATGGCAAGGTCGGCCTTTCAAAGGAAGTGTCGGATCGATTGAAGGTTCACCTTGAGAGTCACCTCGCCAAAGTTCCGCGCATCTTTGGTTCGATCAAGATTGAATTCGGAAAGCGCCTGTCGGGAGCCCTTGACCGCGCCGAATCTTCGGTGAGTGGAAACCCGGTGTCAGAGGCCGTCCTTTGGGATTCAATTTGTAAACAGTCGACAGCGATCCTTAATTTTTTTGCAGGATTCAAGCAAACAAGGGTTGAGTCCCGCGATTTTGTCCCGTTGTCTGCCATCGATGATTCCCAGCCGACAAGCAATACTGCCCCATCAGCAAATGGGGTCAGCGAACCAGTTGCAAAGAAGGCGAAGGCGATCAAGGAAGAAAAGGCCGCCTCAAATTCCGACGAATTCAAAATGAATTCATTTTTAAAGGCTTACACCTCTGACCTGACGGAACTCGCGCAAAAAGGCGATCTTGATCCAGTCATCGGTCGTGATCCCGAGGTTCGCCGCGTCCTTGAGATTCTTGGGCGCAAGAAGAAAAACAATCCTCTTCTTTTGGGCGAGCCCGGGGTTGGGAAGTCGGCTGTTGCGGAAGCCGTTGCGTTGAAAATTGCCAGTGGCCAGGTTCCCGAAACCATGCGCGACAAGCGTGTCTTGTCGCTGGACCTTGGTGCCATGCTGGCTGGCGCGAAATTTCGCGGCGAATTCGAAGAGCGGATCAAAGGCCTGCTGCAAGCTCTCGATGAATACCGAGGGCAGATTATCCTTTTCATTGATGAAATTCACATGATCGTAGGAGCTGGAAATCCTCAAGGCTCTGCCGACGCAGCAAACCTGCTCAAGCCAGCCTTGGCCCGCGGTTTAATTCAATGCCTTGGGGCCACGACCCTGGATGAATTCCGCAAGTACATTGAAAAGGATCCGGCGTTGGAGCGGCGTTTTCAGCCACTCATGGTGGAAGAACCTGGCCGCGCCGCAGCGATCTCGATCTTGCGTGGACTGAAAGCCCGTTATGAAATCCACCATGGCGTTCAGATTGACGATGACGCATTGGTTGCGGCCGTAGACCTGTCAATCCGTTACGTCCCGGATCGTCGCCTGCCCGACAAGGCCATCGACCTTGTGGATGAGGCCGCCAGCCGCCTGCGCCTACAGATTGCTAGTGTTCCGGCTGTATTGGACGGGTTGCGCGGGCGGATTGCCCAACTTGAAATCGAACGCAACGCGATTGGCAATCAGTCCATAAATCAAAAGGCTTTCGCCATCATTGATGCCGAGCTCGGTAAAGTCCGCAAGGAACACGAGCGAGTGGAGTTGATTTGGCGGAGCCATCACTCAACGCTGGAGTCTTTGCGCGAGGCCGAGGCGCGGAAAGAGGAGCTTTCCGGTCTTTATGAAGGCGCAAAATCGCGAGGAGAATTCGAATTCGCCGCACGTCTGCAATACATGGAAATTCCGAACAACGAAAAACACCTGTCCGAATTGCGGGCACACCTTGGAACTCAGCAGTCTCAAAATTCTTTTCTTCGGCAGGTCGTTGGTTCGCGCGAGATTGGCGAAGTTGTCGCTGTGTGGACGCGGATCCCGGTCGACAAGATTGTTGAGGATGATTCAAATCGATTACTCAAAATGCGAGCCCGCCTGGAGGTTCGCGTCTTTGGTCAGGACGCCGCATTGGATACGGTCAGCCGGGCGGTTCGCAGGGCGCGCACCGGCGTCAACGATCCGAAGCGACCTCTTGGGGTATTCTTGTTTCTTGGGCCAACAGGCGTCGGCAAGACCGAAACCGCTAAAGCATTGGCTGCAGAAATGTTCGACGACGAGAGTAAGATGATTCGCGTCGACATGTCAGAGATGATGGAGTCACACAACGTCGCACGGTTGATTGGAGCGCCCCCGGGATATGTCGGCTATGGGGAGGGCGGAGGTCTGGCGGAGGCCGTTCGTCAAAAGCCCTACACGGTCGTGCTTCTGGATGAGATTGAGAAGGCGCACCCAAAGGTCCTGGACATATTGCTTCAGGTTTTTGAGGACGGCCGACTGACTGACGGGCGCGGCAAGGTGGTTGATTTTCGAAATACCCTGATCATCATGACCTCGAATCTGGATGTGGGTCTGATTCAATCCAATCATGCCAGCCAAACCGATGATGGGGGCTTGCGCCGTGCCCTCTCTGAAACGCTGAGGCCAGAATTTGTCAACCGGATTGATGAGATTGTGCAGTTTCGTAAACTAGGCCCCAAGCAACTTGAGATGGTCTTGGGTCGACTGCTAATCGAACTTAATGACCGTTTGTCATTTCGAAACTTTCGCGTAGGCCTTGGGCCGCTCTTGCAGGAGCACCTTTTGGTCATGGCCTCGGACCCCCGCTTTGGTGCCCGGACCATGAGGCGAGCCTTTCACAGCAAGGTGGTAGACCCGGTTTCAGACCGGATCCTGGTCATGGCAGCCGCATGCCGTGGTAGTTGGATTTTGGATCTTGACCCCGATGGACGCCCCGTTTGGCGGGAGGAATTTGATTCATCCCGGTATCTTCCCCCGGCCAGGGAAGGCTGATCCGTGGAGAAGTTGCTTGGATACCGCGTTCCGGGCTTGACAACATTGGGTCATAACAATAATTCTTCTGCGATCCGCATCCGAGTTGGGGCGTCGACAAGCGGTAAGTCACTGGATTTTGATTCCAGTATTCGTAGGTTCGAATCCTACCGCCCCAGCCACTCTTTCCCGCTTTTCTTCAATGTATGGCACCTCTTTCTGTTTCGAGGGTTGGCCTGATGGAATCTGGACTCATCGTATTTTCTGGCAATGCGAACCGGCCCTTGGCCGAGCGGATTTGCCGCGCGCTCAATTGTGACCTTGGAAATGCCTCGGTAACTTCATTCTCCGACGGTGAAACCCGCGTTGAAATTGAAAGCAACGTCCGCGGGCGTGATGTTTTTATTGTCCAGCCGACTTGCGCGCCGGCCAACCATCACATTATGGAAGCGCTCATCATGGCAGATGCCTGCCGCCGTTCTTCTGCCCAACGCATCACCCTTGTGGTCCCTTACTTTGGGTACGGACGTCAGGAGCGCAAGAGCGCTCCCAGAACTCCAATCACGGCAAAATTGGTGGCAGACCTTTTTGCCAGTGCCGGATTTGACCGGGTGTTGTCCTTGGAGTTGCATACATCCGCGATCCAGGGTTTTTTCAATCTTCCAGTGGACCATCTTTTTGCCAAACCTGTTTTCGCTAAATATCTGGCGACCCGTCCCGACATTCTTGAGGATCTGATCGTGGTTTCGCCGGATGCCGGCGGCGTGGAACGGGCAAGGGCCCTCGCAAAGTACTTTAATTGTGGCCTTGCCATTGTCGACAAACGTCGAGATCGTCCGAACGAAAGCACGGTCATGAACCTCATCGGCGACGTGAAAGGGCGTAATTGCCTGATTGTGGATGATATCTGCGATACCGGCGGATCTTTGGCCAAGACGGCTGACACTTTGGCTGAAAATGGCGCAAAAGGCGTCTATGCCGTGATCAGTCATCCGGTCCTTTCTGGTCAGGCTCTAGCCCGGATCGAAGCCTCGGCATTAAAAGAATTCATTTGCACGGATTCAATCCCGCTTAGCGTTGAATCAAATAAATCCAATAAAATCATACAGTTAACTATTTCAGACCTCTTGGCGGAAGCCATCCGCCGCATTCATAATTCGGATTCCGTCAGCTCACTTTTCGTGTAGAAGGCAGGCTGGCGAAACTCATTGGACAAACGGCTTGAAAGCCTTGTCAGATGTCGCTATAAGCCATGGTTCTGTTGGTCCTATAGATTTTAGGGTGAGTACCATCATGTCCGAAAAGACGATGATTACAATTGAAGGAAAGCATCGCGAAGTCACAGGCAAAGGCGCTTGTCGCCGAATGCGTCGCGATGGAGTGATTCCCGCAGTCCTCTGCCATAAAGGCAAGTCGACCATGCTGGAAATTAACCCGAAGTTTCTTGCCAGGGCTTGGCAGAACGAGAAATCGTTCAATCTCAGCCTCGATGGCAAAGTGCTTCCAGTTCGTATAACTGAACTTCAGCTTGACCATGTGAAGCGCACTGCGCTCCATGTGGATCTGGCTCACATCTGATTCTTTTGAATCAGGCGTTGCCTTTTTCCGGGTGAATGATCTTGAAGCTCCTTGTGGGTCTCGGAAATCCGGGGAAAAAGTACGAAGTCACCCGTCACAATGCTGGATTCATTGTGGTGGACGAGCTGGTCAGGCGGGCCAGTGCTGAATGGCGGGATGATTCGTCCCGCTTTGAAGCGCTGACTGCAAAGGCCGTCATTGCTGGTGAAGAATGTTTGGTGATCAAACCCCAGACATTCATGAACGTCAGTGGCAGGTCGGTGCAAAAGGCGGCGGCTTACTTCAAAATTCCGGTGACCGATATCGTGGTCGTGTACGACGACATCGATGTTCCCGCCGGGAAAGTAAAGGTAAGGACAGCCGGTGGTCATGGCGGCCACAATGGAATCCGCAGCATCATTGAGTGCATGGGTTCCGCTGAATTCCCAAGGGTAAAGTTGGGGGTCGGCAAACCGCTCGAGGCGACATTCCAGGTTGCTGTAGCGGACTGGGTTCTGGCTCCTCTGGGAAGTCAGGAACTGGAAAACATGAGATGTGTGATGGCCGATGAGGCTCTTCTGCGATTGAAAAATCTTTTTCAAGGCAGTAGATCAGCTGGGCTTGGAAATTAACCTCCTTTGCCTGCACCAAAACGTAGTGCAGGCTGAGAAACCGTAAAGGAGACGGAAAATGCTTAGAGAATATGAAATGACATTCATCACCCGTTCGGACTTGCCTGAGGCCGACTTCAATGGCGTGCTGGCCAAGTACGAAAAGTACATGACCGCTGATGGTGGTGAAATCCTGAAGAAGGAAGCGTGGGGCTCCCGCAAGTTGGCCTTCCCAATCAACAAGCAGCACCGTGGTAACTTCATGGTTTACGACTTTGCTGGGCTTGCATCTCATCTGACTGAGATGGAACGTCTGATGCGCATCGACGAAAACGTCCTGCGTTATCTTTCGGTCCTGATCAACAAGCAGGTTGATATTGAAAAGCGCAAGGACGAGATCGTTAAGGAAGCTGTTGCGGCGAAAGAGCGTGAAGCTGCAGCCCGCGAAGCCGCAGAAGAGCTCGGCGGCCGGGATTAATTCGAACGGTTGAACCAGGAACACCGATTCCGGAGTAGTGAATCATGAAAATTATTTTGAACCACGACGTTGACAGCCTTGGTCGCGTTGGTGACATTGTCAATGTTCGCAGCGGCTATGCCCGCAACTTCCTTTTGCCGCGCGGCCTCTGCATGCAGGCAAACGAAGAAAATAAGGCGGCCTTGGCGCACCACAAGCGCATCCTCGACAAGAAGCGCGCCGGCATGCTGGCTGAAGCCAAAAAAGCTGCAACAGCGATTGAAAAGACCTCTGTCACCGTCACGAAGCAAGTTGGCGAAGATGAGAAGATTTTCGGTTCAGTGACTACGGCTGAGCTCGAGCAGCTCTTGGCGGCTGAAGGCGTCAAGGTTTCCCGCAAGGACATCACAATCCTTGATGACATCAAGAAAGTTGGCGTCTACGCTGCACAAGTCAAGTTGCACAGCGATGTCAGCGCCAAATTCAAGGTTTGGGTTGTTGCCGGCTAAGACCGGTTCTTGTTGAGATTCACAGGCGCTGGGTTGAGAATGGCCCTTCCTTTGGGAGGGACTCTTTCCCGGCGCTTTTTTTTGATTTTTTTCGGAAGTAATGGAAAACACAAGAACGCCATCACCAATAGACGTTGTCGCCCCGCCTCACTCTGTTGAGGCAGAAAAGGCGGTTCTTGGTGCCGTACTGCGTGATCCACCGCTTCTAAGCATGATTTCCGACAAGATCCGGGAAGACTATTTTTTTCTGGATTATCACCGCAGAATTTTTGCAGTGATGATGGGACTCGATGCCAAGAGCGAACCCTGCGACCTTGTCACCGTTGCAGATCGTCTGCAACGGCTTGACCAGGATTCCCGCATTTCAGCTCCAGTCTATCTGGTCGACTTGATTCAGCAGGCCCCTGTTGCGCAGAATATCGAACACCACGCCAGGATCGTTGCTGAGTACTACTTTCTCCGAAAGATGATCCGCGTCTGTCAGGATACCATCGGCAAGGCTGCTGCGGCCGAGGGCAACATCATGGGATTTGTCGAGGAAGTGGAGAAATCCTTCCTCGAGATCACCAATGAGCAGGACCGTCAGGGTGGGGTCTCAACCCACATGGAGGTTCTTGAAAGCACGATCAATGAACTTGAGCAGAAGATGCTCCGCGCCGGAGAGCTTAGTGGCGTACCTTCAGGGTTTAACGACCTCGATTCGGTGACTGGTGGTTGGCAAAAAAGCGACTTGATCATTCTGGCTGCCCGACCCGGCATGGGTAAAACCGCCTTTGCGCTGAACTGCGCCATGAATTCGGTCAAAAAAGGCCACCCAACGCTGATTTTTACCCTTGAGATGGCAAAAAATCAGTTGATGACTCGTTTGATCTCCTCTGAGGCGCGGGTGGACTCCGCTAAACTCCGTCGTGGTGACCCGCTGACCGAGGATGAACGCAACCGGTTGGTCCAAGGGTTCAGATCTTTCAGCGGCCTTCCTGCCATGCTTGGCATCGATGAGACCGGCGGCATCAGCCTTTCTGAGGTTCGTTCCCGTAGCCGTCGGTTCAAGAAGGAGCATGGCCTATCCCTGATCATTGTGGACTACTTGCAACTCATGACGGCCTCACATGGTCGTCGTCCTGAGAGCCGGGAACGTGAAATTGCAGAAATTTCAAGCGGACTGAAAAACCTGGCCAAGGAGCTTCAGGTTCCCGTCTTTGCCTTGGCACAGCTGAATCGTGAGGCCGACAAGCGCATCGATAAGCGACCCAAGATCAGCGATTTGCGCGAATCAGGTTCGATTGAGATGGATGCCGACGTGATTTTGTTTGTCTACCGGGATGAATACTACGATCGTAATTCAGAAGACTCGGGCAAGGCAGAAATTATATTTGGAAAAAACCGCCACGGCGGTTTGGACACCGTGCCATTGGCTTACCAGCCCTCCTTTGTTTCGTTCTATAATCTGCTCAAGGGATAAAAAAACCCGCCAGGTTGGGCGGGTTTAACTCTTGCGAAATCCAGGCCTGCTTCAGGGGGCGAAGCCGTGGATCTTCATTTTTTTTCGGAGTGTATTGCGGTTGATTCCGAGGATTTTAGAGGCATGGACCTGGTTGCCCCCGGTTCTTTTCAAGATTTGTCCAAGGAGCGGTTTTTCAACCTTGGACATGAGCAGGTCGTAGAGTCCTTCTGGGTAAAATTTTCCCAGCTGATCCAAAAACCGTCCAATCTTCACGTCGACAAGATTTTCGAGTGAAAAGTTGTCGATCTTGTCGAGCATGCTTGGGTCAAGATCGTTGAGATGTTCTGTTTGAATTACGGCTCCGCCGGAGCGCATCGAAACAGGTTCTTGGTCGCGAAGGGATTCCACAGTCATTCTTCTCCGTGTAGGGACTGAATTAACTAACAGCAGCTCTTGAGTGCGTCAACGATCATAAAAGGAGTTTTACAGAAGAAAAATGTTGACTTGAAAAAAGCTGAATTACCCCTGCAGTTTTTGCCCTCTTCAGAAAATTTCTTTGACGTCTAGAATAAAAAGATAAACGCCTTGTCTTTTATCGACGGCGATCGGCCGCGGTGGTATTTCCTTGATGCAATATGCCAATTGCGGAGGCGGGAAAAAGTATGACAAGCGCACAAAACCAGGAAGGCTTTGGGACAGAGAACGAAAAAGATTCTGCCCCAGAGGGTGCTCACGAGAGCCGTGAAAACGACCTTCAAAATGAGCTGGAAAAAAGTCGCGACGAGGCCCGGATGTTCCAAGACAAATATCTACGTCAGGCCGCCGACTTGGAAAACTATCGTCGTCGGACGGAGCGCGAGAAGTCGGAACTTTTGAAGTTTGCAGCCGAAAATCTGGTCAAGGATTTGATCCCCGTGCTCGACAGCTTCAATCAGGCAGCGGGCGCCAGTCGCGGGGTTTCCCCGGAGGGTACCCAGGACTCAACCAGTGTTGTGCAAGGCATGGAAATGGTGAGGCAGCAGTTGCTGGCAGCACTTCGAAAACACGGGTTGGAAGAGGTTCCAGCGGTTGGTTCATCGTTTGATCCCAACGTGCATCAGGCGATCCAAAGGATTGAGGATGCCGCTTGTGAGTCAGAAGCGGTGGCACAGGAGTTCGCGAAGGGTTATCTGCTTAATGGCAGGCTCGTCCGTCCTGCCATCGTCAGTGTGACAGTTCCGGGCAAGTAAAAGTTCCCATTCTTCGGGAACTCGCCGGGCGCCAGGCCGGGCGATCTTGTTGTTGTGACAGGCATTCAGCAAAGTCTTTTAGTTCAAACACAAGTTGCGGCAGAGGCAGGTTCAATTGGGGGACGCTAAGGTTCCCGGGACTGCCTCCGATACTTCACAAGAGACAGCAGAAAGAATTTTTCTGGCTTCACTTGTTTCCGAAGGAGATTCCGGATGACGGCTGTGGTTGTGACTCAGAGTCCCGAAATGAGTTTAGAGATCCCACTACTTCCTCTTAAGGATATTGTGGTTTTTCCGCATATGATTGTCCCGGTCTTCGTCAATGAAGATCTCTGCATCAGCGCCGTCGAGGCAGCGATGACAGGCAATAAAAAGATTTTCCTTTCGGCCTTCAAGGTCGCCGGTGAAGATGGCTCTGGCCTGGATTCGTCGCTGGAACCGCCGTTTGATGTCTATGCGACCGGCACCGTCTGCTCCATCATGCGCACCCGCAAGCTTCCAGATGGCCGGATGAAGGTCCTGGTTCAAGGCCTGTACAAGGCACGGCTTGTTTCCATGATCAAAAATGAAGGGCACCCTACGGTGCTCACCAGGACCGTTCTGGATGACAACTGCGTCAACGGAAATCCGGAAACGGAAGCCCTGATCCGTGCCGTGCGCGAGAACCTCGAAAAGGTTGTTGGCCTTGGCAAGGTTCTTTCGCCTGATATCTTGATGGTTCTTGAAGATGTGAACGAGCCAGGCCGGCTTGCCGATCTTGTGGCTGCCAATCTGGGTCTGAAGGTTCACGAGTCGCAGTCCATTCTGGCCCTGGCGAACCCAATTGAGCGTCTGCGCCGCGTTTACGGTTTCCTCGCACGGGAAATCGAGGTGTACCAGATGCAGGTCAAGATCCAGTCTCAGGCTAAAGAAGAAATCAGCCGTATGCAGCGCGAGCACTACCTGCGCGAGCAGATGCGCGTGATCCGCACAGAGCTGGGCGACAATGACGGCAAGGAAGAAATAGAGGCGCTTTGGAAGCGCATGGAGGAGTTAAAGATCAGCGACGAGGCGAAGGAAGAGGCTTCCCGTCAATTACGTCGCCTGGAGCGGATGCACCAGGACACCAGCGAAGCTGCTCTGACCCGCACCCATGTGGAAACTCTTCTGACTCTGCCGTGGGGCGTAAAATCTCCTGACGTCTTGGATCTGAAGAACGTCAAAAAGATTTTGGATGAAGATCACTTCGGCCTCGACCAAGTTAAAGATCGTATCCTTGAGTATCTCGCCGTCAAAAAGTTGAATCCGGAAGCCAAGAGTCCGATTATCTGTTTTGTCGGACCTCCTGGCGTTGGCAAGACCAGCCTTGGCCGTTCGATTGCACGCGCTGTCGGCCGCCAGTTCTCGCGCATCTCCTTGGGTGGCGTTCGTGATGAAGCCGATATCCGTGGTCATCGCAAGACCTACGTAGGGGCATTCCCAGGCCGCGTCATATCCAGCATGAAGTCAGCGAAGAGCATGAATCCTATCATCATGCTTGATGAGATCGACAAGCTTGGCAACGATCACCGCGGTGACCCGTCCTCGGCACTTCTTGAGGTTCTCGATCCCGAGCAGAACAAGGCATTTGTCGATCATTACCTGGGCGTGGCTTTTGACCTGTCGGATGTGATGTTCATCGCGAACGCCAATACCCTTGATACGATCCCTGCTCCGTTGCGCGACCGCCTCGAGATTATTGAAGTGTCGGGGTATTCCGAGGAAGAAAAAGTGATCATCGCCAACCAGTACTTGATTCCAAAGCAGATCAAAGAGTCTGGCCTGGGTGACGCTGGCGTTGTTTTTGGCAAGGCCGCAGTTTCGACGATCATCAATAGTTACACCCGCGAAAGCGGTTTGCGCGGACTTGAGAAGCAGATCGCTTCAATCTGCCGCAAGATTGCCCGTCAGCAGGCAGAAGCTCTTGATTCTGCGGACAGTGAAGATTCGAAAAAGACTTTGGCGGTTCGTTTGACTCCGGCTTTGGTTCAGCGTCACCTTGGTGCGGAGCGATATTCGGCTGATGCCATCCATCTCGAGTCGACCATCGGAGTCGCCATGGGACTGGCTTACACACCTTACGGTGGTGAAGTCCTGGCCATTGAGACCAACTTGATTCCGACGGGCAAGGGTCGCCTTGTCTTGACCGGACAACTCGGTGATGTGATGAAGGAGTCAGCACAGACGGCCTTCAGTTATTTACGGTCACGGGCTGTCGATTTCGGATTCGATCCAGAATTGCTTAACAAAAACGAGATCCATGTTCACGTTCCTGCCGGTGGTGTTCCAAAGGACGGACCAAGTGCAGGAATTACGATCGCGACGTCGATCCTGTCGGCTCTCAAGAAAGCAGCACCCTCGCAACACGCCGCCATGACCGGAGAAATTAGCCTTCACGGCAAGGTTCTTCCAATCGGTGGATTACGCGAGAAGATTTTGGCGGCATTGCGCGAGGGGATCTCATCGGTGCTGGTTCCCGAAAAGAATCGCAGCTCATTTGACGCCTTGCCAGTAAACGTCAAGCGTCGCATTAGAGTCCGCTTCGTGAAAGAATACTCGGAAGTGTTTGAAGAGCTTTTTGGCACGGCTGGCGACCTGGGCAAGTTGGCTTTGGTATCGGATGCTGAAAAGGTCGACGAATCAGGCATAGCAAGCCAGGACCTCGCTAGCTAAAGGGGATACCATGCGCGAAAGATTTGCGGCCCTCGGCCGGATTCTTCTTCAAGGGGTGATTTGGGTCTTTGTCCTGTCGATTCGCGTTGACGGGCAGACCCTTTTCCACCGCGCCCACGAAGTTCTTGTTAATAATCAGATAGTTGCGGCGATTGAAGCCCAGGCAACCAGGGGATTCCGTGCTGCAGTCGACATGGCCACCTCCAGCGCTGGCAGCCTGCTCAAGGGTCGCGGCCAAGGCTGAGGAGCCTCGATTCCCAATTAATTTTATGCTAACCCTGTGGACTCTCACAGGAGTTTGCACGTGTCTGTATTAGATGTTCTCGTTTGGCCCTCAAAGGTACTTGAAACCAAGGCAGAGCCTGTAACCCGTTTTGATGACGGTTTGAAGGCATTCGTCGGCAACATGTTTGACACGATGCATGCATCTGGTGGCATCGGGTTGGCTGCAAATCAAGTCGGTGATTTACGCCGCGTGATCGTGATTGAAATCCCTTGGGCCGAAAGCAAGTACGCAGAGCAGGAAGAAAAGCAGGAGCCTTGGCACAACAAGCGCTGGGTTTTAATCAATCCTGAGATCACAAAAAAAACGGGTAAAATTCGTTGGCAGGAAGGATGCTTGAGCTTCCCCGAGGTTTACGACTTTGTAGATCGCGCCTCGGAAGTTTGGGTTAAGGCCTTTGACGAGCACGGTAAACCTTTTGAATTCCATGCCAATGACCTTTTCGCTGTTTGTATCCAGCATGAAATAGATCACCTTGATGGAATTGTCTTCTTTAAGCGCATGTCGCGATTGAAGGCCGACATCATCAAGAAAAAGATGCTTCGTCGTGGATTGGTAAACCAATAGTCACTAAATAAGGAGGCGACTGTGACTCATACGGACGTCTTGGTGTCGCCCTCCATCCTGTCAGCTGATTTTTTACACCTCGCTGATGAGATTCGCTCTATTGAATCGGCCGGCGCAGACTGGCATCACATCGACGTGATGGACGGTCATTTCGTACCCAACCTGACTTTTGGCCTTCCAGTCATCCGTCAGATCAAATCTGTCGCAACGAAGCCATTGGATGTCCACATCATGGTCGACAATCCGGATGAAGTGGCGGCGGGTTATGTTGAATCAGGCGCGGACTGGTTGACCTTTCATATTGAAGCGTCAAAGGATGCTATTGCGCTGGCAAAAGTAATTCGGGCAAAGGGCGCCAAGGTTGGGATCTCCCTTCGTCCGACAACTCCAATTGAATCATTGAAATCAGTACTCCCCCATCTCGATCTGGTTCTGATCATGAGTGTAAATCCGGGTTTTGGTGGACAGTCATTTATGATGGAAGCCCCCGCCCGGATTACTGCAATTGCAGCAATGGCCAAGGCGGCGGGTATCCGGCATCAAATCAAAATCAGTGTTGATGGTGGTATCAATCCCGCAACGGCAAAACTCTCTCTGGCGCATGGCGCAGACATTCTGGTCGCTGGAACTGCCATTTATGGGGCAAAGGATCGCCGTCTGGCCATCACTACCTTGAAGGAATCCAAATGAAGGCCTCTGCATTTAAACTCGGTACTGACAATTTAACCGCGGCAACGCTGGTGGCCTTGGCGCGTCAAAAGAATCCGCCACTGCGCATTGAGCCAGAGGTCTGGCAACGGCTCGAGGATTTTCGCGAGGCGGTCGAGGCATTCGCCGGAGCGGAACAAAAAACCTACGGGATCAACACTGGCTTTGGATTTTTGTCGGATGTAAAAATTCCGCCAGAAAAACTCTCTCAACTGCAAGTGAATTTGATTCGATCTCACGCATGCGGGGTTGGCAGGCACTTGCAACCCGAGGTGGTTCGCGGACTCTTGATTTTGCGGGCGCATACTTTTTTGCTTGGACACAGCGGGGTTTCTCGCGAGCTCGTGTCGACGGTTCTGGCCTTTCTGGAGCATGACATTTTGCCCGTCATTCCGGAAAAAGGCAGTGTCGGTGCTTCTGGCGACCTGGCCCCCCTGGCCCATTTGGCAATGGGGCTCATGGGCGAGGGCGACGTTTATTTCAAGGGCCGTTTGATGCCGGCTTCCGGGGCCTTGGAAGAGGCTCACGTCAAGCCCTTCAAGCCTCGTGCGAAAGAGGGCCTTTCCTGCAT
>Ga0114970_10000397_pt1 | contig 32473 bp, 33 predicted proteins | sample M_140205_XF_Meta_FD_87030 | JGI IMG/M metagenome (GOLD analysis project Ga0114970, IMG submission 87030) | Freshwater microbial communities from Lake Montjoie, Canada to study carbon cycling - M_140205_XF_MetaG | ecosystem: Environmental > Aquatic > Freshwater > Lake | place: Lake Montjoie...
GGCCGGCTTCGATGCCGCCACCGTGCACCGCGTGCTGCGCCTCGTGCGCGGCGCCGAATTCAAGCGCAAGCAGGCGGCGCCAGGGCTGAAAGTGACGGACCGCGCGTTCGGCACAGGGTGGCGCATGCCGATCGCCGCGCGCTACGACATCTGACCGGGGCGAGAGGTGTCCTGGCGCGACGTAGCTGTGGACCTTCCGCCTTCGCGACGCTTCGGCGGACCGCCGTAGCCTTGGCGGAGGCTGGTCAGGTCCGCTAGACCGGGCCGACCTGAAGGTCGGCAGCTCGCTACAGCCCCACGTTCTACGTTCTGGCGTCCTCTTCGTCGGCACCCTCAGCTTTGCCCGCCGGAAACATCGAGCGTTCGGGTTCTGGCGCTGCGGCCTGCTGGCCGGCCGGCTCGCGCCACCGCCGATGCATCCACAGCCACAGGTCTGGGTGCTTGCGGACGTACATCTCGAGCACGTCGGTGCAGCGCTGCGTCAGCTCGTGGATCGGATCCTCGGTGCCCACGGGCGGCGGCTCGATGGCGTGCTCGTAGATCATCTTGTAGCGCCCGCGGCCGAGCGGCAGCGCGAAGAGCGGCACGATGCGCGCGCCGGTCCGCACGGCGAGCGCCGCGACGATCGGCGTGGTTGCGGCGGGCCGGTTGAAGAAGTCGACGTGAATGGCGTCCTTGCTCGAGATGTGCTGGTCGATGAGGATACCGACCCCCTGCCCGTCCTGCAGCACCCGCATCGCGCGGCGAATCGTCCCCTGGCGGTAGATGACGCTGTTGCCGGTGCGGGTACGCATCTGCTCGAGCAACCGGTGCAGGTCGGGGTTGTCGAGCGCGCGGGCCATCACCGCCATCGGCTGCAGCCGCAGTCCGTGCACCAGCGCCTGCAACTCCCAGTAGCCGAAGTGTCCGGTAACGAACAGTACCCCCTTGCCGTGCGCGTATGCGGACCGCACCCGCTCCTCGCCCTCGAACTCGACCCGCGCCAGCATCTGGTCGGTGGTGAGCGTACTGAACTTCAGCAGCTCGAACAGCAACCGGCCGAAGTGCGTGAAGGCGCCGCGCACGATGGACGTGTGCTCGGCCGGCGTGCGTGTGGGGAAGGCCGCCGCCACGTTGCGCTCGGCCACGCGGCGATGCGAGCGGTCGAGCGTGTAGAACGTCAGCCCGAGCGCCGAGCCGCAGGCGTCGACCACCGCCGACGGCATGAAGCGGACGGCGCCGATGAGCGCCCGCACCCCGATGTATTCAAGACGATGCCTGAGCATGGGCGTCAGTGCGCTCCGCGCGCCTGGGCGAGCCGCGCCAGCAGCCAGGTGGTGAACGCCTCGGCCGGCTCGATGCGCGTGTGCAACGCCACGGACGCGAGAGGCAACCCTGGCGTCGTGAGCGGCTCGAGCCGCACGGCGTCCTTCTCGGTGGTGACCACGGCGACGGCACCTGCCGCCCGTGCGGCGTCGACGATGGCGGCGAGGTCGGTGGCGGTGAAGACGTGATGGTCGCGGAACACCCGCGTGCCGAGCACGCGATGTCCGGCCGCACGGAGGTCGTCGAAGAAGCGCTCGGGTCGTTCGATACCGGCCACGGCGAAGAGCCCGTCGCCACGCGCCGGCACCGGGTCGGTATCGCGCAGCATGCGTAAGGCGCCAAGTTCGCGCGTCGTCCAGAAGGCGTCGATGAGGCCGAGCCGGGAGGCGACACGCTGTGCGGCATCGGCGCTGCCGCCAGGGACGAGCAGCGCGTGCGCGACCGAGGCGTTGGCGAGCGGTTCGCGCAGCCGGCCGGCCGGCAGCACGCGGTCGTCGAGGTCGCCTTCGTCGGCCAGCAGCAGGTCGATGTCGCGCGCCAATCGCACATGCTGGAACCCATCGTCGAGCAGGTGCACCGTGGCGTCGAGTTGCGACTCGGCCAGCTGACCGGCGGCGTAGCGATCGGCGCACACCAGCACGGGCACGCCGGGCAGGGCCCGCGCCAGCAGCAGCGGTTCGTCGCCCGCGTGCGCCACATCGGCGAGGATGCGGGTGCGGTCGGAGACCACCGTGACGCCGGCACTCGACCGCTGCCTGGCGTAGCCGCGGCTGAGGATTGCCGGACGCTCACCAAGCTCGAGGAGCAGGCGGGCGAGGCACATGACCGTCGGCGTCTTCCCGGTGCCACCGACGCGCAGGTTGCCGATGCTGATGACCGGCTGCAGCAGGTGACGGCGGCGCGCGGGACTGGCGGCATACCATCGCCGCCGCCACGTCGCCGCGGCACCATACACCGCGCTGAGCGCCTCCACGATCACTGAACTAGTCGGAAGGGACGGACGACGCCGCCCGGTGCGGGCAGCAGGTTGGACACGACCGTCATGGTCTTGTCCTTCGCGCCGCGGTTCGCCTCGACCAGTGCACGCGCCGCGGCGCCGAGGCTGGCGCGACGGACGGGGTCGGTCACCAGATTCCGCAGTTCCTCTTCGAGTTCGCGGTCGGTGCGAACCTGCACCACCGCGCGGCTCGCGAGGAAGGTCTCGGTGATCTCCCGAAAATTATGCATGTGCGGACCGACGACGATCGGCTTGCCGAAGACCGCTGGTTCGAGGATGTTGTGCCCGCCGTAATCGGCCAGGCTGCCGCCGACAAACACCACCGTGGCGAGCTGGTAGACGTGCGCGAGTTCGCCGAACGTGTCGAGCACCACCACGTCGGTCCGCGGCTCGTCGTCGATCGGCAGGTTCGAGCGGCGCGACACCGAGAAACCGTCCTCACGGGCCAGCGTCTCCACTTCGGCGAATCGTTCACGCTGCCGCGGCGCGATGATGAGCAGCGCGCCTGGCGCAATCGACTTCACGCGTGCGAAGGCGCGCAACACCACCGAGTCTTCGGGCCGCATCGTGCTGCCGGCGACCATCACGACGCGGTTCGGCGAGAGCCGGAAGTGGCGGAGCACCAGTTCGCGGGGACGCCCGTGCGACACCGGAACCGGCGCCGGCAGTGAGTCGAACTTCAGGCTGCCGGTGATCGTGACGCGGGCCGGGTCGGCGCCGAGGTCGATGATGCGCCGGGCCGACTCGTCGCTCTGCATGCAGAACCGGTCGATATCGGCGAGCACCCTGCGGAAGAGCGGCCGCACCAGCCGATAACGGGGATAGGAGCGCGCGGAGATGCGCCCGTTGATGACCATCGTCTTGATGCCACGGACGCGGCATTCCCTGAGGAGGTTCGGCCAGATCTCGGTTTCCATCATCACGAACATCCGCGGCTTGACGATGTTCAGGACGCGACGGACGGTGAACCCCCAGTCGAAGGGGAAGTAGAAGACCGCATCCACCTGCTGGAGGTTCTTCTTCGCCACCTGCTGACCGGCGATCGTGGTCGTCGACAGGAACAGCCGCAGGCGCGGGTAATTGGCGCGCAGGTCGGCGATGAGCGCCTTCGCGGTCAGCGCCTCACCTACCGAGACGGCATGGATCCAGATGGACGGCTCACCGTCGACGTTCAACGCGATCGGCAGATATCCGAGCCGTTGAGACAGACTGCCGACATACTTCCTGTACCGGACCGCCTGGTAGAGGAAGTACGGCGAGACGAGCAGCAGGCCGAGTAGCGAGAGGATGCTGTAGGCGAGATACATCGAATGGGACGAAACGGAGATAACACCGTCTCTGCCAATGATTTACGAGATAGACATTATATCTGGACGGTTTGACCCCCCGCAAGCGCCTTCATTACACTTACCTGTTTGTCCGAGCCGGCATCTGGCTCGGCGCAAAGGAGTGCTTTCATGGCGGTACGAGTCGGTATCAACGGGTTCGGGCGCATTGGCCGCAATATCATGCGGGCCGCGCTCGGTGACAAGAACATCGATTTCGTGGCGGTGAACGACCTCACCGACGCGAAGACCCTCGCACATCTGCTGAAGTACGACTCCGTATTGGGCAACCTCGACGCGAGCGTCAAGGCGGAGGGTGACGGCATCACGGTGGACGGCGACGCGTTCAGGGTGCTGTCGGTCAAGGATCCGGCAGAACTGCCGTGGAAAGAACTGGGCGTCGACGTCGTGTTCGAGGGGACCGGCCGCTTCACCAAGCGTGAGGATGCGGCGAAGCACCTGACGGCAGGCGCGAAGAAGGTGATCATCACGGCGCCGGCCAAGGGGCCGGACGTCAGCATCGTGCTGGGCGTCAACGACGAGAAATACGACGCCGCCATCCATCACATCATCTCCAACGCCTCCTGCACCACCAACTGCCTCGCACCGGTCGCCAAGGTGCTGCACGAAACGTTCGGCATCCAGCGCGGCTGGATGACCACCATCCACTCCTACACGAACGACCAGCAGTTGCTCGACCTGCCGCACACGGACCTGCGCCGGGCGCGCGCGGCGGCGCTCTCGATGATCCCGACGACCACCGGTGCGGCCACCGCGGTGGGCGAAGTGCTGCCCGAGTTGAAGGGGCGCCTCGATGGCTTCTCGATGCGCGTGCCGACGCCGAATGTCTCGGTGGTCGACCTCTCGGTCATCCTGAACCGCAAGACCACGGCCGCAGACGTGAACGCGGCGCTGCGCGCGGCCGCCGAGGGACCGCTCAAGGGGATTCTCGCCATCTCGGACGACCCGCTCGTCTCGATCGATTTCCGCGGCAACCCGAACTCGTCGATTGTCGACTCGGCCTATACCAAGGTCATGGACGGCGACTTCGTGAAGCTGCTCTCGTGGTACGACAACGAGTGGGGCTACTCGAGCCGCTGCGTCGATCTGCTTCGGTTGCTCGTGAAGAAAGGTCTGTAAGACCTGCACGCAGGGCCGGGTCGTTCGGATCCGGCCCTCGATTCCCCAGAACGTCCCGAGGCGCCGATGGCCACACTCTCGATTCGCGACCTGCACCTGCACGGACGGCGGCTCTTCATCCGCGTCGACTTCAACGTACCGCTCAAGAACGGGGTCATCACCGACGACACCCGTATCCGGGCATCGCTCGCCACCATCCAGTTCGCGCTCGACTCGGGCGCCCTCCCGATCATCGCCAGCCATCTCGGTCGCCCGAAGGGCACGCCGAACATGGCCTACACGCTCCGACCGGTTGCGGTTCGCCTGCAGGAGTTGCTCGGGCGCCCGGTGAGCTTCGCGCCCGACTGCGTCGGTCCCGCCGTCGATACGGCGGTGGACGAGGCGCGACGCGCCAACGGCGTCGTTCTGCTCGAGAACCTCCGCTTCCACGCGGAAGAGGAGAAGAACGATGACGTCTTCGCCAAGCAACTGGCCGAGGTGGCCGACGACTACGTGAACGATGCCTTCGGTGCCGCTCACCGCGCGCACGCCTCGGTCGAGGGGATCACGCATCACTTCCCGAAGCCGGCGGCTGGCCTGTTGATGGAGCAGGAACTCAAGTACTTGAGCCACGTGCTCGAAGCGCCGGAGCGGCCGTTCGTCGTGATTCTCGGCGGCGCGAAGGTCTCGGACAAGATCGAGGTGATCGAGAATATGCTGGGCAAGGTCGACCGCCTGATCATCGGCGGCGCCATGGCCTACACGTTCCTGAAGTCGCGCGGCATCCCGACCGGCAGCTCGCTCGTCGAGGACGACAAGCTCGAGGCAGCCCGCACCATCACCGCCGATGCCGCGGCCAAGGGGGTCGAACTGGCGCTGCCGGTCGACCACATCGTCACCACCGCCATCGCCGCCGATGCGCCGCACGCGGTGATCGCGATCGACGATGCCTCGATCGGCGACCGGATGGGTGTGGACATCGGTCCGCTAACCATCGCGAACTACGACGCGCTGCTGAAGGGTGCGCGCACGGTGGTGTGGAACGGACCGATGGGTGTCTTCGAAATCGCGGCGTTCGCCGGCGGCACCAACGCCCTGGCACAGGCCGTGGCCAACGTGCACGGCACGACGATCGTCGGCGGCGGCGACTCGATCTCGGCGATCAAGAAGTCGGGCATGGCCGACCGCATCACCCATATCTCCACCGGCGGCGGCGCGTCACTCGAGTTCCTCGGCGGGCGCGTCCTGCCCGGCGTCGCTGCGCTCGGAGACAAGTAGATCCATGCGCACTCCACTCATCGCCGGCAACTGGAAAATGTTCAAGACCGTCTTCGAGGCGGTCGCCTTTGCCAAGGAATTCAAGAGCCTCGTGAAGGACGTGGCGAACGTCGACATCGTGGTCGCCCCGCCGTTCACGGCGATGCATCCCGTGAGCGAGGCGCTGCGCGCCAGCAACGTGGCCGTGGCCGCGCAGGACCTGTTCTGGGAGAAGGACGGCGCGTATACCGGCGAGGTCTCGCCGGCGATGGTGCGCGAGGCCGGTGCCGAATACGCGATCGTCGGCCACTCGGAACGGCGACGGCTGTTCGGCGATACCGACGTCGTGGTGAACCGGAAAGTGCGGGCGGCCATCGCCGCCGACCTGACGCCGATCTTCTGCGTGGGTGAAACGCTGGACGAACGCGAAGCCAACGCGACGCTCGCCGTGCTCGACCGGCAACTGCAGGGCGGCCTCGATGCCATCACCGGTGAACAGGTGGCGGCACTCGTGATTGCCTACGAGCCGGTGTGGGCCATCGGCACCGGACGCGTCGCCACGGCGGCCCAGGCGCAGGACGCGCATGCGCACATTCGCGGCCGGCTGCGCACGTGGTTCGGCGCCGATGTCGCGAACCGCTGCCGCATTCTGTACGGCGGCAGCGTGAAGCCTGACAATATCGCCGAGCTGATTGCCGGGGCCGACGTCGACGGGGCGCTGGTGGGCGGTGCGAGCCTTGATGTAAGAAGTTTCGGAGAGATTGTGACAAACAGCCGCCGGCCTGTCATATAATCGGTGTTTCCGAAAGCATCCTGATGCTCTACTACTTCCTCACAACGATTTACGTGCTGTCGTGCCTCGTGCTGCTGCTGGTCATCCTGCTGCAGCAGGGCAAGGGCGGCGATATGGCGAGCGCCTTCGGCGGCGGCAGCAGCCAGGCCGCGTTCGGTGCCCGCGCGGGTGCCACGGTCCTGTCGAAGCTGACCACGGCCATGGCGGTGGTCTTCATGCTCGGTGCGCTCGGCCTTGCCATTCTGGGTCAGCGCGGCGGAACGGGTTCGGTCCTCAGCAGCAGCGCGCCGCCTCAGGCGCCAGTTGCTCCTGCGGGCACTCCGGCCGCTCCGGCGACGCCAGCACCGGACGCCAAGTAATACGCGACCTCAGTTTTTCGTCCGGCTTCACCGCCGGGCCACTTGCGGAAGTGGCGGAATTGGCAGACGCACCAGCTTGAGGGGCTGGCGGTAGCAATATCGTGGGGGTTCGAGTCCCCCCTTCCGCACCAAATTCAGATTCAACCAGCGACATCGCAATCTGATGGTTCAACCGAGGCGCCCCACAAGGGCGCCTTTGTTGTGTCTGCCTGTCGTCCGCCCCGTCGTCAGCCTGCCTGAACCTCCTCAAGATCGACTCGTGCTCTGGGAGCAGGGTCCGGGCACGCGCGGCGCGCTCGAGCGTGGAACTGCCCGAGCACGTTGCGCACCGAATCGGCAAACATCACGGAGCAATCAGGGCTTTTTGCGTTTAGAGTTCCGGAGAATCGACGACTGGCTCACGAATGGAGAATTCGACCATGGCCCAGAGCGGACAGACCTAAACCCCTCGGGCTCTGCGCTGTGGGCGGCGCTGATGGCATTCGCCCTGATCGTGTTCCGGCTCGCGTCCCGGCTGATGGCGATGGCCGTCCAGGACAGGGTGATCAGGCTCGAAGAGCGGTTGCGCATGCGGGAACTCCTGCCAGCCGACCTGCAGGCGCGCATCGGCGAGCTCACGCGCGAACAGTTCGTTGGACTTCGGTTTGCCAGCGACGGGGAGTTGCCCGCGCTGGTGCGTCAGGTCCTGACTGGCGAGCTGAAGAGCGTCACGGACATCAAGAAGGCGGTCACCCAGTGGCGGGGTGACGACCTGAGAGCCTGATCAGGGCGCCTGCCGGCACCGCCGCCGGAGCCGGGTTACAATTCGTTGCAGGGGATGTTCCCCTTCGGCATCTTCTTCAATCTTCACGGACGAGAGACATGGACGATCACTTCGGACTTCTGTGGATTCACGTAGGATTTGCGGCGATCGTCGTCGTCATCTCCGCCCTGTTCCTGTTCAACTGATTTCGGCAGCGCGCGGCACGCCTCGCTCGAAAGGCCCGGAGAGATCCGGGCCTTTTCCGTTGTGGCGCGGCCGCAGGGCGGCGTATCAGGGGTGCGGGTGGGCGGCTAACCACTGCCGGGCGGCGGCCGGATCGTCGAAGACAGCGACCGTGCGATGGCTGTGTTCGCCGCCATACTCCGCGTAGGTGCGTAATAGCGGACCCTGGTTGTTGCCGTCGAGCAGCACCGCCACCGGGCCGCTGGCGCCGTGCCTGGCCACCTGCTGCTGCCCGCGCTTGACGAGCCAGAGGACGTCGGATTCGGACGGCACCCAGTGGCTGCCGCGCAGGTCGTAGAGCGTGCCGTAGCTCCACACCTCCTCGGCGAGTTGCCGGTCGACGGCAATCGCTATCTCCTCGACACTCCACGGGTCGGAGACGACCACCGTAATCTGGCGCTGCTCGTCATCCCTGGTGATGGCTATGGGCATGATGGCTACCGTCCTCGGGCGCGGGCAGGTGCGCCCTCCGCCCATTAGACGCCCAAGCCGCCGGCAGAGTCCAGCCTGAGACTCACCGCCTGGGGCGGCCGGCCTTCGTTCCCGCTGCCAGTTCGTAGAGCCGGCGCACGCCGTTCACCGCGTGCCAGAGCAGGATGCCGGTCGCGGCGAACATCATCAGCAGCGACGCAACCGCCGAGTCGACGGACACGCGCCAGCGGCTCAGGTTGCCGACCAGCGGTCCCGCGAAGATGAGTGCGCTCACGAGCGCCGTGCTGAAGCCGAGCGTGAAGTAGTCCGCAGACGCACCGAACGGCGCGATCGACGCGCCCACCATCGCTTCGAGGTAGCCGAGCAACGGCCCGGGGCCGCTCGCCCGCAGCAGCACCCACCCCAGCAGCACGACCAGCAACACGTAGACATGCCGCAGCACACGCGGCACCCGCGTCAGCCGCGCGCCGAGTCCGGCGGCTTCGATGGCCAGCCAACTGGCGCAGTACACCGCCCACGGCAGCACGTTCCACGACGTCTCGGTCCACAGGCCGACCAGCACGAAGCCGCAGACCGTGAGGACGTAGAGGCGGCGGCTGCCGCGCTCGTGCCCCGCAATCGGCAGCGAGACGTAGTCGCGCAGCCAGGTGATGAGCGTGACATTCCAGCGGCGCCAGAACTCCCGGATCGAATCGGCGGTGTATGGACGCCGGAAGTTCTCCTGGTAGCGCAGGCCGATCATCTTGCCGAGGCCGATGCCGACGTCGGAGAACCCCGAGAGGTAGAAGTAGACCTCGAGCCCGACGCAGACCGCCCCGAGCCAGGCGCTATCGGTGGAGAGCTTCGTGACCGGCAGCGCGAAAATGCGCCCGGCGACCGTGCCCAGCGGTCCGGCCACCAGGTAGACCTTCGTCAGCCCCTGCGAGATGCGCCGCACCCCGTACGAGAAGCCGGCCATGCTGACATCGGTCCGTGACAGCTGGTGCTCGAAGTCGTGAAACCTGGACAGTGGCCCCGCGGGGAACACGGGAAGCTGCAGCAGGTAGAGCACCGCCGCCAGGTGACGCCGCGGCTCGACGAGGCCGCGCCGCACGTCGACGAGATACGACACGGCGTGGCACAGGAAGACCCCGATCCCAGCCGGCATCGCCACCGGCCACAGCTCGGGTCGCAGCACCGACAGGAACACGGCGACATGGACCGCCACCACGCCGCCGACGATGGCTGCGGACTGCGAGGCATGGGCGCGCCGCTGATGCACGGCACGCGCGGCCGCCTGCGTGACCAGGGCCAGCACGGCCAGCACCAGCACGCCGCGCCAGCCAAGCAGCCACGCCACGAGGGTCCACGCCGAGGCCCGGAACAGCCAGGCAATGCAGAAAGGGGAATCGAGCCGGTTCAACGCGCCCCGATCATAGCGCGTCGAGCACGACGCGGACCCGAGGCGTGCCACAGACCCGCGCATCGTGCCCTGCCGCCGGGAGAATAGTGCTGGCGCGCCAGCGACAGTCAAGGCACTATGCGGGCGTGACCTCGCTGCTGCTGGCGCAATCGCTGCTCGAATACACGTGCCTCGGGTCGGCTGCCACGTCCGTCTCCGACGCGCTGGGTGAACTCGGCGCCCGGCTGGTCGACGGCCTGCGCGACGTCGATCGCAACACCTGGCTGGCCATCGGCGGCGGCGTCCTTGTTCTCGCCTTCCTGACGCGCCGGAAGCGCTGACCGCGCGTGCCCCTCGACATTGCCATCGTCGGTGCCGGCGCGGCCGGACTCGCGACCGCCATCTTCGCCCGCCGGCTCGATCGCACGGCCCGCGTCCGGCTCCTCGATGGCGCCCGGCGCCCGGGGGCCAAGATCCTGGTCAGCGGCGGCAGCCGCTGCAATGTCACGAACGTCGAGGTGACCGAGGGCGACTTCCACGGTGGCTCGCGCGCCGCCATACGGCAGGTGCTGCGCGCCCTGCCCGTAGCGCAGACGGTGCAGTTCTTCGCCGACCTCGGCGTGCCGCTCCACGAAGAGTCGAACGGCAAGCTCTTTCCCGACTCGAACCGCTCACGCGACGTGCTCGAGGCACTGCTCGCGGCCTGCGCACAGCTCGGTGTCGAGCGGCTCGACGACTGCCGTGTGCACGCGCTGTCGCATGAAACCGGGCAGTTCGCGCTCGACACCTCCCGCGGTCTCATTCACGCGAGCCAGGTGGTGCTGGCCACCGGCGGGCAGTCGTTGCCCAAGAGCGGCAGCGACGGGACCGGCTACGCGCTGGCCCGCGCGCTTGGCCATCACCTCGTCCCCCCGGTGCCCGCACTCGTGCCGCTGTTGCTGGACGCGGAAGGACGCCTGCCGCATGCCGCCCTCTCGGGGGTATCGCACGACGCCGAAATTGCGGTGTGGGTCGATGGCCGCGTCACGACGCGCGTACAGGGGTCGCTGCTGTGGACCCACTTCGGCATCAGCGGCCCGGCGGCGCTCGACGTGTCGCGTCACTGGACGCGCGCCGTCCAGGAGGGGCGCGCTGTGGCGCTGACCCTGAGTGTCTACCCTGGGCTGACCTTCGAGGCCGCCGACACGCACCTGATGGCGCTGGTCGCGGCGCGCCCGCGGGCGACGCTGCAGACGGTGTTGGCGCACGACCTGCCGGCGGCGCTCGTCACCATGGTGCTGCAGGCGCTGCAACTCGACGCCGCGATGCCGGCCCGGACCCTGACCCGCGACGGCCGGAACCGGCTCGCGCATGCGCTGGCCGAGTGGACGCTGCCTGTGGTGGGCTCGCGCGGGTATAACTACGCAGAGGTGACCGCTGGCGGCGTGGCGCTGCCGGAGGTCAATGCGAAGACGATGGAGTCGCGTCTCTGCCCGGGGCTGTTCCTGGTCGGCGAGGTGCTCGACGTGGACGGACGGCTGGGCGGGTTCAACTTCCAGTGGGCGTGGGCCAGCGCGGCGACGGCCGCACGCGGACTGACAACGAAAGGTGACCGATGAGCGACGGTGAACAGGTTGGAGTCGACCGGCGGGGATTCCTCGCCGCAGGCCTTGGTGTCGCAGCGGCCGCCGGCCTTGGCGCCTCGGTGCAGGCCGCACCGACCGCGACTGAGACTGCGAACATCCAGGTCGTGAAGGACTTCTGCGCGGCGTGGCCCAGTCACGATCTCGATCGCATTCTGTCGTTCTTCGCGGACGCCGGTTCCTACCGGATGACCGAGACGATGGACCCGACGAAAGGACGCGAGGCGCTGGTCGCGCGCATCAGGATGATCATCAACAACGTCACCCAGTTCGAGATCCTCGACACCTGGGCGCGCGGTCCGATGGTGGTCAACGAACGGATCGATCGCTTCACCAGCTTCCAGCTGACAAGCTGGCACGGCGTCGGCGTGTTCCTGGTCAAGAACGGCAAGATCGTGGAGTGGTACGACTACACGATCGAGTCGGAGCGCGCCTGAGGAACCTGGTCCGGCTGAATCCGGACACTCCGACAGAAGGTGCGGGCGCCGGCTGAAGCCGGACGCCACACGCTACTGCTCGAGGCGCCAGGGCGAGTGCGCACTCCACGTGCGCAACGCGGTCGTCGCCCACGCGTTCGTCTTGTCGGTGTGACACTGCACGCACGCGTTCGGCATCGCGAAGGTGTCGCTCGTCTTCGGGGTGATGAAGCGGAACGTGTGCGAGCGGATGTTGACGTTGGCGATCTCCGGCGCGATCTTCGGCATGTGGCAGGCCACGCACTCACTGCCGGCGCTGCCTGCCGCATGATGGGTGTGCTCGTCCACGGTGCTGGTATGCGGTCCGGCCGGCGAGTTGGCGCGGTGGCAGGTGGCGCAGATGTCGGCGGCCGGCTTCACGAGGTCGGCGTTGTGCGAGGTGCCGTGCACGTCGTGGCAACTGAAGCAGGTGACGCCGCGCGTGTACATGACGCTCTGCACGAAGTCGTTCCCCTGCATCCGGTTCTTGTGGGCTGACCCGTCGGCGTAGTGCGTGAAGGTGGTCTCGCCCAGCTTGTGCTCTTCGAGCGCCCAGAAGTCCTTCAGATCGAGCCCCACCGCAAAGCCAACTGGCCAGTCGTAGTACTGCCCGGCAATCGGGTTCTTCAGCGGCTGCCCCTGCGAGTGGCACTGGATGCACACGTCGTTTCCACGCACGAAATCGAGGCGCGCCGGATTGACGATGCTGGTCTTCGACGGGTTCTGCACATGCAGGCTGCCCGGCCCGTGGCACTTTTCGCAACCGACATTCCACTCGGTGACAGTCTTCCTGGCGACGTCGTAGTTGACCGAATGACAGCCGTCACACAGCGGCCCGGTGGGACGCTTCATGTTGTCGGCCGGATAGTGCGGCACCCACCAGTCGGTGTTCGGCTGCACCATGTAGGCGCGCCATACCTTGTTCTGCACGTCCCACTGTGCCGGCAGCGGAAAGTAGTCGTTCCCCACCTTCGTGAAGTAGCGCTGCTTCCACTTGCTGCCGTAGGCAAAGGCGATGTCGTTCAGCGTGAAGGTGACCAGCGGGTCCGGCTTGCTCAGGTCCGGCAGGATGGCCTGCGGGTTCACCTTCGGGTCGGTAACGACGTTGGCCATGCGCGTCTTCGACCAGCGCGCGTAGGTCTCGGCATGGCAGCGCTGGCAGCGCACCGACCCGACATAGGTGGCGCCGCGCTGGACCGGTGTCTGCGCGCTGGCCACCACGGCCGGCGACGCCTGCGCGCCGTGCGCGGGCTGGGCGAGCAGCACCATACCGGTCGTCATCAGGATCGCGGCAGACAGCACGGTTCTCATGGTCGTCATTCTAAGGCAGGTGCGCGTTCCGGTCCGGCTGAAGCCGGACACTACGAAGACGGGGTCAGCTCGCGGCTGTAAGCAAGTTGCAAGTTACGGCGCGCGTGCACTCCCAATTACACTGTTCACCATGTGCATGCGGTCGCTTGCCGCAGTGATGTGCGTCGCGGTGCTCGTCTGGCCGTCCAGCGCCAGCGCGCAGCCGGTGCCGCCACTGCCCTCCCCCCTGAGCTTCGACGCGGCACGCGCCTTTGCCGACGCGCACAACCCCGCGATCGACGCGACCGCGCGAGGCCTCGCGATCCGCGAGGCGGGCATCCGCGCAGCCGGACAGCGACCGAACCCGTCGGTGGGGGCTGAGGTCTCTCGTGACTCGCCGCACCAGACCCTTACGCTCGACGTGCCGTTCGAGGTTGGCGGCCAGCGGCGGCGGCGCATCGAACTGGCGCAGGGCGAACTCACGCTCGCCGGTGTCGACCTACAGGCCAGCCGGCGAATGGTGCGACGGCAGCTACGCGAAGAGTTCTTCGGGCTGCTCGCCGCTGAGGAACAGCTGCGACTGGCCCAGTCGATTCTCGACCTCGCCACACGTGTCCGCGACGCGGCGCAGGCGCGGTTCGAGGCGGGGGCCGTACCCAGGCTCGAGGTGATGCAGGCAGCGCTGGGCGTCAGCCGGGCCGACGCCGATCTCGATGCGGCGCGCAGTGCCCGGGTGACGGCGCAAGCGCGATTGAACGGCGTGCTCGGCCTGCCGCCACGGCAACCCGTGACGCTGCAGGGGACGCTGCCCGACCACACTGCCGCGCCAGGTTATGACGCAGCAATCGCCGGTGCCTCGACCTCGAACACTGACCTGGTCGGCCTCGACCGCCAGGTCGAGATGGCGGGTCGGCGGCTCGCGCTGCTGCGTGCCGAACGCATGCCGGCCCCGGTGTTCTCCGTGTCGGGCCTGTTTCATTCGCCGGGCGACTTCACGGCGGCGCCGTCCGCGGCGGTGAACATCGGCCTCCCGCTCTTCAGCCGCAACCAGGGGGAGATTGCCGCCGCCATCGCCACGACAGCGCAATTGCGTGGCCAGCGCGAGGCGACCCGACGCATCGTGGAGACGGCGGTCTTCTCCGCATCGGCCCGCGTCGACGCCGCACGTCGCCGCGTCGACACCGTCACCAACCGCCTGCTCCCCGTGGCGGCCGAACTCGAAGCGTTGTCGGAAGAGAGTTACCGCGCCGGGCGCACATCGGTGCTCGGCCTGCTCGATGCGCAACGCAGCCTGCGCGACCTGTCGCGTGACGCCGTGCAGGCCGGACTCGATCTGCAACTGGCACTCGCGGAACTGGAGGACTTGCTTGGAACGCCGCTGCCGTAGCCCGCTGATGGTTGTCGTCCTGGCGCTGGCCGCCACCCTCTCAGCCTGCGGCGCCACGCCCGCCGGCGACCCCGCGGACGCCGCCGAGGTCACGCCCACGATCACCGCCGACCTCGGCACCGTCGAGCGCGCCACCATCGGCAACGACCTGGTCATCCGCGGCACCATCACTGCCCGCCCGAACGACGACGTGACCATCAGTGCGCTGGTGGCTGGCCGCGTCGACGCGGTCACGGTAGCCGCGGGTGACAGCGTGCGGCAAGGGCAGGTCGTGGCCCGCATCGACACGCGCACGGTCCTCGATCAACAGCGCCAGGCACAGGCCGCGAAGGAGCAGGCGCTGTCGCAGCTCGAGAATGCGCGGCTGAACCTGGCCCGCAACGAACAGCTGTTCGCCAGAGGCATCGCCGCCGGCAAGGAACTCGAGGACGCCAGGACGGCGCTCGCGCAGGCACAGGCCGCCGTCGAACAGACAGAGGCGGCGTTGAACACGGTCGGCCTGCAGCTCGAGCGAGCGGTCGTGCGGAGCCCGATCGCCGGACAGGTCGTCAAGCGCATGGTCAGTGTCGGCGAGCAGGTGGACGGCACGGCCGGGCAGCCGATCGTGCAGGTAGCCAACCTGGATGTCGTCGAACTCGCCGCGGCCGTGCCCGCGACGCAGTTGTCACACGTGGCTGTCGGGCAACCGGTACGCGTCACATCCGAGGCGTATGCTGGCCGCACGCTCGATGGCCGCGTCGTCGCGATCGCGCCCGCGGTCGATCCCGAGACGAACACGGCCCTCGTGCGCATCCGTCTCGAGAACGCCGACCACCAGCTGAAGGCCGGAATGTTCGCCGAGGCGCGCGTGCGCCTGGCCGAGCACACCGCCGCCCTGGTGGTGCCGACGCCGGCTCTCATCCGCGACGAAGGCGGGGCCGGCGCCGCGGTCTACGTGGTGAGCGGCTCGACGGCGACGCGTACGACCGTGACGACGGGCCTCGAGCAGAAGGGCCGCACTGAATTGCTCTCCGGTGTCACCGAGGGCCAGCGCATTCTCGTCAGCGGCGTCCACGGACTCGGACCAGCCGTCACCCTCGCGGCACCGCAAGCGGATTCGCCCAGATGATCTTCGTGCACTTCGTGCCTTCGTGAGGTCTGATGAGGATTGCTGGTTTTGCCGCTCACCACGCACGCGTCATTCTCGTTGGTGTCCTGTGCGCGACGCTCGGCGGCATCTACGCCCTCAGCGTGCTGCCGAGCGGGATCTACCCCGAGGCCGAATTCCCGCGCATCGCCGTCATCGCGCATGCGGGTGATCTCTCGCCGCAGATGATGACGGTCAGCGTGACGCGCCCGCTCGAGGAGGCCGCACGCGGTGTGCTCGGCGCCAGGCGCGTGCGCTCGAAGACCATCCGCGGCGCCACCGAAGTCTCGGTCCTCTTCGAGTCCGATGCGGACATGGAGCAGGCGCTGCAGTTGATGCAGGGCAAGGTCGACGAAGTTCGCCAGAACCTGCCGGCCGGCACCGAGATCGTCATCGAACGGATGACGCCGTCGGTCTTCCCGATCCTCAGCTACAACCTCACCGGGCAGATGCCGCCGGTCGACCTGACCGACATCGCGCGGTTCGAACTCCGTCCGATGCTCTCGCGCATTCCAGGCGTCGGCCGTGTCGACGTGGCGGCCAGCGACGAGCGTGAAGTCTCGGTCATCGTCGATCCTGTGCGGCTCAACGCGGCGCACCTGACGCTCGAGCAGGTGCGCGATGCGTTGCACGCCGGAAACCAGATGGCCTCGGTTGGACGGCTGCCGGCCGACCATCGGCAGTACCTGGTGCTCTCGCTCTCGGAACTCGCCACGCCGGACGAGGTGAAGAAGGTCGTCGTCGCCGTGCACGGGCAGACGCCGATCTACGTGGGTGACGTCGCCGAGGTGCGCGAAGGGACACTCGACCGCACGACGCTGATCAGCGGCAGCGGACAGCCGGCAGCGGTGGTGAACGTCTCGCGGCAGATCGGCGGCAACATCATCCAGATTGCCGATGATGTCGAGCGGACGCTGCGGGAGCAGGCGCGCGCGCTGCCACCGGCGCTCCACATCGAGCGGGTCTACGACCTCGCGGCCTTCGTCCGCGAAGCGGTGCACAGTGTTCGCGACGCGATCATCATCGGCAGCATCCTCGCCGTGCTCGTCCTGCTGGTGTTCCTGCGCGACTGGCGCGCCACGGCCGTGGCGGCGCTGGCGCTGCCGCTGACCATCCTCGGCACCTTCGGCATCCTCAGGATGGCCGGCGGCACCATCAACCTGATGTCGATGGGCGGCCTGGCCATCGCCATCGGTCTCGTGATCGACGATGCGATCGTCGTGGTCGAGAACATCCATCGTCACCTCGCGGGCGGCGCGACGCCGCTGATTGCCGCGCAGCGTGGCACGGATGAACTCGTCGGCGCGGTGGTGGGGTCGACGCTCACGACCGTCGTGGTCTTCATTCCGCTCTCGCTGCTCTCCGGCATCGTCGGGCAGTTCTTCTCCGCCCTGTCGCTGACGCTGTCGGCGGCAGTGCTGCTGTCGCTCGTCTACGCGCTGCTGTTCATCCCGCTGCCGGCGGCGCGCTTCCTGCGCGCACCGCGCGTGATGACCGGACGCGCAGACGAGGGGTGGCTAGCGCGTACCTACGAGCGATGGCTCGGCCGGGCGCTCGGCCGGCCCTGGCTCGTGATCGCCGCCACCATCGCGGTGGCCCTCGTCGGCGCCCTGCTGTTCCTCAGGCTCGACACCGGATTCCTGCCGGAGATGGATGAAGGCGGCTACGTCATCGACTACGCCACGCCCGCCGGGACGTCGCTGCAGGACACCGATGCGATGCTGCGGCGCGTCGAGGCCATTCTCCAGCAGGACGCCGACGTGCAGGGGTTCACGCGGCGCACCGGGCTGGAACTGGGCTTGTTCGCCACTGAGCAGAACACCGGCGACTTCGTGGTGCGGCTGAAGCCGGTGGCCGAACGAACGCGGCGCTCGGACGCCGTCATCAGCGACCAGCGCGCGCGCTTCGCGCGCGAGGTGCCGGGTGTCGAGATCGAATTCGTCCAACTCCTGCAGGACATGCTCGGCGACCTGGAAGGCAACCCCGAGCCGATTGAAGTGAAGGTGTTCGGCGACGACCTGCCGACGCTGCTGCAACTGGCGCAGCACCTGACCGAGCGGCTGCGTGCAGTGGAGGGCCTGGTCGACGTCGTCGGGCCTCGCCTCGGCAATCCCGAACTGCAGGTGCACATCGATGCCACGCGCGCAGCGCGCGCCGGCTTCACGCCGGAGCAGGTCACCACACAGCTATCGGCCGGCCTGCTGGGAGTGGTGGCCTCCGAGGTGCGGCGGGGCGATCGCCTGGTCGACCTGCGCGTCCGTTACCCCGATAGCTACCGGTTCGATCCGGCCTGGGTGCGCACGTTTCCGCTCACGACCGGCAGCGGCACGGTGGTGCCGCTCGACTCGCTCGCCGACGTACGGCCACTCGAGGGCACCGCGCAGCTCTATCGCGAGGACCTGAAGCAGATGCTGCCCATCTCGGGACGGCTCGAAGGACGTGGCCTCGGGGCGGTGGTGAACGACGTCAGGACCACGCTCGAGGCCGAGCGGTTACCGGTCGGCTACAGCTACCAGATTGGTGGGCAGTACGAGAGCCAGCAGGCGTCATTCAGGTCGCTGCTCACCGTGTCGGTCCTGGCGCTGCTGCTGGTGTTCGGCCTGCTGGTGGCGCAGTTCCGTCGCTTCACCGCGGCGTTGGTGATTGTGTCGGCGGCACCGGTGTCGCTGGCGGGTGCGTTCGGGCTGCTGCTGCTCACCGGCACACCGCTCAACGTGTCGTCCTTCATGGGCCTCATCCTGTTGATCGGCCTGATCGTGAAGAACGGCATCATCCTGGTGGACCACGCGCTGCTGCTGTCGCGGCACGGCGTGGCGTGGAGCGAGGCGTTGCGGCGCGCCGGCGGCACGCGCCTGCGTCCGATCCTGATGACGACGTTGTGCACGCTGTTCGGGCTGCTGCCGCTGGCGCTCGGGCTCGGTCCCGGGGCCGAGATGCAGCGGCCGCTCGCACTGGCCGTCATCGGCGGCCTGACGGTGTCGACGCTCGTGACGCTGGTGTTCGTGCCGGTGGTGCTCTCGCTGACGCGAGGGGCTGAACCGGTTGAGGGCGGGGCCTGAAACGACAAACGGCGGGCCCCGGGGCCCGCCGCGTATCTGGCGAAGTAATGCCGAGACCCGACGCTATTCGTCGTCGGCTTCGACTTCGACTTCCTTCTTCTTGGTCTTGCGCGGTGCGCGCTTGCGCGCGGACTTCGCAGGTGCAGGTTCGCTCGTCGTCTGGAGGGTGACGAGGCGCGTGGAGAAGGTCTTCCTCCCCGCCTCGTCGAACTCGACCACGACGTGATGTTCGTTGTACTCGACGATGGTGCCGGCGCCGTAGGTCGGCTGCACGATACGATCGCCTTTGGACCAGGATTTCGGTGCCATTACCAGCGAGGCTCTCTTTGTCCGCCGCCATGACCGCCACCACCACGATTGCCGCCGAAGCCGCCGCCACCACCACCAAAGCCACCCTCGGGCTTGGGACGCGCTTCATTGACCGTGAGGGCACGTCCGCCCATCGAGAAGCCGTTGAGCTCGGTAGCTGCCTTCTCTGCCTGCTCGTCAGTAGCCATTTCGACGAACGCGAAACCGCGGGCGCGGCCCGTGGCGGCATCGATCATGACGCGCACCGATTCGACATCCCCAGCTTGGCTGAAGAGCTCCTTGAGCTCCGGTTCACCCGCGCTGTAGGGGAGATTCCCAACGTAAAGCCTGCGACCCATACTGGCTCCTCACACAAAAATGGCGTACTCGTCGGCTCGGCATGAGCGTGCAGGAGGGAACGAGACAGGAACGTAGCTCGATCGGCCTTCGGCGCGGGCGATGCAGGCGGGAATAGCCACCAGACCGGCGTAGTATACAACCCTTCCAAGGCAGATCAAGGATTTTGGCCTGAAAACTGGCCAAACCCCAGCCCGATCAGCCCTGAATCGCCACGTCGGCAACCCGTCCATTCACCATCCGGACCACCCGCGTCGCGGCATGCTCGGCGAAGTCCTCGTCGTGCGTGGCGGCGATGATCGTCCGCCCGCGCGTCACCAGGTCGCGGACGATGAGGGCCAGTTCGTCGCGCCGTGCCGGGTCGAGCGACGCTGTCGGCTCGTCCATCAACAGGACCGGCGGGTCGGTCGCCAGCGCCCGCGCGATGGCCACGCGCTGCGCCTCGCCGCCCGACAGCTCGCGCGGCAGCGCCCCGGCCCGGTGCTCGACGCCGAGCTGACATAGCAGCTCGCGTGCGCGCGCCTCGGCCTCGGCGGGCGAGCGGCCGTGCACGTGCACCTGCGCCAGACAGACGTTCTGCATCGCGGTCAGGTGCTCGAACAGACAGTGAAACTGGAACACCATGCCGACCTTCGTCCGCAGCCGGCGCACGGTCGCCGGCACCGGCGCACCGGCGGCCAGCACCACGCCGTCCACATCGACCGCTCCGCCTTCGAACGGCTCGAGCCCCGCCATCGCGCGGAGCGTCGTCGTCTTGCCCGAGCCTGAGGCACCCATCAGCGCCACCACCTGCCCTCGCACCACCTCGAGCGACACGCCGTCGAGCACCGTTCGCAGGCCGCGGCGCAGGCGCAGGTCGCGCAGCCGGACGACGGGCGACGCGCTCATGCCGTGGGCTGCTTCCATCGTTCCTCGAGCCTCCGCGCCAGCGACGACAGCGGCAGCGACATGGCCAGGTACAGCCCGGCGCACAGCGCGCCCGGCACCACCCAGCTCCCCAGGTTCGTGGCGAAGATCTGCGTCTGCTTGGTCAGCTCCACGACGGTCAGTACCGAGACAAGCGACGAGTCCTTCAGCAGCGCGACGAAGTCGTTGGTCATCGGCGCCAGCGCCAGGCGGAACGCCTGCGGACCGCGAATCAGCCGGAGAATCTGCCACTCGGTGAAACCGAGCGTGCGCGCCGCTTCGAGCTGTCCGCGGCCGATCGCCTCGAGTGCCGACCGATAGATCTCGCTCTCGTACGCCGCGTAGTTCAGCGCAAGGCCGAGGAACGCCGCGACGAACGCCGGCAGGCGGATGGCTGCGGCGATGCCGTAATAGAGGACGAAGAGCTGCAGCAGGATCGGCGTGCCGCGGGTCAGCTCGACATAGCCGGTGAGCAGTGCGCGCAGGAGCGGCGGGCCGTAGACACGGCCGCTGGCGATGACCATGCCGAGGACGACCGCGAGCGCCATCGAGAGGCAGGACAGGATGATGGTGACGAGCGCGGCGCGTAGAAGAGACGGCAGGTACCGACGGGCCGCCTCCCAACGCGAGACGCCGGCCACGGCACGGCTGGTGTCGAGGCCGGTCACCGGCTCGACGGTCTCGCCGGCCAGCACCGTGCGGTGCAGTGGCGGCTGGTCGTCGTTCCAGACCTGCCACGTGCGCATGATCCGCTCGAGGGTGCCGTCCTGCATGGCCGCCTTCAGCACGAGATCGCACCGATCGCGCAGCGCCGCGTTCCCCGCCGACAACACGCCGACGTAGTGGCCGATGGCCACGCTCTGCGGCTGCACGGTGAAGCCAGCCACCGTCTTGGCGCGGCGGAAGGCGAGGACGTTGTCGAGCAGCACGGCGTCGACACGGCCGTTCACCAGGTCTTCGTACGGATGCACGTCATCGTCGTACGACACGGGCGTGACGCCGTGGTCCGCCTGGGCCTGCAGCAGGATTTCGTAGGCGATGGTGCCGCCAAGCGTCGCGACCCGTCGCCCCGCCAACGCGGACAGGCTGGTGAAGCGGGCCGCATCGGCATCGCGCACGGCCAGCACTTCGCGGAACTCGTAGTAGGGCACCGTCACCGACATCGTGGTGCGGCGCGCCGGCGTATCCTCGATGCCGCTGAGGCCGATCTCCGCGTCGCCGCGGGCCACGGACTGATCGATGGAGGCAAAGGTGACAAAGACGAACTGGGCGCTGCGGCCAAGCCCCTTCGCCAGCAGGTTGGCGATCTCGACGTCGAAGCCGACCAGTTCGTCGGGCCGGTCGGGACGTGCTTCGACGTAGGGGGCCCCGCCCTCGGGATCGCCGGCCCAGCGAAACGGCTGCGCGGCCGCGGGCACCGCCAGGCCCGCAAGGGCGAGGACGGTGAGCAGCGTGCGCAGCAGACGGACGGCGGAACACGGCATCGGGCTGCGACGCAGTATAGGCGGACGCGGTCGCGCCCGCCTACGCGGCCGGTCCGGCGTCAGGCCTGCGGCGCGAACCGCGGCATGCGCACGCCGTTCACGTCGACCTCCTCGAAGAACATCGCGTAGGGACGGACCCAGAGACCGGAGTCGTTGTAGAGCGGACGGTAGAGGACGAGCGGTGCGAGCGTCTCGCTGTGGCGAACAACGCCGAGCACCTCGTATTCGTTCCCCTTGTAGTGACGATAGCGTCCGAGCGGCGCCTCGGGAAGCGGTGTCAGGTTCGACATGCTCAGTGGTTCGCCATCGTCACGTCGACGATGGTGGGAGGGACCGTGCTGAAGTCGCTGAGCCGCATCCACGTCGGGGAAATGCGGACGTAGGTGATGCCGGGCCACGACATCCGGCCTGGGCCGTCAGGGAACGCGTCGAAGTAGTCGGCCTGCAGGCGTTCCAGTTCGGCCCCTTCCGGGAAGTCGGCCACGCCTTCGTACTGCAGCGTCCGCATCTCGCCATCAACCCAGCCGCCGATGACCAGCGCGACGCGCGGGTTCTCGCGCAGGTTGGCAGCCTTGCGGGTCGAGGTGAGCGTGTCGAACACCACTTCGAGCTGGGGGGTGACGGCGAATCCGACCAGCGCCGCCTGCGGCCTGGCGTCCGGCGTTGCGGTCGCCTCGACGGCCCAGCGGTGCGACTTCATGAACCGCAGAATGTCTGCGTGGAGGTCCGGTGTCAGCATGGTGGCGATCGTAGCAGGTAGGGAATAATCGGAGACCATGCCCATCGCACTTGGCTCCGAACGTCTGCTGGCCTCCGCCGCCCTCCTGGGTAAGCGGGTCGGCGTGGTCTGCAACCCGGCGTCGGTCGATCACGGCTTTGGCCACATCACTGACCGGATTGCCGCGATGCCTGGCGTGACGCTGGCCACCATCTTCGGACCACAGCACGGGTTCCGCTCGGACGTGCAGGAGAACATGATCGAGAGCGGCCACGTAGAGGACGCGCGGCGCCGCGTGCCGGTCTACTCGCTCTACAGCGAGACGCGCATCCCGACGCCGGAGATGATGGCTGGCCTCGACGTGCTGGTTATCGACCTGCAGGACGTCGGCACCCGCATCTACACCTACATCTACACGATGGCCTACTGCCTGACCGCCGCGAAGCGCGACGGCGTGAAGGTGATCGTGTGCGACCGCCCCAACCCGATCGGCGGCACGCAGGTGGAAGGGCCGATGCTCGAGCCGGGCTTCGAATCGTTCGTCGGGCTCTATGCGATCCCGATGCGGCACGGCATGACCATCGGCGAACTCGCCCGGCTCTTCAACGATCACTTCGGGATCGGCGCCGACCTCGAGGTGATGACGATGAGCGGATGGACACGCGGCATGTATCACGACGATGCGCAGGCGCCCTGGGTGATGCCGTCGCCGAACATGCCGACGCTCGACACGGCCATCGTCTATCCGGGCACTGTGCTGTTCGAGGGGACGAACGTCTCGGAAGGGCGCGGCACGACCAGGCCGTTTGAACTGATCGGTGCGCCGTGGGTGGTGGACGAGCGGTTCGCCGAGGCGCTGAATGCGCGCAACCTGCCAGGCGTCCACTTCCGGCCGGCGCTATTCGAACCGACCTTTCACAAGCACGCGGCCACGAGCTGCGGCGGGGTGCAGATTCACGTGACGAACCGCGCGGCGTTCCCTGCCGTGCAGGCCGGCGTGCTGCTGACCGAGGCGTTCCGCAACGTCGGACCCGCCGGCTTCGCCTGGCGTCAGCCGCCGTACGAATACGAATACACGCTGCTGCCGTTCGACATTCTCTGCGGCACGTCGGACACGCGCGAGCAGCTCGAAGCCGGCGTGAAGACGGAAGCAATCGCGCGGTCGTGGGAGCCGAGCGTCGCGGCCTTCACCGCGCTGCGGCAGGCGTTCCTGCTGTATTAGGGCTGGTGGGGCGGGTGGGTTCCTGATGGTCCGGCTAAAGCCGGACACTACGCCTGACCTGCCCCTCCCGCCCTACCGGCCCTGCCTGCTCTACCCGCCGCTACGTGACCCGCGCCTGCTTCGCGGCGTCGCGCGCCACGAGAATCTGCTGCGCGTGCGCGTGCGCATGCGATGCGTAGATCTCGAGCCACCTGTGCACGGTGTAGCGGCCGTGCTCGGTGTGGGTGCCTTCACGTAGCCATTCGGCCTCGGTCAGGCGGTCGAGGATCTCGGCGGTCGAGCGGCGCGCGGCATTGAAGGCGTCAAGCGACGCGTCGATGGGCCGGTCGGTGTAATAGAGCGTGCGCGCGAACTCCTCTTGGTCGTAGCCGAAGATCGGCGGGTTGGCAGAGGCAACGAGCAGCCGCAACCGGATCGCGGAGGTCATCTCGCTGTCGGCGAGGTGATGCACAATCTGCCGGACCGTCCACTTCCCCGCTGCTGGCGCCGTGTCCAGTTCGTCCGGCTTTGCGCCGGCCAGAGCCTCGGCCACCACGCGGTAGCCGTCCTTGTACGCGGCGACCAGTTGCTGTCGAGTCTCGCGGTCCATGCCTCGCGTCTCCGTCGGGCCTAGCCGCGGGTGCGGGCAATGCCCGGCGCATCGGCTTCCTGCGCCGTCGGTTGCAGGTGGTGCTCGATGAGGTGGCTGCGCAGGTACTCGAACGCTTCCACCGGCGTGTCGGCGTACTGCAGCAGGTCGAGATCCTGCTCGTGGATGGCGCCCCACTCGGACATCGGACCGAAGTTCAGGATTTCGTCCCAGTACTGCCGGCCGTAGAGGATGACGCCGATCTTCTTCGAGAGCTTGTCCGTCTGCACCAGCGTCAGCACTTCGAAGAGCTCATCCAGGGTGCCGAAGCCGCCCGGGAAGATCACCAGCGCTTTCGCCAGGTAGGCGAACCAGAACTTCCGCATGAAGAAGTAGTGGAATTCGAAGTGGAGCCCGTCGGTGATGTACGGGTTGGCGCCCTGCTCGAACGGCAGCCGGATGTTCAGGCCGATGGTTTTGCCGCCGGCTTCGTGCGCGCCGCGATTGGCCGCCTCCATGATGCCGGGGCCGCCGCCCGAGGTGACGACGAAGCGGTGGTTGTCCGACTGCAGCGTTTGGCTCCACGTCGTCAGCATCCGCGACAGTTCGCGTGCCTCTTCGTAGTAGCGCGCCCACTCGATCGCCTTGCGGCTCTTCTTGAGCTCGGCCTCGTAGTGATGGTCGGCCGTGGGGATGCCACGGGCCCGCAGCGTCTTGAGCGCCCGCTCGGCCCGTTCGCGGCTATCGACACGGGCCGACCCGAAGAACACGACGGTGTCCTGGATCTTCGCCTCGCGGAAACGGCGGAGCGGTTCGAGGTATTCGGCGAGAATACGGAGGGGGCGTCCATCCGCGCTCTCGAGAAATTCAGGATAGAGGTAGGCAAGCGGCTGCTCGGACATGACCGGTAGTCACTCTAGCAGAATGCTAGAATTCCGATTTCCCACGGGACCCACTCCGATTTGCCCTGAACAGGGGCCACCCGCACAGACCGATGGCCGTCAAGGAACAACCGCTGAAGCTCGATGTCTCGCTCGACATCACCGCACCCGTGGAACTCGTCTTCCACGCGTTTTTCGATGCGCCGGCGCTGGGCGCCTGGCACAACACGTCGCGTTCGATCGCAATTCCGCGTCTGCTCGGCCCCTACGTGCTCGAGTGGCAGCCGTCGGCGGAGCGCGACGAGGTGCTCGGCCGGATGGGGGGCGTGTTCCGTGCAACGGTCATGCAGATCGAGCCGAACGACCACGTCTTTCTGGCCGATGCCTTCTGGTTGCCGCCCGACGGCGGCCCGCTCGGACCGCTGTCGGTCCAGCTGACCTTCAGCTCGAGCGCCACGCCTGACGGCCGGGCCTCCACGCTGGTCCGCGTCGTCATCACCGGGTTCGACGACGGCGTGCGCTGGAAGCGCTATCTTGGTCTCGCCACGACGCAGTGGCAGAAGGCGCTCGGCGTGCTGAAGCTGTTGCTGGAGAGGTAATGATGCTGTTCACCACCCTGATGATGACGGTGGCGCTGGCCGGCTCGACTGGGCAGCAACCCGCGGCGCCCGATCACGCGATGCCGGCTGCCAGTAGGCGGCCGGCGACGCTGCTGCCAGGCATCCGGGGGGTGACCTTCCCGATTTCGACTCGACGGGAAGAGGCGCAGCAGTTCTTCAACCAGGGGCTGGCCCTCGTCTACGCCTTCAATCACGACGAAGCCATCCGCGCCTTTCGTCGCGCGTCCGAGATCGACCCCGCGTCGCCGATGCCGTGGTGGGGCATCGCCTTGGCGCTCGGGCCCAACATCAACCTCGACGTCGATCCGGCGCGCGAGAAGGAAGCCAACGAAGCCGTGCAGCGGGCGGTGCAACTCGCCGTCCGCGCCCCTGCGAAGGAACGGGCCTACGTGGCGGCACTCGCGAAGCGCTACTCGTCCGATCCGGCGGCGAACCTTACGGCACTGGCGGTGGACTACAAGGATGCGATGCGCCAGTTGACGCGCACCTATCCGAACGACACCCACGCGGCCACGCTCTACGCCGAGAGCCTGATGGACCTGCGTCCGTGGACGCTCTACAGCGCCGACGGCGCACCGGTTGAGGGGACGAACGAAATCGTCGAGATCCTCGAGCGGGTCCTCGAGCGCGAGCCCGACCATGTCGGCGCCAACCACTTCTACATCCACGCCACCGAGGCGTCGCTGACGCCGGAGCGCGGACTGAAGAGCGCGAAGAAGCTCGAGACGCTGGTGCCGGCCGCCGGTCACCTCGTCCACATGCCGTCCCACACCTACATGCGCACCGGCAATTACGTCGCCGCCGCCGCCGCGAACGCGAAGGCGGTCGAGGTGGACCGCAAGTACATCGCAGATACCAGCGCCACCGGGTTCTACCCGGCGATGTACTACAACCACAACCTCGACTTCCTGGCGTCGGCCGCGATGATGGCCGGCCAGTACAAAGTCGCGCTGGCCGCCGCGCAGGAACTGACGGCGAACGTCACGCCGATGCTGGCCGACATGCCGATGCTCGAGCCGTTCGCGGCAAAGACGATGTTCGTGCAGTTGCGCTTCGCCAAGTGGAAGGACGTGCTCGCGCTGCCGAAGCCGGCCGAACAGGCGACGATCCTCACGGCGCTCTACCACTTCGGTCGCGGCACGGCGCACGCCGCACTTGGCGCGGTCGCCGAGGCCGAGCAGGAGCGCGAGGCCTTCACCGCCGCGACGGCACAGGTACCCGCGGACACCCTGTACAACCTGAACCAGGCGTCGACGATTCTCGCAGTGGCGGACGGCGCGCTCAACGCGCGCATCGCGGGTGCGAAGGGGCAGACCGAGGAGATGCTGGCCGCGTGGACGCGGGCGATTGCCGCCGAGGACACGCTCGCCTACAACGAGCCGCCCGACTGGTTCTATCCGACCCGCGAGTCGCTCGGCGGCGCGCTGCTGAAGCTGAAGCGCTACGACGCCGCCGACCTCATCTTCCGCGAGGATCTCGAGCGCAATCCTGGAAACGGCCGCTCGCTGTGGGGACGCTGGCAGGTGCTGCGCGCGCAGGACGGTGACGTGCCGAACACCCTGGTCGTACGCCGCCGCTGGCAGGATTCGTGGAACGACGCTGACGTCGTGTTGCGCTTCGACGACTTCTGACCGGCTGGACTCGGAATGACAATCACGAAGGCACGAAGGACTAGCGCGGTTTCGAGATCGGTGTAGTGTCCGCCTTGAGGCGGACCCCAGAAAGTCCGGCTAAAGCCGGACACTACGTACTACACCGACACCGAAACGCCTCTAGGCCTTGCGTCGTGCCCGCGCGCGGCGGCGCTGGCGCAGCACGAGCCAGCCGAGGCTGCCGCCGATGACGGCCGCTCCCGCGAGGATCCCGACCGCCGCATAGGTGACCGGGCCGGGAGGGGGCGGGATGCTGCGCCACGCGTCCGGTGTCGCCGCCCGCCGGCGCAGCAGTTCCAGCCGTAGGCTCTCTTCACCCTGCGCCATTGCCCAGCGATGATTCGCCTCGAGCACCGGGCGTATCACCGGCGCCAGCATCTGTAGCAGCGCCTTCTCGCTGCGAATCTTCCAGTCGAACGTGACGTCCACGTGTGCGCCGTCCTGCGTCAGCGTCCACAGTCCACGCCCACGGAAGTCGCCCGTCGCATCGAAGCCGAACCGCTCCGGATAGCGGCTCTCGGTGACCACGAACTCCCACTGCAGCGTGTACGGCAGCCACCCCTTGCTGCGCAGCCGCACGCGCTGCCCAAGGCCGCGCATGTCCGCGCCCTCGAGCTCGTCGGCCGCAAGGTAGACCGCGGGCCACCAGCGCGCCAGATCGAGCGGGTCGCGCAGCACGTCGGCCACTTCGCCAGTCGTCCCTTCCACACGCCAGGTGGTCAGGAAGTGATAGTCGTTCGGATCAACCATGGGGGCTTGGGGTTGGAGGTTGAGGTTGGGGGTCAGTCCGCATACGGCCGGATGCCGCGGCCAGAGAGGGCGCCGAGCAGGCGACGGCGGAGTTCGTTGGCCACACGCCCCTGGTTCAACGGCAGTGACTTGAACTTCACCGCCACCGTCACCTGGCCGTCGGCAATCGACACCACCCCTGGAATTTCGATCGCGTCGATCAACACCGGCTGCCAGAGTGGGTCGTCTTGCATGGACGCGCCGACGTCGCGAATGGTGCCGAAGACCCGGTCGAGGTTTTCGCTGTAGAGCACTTTCACCTCGACCACGGCATAGGCGAACTGCTTGCTCAGGTTGGCCAGCGTGTTCACCGTGCCGTTGGGGAACACCTGCACGGCCCCTTCCGCATCGCGCAGGACGATCGTCCGCAGGTTGATCTGCTCAACGACGCCGCTGACCCCGTTGATGCGCGCGATGTCGCCGATGCGCACCTGGTCTTCGAGGATGAGGAAGAAGCCGGAGATGACGTCGCGCACGAGGTTCTGGGCGCCAAAGCCGATGGCGAGCCCCGCAATACCGGCGCCGGTCAGGATCGGCAGCACGTCGATCGACAGCTCGCGCAGCAGCATCAGCACCGCCACGAACCAGACGGTGACAGCGACGAGGCTGGTCAGGATGCCACCGAGGGTGCTGGCGCGGCGCTGCCACTCCAGGTCAGCCTGCGTGTGGCGATGCGACAGGCGCTGCTGCAGGTGCTCGATGGCGAGGTTGGCCGCACGAAGGACAATGGCGGAGCCAGCCACGATGACGACGAGGTTGACGCCGTGAGTGAGCAGCCAGCGGACGAGTGCCCTGGGCTCCCAGGTCTGCTCGGTGATGCCGAACCGCGCGAGCCCGAACGAGACACTGCCGAAGGCTGCCACGCCGAACGCCAGCAGGCGCAGCGCGCGCATCAGCCCGACCGCGCGCTCCTGCAACGCCTTGCGGCTCTCCGGCGACGCGACCTCCATCGTGTCGAGGGCACGCTGCACAATCGCGTGGGCGACCGCCACGACGAGCGCCGCTGCCGCGAAAGCGGCCACGATGGCGAGCAGCGTGAGGGCGTACTCCGGCATCACAGCGTCTGGATCTTGAGGTAGTTGGCGTCGGTCCGCGACAGATCGGGGTTGATGCTGACGAGCACCACACTGTCGCCAGGTGCCACCAGCGTGCGCCGCACCAGTTGCTGACCGATGAGGAGTCCGGCGGCGCTGACGTTCTCGGCGATCTCGGTGCAGATGGGTGTGACGCCGAAGAACGGCGCCAGGCGCCGCGCCGTCTCGGGCCGGTCGGTCGTGGCAAAGATCGGCACGCGCGGCCTGAGCGCGGACAACCGGCGTGCAGTGCCGCCACCGCGGGTGACCGCCACGATCGCCCGCGCATTCGCCCGCTCCGCCAGCGTCACCGCCGCCTCGCAGATCGCCTGCGCATGGTCGTCATCATCGTGCGCGCGCCGCGACGAGGGATGGCGCGGCGTGAGCGTCGCCTCGGCTTCGCGGATGATCGCATCGAGCGTCTGCACCACGCGCGCCGGGTGCGCGCCAGAGGCAGTCTCGCCCGACAGCATGATGGCGTCGACGCCGTCTTCCACCGCATTGGCAGCGTCGCTGACCTCGGCCCGCGTCGGTCGCCCTTCCACGGTCATCGACTCGAGCACCTGCGTCGCCAGGATCACCGGGATCTTGCGGGCGCGGGCGCGGCGCGTAATGGTCTTCTGCGCCAGCGGCACGCGCTGCAGCGGCATCTCGAGCCCGAGATCGCCACGCGCAATCATCACCATGTCGGAGCAAGCGAGGATCTCGTCGAGGTTCTCCAGTGCCTGCGGCCGCTCGATCTTGGCGATGAGCGGCACGTCACCGTCGTTCTCACGGACGATCTGGCGCGCTCGCCGCATGTCGTCGGCACTCTGCACGAAGCTGAGCGCCACCAGGTCGACCCCGAGCGACAGCCCGAACTGCAGGTCGTCCATGTCCTTCAGCGTGATGGCGGAGGTGGGCAGCGCCACCCCAGGCGCGTTGATCCCCTTGTGCTCGCCAAGCATGCCGCCTTCGACCACGGTGGTCCGAATCGTCGAACCGTCCGACTCGATCACCTGCAGCTCGATGGTGCCGTCCGACAGCAGCAGGTGGTCGCCAGGATGCACGCCGCGCGCAAGCCCTTCGAACGACGTCGAGATGATCCCGGCGCGTCCGAGTTCCTCGCCCGTGATGACGTGCAGCGCGTCACCCACCTCCAGGCGGATGGGCCGGCCGCCTTCGAGCAAACCGGTGCGGATCTTCGGTCCCCCCAGATCCTGCAGGATGGCAACCTCCCGACCGGCACGCTCAGCCGCCGCACGCACGCGCGCGAACGTGGCAGCATGCGACTGGTGCGTGCCGTGCGAGAAGTTGAGCCGGACGATGTCGGTGCCGGCGGCGATGAGGGCGTCGAGCAGATCGTCGGAATCGGACGCAGGGCCGACGGTCGCAATGATCTTCGTCTGGCGCATGTAGACTTTCTCTCATTATGGGCCAGATCGTTCCTGACCTTGTCGAACGCTACCTGAGCGGACTCAACCACGCGGCTGATGCGGTGCTGGATGCGATTGCGCGCGATGGCGACGCGGCGCACCTGCCGCTGGTCGACGCCGAGGTCGGCCTCCTGCTCCGGGTGCTCGCGTCGTCGATCGGCGCCACACGCATCCTCGAGATCGGCACCTGCATCGGCTACTCGGGCATCTGGCTCGCCCGGGCGCTGCCGACGCACGGCATGCTCATCACCATGGAAAAGGACGCCGCACGGGCGGCCATCGCCAAGGCAAATTTCGAGCGCGCCGGACTGAGCGACCGCGTCAGCGTCATGGTGGGCGACGCGGCGCTGAAGATCGTGAAGGTGGCCGGCCCGTTCGACCTCATCTTCCAGGACGGACACAAGCCGCTCTACAACACGCTGCTCGAGCCGCTGGTGGCACGGCTGCGGCCGGGCGGCCTGCTGGTCACCGACAACGTCCTGTGGGACGGCGAAGTGGTGCCGGGGTTCGTCAACACCCCGGCCCGGAACGCGGACGACACCCGCGCCATCAGCGAATACAACGAGCGGCTCGCATCGCACCCGCAGTTGCTCACCTCTATCGTCCCGCTCAGGGACGGGGTCGCGATTTCGGTCAAAAGGACGGTCGTATGACGATTGAGCGCTGGTTGAAGGCAGCCGTCGAGGACGCCGAACGGCGTGGTCTGCCCGAGTTGAAGCCGCTGCTCGAAGGGCTGGCGCGGGCGACGGCCGTGCTGCGCACGGCGCACCCCGGTGGAGAGGCACATGGCCCTGCTCAGCATTGACACCGCCGCGCGCCGGCTGCGCGCCCGCGAGGTCAGCTCCGCTGAGCTGGTCGTCGACTGCCTCAACCGCATCGACGCCGACAATGCGCGCCTGAACGCGTTCATCCTCGTGATGGCCGACGACGCCCGCGCCGCTGCCACACGCTGCGATGTCGAACTGGCCAACGGCATCGACCGCGGCCCGCTCCACGGCATGCCGATTTCGGTGAAGGACCTGTTCGACGTGAAGGGCACGGTCACCACCGCCGGCTCGCGCGTCCGCGACCGGCTCGTGGCCACCGCCGATGCCGACGTCGTCGCCCAGTTGCGCCGCGCCGGCGCGGTGATCATCGGCAAGACCAACCTGCACGAGTTCGCGATGGGGCCGACGAACGAAGACTCGGCCTTCGGTGCCGCACACCATCCGCTCGATGACACCCGCTCTCCAGGCGGATCGAGTGGCGGCTCCGCCATCAGCGTGGCCACCGGCATGGCGCTCGGCACCCTCGGCAGCGACACCGGCGGCTCCATCCGTATCCCCGCCGCCGCCTGCGGCATCGTCGGGCTGAAGCCCGGCTACGATGAACTGCCGACGAGCGGCTCCGTGCCGCTGTCGCGCACGGTCGATCACGTCGGCCCACTGGCGGCAACGGTGACCGATGCGTGGCACCTGCTGCACGCCCTGCGCGGCAAGGCCTCGCTCGCGCCGGTGACCGGCACCGCGCCCAGTGAATTGCGCCTGGCTGTGCTGCGCGGCTATTTCTGCGATCTGCTCGATGACGACGTGAGGCGCGCGTTCGAGACCGCGGTCGACACCCTGCGAC
>Ga0114970_10000398_pt1 | contig 32442 bp, 22 predicted proteins | sample M_140205_XF_Meta_FD_87030 | JGI IMG/M metagenome (GOLD analysis project Ga0114970, IMG submission 87030) | Freshwater microbial communities from Lake Montjoie, Canada to study carbon cycling - M_140205_XF_MetaG | ecosystem: Environmental > Aquatic > Freshwater > Lake | place: Lake Montjoie...
GCATTTGAGGATATTTATATAAAAAAACATGCTTTGCATCCTAAGATGCAAAGCATGCTATTTATAAAAAAAATTAAGCTACTTCTTTACGAGAAAGTGCATAAACAACTAATCCAAATCCGATTTTGTTTACAGCATCACCAATGTTGTAAACAATGTCCATAGCATGAGTAGCTGCTGCTGGATCACTAACCAACTGTAATCCAAATAAACCACCTGGAGTACCTAAAATATAACCTAGAGGATAAATAGCCCATCCAACTAGAACGAACCAAGCTAGTGTTTTAGTAGCTTTTGCTACTGCTTCACCTGCTCCTTTAGCTAGTTGTGCAACTTCGCCAAACCATACTAAGTATGCAATGTAGAAATAAGCTAAACCGCTAAGAACTCCCCACATAACACTTTTATCTCTATTTACTGTTTCACCTAAATAACCAGTAACAAGCATTACCAATGAAGCGAAAATTAATTTCCACAATAAATCGGTTTTAGCACCTGCCTTTTTTGTAATTAGATAAAATTCAACACACATAAGAGGTACAGTTAAAGTCCAATCAACATAACGGAAGAAGGTAGGAGATTCTCCAGTTTCTAAATTGTAGCCACGCATGTAGTAGTAATGTACGGCTGCAATAAAAGTGATTAACCCTGAAACCAAAACCGAGGTTCTCCATTTAACTGAAGTGTTTTGGATTTCAAAAAAGAAGAAAACAGATGCAGCCATCATAGCCATGCATCCAATGAAAAATGTAAAGGCAACGTAGTTGTCGCTGGCAATTACTTGTGCATTTAAAAGTGTTAGGTTCATATGTTTTTTTTTATAAAGACAAATTAATAAAAAAAATGTTCAAAAAAATTATTGTTTATTATTTTAAATAAAATTTAATAAAAAAATTAAACAATAGTAATAAAATAGCCATAAAAGACTAGTTAACACCCGTTTAAGCGAATAAAAAGTTAAAAAATATAGTCTATTCTTAAGTAATTACTTTGATTTTCCCTTACAATAGTTTGTACAATATTCTTATTAACAGAAGTATCTTTTGTACCAATTAATATTCGAATACTAAAGGCCCTTAAGGCATCAGAAACACTAAGTGTTCCTTCGGCGCTATCTTTTCTACCATTAAATGGAAATACGTCTGGTCCACGCTGACACTGTGCATTAATATTGATACGCCCAACTTGGTTAGCTAGTTGATCAATTAAATAACCAATCATTTTTGAGTCTATTCCAAAAATACTTAGTTGTTGTCCGAAGTTTGATTGCACTGTGTAGTCAATTACCTCTTCAATATTTTTGTAAGCAACGATAGGCACTACAGGACCAAACTGCTCTTCAGAATATATTTTCATTTGGGCATTCACAGGGTATAAAACTGCAGGGTAAAAAAAAGTGTCATTCACTTCGCCTCCATTTTCATTAATTATCGAAGCCCCAAACCGTTCAGCATCTTTTACTAATTCAGTTAAATAGGCTGTTTTACCGGGCTCAGGTAAAGGCGTAATTTGAATACTATTTTCCCATGGCATTCCGCATTTTAATTTTGAAACGCCATCTACAAACTTTTTAATAAATTCATCAACGACCAGTTCGTGAACAAAAATTATTTTTAATGCGGTACACCTTTGTCCGTTATACGATAAAGAACCAGCAAGGCATTCGCTAACTGCATTTTCAATATCAGCATCCGGTAAAATTATGGCTGGATTTTTTGCATCTAAACCAAGTATACTTCTAAGTCGATTTGGTTTAGGATGTAGTTTTTTAATTTCGTTAGCACCTTTGTTGGTTCCAATAAAAGCAAATACGTCAATCTTTCCACTTTCCATTAATACACCAACCGTTTCTCTTCCTTTACCATAAATGATATTGATAACTCCTTTTGGAAAACAGTCTTTAAAAATTGTCAACAAAGGTTTTATGAAAAGTACCCCATATTTTGCGGGTTTAAAAACAACCGTATTTCCCATTAATAACGCAGGAATTAATGTAGTAAAGGTTTCATTTAGTGGATAATTATAAGGCCCCATACATAATGCCACACCAAGTGGAACCCGCCTTTCTTGGGCTATAACACCTTCTTCAATTTCAAATTTCGAATTATGTTGATCTAGTTTTTTTAATTCTCTAATAGTATCTTCTATATAAATACAAGTACGATCAAATTCTTTTTGACTATCAATTAAATTTTTACCAATTTCCCACATCAAGAGCTTCACTACAATTGCCCTTTGTTTTTTCATTTCACTTAAGAAATGTTCAACATGGTTAATTCTTTTTGTTACGCTCATTGTTGGCCATTCCCCCGTTCCATTATTGTATGCAAGCAATGCTGCATCCAAAGCTTCTAATGATTCTTTTTCTGTTAGAAGTGGTGTTGTACCGATAATATTTTTCACTAGTTCATTGCCAGTTTTAATAGAAACTGGCGATACCACCTCATTCATTGCCCCTTCCCAAATACGCAATTCACCATTAATAAGATATTCACGTTGCTCTATAAACTCATTCAGTTGCCATTCGTTTGGAATTTCAGAAAATTCGGGAAAGAGATTCGATAACCTAGCCATAAAATAATTTTAAATTATTAGTTATAAAAATTAGTGCTATTATTTTTTCTAATTCTTTTAATTTGAAAAAAATCTATAGCTATCAATCAATAAAATAACACCTTGTAAAAAATGCTAGTACAATTTGTACTTTAGAATAAATGAGTATTTGCAGGTTTCAATAAAAATCTAAACAAATATTTACCTACATGATTAAGAAGAAAATACGAAGCCCAACAGATGTTTCTTGAAAATACAAACTTGTTTGTGGGGGTATTAAAAATTAAAACCATTGTTAAATAAATATGGGTTATACCTTATTGTGTATAACCCATATTTTAAACATAAAAAAAACTATTTAGGCATTACAACAGTATCAATCACATGTACAACACCGTTGCCTGCTTTAAGGTCGGTTGCTGTAACAGTTGCAGTTCCACCTTTCTCATCTGTTAAAATAACTTTACCGTTTTTTAAAGATGCAGTTAATGAACCACCACTTACTGTTTTAATTGTAACTTTTCCTTTACCGTCTGTTATTGCTTTTACAACAGCAGCAGCATCTAAATTACCAGCTACAACATGGTAAGTTAAAATTTTAGCTAAGGTAGCTTTGTTCTCTGGTTTTAGAAGAGTTTCAACGGTTCCTGTTGGCAATTTTGCAAATGCTTCATTAGTTGGCGCAAAAACAGTAAATGGTCCTGCACTTTGCAAAGTACTGACTAAATCAGCGGCTTTTACCGCAGCAACCAATGTAGAATGGTCTTTAGAACCAACGGCTACATCCACTACAGTTTTTTGAGCAGATGCAGAAATGATGCCTCCAATTAGGAACATCAACAAGAATTTCATTTTCATATATTAATTGTTTAGAACGATACTACAATTTGTTGTGTGAAATGGTTTAAAAAAAGAGGGTATTCACAAAAATTTAATAATTCTGTTTATTTTATTTATAAAAAAATAGCTAAATCTTTTAACAATCATCTCAAAACTAATGATGCAAATACAATACTGTTTTTATTAAAATACTTTTTAAGCTATTTTCTTTGCCGTTATTATTGAAACAAATAATACCTAATTAATTAGTTGTAAAAGTTGTTATTCTATAACTAGTGTATCTGTAAAAAATCAGAATCAGACAAAAGTCATTTTCTATATGGCAAAGTAATTGGTAAAAATAAATCCTTGTTTAGCTTTTGATAGAATCAATAATTGTTGTAGCATGTTCAATTAATTGCTCAAGCACTGCAACTTCTTCAGGCAATGGCATGGTTAAAGGAGCTCTTACATCACCGGCACTTCTGCCAATAATATTTGCACCCGCTTTTATAAGGCTTACTGCATAGCCATTTTTTTTACTTCTTAATCTAACAAATGGGATAAAAAATTCCTTTAAAATCTTGGCCACATTTTCTTTATTGCCTGTTCTTAAATTTGAGTAAAACAAGTTGGCTAATTTTGGCACAAAGTTGAATGCTGCCGATGAATAAGTATTTACTCCTATAGACAAATACGCTTCTGCAATTATTTCTGCAGTAGGCACGCCGCCTATATATGACAACCGATTACCAACTGATTTAATGGTGTCATTTAATTCTTGAATATTTCCAGTACCATCTTTAAGGGCAATAAAATTATTACAATTGTCTGCCAATTTTTGAATGTACTTACTAGATAAAACACCATTAGCTCGGTTGTAATAAATAACCGGAAGTTTGGTATTGTTCATGATTGTTTTAGCATATTCGTAAGTGCCGTCTTCGGGGCATTCTGTAAGGTATGGAGGCATTAAGAGTAACGCATTCATTCCTGCATCTTCTGCAATATGTGCATAGGTAATAGCATCTGGAATACTTCTGCCAATGCTCGATATCATTGGAATTTTTTCTTTCACTGTTGCTGCAGTTACAGCTACAATTTTTTTGTATTCATTTTCTGATAACGAAAAAAATTCGCCAGTTCCCCCAGCAACAAAAACAGCAGACACATTGTGCGAAACAAACCATTCTAATCGTGCTGCAAACGTTTCAGGATTAAATTTGCCTTCTTTATCTAAATCAGTAATTGGAAAAGATAACAATCCATCTTCTAAAGACGCCCTGATTTTTGTTAGTGGTAATGACATTTTAAAAATTATTTTTTAAGTATGATTTGGTATATTAATAGACCTATTTTCAAACCATATAGCTATCTATTTGGCATTAGACTTACATTAATAACTGGAACCATTGATAATCTCATATAGTGTTCCTCTACTTACTAGCCATTTAGTGTATTTAAAATTTGCATTAAGAATGAAGTTAATTAAATATACTATATGAAAGAAAGTGCCGATGAAGTCTAAACTTTATCCACTAATTGATTGTTATTGAAATCAGTTAATACAAGTTCCTATATCTTTATCAATAATTAGATTTAAAAGCACTAAAAAAAATGGAAACGAACACAAACAATCCAGAAGCAAAATGCCCATTTACAGGAGCTTCTGCAGCGCACAATCAAAGTGCTGCTGGGACTGGCACAAGAAATAGTGATTGGTGGCCAAATCAACTAAAATTAAATACCCTTCGCCAACACTCCAATTTATCTAATCCTATGGATAAAACATTCGATTATGTAAAGGAGTTTAAATCTTTAGACTTACAAGCCGTAAAAAAAGACATTTTTGATTTAATGACCAACTCACAAGATTGGTGGCCTGCAGATTATGGCCATTATGGTCCTTTCTTTATTAGAATGGCTTGGCATAGTGCTGGTACCTATCGCACAACTGATGGTCGTGGTGGCGGTGGTGCAGGTATGCTCCGTTTTGCCCCACTAAATAGTTGGCCCGACAATACCAATTTAGATAAGGCGCGTTTATTATTGTGGCCTATCAAAAAGAAATATGGTAAAAAACTTTCTTGGGCCGACATCATGATTCTTACAGGAAACTGTGCGTTAGAGTCAATGGGCTTTAAAACTTTTGGATTCTCTGGCGGACGTGTAGACGTTTGGGAGCCGCAAGAAGATGTATACTGGGGAGCAGAACGCGAATGGTTAGGCGATAAAAGATATACTGGCGATAGAGATCTTGAAAATCCACTTGCAGCAGTGCAGATGGGTTTGATTTATGTAAATCCAGAAGGACCTAACGGAAATCCTGACCCTATTGCATCGGCGCGTGATATAAGAGAAACTTTTGCGCGTATGGCAATGAATGACGAAGAAACGGTAGCCCTTATTGCTGGTGGACACACTTTTGGTAAAACACATGGCGCAGCAGATCCGGGTAAATATGTGGGGAAAGAACCTGCAGCGGCTAGCATTGAAGAACAAGGCCTTGGATGGAAAAATACACTAGGCGCTGGAAATGGCGTGAATACCATTACTAGTGGATTAGAAGGTGCTTGGACAACAACTCCTACAAAATGGAGTAATAATTATTTTGAGAATTTGTTTGGGTTTGATTGGGAATTAACAAAAAGTCCTGCTGGCGCCCATCAATGGAAACCTAAGGCTGGCGCAGGTGCTGGCACTGTTCCTGATGCACATGATCCATCTATTACGCATGCGCCTACAATGCTTACTACCGATTTGGCATTAAAAATTGATCCTGCATACGGAGCCATTTCAAAACGCTTCTATGAAAATCCAGACCAATTTGCCGATGCATTTGCAAGAGCTTGGTTTAAATTAACCCACAGAGATATGGGTCCTAGCTCTCGTTATGTAGGATCTGAAGTTCCTACAGAGGAGTTGATATGGCAAGATCCTATTCCTGCGGTTACGCATACACTAATTGACAATAATGATATTGCAGCACTTAAGTCTACAATTCTTGATTCAAACCTTTCTGTGTTGGAATTAGTGTCAACGGCATGGGCTTCTGCTGCAACTTTTCGTGGTTCAGACAAACGCGGCGGCGCCAATGGGGCACGTGTTCGCTTGACTCCTCAAAAATACTGGGCAGTTAATAATCCTACCCAATTGGCTAAAGTATTGGACGTGCTTGAAGGAATTCAAGTTGCATTTAATAAAGCGCAAACTAGTGGCAAACAGGTTTCTATTGCAGACTTGATAGTTTTAGGTGGATCTGTTGGAATTGAAAAAGCGGCTAAAAACGCAGGTGCTACTATTTCAGTGCCTTTCACTCCTGGCAGAACCGATGCGTCTCAAGCGCAAACAGATGTTGAATCTTTTGCAGTTTTAGAGCCAATTGCAGACGGTTTTCGTAACTATATTAAATCGGGTTCTTTGGTATCGGCAGAAGGCTTATTAATTGACAAAGCACAACTAATGACACTTACCGCTCCTGAGTTGGTGGTGCTGATTGGTGGCATGCGTGTTTTAAATACCAATTTCAATCAATCGCATCATGGTGTATTTACCAATCAGCCAGAAGCGTTAACCAATGATTTCTTTGCAAACCTGATAGACTTTAGTACTACTTGGAAAATGAGTGCTCAGTCTAATAATCTTTTTGAAGGCTCTGATCGTTCTTCTGGAACCGTTAAATGGACAGCCACAAGGGTTGACCTTATTTTAGGTTCAAATTCTGAGTTGCGTGCACTTGCCGAAGTATACGCTTGCGAAGATGGACAAGAAAAATTTGTGCATGATTTTGTTGCAGCTTGGACTAAGGTGATGAATTTAGACAGATTTGACCTAATTAAATAGGTAACTATTTTATTTTCAGAAGGTGGCTTTATTAAAAAGCCACCTTTTTTTAGGCTGAAAATTGAGTGAAATATAGCATTTTGAGTGATTTGCCGGTAACGTTCCCGGTAACCTTATCGGAGATTTTTATTTTAAAAGCATTAAATAAAACAACAAAATGTTTAATAAAATCTAATAAAACAAACGATTATTTAAATATAATTCACTAATTATTCATTAGAGTTGAAAAAAAATAGTGGTAATATTAAATTTCGAAATGTCCTGTTTAAAGGGCAAATAATATTTTTTAAATTTTTTTCATGGAAAACGGACTGCTGCCAAAGCTTTTTATTAATGACGAAGACCTTCATTGGGAAAATCTTGAAGGTGGCGTAACAAGAAAAATTATTTCATACGATAATGATTTAATGATGGTAAAAGTTGCATTTGAACAAGGTGCTATTGGCACTTTGCATCAACACTATCATTCTCAAATATCAAATGTTCAAGAAGGTGTTTTTGAGGTGGAGATTAATAACCAAAAACAAGTATTAAAACAAGGGGATGGTTTTTACATTCCGCCTAATACTGTTCATGGATGCGTTTGCCTAGAGAAAGGCGTTTTAATTGATGTATTTAGTCCAAAACGCGAAGATTTTTTATAATAATCATCCTATTATTATTGAATCTAGCGTGCTTTTTTATAAACGATAAATTGCCATTATGAAAAACTTTCGAAGTTTGCTTTTATTCATGCCAATGCTTTTATTAGTATTGCATGTTTCTGCTCAAAAAAAATCAGTCACCGGTAAGGTGGTTGATCAATCTACTGGTAAACCACTTGGTGGCGCTTCCATTCAACTAGAAAATTCTAAAACAATTGCTATTGCTAATGACCAGGGTGTGTATTCCATTAATGTGGATGCTAATGCTAAAGTATTGGTTGTTTCTTATGTAAGTTATGCTACGCAAAAAATTAATATCAATGGAAAATCCGTAGTTGATGTAAAATTAGTTGCAGAGTCCATTACAAGCAATGAAGTGGTTGTAATAGGATATGGTAGTGTAAAAAGAAAAGATCTAACAGGTTCAGTTGCTTCAGTAAACATGACTGATTTAATTAAAGCTCCTGTAAAATCATTCGACGATGCACTTGCTGGAAGGGTTACTGGGGTTCAGGTAACTTCTCCTGATGGAATGCCTGGTGCTTCACCCACGATTGTAATTAGAGGAGGAAACTCTGTTACGCAAGACAACTCTCCTTTATATGTGATAGATGGATTTGCTATTGAGAATTTTAATACCAATTCACTGAATCCTTCAGATATTGAATCGATTGATGTATTAAAAGATGCATCTTCAACTGCCATCTATGGTGCTAGAGGAGCAAATGGCGTAATTATGATTACCACAAAAAAAGGAATATTAAGTGCACCAAAAGTTGCTTATAAGTCTTATTATGGCATACAGGAGAATACTAATAAAATAAAACTAATGGGTGCTTACGAATTTGTAAGATACCAATTAGATGTAGATTCTGCAACAGCTGGTGCGAGTAGTTTAGTGACTTATGATATTTATAGTCCTACATTTAATCCAACAGGAAAAAAAGCATTATCAGACTACTTAAATGCACCTGGTATTGATTGGCAGGATCAAATTTTTAGACAAGCACCAATGCAAAGCCATGATATTTCTTTAAGAGGTGGAACTGCAGATACAAAGTACTCTGTTGCTAGTTCTTATTTAAATCAGCAAGGAACATTAATTTCATCTGATTTTCAAAGGATTCAAACTAGGGTAACACTCGATCAAAATATCAGCAAAAAACTTAAGTTCGGTTTAAATATTAATTATAGTAATATCACTAGTTCTGGATCACAAATTAGCGGCCAAAACTCAACAGCAGATGCTTTTTTAATTAGTGCTTGGAGGTATAGACCCGTTAGTGCAACTGGCGATTTAAATGAGTTATTAACTAGTATGCAGGATCCAAGTTTAATTGCACAAGCGGCAACAAACTATCAGTGGAATCCAATTTACACAAGAAATAATGAAACGCGTGATAGGAATACTACAGTATTAAATGTTAATACCGCACTAGACTATGCCTTCTCTCCATTTTTAAAGTTTAAGATGACTGGAGGATTGAATACCAGTAATTTTAGATTCGACGAATTTAATAATTCTTTATCAAGATTAGGTAGTCCGCAAAGTACACAAGGTAATGGTGGACCAAATGGTTCTGTTACTTTTACTGGTACCAATAATTTACTAAATGAAAATACGTTAACTTTTAATAAATTAATTGCACGCAATCATTTATTGAATGTAGTTGTTGGTTCTACTTTTGGAATTAACAAAGTGAATGTTAGTGGTTTTGGTGCAACTGTATTACCTAATGAAGACTTAGGTGTTAATGGATTAGGACAGGGTATACCTCAATTAGTTACCACTACTTTTTCTGAAAACACATTGGCTTCTTTTTTAGGCAGGGTAAATTATAGTTTCAACTCAAAATACTTATTGACTGCTAGTTTCAGGGCAGATGGATCTTCTAAGTTTGTTGGCAATAATGTTTGGGGATATTTTCCTTCAGGTTCTGTTGCATGGCATTTGAGTGAAGAGAAGTTTTTAAAGGATAGTAAAATAATTTCTGATGCAAAAATCAGAACAAGTGTTGGTGTGATAGGAAATAATCGTGTATCTGATTATGCATCTTACGCTTTGTTAGCTACTGGAGGCTTAAATGGATATTCTTCTAATAGTACTTATATGACGGGTACTTTTCCTAACTCATTATCTAATCCATTGTTGAAATGGGAAACAACCAAGGAAACTGATTTAGGTATTGATCTAGGATTTTTTAATCAAAGAGTAACGTTTGTAGCGGATGTTTATAAAAAAGTTACATCTGATTTATTATTGAGTTCGCTACTTCCAGGTAGTACTGGTTATGTTAATGCTTTTCAGAATATTGGATCTGTTCAAAATACTGGTATTGAGCTTTCTTTGTCAACTATTAATATTGCAAAAAAAGATTTTAACTGGAGAACAAGTTTTAATATTTCGTTTAATAAAAACCAAGTGCTAACACTAACGTCTGGACAAAATAGTTTGCTGTCTTTTCCTAAATGGTCTGGTGGAAATAGTATAGCAAAGAGTGCCTCTTTTGTAGCACAAATTGGGCAGCCTATTGGGATGTTCTACGGCTTAGTATCTGATGGTGTTTATCAATACAGCGATTTTGATTTAGTAGGAGCTGCGTATGTGTTAAAAGCAAATATTCCATCGGCTAATATTACGCGTTCTAAAATTTTACCTGGATATTGGAAATTCAAAGATTTGAATGGCGACTTAGTTGTTGATGCAAATGACCAAACAACTATTGGTAATCCAAATCCAGATTTTATTGGTGGCTTTACCAATAATTTCACTTATAAAGGATTTGATTTAAATATTTTCTTCCAATTTAGTTACGGCAATCAAATATTGAACGTCAACCGAATTTTGATGGAAGGCGGTGGAGGAACCTCTGCTACCACTGGTGCAAATATGTTTGATACCTATTCTGCAAGATGGACGCCTAATAATCCGTCTAACGATTATTCTACTGCAGGTGCAGGAGGACAAGCTCCTTCATTCTATCCTTCTAGGGTAGTGGAAGACGGTTCTTATGTAAGATTAAAAACTTTAAATTTTGGCTATAAATTCGGTTCTGCTATTACTAAAAAATTGAAGATAGAGAGCTTGAGGTTATATGTATCGGCGCAAAATTTATTGACCTTCACCAATTACCAGGGCTTAGATCCTGAGGTGAATGTATTCTCGTCTGCACTTACACCAGGAATGGATTACTCCGCTTATCCTCGTGCAAAAACAGTAACATTTGGTTTGGATATAAATTTTTAATAAATAAAAAACTTCGGCTTTATAATAATATTGAAGTCTTTTTAAAAGCATAAAAAATATAAAATGAAAAAGCAAATATTTCTACTTTTAATCATGATAGTTGCTGGATTAGTTTCTTGTAAAAAGTTTTTACTAGAACTTCCAAAGGACACTGTGGTTCCAGAAACTTTTTTAAATACCAAAGAACAGTTAACAGCAGCACTTATGTCTGTATATACTGAACTAGGTGCATATGATAACGAAGGTTCTTATTCTCGTTTTTTATCCTTAGAAGGGAATGCAGCAACGGATGAGTATTGTTTAAGAAGTGCATCATCTACAACTGCAAGTATTTATAATGCAAGTGCGTCTTATGCTGCTTTTGGTGCATTATGGGGCAATCTTTACCAAGGAATTGAAAGAGCCAATTTTTTATTGGAGCATTTAGATGCTTCACCTGCGCCTAAAGCCGATAAAGATGAAATTAAAGGAGAGGCTTTGTTTTTAAGAGGCTACTATCACTTTTTATTGGTTAGTTATTATGGAGATGTTCCGTTAAATTTAGTTACCACTAAAAGTGCAACTGAAATAAGCCGTGCACGAACTCCAGCCAAACAAGTATATGATCAAATCATAAAAGATATGACAGCTGCTGAGGGATTGGTTAATTCAGCTAGCACCTGGGGTGTAACTACCACTGGTAGGGTTTCAAAAACTTGTGCTGCTGGTATGTTGTCGAGAGTTTGTTTGCATGCAGCAGGCAGATTGAGAGATAATAATTATTTAGTTCCTTCTGTTGCTTGGGGTAGAAAAGTAATTGCTAGTGGATTACATAATTTATTACCAGATTACAAACAAATTTTTATCAATCATAGTGCAGATATTAATGATAATACTGAGTGTATTTGGGAAGTAGAATTTATGAGAGATCCCTCTGGTATTTATTACGAATTTGAGCGCTTTGGTTCTACTCAGGGTGTAGAGAATCAAGATTTGGCAACTGGTTTTTGTCAGGGGACTTATAATGCTACAGGAACACTGTATGAATTATATGCACCTGGAGATTTAAGAAGAGATTGGACCATTGCTAATTACAATAACAACGTAATTCCTGGAACAAAAACAAAATCTGCTCCTTATGGCAGAGTTTATATAGCTCCTTCAGTACACTGGCAGCGTTCATTGGCAAAATGGAGAAGAGAATACCAAAATCCTGCAATTATAGGTGTTAAAAATGTAGGCGGTACCAATTATCCTTTGTTGAGATATGCAGATGTACTACTTACATTGGCTGAAGCAGACAACCAACTTAATGGCCCATCTGCAGAAAATATTGAGTGGGTTAATAAAGTTAGAAGAAGAGGTTATGGGGTTAGTTTGGTTAAAAGAAATATTAATGACTTAACCGTTACAAATGGCGGTACATCAGGCTATACTTTGGCTTCAACTGTTACTTTTTCTGGTGGTGGTGCATCAAGAGATGCCAAAGCGGCAATTTCTACAGTGACTGCTGGAAAAATTACTGCTATCACTTTAATTGATGGAGGAGCAGGATATACTTCAGCGCCAACAATTACTATTTCTGGTGGTACAGGTGCGGTTATTACGCCTATAATTAGTAATCTAACAGATTGCGAATTACTTCCAGCAAACACTGCTACTGAAGCGGCTTTCCAAGCAATGATAGTTGCAGAAAGAAGTAGAGAATTAGCAGGAGAAGGTTGGCACAAATTAGATTTATTCCGTTGGCATACTTTTGTTAGTACTATGGCGGCAATGGTGCCTATAATAGGTCCTCCAGGCAATGCTTTTGCTGGTGTATTACCTGCTTATGCAAATGCTACTGCTAGAGATACCTGTTTTCCAATACCAATACAAGAAATGTCTTTAAACCCACTGATGGTGCAGAATCCAGGCTGGAATTAATAATCAATATTTTATCTAAAAAAATAGCAACCCTCTTATAGTGTGAAAACTGTAAGGGGGTTTAGCGTCAAAGAACTAATATTTTTTATTTTTTCTGTTAAACAACCCACCAAAAAAAAGGTCAAATACAAAAATCATTTTATGCGAAAATTGTTTCAGTGCTATTGTTCATTAATTATTGGTTCGGTACTTATTTTTTCTAGTGGAATTAGTGCACAGAATAAAACTAAACCGAATATTCTTTTTATTGCAATCGATGATTTAAAACCTGAATTGGGTTGTTATGGAAATAAGCAAATCAAAACACCAAATATCGACAGACTTGCTGCGATGGGAACTGTGTTTTTAAGTAACTATTGTCAGCAAGCCGTTTGTGGTCCTACGCGTGCAAGCTTAATGACAGGTATGCGTCCTGACTATACAAAAATTTGGGATTTAAAAACGCAAATGCGTGATATGAATCCCGATATTGTTACACTTCCACAATATTTAATTACACAAGGGTATACCACATCAGGTATAGGAAAAATATTCCACCCAAGTAGTGCAATAAAAAAAGTAGACCCAATTTCTTGGAGTATTCCTTTCTTGTTTGCGTCCGACGATGAATATGCAAATGGGTTTGGTGCTCCTGCAAATAAACAATACCAAAAACCTGAAACAAAAGCATTGTTTGCTAAAGGAAAGAAAGCGCAAAAAGAATCAGATGATGACGAAACACCTACTAGCACAAAAGGACCTTCAACAGAAAATATGGATGTGCCTGATAATGCTTACGAAGACGGCGTGAACACATTAAAAGCAAAAAAACAAATCATTGCATTATCAAAAGAAAATAAGCCATTTTTTATGGCAGTTGGGTTGCACAGACCACACCTTCCATTTGTTGCACCAAAAAAATATTGGGACTTATACAACAGAGCCGATATGCCTTTGGCTGAATTTCAAGAGCATTCAAAAAATGGTCCAGAAATTGCGTATCACCGTTCTGGTGAGTTAAGAAATTATACAGATATACCTGAGTTTGCCACCTTTAATGAGCCAGGTAATTATGTTAGATTGAAAAAAGAAAAACAACAAGAATTAATTCAAGGATACTATGCATCTGTTTCGTATACCGATGCTAATGTTGGAATGTTATTACATACACTTGATTCACTTGGCACACTAAATAATACGATTATTGTTTTGTGGGGCGACCATGGATGGCATTTAGGGGATCATGATTTATGGGAAAAGCATACCAATTTTGAACAAGCAACAAGAGCGCCGTTGATTATTGCTGCGCCAGGAATGAAACCTGGTAAAACCAAATCACTTTCAGAACACTTAGATATTTTTCCTACCATTTGTAATTTAGCAGCTGTTGCCATTCCTACACAGTTAGAAGGAAAAAGTTTAAAGCCATTGATGTTAGACAATACCGCAAAGGCAAAAGAATTTTCTATGAGCCAATATCCTAGAAAATTGAAAAAAGAAGAAATGGTTGCAAAAGGATATGCCGATAATAAAATGATGGGCTATAGTATTCGTACCGAAAAATATCGCTACACCATTTGGATGAACAACTTTACATCTAAACAACCATTCAATACTGCTAGTGTATTTGCAACAGAGTTGTATGATTATGTAAAAGATCCTTTAGAAAAATCGAATGTAGTAAACGATAAAAATTATGCATCAATTTCTAAGGAATTATACAATAAAATGATTGTGTTTTTTAAATCACAAGAAAATAAATAATCGTATGAAATTATCAATTGGGCTTTTTTTTAGCATTGTATTATTTTCTGCGCAACAAAATTTTGCGCAGCAATCTTTAAAGCCCAATGTTTTATTCATAGCTGTTGATGATTTAAAGCCGCTACTAGGATGTTATGGTGTTGCAGATATTAAAACACCAAATATTGACCGGTTAGCAAAAATGGGCACCGTTTTTTTGAGTAACTATTGTCAACAATCTGTTTGCGGGCCAACACGTGCAAGCATTATGACTGGTATGCGACCAGACTATACCAAAGTATATGATTTAAAAACGCAAATGCGTGATGTGAATCCCGATATTGTAACTATCCCACAATACTTTGCTAATAATGGATATGCTACTTCAGGTATTGGTAAAATTTTCCATCCCACTTGTGTAGACAAACAAAACGACAAACCTTCTTGGACTGTTCCTTATTTAGAAGCAGAAAAAAGTAATTATGCACCAGGATTTAGCAAACCTGTTTTAGTTGGCGGGTATCAATTGCCCGAAACTAAAGTGCTTGTTGATAAATACATGCAAGAGGGAAAGGCTAAAGGACTGAAGGATGCAGATTTGAAAAACTATGTCATGAAATTTATTAAGCCTTCAACAGAATGTATTGAAGTGCCTGATAATGCTTATGAAGATGGTGCAAATGCAATCAGAGCAAAAGAAGAAATGATTGAATTATCGAAAGGAAGCCAGCCGTTTTTTATGGCTGTTGGATTTCACAGACCACACCTGCCTTTTATCGCTCCAAAAAAATACTGGGATTTATATCAGCGTGCAAATATGAAAATTGCATCTTTTCAAAAACCAGTAAAGAATGGTGTTCCAATGGCGTATCATAATGCAAGTGAACTTACAGCATATACCGATATAACGCCACTAGCATCTTTTTCTGATTTAAAAGATATTGGCGCAACACTTAGTGTTGAAAAACAAAAAGAGTTGATTCATGGATACTATGCAGCAGTTTCATATACTGATGCGCAAGTAGGCTTATTATTAAAAGCAATAGATTCTTTGGGTCTTTCAAAAAATACCATCATTGTACTTTGGGGCGACCATGGTTGGCATTTAGGCGACCATAATTTATGGTGTAAGCATACCAATTTTGAACAAGCTACACATGCGCCATTAATTATTTCTGCACCAGGTATTGCGGCATCTAAAACTGCTGCTAGTACTGAATTTGTAGATGTGTTTCCAACACTAGCTGCACTTGCTGGTTTGCCGATTCCCACAAATTTGCATGGAAAAAGTCAGGTATCAGTCATGAAGAATCCTACTACTTCAGTAAAGGATTATTCAGTGAGTCAGTATCCAAGAAGTGGCCTACATAGTGAAACAGAACGCTTAGGTTATGCAGATGCTAAAGTGATGGGTTACTCAATAAGAACAAAACAATATCGGTATACTATTTGGATGAAGGATTATTATAGAAGTAACCAGCCTTTTAATCAAGCATTAGTTGCAGGGGAAGAACTATACGATTATAAAAAAGATCCAGACGAAACAGTGAATGTTGTTGCTGATAAAATGTATAAAAGCATATCAAAAGAAATGAATTCAAAAATGCTAGATTTTTTTAAATCACAGGCTAAAAAATAAACAAATGAAATTTAGTTCGCTTAGCACCTCGTTAATAATTGTTCTATTTTCTTTTGGCGTATCAACAACACTATTAGCGCAAAAAAATAATAAGCCCAATATTCTTTTTATTGCCATTGATGATTTAAAACCAATTTTAGGTTGCTATGGTAATACCCAAATTAAAACGCCTAATATAGATCGCTTGGCTAAAATGGGAACTGTGTTTATGAGCAACTATTGTCAGCAAGCCGTTTGCGGACCTACACGTGCAAGCTTAATGACGGGTATGCGACCAGATGTTACAAAAATTTGGGATTTGAAAACAAAAATGAGGGATATAAATCCAGACATTCTTAGTTTACCTCAATACTTAATTACACAAGGCTATTCAACTCAGGGAATTGGAAAAGTATATGATCCGCGTTGTGTAGATGCAGATATTGATAAACCATCTTGGAGTGTTCCTTACTATAAAACAAACAAAAAGTATTACGATCCTACATTTGGTCCACCAGCATTAGAACGGTATCAATTAGCTTCTTCAAAAGTATTAGCTGAAAAATATATTAATGAAGCACTAGCAAGTGGCAAAACAAAAGCAGAAGCCAACGATTATGCCGCACTCAAAGTAAAGCCTTCGGTAGAATCTGCAGATGTTTCGGACAATGCGTATAATGATGGTGCAAATGTTTTACAGGCAAATGATTTATTAGCACAATTAAGCAAAAAAGACCAGCCATTTTTTTTAGCAGTGGGTATTGCAAAACCGCATCTTCCGTTTATTGCGCCAAAAAAATATTGGGACTTATACAATAGAGCAGATATGCCTCTTGAAAAGTACCAAGAGAAATCAAAAAACGCAGTGGATGTAGCTTATCATAATTCAGGAGAATTAAGGGCTTATACCGATATTTCGCCATTGATTTCTTTTACAGACCAAAAGCCTTTTGGATTAACACTTCCAGTAGACAAACAAAAAGAATTAATACATGGCTATTATGCAGCAATTTCATATACCGATGCATTGGTAGGTAAATTACTACATACCCTAGATTCATTGGGACTCACTAAAAATACCATTGTTATTTTGTGGGGCGATCATGGTTGGCATTTAGGCGATCATAATTTATGGTGCAAGCATTCTAATTTTGAACAAGCAGCACATGCGCCTTTAATTATTTCTGCTCCAGGAATTGCGGCGTCAAAAACAAAATCTCAATCTGAATTTATTGATATTTTTCCAACACTATGCGACTTAGCTGGCGTTACAATTCCTACACATTTAAATGGTAAGAGCTTGGTGCCATTAATGAAAAATCCATTAGCAACAGTAAAAGAATTTTCAGTTAGTCAGTATCCTAGAAGTTCTGATGGCGTTGAAACAGATAGACAAGGATATGCAGAAGCAAGGGTAATGGGTTATTCTATTAGAAACAAACAATACAGATTTACCATTTGGATGAAAGATAGTTTTAGAAGTTATCAGCCGTTTAAAAAAGAATTAGTAATTGGAACAGAATTATACGACTACAAAAATGATCCTTTAGAAACTGTGAATGTTGTTGCCGATAAAAAGTATACGACTGTTTCAAATGATTTATATAAGAGTATGTTAGCGTTTTTTAAATCGCAGGTTAAATAATAGCTATGATAAGAAGAATTTTTTTAGTTATGGTTTGTTTTACGGCTATCCAATTTTTATTGGCTACCACTAATAGGCATTTCTTAACTATAGGAACTAATAATTCTGCGCTTTTTATTTTTTCAACGGCAGATTCAATGGTGCTCGATAATCCATATATGACTGTAATGCAGAATACGGCTGTTTGCACTGCGGCACATACCGTTAATTTTGGCACAAGAGTTATAGCTGCTTTGAGTGCTGTAACTATTAAAAGTAGCAAAGGCATAATTAAACTTCAACGTGGGCAGGTAACTGTTTTTTTAGAAAGCGAAACCTATCAATTACCAGAAGGCTTGTATTTTGAAATTGCATTTAAAAAAAATCACCCAGCCCTTACAGTTCCGGAGCAATGGGTTGAGCCATTGAAAAATACTACTGTTTATGAAGATGATCAGTTTAGAATTTTCGAAGAAAGACTGCTGCCAAAAGATGTTAGAGAATTACATAGTCATGCACAACGATTAGTAGTTCGGCTAAATAAAGTACAATTAACAGATCCTAGATTTAATAAAGTTGCAAAAGAAGGAACTGGAATTCAAGTGCCTAATACTGTAAAATTTGCTGAACCAATTGTACATGCAGTAAAAAATTTAAGTGATATTCCATTGTTTAATATTGTGATTGAGTTTAAAGTTCCACATTCAACTACCTAGAAAAATAAGATGACAATTTCAATATTCAATAGCACTCTTTCTAAAAATAAGTTTCTATTTTTTTTAGGAATAATCATACAGTTCTCTCCTTTGTTATTGCAGGCACAGAAAGTCGACATAAAAAAACCAAACGTTATTGTTATTCTTACAGACGATATGGGCTATTCAGATATTGGTTGTTATGGATCTGAAATTCATACACCAAATATTGATAAACTAGCAATGAACGGTTTGCGATATACGCGCTTTTATAACACAGCAAGGTGTAGTCCTTCCAGGGCAGCACTGCTTACAGGTTTATATCCTCATCAAGCTAGTATGGGGCATTTGTCTACAGAAAATTTTACTGAAGAAGGTTACGTAGATGATTTAAGTAAAAATGTTATAACAATGGCAGAATTGTTTAAGCAAGCAGGGTATGCTACTTATATGACAGGGAAATGGCATATTGCAAAAAACATGGGTACTACAACAGATAAAAGCAATTGGCCTTGTCAACGAGGCTTTGAAAGATATTTTGGTACACTTAATGGATCTGGCAGTTATTATGATCCAGGAACACTAATTAGCAACAACACTTTCATTGCTCCATCAAAAAACTTTTATTATACCAATGCAATTAGTGATACAGCTGTAAAGTTCATTAATGAGCATCAATCAAAAAATCCTTTTTTCTTTTATGTTGCTTATACTGCTGCACACTGGCCATTACATGCTCCTGCTTCAGAAGTAGAAAAATACAAAGGCATGTATAATAAGGGTTGGGATATTGCCCGACAACAACGTTTTGAAAAATTGAAAAAATTAGGAATCATTAGTGATAAATGTGTGTTAACGGAACGTGGCGTTGCTATTCCAGAATGGAGTAAAGAGCCATTGAAAGAATGGCAAGTAAAACGAATGGAAGTATACGCTGCTATGATTGACATTATGGATCAAGGTATAGGAAGAATTATCACTGCATTAGAGAAAAAAGGTATTTTAGAAAATACCATCATTTTTTATATGCACGACAATGGTGGTTGTGCAGAAACTTTAGACACAGACCAACCTGAAATTCCTTTAACTACTGCACAAAAATTAAAGAAATCATTTGCAGCCGATTCCATACTATTAGAAAAAAAACCAACCTACACGCGTGATGGAGATTTTGTAAGAAGTGGTAGAGGCGTTGTTCCTGGCGAAGCAAATACATGGTCTACATACGGAGAAGAATGGGCCAACTTAAGTAACACACCATTTAGAGAATACAAACAATTTACACATGAAGGTGGAATTGCGTCTCCTTTAATTGTTTATTGGCCAAAGGGAATAAAAGCTATAGGAGAATTGAGAAAACAGCCTTCACATTTAATTGATATACTTGCTACTTGTGTAGATATTGTTGGATTAAATTATCCAACAGCATTTAATGGGCATACGATTCAACCTTATGAAGGAAAGAGTTTGGTGCCAACATTTACAAACAAACCAATTGCTAGAGAATTTATTTTTTGGGAACATGCAGCAAATAGGGCGCTTAGAATGAATGAATGGAAACTAGTTTCAAAAACCCAAAAGAAAAAAATATTTTCTCCATTAGTTGATAATAATTGGGAACTATATAACATAGATAATGATCCTTCAGAAACAAATAATGTAGCAAACAAGTATCCTGAAAAAGTAAAAGAGTTGTCTGCAAAATGGGAGAGCGAAGCTATTAGAATAAAAGCGAAACCATGGCCTTGGGAATCAAAAAATTAAAAATTATGAGTATGAGTAAAGTATCTGTATTTGGTTTTTCATTAGCAGCATTTGTGCTTTTGGTAGCTAGTTCTTTTTTATCTGATCCTAAAAAAACAAGAACACCATTGGTTGTAAAATCGAATCAAATTAATCAATTGAATTCGGTTTTAAAAACTGCTCAAAAAAATGAGAAAAAGCCCGACGTACTTTTTTTTATAGCAGATGATATGACTTCTGTTGATTGTGAGCCTTATGGTAATCCAGATGTTAAAACGCCTAACTTATCTAAACTGGCTTCGCAAGGAATTTGTTTTGATAATATGAATAATGCTACTGCTATGTGTGGGCCTACTAGGCAGAGTTTATATACCGGAATCTTTCCTGTAAAAAATGGCAGCTATCCTAATCATGCTAAAGTATATGATAATGTAATTAGTATTTTTCATCACTTTAAAGATTTAGGTTATAGGGTTGCGTTAATTGGTAAAAGACATACAGCCCCAGTTGCTTCGTTTCCATTCGAATACCTTGGCGGAAGAGATAGTGACAATGGTGAAGGAATAGATATTAATCTTTCAGATGCGGAAGCATGGATTAACAAAGACAAAACCAAACCATATTTATTAGTAGTTGCTACCAATCAGCCGCATGGCCCGTGGACTCGTGGAAACCAAGATCAATATAAAGCCGAAGCATTACACATTGCGCCTTACATGGTTGATACAAAAGAAACCAGAGAAAGTTTGGTAAAATATTATGCCGAAATTACTTATGCCGATAGTTTAGTAGGCTATTGTATGAATATGGTGGATCGATATAAAAATGCCAATAATACCATCTTTACTTTTGCAAGTGAACACGGAACATCTCTTCCATTTGGAAAATGGACTTGTTACAATATGGGCTTAAAAGCAGCGTATATAACAAGATGGCCTAAAACTATTAAGCCTGCTACTAGAACTGAAATTTTAGCACAATACATTGATGTAGTTCCAACTTTATATGAAGCTGTAGGGGGTAATCCTGAATCGTTAAGAGGCAATACAGAAAAAACAATGCTATTAGATGGCAAGAGTTTCTTAGGCGCTTTAAAAGGAACTAATAAAGAAATTCGTTCTTATGTATATGGTGTTCATACTACAAGGGGAATAAAAAACGGATCCGATGCATATCCAGTTAGGTCAATACAAGATCACGAGTATAAACTTATTTGGAATATCAATTATAATGATCCGTTTTATTGTTCTGAATCGAAGCTTGGCAATAAATTGTATGAGGGATGGCTTAAAAAAACAAAAAATGATCCAGAAGCGTATGCGCATGCTGCACTTTATAGAAACCGTCCTGAATTTGAATTGTATCGCATAAAAACAGATAAGTATGAGTTGAAAAATTTAGTAAATGATGCATCATTGACTAAAGTAAAAGACAAACTATTTGTTGAACTAAAAAAATGGATGGATCAGCAAGGCGATAAAGGAATGGAAACAGAATGGAAAGCACTTACAAGGTTTAAAGGTGATTCCACTCATTGGAAGACTTCTGCTGATTAATTAACGTTTTATTTCAATCAATTTTAATTTTATACAACATGAAATACAGCAGTCTTTTATTTATTGCAATGGCAATATCAACTATAGTGTTTGCACAGAATAATAATGCTGTACAAACTAAAACAAAGAAAACAACCGCCGTTTCAAAACCTAATATCATTTATATCCTTGCAGATGATTTAGGTATTGGTGATGTTAGTGCTTATGGTTCGGATAGTAATCACACACCAGTAATTGATAAGTTGGCAAAAGAAGGTATCAGGTTTCAGCATTGTTACACAGCTCCTTTATGTGGGCCATCAAGAGCGTTGATTCTTACTGGACGTTATGCATTTAGAACAGGCGCTGTTAATCAAGATATGTGTGCTAATATAAAGCCTTCGGAAGAAGTGATGATGCCTACTGTTTTAAAATCGGCTGGTTATGTAAGTGCGATGATTGGCAAATGGGGGCAATTGCCTTTGAATCCTTCCGATTTTGGGTTTGATGATTATATCCGATTTAAAGGAAGTGGTGTGTATTGGAATCAAGCAAAAGGCAAAGAAGAAATTTATACAGAAAATGGTGTAGACAAATCATTAGGCAAAAATTATATGCCCGATTTATTGCACAATCACATGGTTAATTGGGTATCAGAAAATAAAAACAAACCCTTCTTTTTGTATTATTCTTTGGCGCAAGTACACAGTGAAATTTTACCCACCCCAGATAGTAAACCTGGTGGAGATATTTATGCCGATAATATAGCTTATATGGATAAGTTAGTGGGGAAACTTTTAAAAACATTAGATAGTTTAGGATTAAGAAAAAATACATTAATAGTTTTAATGGGTGATAATGGAACTGCTAGCCTGTATGCCAAACGTGGTACCATAAATGGAAAACAACTTTCTGGTAAAAAAGGTGAAATGCTAGAGTGCGGTGGGTTGGTTCCAACTATAGCAAATTGGCCTGGCGTAATTACCCCCAATCAAGTTTCAGAAACATTAATTGATGCAAGTGATTTGTTGCCAACTTTTGCAGATGTTGCTGGTGCTCCATTACCAACAAAAAATATTTTGGACGGTCAAAGTTTTTTACCACAATTATTAGGTAAAAAAGGAAAACCAAGAGATTGGATTTTTTGCGAGTTAGGTAATAGATGGTATGTTAGAAGCGACAAATGGAAATTGAATAATAATAATGAGTTGTATGATATGAGTAATGCGCCATTTGAAGAAAAATTAGTGACAAATTATTCAAATAACAAAACGGCAAACGAAGCCTATATTCAATTAAAAAAAGTATTAGATAATTTAAATCCCGCAGGTGGTATTATAGATAATGCAGGCGGGGATGGAAGGCACGGAAACAAAACTAAAAAGGTTAAAAAATAAACCTGCAATGAATTCGATAAGGATCGTACTATTTTTTTTAATGAGTTTGGTTGTAAATACAGTATTTGCAACTATTACAGTGCCAAGATTCATTAGTAATGGAATGGTGCTTCAAAGAAATGCATCAATACCCATTTGGGGTTGGGCCGATAATGCCGAAAAAATTACTCTTGAATTCAAAGGAAAAAAATATCGAACAGTAACAGGTGCAGATAAAAAATGGAGAATAAATATTGCTGCACAAAATGCCGGAGGTCCTTATGTATTAACCATTACAGGATCTAATACAATCAATATTGAAAATATTTTAATTGGGGATGTTTGGTTTTGTTCTGGGCAGTCGAATATGGAATATGAATTATTTAAAGCCAGTGAAAAATATCCAACTGAAATAAGCAGTTCTGCCAATGACCAAATAAGGCATTTTTTGGTAAAAAGAAAAATCGGTTTTAATACTGCTACAAATATTGAATCCGAGAAAGGCTGGGAGTCGGCTAATCCCAACACCGTATTGAATTTTACTGCAATCGGTTATTTTTTTGCTCGAAACTTATATGATAAATACAAAGTGCCAATTGGGCTCATCAATTGTAGTTATGGCGGTACACCAGCAGAAGCATGGTTGAATGAAACTGAGTTAAAAGATTTTCCTGCATATTACAATCCTTCAATAAAATTTAAAGATAGTAGCCTTGTTAAATCAATCAGTAAAAAAGATAAATTGCTAGCTGATGAATGGAATGATAAAATCAATAAATCAGATCTAGGATTGCAGCAGAAATGGCAGGCGGTCACTACCAACTATACCGATTGGCAACCTATTCAAATGCCTAATTTTTGGCAAGAGCAAGGATTGAAAGGAGTTGAATCTGGTGTTGTTTGGCTAACGAAAGAAATTAATATAACACCTTCTATGCTTGGCAAGAATGCACTACTAAGATTGGGCAATATTATTATGAAGGATTACACTTATTTTAATGGGGTACTTGTTGGAACTACTTCAAACAAATATGCACCAAGAAAATATTCAATTGCTGCTAATCTTTTAAAGCCAGGAATTAATACTGTTACCTTAAGAATTGTAAATGAATCTGGTAATGCAGGGTTTATAAAAGACAAACCTTATCGAATTGAACTAGGCGATAGTATCATTGATTTAAAAGGAGAATGGAAATACAAAGTTGGCACAACCATTGCAGCACTGAATAGAGAAGACGTTACGCGTTTTCAAGACCAGACTGCTTCTATGTATCATGGTATGCTTGAGCCTTTAATTGGCTATGGTATTAAAGGTGTGGTTTGGTACCAAGGCGAATCAAATATTAGTCGAGCCAATGAATACCGAACAATATTTTCTAGATTAATTAATAGTTGGAGAAAAGAATGGAACCAAGGAGATTTTCCATTTCTTTATGTACAATTAGCAAATAACAATCCTTCAAAGCCATTACCTGCAAATAGTAAATTGGCAGAACTACAAGAGGCGCAGTTTGAAACACTTTCATTGCCTAATACAGGAATGTCGGTAACCAATGATATAGGCGAATGGAACGATGTGCATCCAATGAATAAATTAGAAGTGGGTAGCCGATTGGCCTTAGTTGCGCAAAAAATTGCCTACAAAGAATCAAATATTGTTTCTGAAGGACCTACTTATCAATCAATGAAAATTGATGGGAATAAAATTATACTTAGTTTTAATAATATAGGTTCTGGATTGGTTGCAAAAAATACAACTGAGTTAAATCATTTTGCCATTTCAGATAGTACTAAAAAATTCGTTTGGGCTACAGCTAAAATAGTTGGAAATACAGTAGTCGTTTCGAATAATGATATACTTTCGCCAACCGCTGTTAGGTATGCTTGGGCAGATAATCCTGTTGGTGCAAACTTATACAACAAAGAAGGCTTGCCCGCACCTTGTTTTAGAACAGAAAAATAAAAGGCTTAAAAAAACAATACAACAATTATATGTATAGAAAAATTATAGGTTTATTTTTTGTTTGTTTATTTGGCCAATTATTAATGGCACAAGTAAAATTATCAAAGTCTGATATTGTTATACTTGATTACAATACCATCGCACAGAAAAAGAAAAAGATTCAAGCAAAAGATTCAGAACTATATCCTGCCTATTTACAGCTACTGAAAGATGCAGATAAATTGTTGAACTATTTACCAGTGAGTGTAATGGGCAAAACTGATATTCCTCCAAGTGGAGACAAGCACGACTACATGAGTCTTGCACCTTATTGGTGGCCGAATCCTGCTACATCAAATGGGCTGCCATACATTAGAAAAGATGGTGAAATAAATCCGGAAGTAAAAAATTATCCCGATAAAGAACATATGCCCGTACTCTGTGAGCATATTAATTTATTGGCACTTGCTTATTATTTTTCACAAGACGAAAAGTATGCAAAGCATGCTAGTAAATTATTACAAGTTTGGTTTTTAGACCCTGCAACTAAAATGAATCCTAATTTAAAATATGGTCAAGCAGTGAAGGGTGTTGTAGAAGGAAGGGCGGAAGGATTAATTGATACCAGACAATTTATTTTTGTGATTGATGGTATTAACTTAATAAAATCGTCTAAGTATTGGACTGCTCAAAATCAAAAAGAGATGAAGGCTTGGTTTGCTGATTTTTTAAATTGGATACAAACAAGTGATATAGGCAAAGACGAAATGAATGCTCCAAATAATCATGGGGTTTGGTATGATGCGCAAACATTAGCTATTGCATTATATGTAGACAGTACAAATCTTGCAAATAAAATTGTACAGCGGGCCGCAAACCGCTTAGATTTACAACAAGACTCCAATGGTTTTTTTCCATTAGAATTAGCAAGAACTACTTCTTTTCATTATTCTGCATTTATTTTAAATGCCTTTACTGTAATTGCACAACTTTCAGAAAAAACAAATATTAATCTTTGGCAACTTAAAACAAGTTCCGGTAAATCATTGAGTAAAGCATTTGATGCATTGATGCCTTTTTTAATACAAAAAAAAGAATGGACTGCTGGACAACAAATTAGGCCATATAGTTTTACTGATGGGTATCCTATTTTGCTGAGTGCTCATACAAAATACCACTGTAACGAATGTTTTGATTTTATAAAAACCAATGCAAATCAGCAATACAAACTTTTATTATTAAATTTACTTTAATTACAACAATCATTTTAAAAAAAAATATCCATGCAAATTAGATTCCAAAATAGCCCTGTAGAAACCAGTAAAATGTCTACAGATGAACTGCGCAATAATTTTTTAATTCAAAATTTAATGAAGCCTGGTGCTATTGAACTTGTATATTCTCATTACGATAGAATGATTATTGGTGGTGCAGTTCCTTTAAAAGAAAGTATCAGTTTGCCTAATGAAGGGGAACTAAAAGCTGCCTATTTTTTAGAGAGACGCGAACTTGGAATTATAAATGTAGGTGGTGCTGGCATTGTAACTGCAGACGGAATTGATTATCAAATTAGTCGTTTAGAATCGGTGTATTTAGGTAAAGGAACCAATAATGTTTCTTTCTCAAGTGTTGATGCAAATGCCCCTGCGTATTTTTATTTATTGTCTACTCCGGCTCATATGTCTTATCCTAATAGAAAAATGACTAAAGAAGAAGCTGCTCCAGTAAATCTTGGAGATATTGCTACTTCTAACAAACGTACTATTTACAAATACATTCACAATGACGGAATTTCAAGTTGTCAATTGGTGATGGGTTTAACTGTTTTAGAAGCTGGAAGCGTTTGGAATTCAGTTCCTCCACATACACATACTAGAAGAATGGAAGCTTATTTTTATTTTGATGTGCATCCCGATCATCGCGTAATGCATTTTATGGGAGAGCCACAAGAAACCAGGCATTTGGTAATTGCAAACAATGAAGTGGCTATTTCTGCACCATGGAGTATGCACTTTGGCGTTGGAACTGCTAGTTATGGTTTTATTTGGGGCATGGCAGGTGAAAACAAAGAATTCACAGATATGGATCCTCAGCCAATTGCTACTTTAAAATAATAGAAATTAAAACACGCAATCGGCATTATTTAAATTATAGATACAAAGAAAGTGCGGGGTGTTTTTTTAGCTCATCTAATTCTTTATCACCCATTGGTTTTGGCATAAAGCCAATGACCAATGGGTGCTTATTGGCCCTCTCAATATCAGCAGGATTAACGCTAGAGGAAAGGATTACAATAGATACTTTTGAATGGAATGGCTGAAAAGTTTCTGTAAATTCATCTAGAAATTTCCAACCATCCATTGTAGGCATATTAATATCAAGAAATAAAATATTGGGTAAAACGGCTTCTGATAATGGTTTTTGAGATTGCTGACTAAAATACTCCAATGCTAATTCTGCACTTTCAATTTTAATAAGCTCATTACAAAATGCGTATTCTTTTAACACTAATTCATTTAGCATTAACAATATTGGGTCGTCATCAACACACATTACTAAAGGTATCATAGCAACTTCATCTTTATATATACTTTGATAATGCAAGGTAATTCTTTTTTATCCTGTTTAATTCTTTTGCAATAAAAGTTAATAAAAATAAACATTTTGAATTTGACTTGCATATCTATGCCTGTTTGCAAGATTGTATTAATTAATAACTGATTCGAAAAAGAATCCAAAAAGTATAATCTGTTAATTGGAGCATGCAGAAAATGTAATTGAAATGCTAAGTAATATTACAATAAAATGTAATGCGATTTTTTCAGCGCTTTTTCATTAACGCCTGCTAAATTACAGATGATTTTTAATGCTTAATTTGTAGTTCGTAACAAGTGTTTTTATTTATCTTAATAAATAAATTACTTTTAAAATATTCAATTGAATTAAATTTTAAACAATGCAATTAGTTAAACAATTCAATGTTTTGCTTATAGAAGACAATGAAGGCGATTTTTTGCTCGTTAAAGATTATTTAACTGAGATTTTCAATTCTGTTGAAATAACACATTGTTGTCTTTTACAAGAAGCATTAGTATCATTAAGAAAAAACGAATACGATGTTATATTAAAAGATTTATCATTACCAGACAGTAATGGAATGATTTCAATTCTTGAAATTTTAAGCCTAGCAAAAGCTGCGCCTGTTATTGTATTAACTGGAAGGGATGATAAACAGCTAGCTATTGAAACACTCAAACTTGGAGTAGAAGATTATTTGGTAAAAGACGAAGTGAGTGCCACCATCCTACAAAAAAGTATTAGTTACGGTATTGAACGGAATAAATCGAGACTTATTATTTCGAATAGTGAAAAGCGCTTTAGGTCTATTATAGCAAATAGCACAGATGGATTTGCATTAATTGGTGCAAATGGAAATATTCAAGACATTAGCTCATTTGGCAAAGAAATAATAGGGTTTAACTGGGCCGAAAATGGTGGCTTTTTTAGAGTTGAATTTTTGCATCCAGACCATAGAACTGCGGTAATTAACACTTTCTTAGAAGTGGTAAAAAAACCAGGGGAAATTAAATTATTAGAATTTAAATATAAGATTCCTAATGCAGGTTATCGCTGGTTGGAATCTACTTTTTATAATTTATTAGAGGATTCAGCTGTGAGGGCTGTTGTGTTAAATTACCGAGATATTACAAAAAGAAAAACGGAAGAAGAAGAACGAAATATATTAATAGAGGAACTGTTACAAACGAATGCAGATTTAAAACAATTTGGCTTTATTACTTCTCATAATTTAAGGGCGCCAGTTACTAATTTACTATCAATCGTAGACCTGTTAGAGCCAGAAAAAATAACAGACAACAAAACACAGGCATTAGTAAGTGCTTTTAAAACAGCGTCTTTTCAATTGAATGACACCTTGAATGATTTAATAAACATATTGGTAATTCGAGAAAAAAAATATTTAGCACTTCATCAAATTTCTTTTCAAGAAACAGTTGAAAAGAATATTCATAATTTAAGAGAATTACTAAATACCGAATCAATAAGTATTTCAACTGATTTTTCTGCTGCTCCGTCTATTGTTTTTGATCCTAGTTATTTAGAAAGTATTTTAATTAATTTATTTACAAATTCTATCAAGTTTGCATCGCCAGATAGAAAACTTCAAATTAGTATTCGCTCGCACAAGTTAAACGAAGAAATAGTACTTGATTTTACTGACAATGGTATAGGGATGAATATGAAATACATTAAGGATAGAATTTTTGGTTTATACCAACGATTTCACGATAAACCCGATAGTAAAGGGATTGGCTTGTATCTTATAAAATCGCAAGTAACTGCATTGGGAGGTAAAATTACTGTAGATAGTGAAGTTGATAAAGGAACTACGTTTTCAATTGCGTTTAAAAATCAACAAATATGATTTCTAAAATATTAATGATAGAAGATGATTCAATTACGCAAATGTTGAATAAGATGGTCATGAAAAATACACAATTTTGTGAATCAGTTGAGGTTGTTAGTAACGGTGATATGGCCATCGAATATTTACAAAATTTCTTAATAAATGGTACTGAAAATAGTCATAAAAAACCTGATTTAATATTGCTTGATTTAAATATGCCTGTAATGGATGGCTGGGATTTTTTAAAAATATATAAGCAAAAATATGCATCACTATTTCCCAATACAAAAATTCTAATTTTATCTTCAACGGTTAATCCAAAAGATAAAGAAAGAGCGGGCAATGATACATTAATTATTGGATTTGAAAGTAAACCACTGTCGTTTAGTTTAGTAGAAAGATTAAAAAAAAAATCATTCTTGTCTATATTTTTTACTGGTAACTTCATAGAGTAGAAAAAACTTACTGCATCATTAATTAAAATAAATAGCAATGAATATATTAGTTGTAGAAGATAACGAAGGAGATTTTTTTCTAGTAAAAGAGTATTTGGAGGTTAATTTCTCTGATGTATCAATTACACACAATACATTGCTAGAAGAAGCTAATATTAGTCTCTTAAATAACAGATATGATATTATTTTATTAGACCTCTCACTTCCTGATAGTTCTGGAAAAGCTTCAATTGAGCATATAATCAAATTGTCTTATGGGACTCCTGTTATTGTTTTAACAGGCTTAAGCGATCGCCAAATTGCAATGGATAGTTTAAAACTTGGGGTGCAAGATTATTTAATTAAAGACGAGGTGAATGCATTTGTTTTACAAAAGAGTATTACCTATAGTATTGAAAGAAATAATATTTCAAAAAACTTGCGAGATAATGAAAAAAAATATCGCTATTTATTTGACAATAATCCAGATTCTATTTTTATTTTAAATCCGTCTGATTTAAACATTATTGATGTTAATGAAACAGCATGTTCACAATTGAATTATTCGAGAGAGCGGTTTTTACAAATGAACCTTCATCAAATTTCAATAGAAAATGATGTGCAAAATATTAAAACACTTACAAGTAAATTAATAAATGGTGATTTAAATATACAAAAAGGGATTATTCGTCATTATACACATGAAAACGAAATCCTTTTTTTAGACATGGCCTTGCATAAAATCAATTATAATGGCCAAAAAGCAATATTAGCCATTGGTGCAGACGTAACCGAAAAAATTAAGTTAGAAAAAAGTTTAGAAGAAGAGAAAACAAAGAAATACATAGAAATAACACAAGCTGTTATTTCTGCACAAGAAAAAGAACGCCAAGAATTAGGGCTTGAATTACACGATAATATAAATCAAATTTTAGCAGGATCTTTAATGTACTTAGGGTTATTAAAAATTGAAACCAAAAGCAATTCAGATTTATTTTTAGATATAGATAAATTATTAAAAGTAGCTATTCAAGAAATACGAATACTCTCTCATTCTTTATTGCCTCCTTCTTTAAATGAATTGTCTTTAAGTGAAGCGCTTGATCATATTATTACTATTGCAAAAAAGTCAAAACATTTTGACATTAAAAAAGATTTAGTTGGGTTTAACGAGTATGCTATTTCGGATGCTTTTAAACTGGCTATTTATCGAATTGTTCAAGAGCAGTTTGTTAATATTTTTAAATATGCAAAGGCAAAAAATATCCTCATTAAATTATACCACGAACATCATCACTTAATTTTAGTTATAAAAGATGATGGCATTGGCTTTGATACAGCAACTACTTCTAATGGGGTTGGGTTGATCAATATTCAAACTAGGGCTTCTTTATATAATGGGGTGATGCATATAAAATCTGTTCCTAAAATGGGTACCGAATTGAAGGTAGTTTTTGAAAATGTAGAAAATTAGGTTCATTTTTTAATAAAGGGCCAGCAAATCATTCCCCTATAAATTAAATCCATTTTTTTGCTGTAGTTATTATGGCTTATTTACCGGGAACGATTGCGTAGAAAAAAAAACATTTCCTGCATTTTGGTTGTCTTGATAATGCAGAATAGATGATTTTTGCTATTCTTAATCGATTTTTTTACTAAAATGCTTGCCATGTTCCTGTGTTATCTCTTTTTGGGTATCAGTAGCTATTTAAAGCTAACCCTTGTTCATTTTAAAAATTTATTACTGGATTCGCCCCAAATTAAGGCAAAGCAAATGACTGCTAAGTTAGCAATAGCCATTACAGTAATGATTGGCGTTAGTACTTTGCAACCCATTGCTGCACAGACTATTGCAAAAACAGTCACAGGAAAAGTAACTGGAGCTGATAACCAACCTATTGAAGGAGTAAGTATCAGTTTGAAAGGTGCTGCAAAAGCAACCTCTTCCGATAAAACTGGTAAGTACGCTATAAGTGTTCCTGCTAATGCGGTATTGGTTTATTCATTTGTTGGATACGCTTCAAAACAAGAAACTGTAAATAACCGATCTGAAATAAATATTTCACTTATTGCCGAAACCAAAGAAGTTGACGAAGTGGTAGTGATTGGTTACCAAACAGTTAGAAGGAAAGACTTAGTTGGAGCCGTTGCTTCAATTAGTGCAAAAGAATTAAAAGACAATCCTATGAACTCTGCTGCTGAGGCCTTAGCTGGAAAGTTAGCGGGTGTTCAGGTTAATGTATCAGAAGGTGCTCCAGGTGCTGATGTAGATATTTATGTAAGAGGAAGAAGCTCCATTACGCAAAGTGGTTCTCC
>Ga0114970_10000399_pt1 | contig 32386 bp, 38 predicted proteins | sample M_140205_XF_Meta_FD_87030 | JGI IMG/M metagenome (GOLD analysis project Ga0114970, IMG submission 87030) | Freshwater microbial communities from Lake Montjoie, Canada to study carbon cycling - M_140205_XF_MetaG | ecosystem: Environmental > Aquatic > Freshwater > Lake | place: Lake Montjoie...
ATAATATGGCATTCGCATTTATACCAAACCGAGATCGTGGAGCGCTAACTCTTGCATATAGTAGTATTAATCCTAGTGGAGGTACTGGCGGCAATGACGTAGCTGGCACTTATACTCCTCATAGCTTTACTAGCTTTACTAGTTATGATGATGGATATGGTACTCCAGCAATTCCACTAGGTTTTACTTGGGGTAATGGCGGTAATAATTATACTGAATATTTCGTTTCAACAAATGGTACAATATCATTTGGTACTGGCAGTGGTACTATTGGAAGTGTGGCTAATGGCTTTCAAGCATATGCTGCAGATTTATGGTTTCAACCAATTGGTGGTCAAGTTTATAATAATACTACTTATTGGACAGCAGATGGAAAAGGCACTCAATCTTCTGATCGTGGACATGGTGCTTGGTATAACACTACTTCATTTACTCAAGATGGCACTATACATTATATTCATAAACTTATAGTATATCAAGGACGATACGGATCCGAGAAACGTAAAAGGCTTGAGCATGGATGGCAGATTTGTTTTTATAAAACTGGATCTGATCAATATTATACTACTAAGCTATTGTCAGCTGCTTATAAAGGCGGTGCTACTACTGGGCCTCAACCAGCAGTAAGTGGTAATGCTGCTGTAGGCGGCACTTTAGATTATACTGACACGTGTTGGTATTCAGCAGATAATGGATCTACTTATGTAAAACGTGGTAAGGGCACGTGCATTGTAGCAGGTCCACGGATAACTAGCACGAGTGGTCTTAGTCTTACGGCATTAAATGATAAGATGATGTATAACGTAAGTCAAAATTCAGCAGGCTCTGCAACAACTACTACAGGTTCTGAAACACCAGCTGTTAATCAATCTGCTCAAATTGCTATATTAAATTATGTAGTAGGAAATTCTATAGGAAGTCAAAATGAGCAAGAGTTTAGAAATTTCATGCTGCAGCTGGATAACACGGGCTATGGAAAACTTGATTTAAATTCAAGTGGCAGCGTCGATACGACTGATGCGACTCTTATTGGAAATCAATTAGTTGGTAATCTATCTTCAGTTAATCCTACTGCGTATGCAAGATATTTACGAGTAATTACGCCAAGTGATAGTAGCTATATTGGTAAATCAGATTTTGGTGGAGGCGTTTTTGCTGGTGGATTTTTTACTGGTCCTACACGTAGTTTGCGAAGTGTGTGGGCTGCTGGATATCCTGGTGCTATAGTTAACGGTACTACCCACGCATCCACAGTAGCTCAAAATGCTTCTTCATTTGATACTTATATTGGCAATGCATCTACTCGAGGCGCTTTTTTAAATACTACAGCACAAGCTGGTGAACCAGCAATGACTAATCCTGTTTTCTACGAAGGCTTCTATAATCAAGCTGCTCCTACTTATTATTGGTATGAAACTTATGGCTCAGGTAGCTCAACAAAAACTCTTCAAATATATTGGGCAGGTACACTTATAGCGAGTGGAACATATGCTATAGGAACTACGTCATATAATAATGGCACTAATAATTACGTAAGACACTCTGGAATTAGTAATGGTTTTGCCTATGGCGGTGGTCCTCAGTCTAGTAGTAGTGATAAATATGGAAACACAACTGCATATTATGCCGTATTTCAAGCTACAACTTCTATATAATAAATAAGAGATACAATAGGAAATTAACTAATGTCTTTCTCGTTTTTCCCATCAGCGACAAAATCTCGTGCACAAAGAGCTTATCCTAGTGATACTAATAATTATCGTGCTGCACCTGCGCCTACTATTACGCAGTCATATCCGGGCATTCCTGTTGGAACTTGGTATACTGAGCACGTTAGCTCTTGGACATCAGCTGACGATGGATACGCAACTACACCAATTAATATAGGATGGGATTGGTATTTTAATGGTGGTGCTTATTCAACATGTTATGTAAGTACTAATGGCCATATAAATTTTGGTACGCCAAATAGTACTACACCATTTGATTTCAATAGTGCAGCAAGTAGAATTCAAGGAACCACTAATGGTATAACAGCACACTGGGGAGATCTTTGGTTTCAGGCAGGCTTGACTAATACAACAAGATATCAAGTTGGCTCTTTCTCAAATTCACGCGCTGCTACTAATAATCCACATAAAGTATGGCATACGAGTTATATCATTAATCAACAAGGTACTTATCATAAAGTATTTAGAATTATAGTATATAGTGGAAAATGGGGTTCTCCAAGTTTATTAAATAGCACTGAAACTGGTTGGAGAATTAGTTTATATAAAGCTAATCAACAGGAATGGATTGAAGTTAGTCTTTTAGACGATACAGTGCTAAATGCAAATTCAGCTACCTCATCTGCTGGATGTGGGCCATATAATAATAGCGGTGGACTTGCATGCGCTGGTTCAAAGAACGATCCTAATTATAATGTATTTTATTCTCCAGATGCAGGAACTACTTGGTATAATAAAGGGCGTGGCACAGTTCAAATAACTGGTCCAGCATATTATGCATATGCTGGCACTAACACGACAATAACTTCTGCTGCTACTAAATTAATGACATCTCCAAATGAATATGGGGACGTTAATAACGCAACTTATAATGGAGATCCTCTTGCGACTGCAACTTATGCTGCAAAATTTAATTTGGCCTCAGCTATTGCTTTGATGCGTTATGCTGCTGGACAAGAGTCTAGAGATGCAGGAGAGCTAGCGCTTTGGATTATAGCAAACAGACCAGGACCATATGGTTATGTGTTTGGTGATTTAACTAGAAGTGGCGCAATTAACGATGCAGATGCATCAGTTATTCTAAAAGTAGTGACTGGTAATTCATTAACTACAACTGAACAAGAGAGTTATAATGCATTCTTAAACGAATGCTTATTTAATACTGAAACTACTCTTGGTAATTATGCTGTCGAAAATGCTGGCACTACTCTTTCTGCAGCAATAGCGCAATATGGATTGATAGATAGCGCTCCCAGACGAAGTATTGGAAGCATGTCTACTGCAGTATTTAGAGGATCTTCCAGTGGCGTTGGATTAGATGCTGGTCCTGTTGCTGGCGGTGGGTCAGGTCCAGGAACTGCGCCAACCAGTGCACCAATAAGTATCGGATCATATTCTGGAGTTGGATCTACGCGTGGAATTAGTTATAACAGTACTACCTATTTTGGCAGTTCAGCATATCTATTTGATACGCTTTGGTCATTTAGTGGTCTTACTCAATCTGATTCTGCTACTACAACATTGATTGTCAATAAGTATAGTCAAAGTACTCCTGTAACTTATTGGAATGTCACTGGATCAGGGTCTCAGGAGATGTCTGGAGCACTGAATTTTACTGTATATTGGGAAGGCGTTAATGTTAACGTACCAGGTACAGTACGAACCAACGTTGGTTCGTATAATGAGACTGATAGGTCGTATTATTTAAATTATCTATCTTATACTATTGGTAATGTAACGTATCAAAGAGGTGCTTCACAATCTAGAAACGTTGATAAGTATGGTACAATAAATCAGTTTTTTGAAGTGATATATAATCACGTGATTAATACATTCTAAGGAAAATAAAAATGGATATAAGTTACAATTTGCACATTGGTGATTTCAATGTTATGCCTGAAACTGGAGAAGGTAATCCAGTGAACGTGGTCTTAACTATTAGTTATGCATTAGTTGGCGTTACTCAACATAAAGGCGTATGGTATGCTCATTCGTGGAATGAATTAGCAAACGTAGCACCAGAAAATTTTGATTTTGCTGGTATTAATAGAGATACTTTTATTGCTTTTGAGAATCTTACTAAAGAACAAGTCGAAGCATGGATTTATGCTACGATCTCTGAAGAAAAATTACAAATAATGAAAGATGATATCAAGAATAAGTTAATAGATGAAACATCATTAACTATAAGACCACCGCCGTGGCTCGTATTGAATCCTCCAAATCCTCCAGAAGAACCATTCGTAAAATAAGAGAACAATTATGGCTGTTACTACAAGACAAGGTTTAATTGATTATTGCCTACGCTCGTTAGGAGAGCCAGTTGTCGAGATTAATATTGATGATCAACAAATAGAAGATCGCGTCGATGAGGCAATCGAATTCTTTCGTCAATATCATTACGATGGTATTGAAAAGGTATACCTAAAACATCTAGTTACTCAAGAAAATGTAACAGATAAATCGATTCCAATAAACGATTTAGTTTATGGTGTTACACGAGTATTTCCTATTGCATCAGGTACATCGACATCGAAATCAATTTTTGATCTTCAATATCAATTGCGTTTGAATGACCTGTATGATTTAACTTCTACATCAATCATTTACTACACACAAGTAATGTCTCATTTAGCATTGCTCGATTTGACATTGAATGGACATCCATTATACAGATTCAATAGATTTACTAATCGTCTTTACATTGATGAAAACTGGGTAGAAAATATAGTAGCAGGATCTTACATTCTTGTTGAATGTTATCGTGCATTAGATCCAGCAACAGTACCAAGAATGTATAGTGACGTATGGCTTAAGCATTACACTACTGCATTAATTAAAAAGCAATGGGCTACTAATGTTAAGAAATTCCAAGGGATGCAACTTCCGGGTGGAGTTACTATCGATGGTGACAAGTTATACGCTGAAGCAACAGAAGAAATTAAAGAACTTGAAGACGATATAATAACTAAATCTGCTCCACTAGAATTCTTTTTGGGCTAACATGGCACGTAACGTATATTTTTCGCAAGGTACTAAAAACGAACAGTATCTTCTAGAAGATCTCATTATTGAATCAATTTCAATATGGGGTCAAGAAATGTTTTACATTCCGAGAACGCTTGTTGGTAAGGACAAACTTCTTGGAGAAGATAGACTTTCGCAATTCAAAAATGCATACCCAATTGACATGTACTTAGAATCAGTTAATGGATTTGAGGGCCAAGGCGCTTTTATTCAAAAATTTGGTTTGATGATGGAGCAGTCTGCAACACTTACTGTTTCACGTAGAACTTGGGAAAAATTTATTGCTATTCATAACCAAACGAGTATTCCAAATAGACCTTGTGAGGGAGACCTAATATACTTTCCTCTTACTAAAGGTTTATTCGAAATAAAATTTGTTGAGCATCAAGATCCATTTTATCAGCTTAAGAAATTATATGTCTATAGACTTCAAGTAGAATTATTCCAGTATAGTTCTGAAGTAATTGATACTGGTGTAAAAGATATAGATGTATTCCAAACTCTAAAATCATTTGACGATGATAATGTTCTCGACATTGATAAAATTGGTAACTATGGAGATAACACTAGATTTAGAGAAGAATCTCGTGGTATTATATTCGATACTAGCAATCCTTTTGGAGATGCAATTGCTTCTCAATTATCTTACACTGCAGATAGTACTCTTATCGAAGCAGACACAACCTTAACCACGGCGGACATGACATGACCAAATTAGTAATCAATATTGGTGCATTACAAAATGATGGAACTGGCGATCCATTACGCACAGCTTTTACAAAAGCAAACTCTAATTTTACAGAACTATATACTGCCTTAGATACTAAGGCTGTATATCCTCCTCAAAGTAATAGAATTGGCAATTATTTGCGCACTAATGGAACTAGCGTTCAATTCGAAAGCGTAAGTTATAATGATTTAACTAATAAACCATCTATTCCAGCTGCACAAGTAAATTCTGATTGGGCTTCTTCTACTGGAATTAGTGCTATTTTAAATAAGCCAACGTTATCATCAGTAGCAACTTCCGGTAGTTATGCAGATCTAAGTAATAAGCCAACTTTATTTTCTGGTAGTTATACTGATCTAAGTAATAAACCGACTTTATTTTCTGGTAGTTATGCAGATCTAAGTAATAAGCCAACTATACCAACTTCGTTTAGTTCTTTGATCAATGGAACAGTTGCTATATCATTGTCTACTGATGGTAAATTAACATTTCCAGATGGTACAGTACAATCTACGGGATATCAAAGAGTATCAGTTCCTAGCACAAGTGTAGGATCTGCTACTGATAAAGCAGGTATGATTGCATTTGATTCTAATTATATGTATTATTGTATTAACACTTATGTAAACAATACAACTGTAATTTGGAAAAGAATAGCTCTTACTACTTGGTAATTAAATGCTTAATAGTACAATCTTCTATCACGCTATAACGCGTAAAATAATTGTCGGATTCGGCAGTCTATTTAGCGACATCAAAATAACGCGTGAAGATTTAACAAAAACTGTAGAACAAACTATTTCAATACCTATTGCATATGCGCCAAAGGAAAAATGGATAGTACGTCTTGATCAAGATGCTAGTCTTGAGAATCACACTTATAATACTTTACCAAGAATGTCATTCGAGATAACTGGTTTTTCGTATGATGCAATAAGAAAAATAAATCGCAATAGTTATATCACATGTTCAGACCCTATTGATGGCACTATCAAAAGAACATTTGCTCCAGTGCCATATAATATAGATATTAGTTTATATGTTCTTACGAAAACTACAGAAGACGGATTGCAAATAATTGAGCAGATCCTTCCGTTTTTTTCTCCAGAATTGACTATGGCAGTTAAAGTAGTGCCAGAGTCAAATATTATAACAGATATACCCGTCATATTAAATAGTATGAGTCTTAATGATGAATATGATGGTGACTTTCAAACTCGCAGATTCGTAACTTACACTTTGAATTTTACAATTAAAGCTCTAATGTTTGGCCCTGTCACTAATTCAAGTATTATTAATAGAATATTTGTTAACACCGACTATGCTAACTTAGATTCATTGGGCAATACTAATACTGGTGTCATTACAAATACGTGGGATGAAGAACCTCTGTGAATGATAATTTAAAAGTATATAATTCTAACTCTAATCTTAAGAGTGCCGGTCAAAAGATTGGCTTCACGAAAGAACAGCTTGAAGAATATGTAAAGTGTGCTGAAGATCCAGTTTACTTTATTAATAACTATTGTGAAATTGTTACACTTGATCACGGTCTACAAAAGTTTAAGTTATATCCATGTCAAGTTAATAAAATTAACGTCATTCATAAGAATCGTATGGTCATTCTTATGGAAGGTCGACAGCAGGGTAAGACTACTAGTTCAGCTGCGTATATTCTTTGGTACACTATTTTTCAAGATGCTAAGACAGTTGCTATTCTCGCTAATAAAGCAACAGCAGCTCGAGAGGTATTAGATCGTTATCAAATCATGTATGAAATGCTTCCAAAGTGGATGCAACAAGGCGTTGTAACTTGGAACAAAGGTGACGTTGAATTAGAAAATCTTTCAAAGGTATTCACTGCAGCAACCACGACATCTGGTATTCGTGGTAAAACTGTTAATATGTTGTATATTGATGAAGCTGCAATTATTCCGAATAACATTGCAGATCAATTCTTCGCTTCTGTTTATCCTACGATTTCTTCTGGGTCTGACACTAAGATTCTTCTTTCTTCAACTCCATTAGGCTATAACCATTTTTGGAAATTTTGGAATGATGCCGAGAAGAAGCGTAATGGATTCGTTCCATTGTTTATTCCTTATTCAGAAATTCCAGGACGAGATCAAGCTTGGGCTGATAATCAATATAAACTACTTGGAGATCTTAAATTTAACCAAGAGGTATTATGTAAGTTTCTTGGTTCTAGTCTTACTCTGGTTTCTGCTAATGCTATTTCTCAAATGTCTCCTGGAGATATCATATTTACAAATGAAGGTCTTGATATATATGAAGAGCCTATTTGTGAAAACTTAGAGATGGACGAAAAAGGAAGATCATATGCTCTTGTAGCAGATACTGCAAAAGGCGTTGGCGGAGATTATTCAGCGTTTGTTGTAGTAGACATGACAGAAATGCCTTATCGTGTAGTTGCTAAATATAGAGATAACAAGATAAGTCCTTTATTATATCCTACAGTAATTCATAAAGTTGCTAAAGAATATAATAATGCTTATGTTCTAATAGAGATTAACTCGTCAGAACAAGTTGCAGATATTTTATATAATGAGTACGAGTATGATAATCTTGTGATGGTAAATAGATCTGGTGATGGTCAGACTATTTCTGGTGGTTTCGGTGGAGGAAGAACTCAGCTTGGAGTTATAACTGATAAACGTGTTAAGCGTATTGGATGTTCTAATTTTAAGACTTTGGTAGAAGAGAAAAAACTTCTAATTCCAGATGCTGATATAATATCAGAAATTTCTACTTTTATTCAGAGAAAGAATTCATATGAGGCTGATGAAGGATACCACGACGATCTTGTCATGCCTCTAGTGTTATTTTCGTGGGCAACAACTAATTCGTATTTCAAAGAATTATCTAATATAAATATTAGACAAGTGATATATGAGAATAAAATTAAGATGATCGAGGATCAGTTAACGCCGTTTGGGTTCTTTGATGATGGAAATAGAAATGAAGAGCTAGCACAAGCTCTAGAGCTTTTAACAGATAAAACTGACTATAGATAAATAAAAGATAGACATCAAAAGATGTTTATTTGTATAATAACAGGAGTTTCAATATGCCTTTTCAACTAAGCCCAGGAGTAGCCGTTGTAGAAAAAGATTTTTCTTCAATCGTGCCAGCAGTTTCTTCTTCGGCTGGAGCCTTCGCTGGACCATTTGCTTGGGGTCCAATTGAAGATCCAGTTAGAATTTCTTCAGAGACTGAATTAGTTAGCCGTTTTGGTGCGCCAACACGTTCAAACTATTCATCATTTTTCACAGCAGCTAACTTTTTAGCTTATACTAATAGCTTGTACGTTTCTCGTGCAGATGCCCCACTTCTTAGAAATGCGGTAGCAATTAAATCTGGTTCATTAGCTCAAGCTGATATCCAATTAGTTAGTGCTGGTTCAGGTTATGCTGCAGGAACTCCAGGCGAAGTTCCTTTAGTTACAATTAGTGCACCAAATATTCCTGGCGGTATTCAGGCTATTGCTGCTGTAACGTATACAGATACTACTGTTAGTTCAGTTACAACTCGTGCAATTACTGGTATTAATCTTACTAACGTAGGTAGTGGATATACTGTTCCTCCTACTATTACTATTGCATCACCAGCATCTGGTACTGCTGCAACTGCACGCTTTACTAGATTAACGACTTCTGGCGTAAAAATTAAAAACATTACCAATTATCTATCAGCATTCGTAGATGGCGCTGGAGTATGTGGACCATTTGCTGCTAAATTTGCAGGTGAAAAAGCAAATGGCATTAGAACAGTCATTTTAGATAAAGGAAACTTTGCTAGTGCACCAGCTAATATCAGAGCTTTGTTTACTAATGAACCTGGCACTTCAACATTTGCTGCTAGAAATATGATCACTAATGATGAAGTTCATATTGTTATTTTAGATAATGCTTACGGCGATTTTAGCGGTCAAGCTGGATCAGTTTTGGAAAAGTATAGTTTCTTATCTAAATTATCTGATGCTAAGAAAACTGATGGATCTAATAATTTTTATAAGAATGTGATCAATTCACAATCTAAATACGTATGGTGGATGGATCATCCAGGTGCAGCAACTTTATCAGAGAATTCAATATCTGCAGTTAATGCTGTTGGTGGATCGGCTATGGTTATTTCTTCTAGCTCAAAGACTATTACTATAGTTGCTTCTGGAAGTTTTGCAAACCTTGAAACATTCAAGACTTTCTTTGATGCAGCTCCAGATAAGGATAGAACTTCTACTACTGCTAATGGCATTACAAGCCACGGGCGTCAAATTAACATTAGCGGAACTAATGCTAATAACGCTGTGTTTACAGTAGTTTCAGTTGCTCGCTTGACAGCCGATGGTGCAACAAGCGGATACGTAATTACTGTATTAGAAGCACCAACACAAGAAACTGTTACTACTGGTGGTATTATTACTTCTGTGGCTAAACCAACTTGGGGACTATCTTCAAGTTTAGTAAAAAGCACAAGCCCAAATGCTTATACATTAGCTTTGGCTAAAACCCAAATAGATTATACTCTTTCTGGTGGAGTCGATGATTTTGAATCTACGGCTGGAAATGTTCAAACTGCTTATGCAATATTTTCTAATACCGATCAATATGATATTTCTTTAATTCCTGTTGGTAACGTTTCAGCAGCTACTGCAAAATTCATCGTAGACAATATAGCAGAAGTACGTAAAGATTGTGTTGTATTCGTATCTCCAAGAAATGAAGATGGAAGTGCTATCACTTCAGTAGGTGCAACTGCAACTGATGCTATTGTAGCATATCGTGATGCTTCAAATTTAGATACTTCTTACGCAGTAATGGATTCTGGATATAAGTATCAATATGATCGTTACAACGATGCTTACTGGTATATTCCATTAAATGGAGATATTGCCGGTCTATGTGCTCGTACAGATTACACTGCCGATCCTTGGTTCTCTCCAGGTGGTTTCAATCGCGGACAAATTAAAAATATTGTTAAACTAGCATTTAACCCAAGCCAGCCTGACCGTGATATTCTATATTCTAAAGGTGTTAACCCAGTAGTATCATTCCCAGGACAAGGTACTATTCTTTACGGCGATAAGACAATGCAACGTAAACCAAGTGCATTCGATCGTATCAACGTACGTCGTCTATTCATTGTTCTAGAAAAATCTATTGCTACTGCTGCTAAGTTTCAAATGTTTGAATTTAACGATACATTTAGTCGTGCTCAGTTTAGAAATCTAGTTGAACCATTCTTACGCGATGTTCAAGGTCGCCGTGGTGTAACAGACTTCCGCGTTAAGTGTGATGAAACAAATAACACTGGACAAGTTATTGATAGTAACGAGTTTGTAGCTGATATCTTTATTAAGCCAAATCGCTCTATCAACTTCATCACCTTGAACTTCATAGCTGCACGTTCAAGTGTAAGTTTCGAAGAAATTGGTGCCTGATAAAATTGGCGGGAATACCTCCCGCCAATCCTATAAATATTAAAAGAATTTTAAGGAGTCGTTAATGGCTAACATTTCAGATTTTAAGGCTCAGCTAATTGGTGGAGGTGCTCGCGCTAACCAATTTAGAGTAGAGTTATCATTCCCTACATACGTAGCTGCAGGACCAATCGTTGGTCTTAAGACACAATTCTTGTGTAAGGCTGCACAGCTTCCAGCATCAATAGTTGAAAATGTACCAATCCAATATCGTGGACGTGCAGTAAACATTGCTGGTGAGCGTACATTCACCCCTTGGACAATTACAGTCTATAATGATACAGATTTTGCTATCCGTAACGCTATGGAATCATGGTCTAATGGTGTACAAAACTTAGCATCAACAAATGGTCGTGTGAACCCACGTGATTATCAAGTTGATTTGCAAGTTCATCAATTAGATCGTAATGGTGCTACTGTAAAAAGTTATACATTCGTTGATGCATATCCAACAGAAATTAGCGCTATTACTCTTGATTTTGATCAAGCAAACACCGTTGAAACTTTTGATGCCACATTCGTATACAACTATTGGACATCTAATACTTCTGGTACTGGAAACGCATTTGGAGTTAATGTTTCGATTGATACTCCAATTGGTTCATTCCCTGTACCAACTTAATACAATTTATAAAGCTAATATATAATGCAAGTTTTCGGTTTTGAAATACAGCGAAAGAAAATATCGCAGCAGCAATCAGTAGTAACTCCATCAGGAGATGACGGATCTACTGTAATAACATCTGCTGCTGCGGGTTATTACGCTCAAGTGATGAACTTAGATACGGTCGTTAAAAATGAAAATGATTTAATTCGCCGATATCGTGAAATATCTCAATATCCAGATTGTGATAGTGCAATCGATGATTTGACTAATGAAGCTATTGTAGCAGATGAAGATGGCCCACCAGTAGATATCATCCTTGAAGATGTTAAAGTTTCTGAATCTATCAAGAATAAGATCAGAGAAGAATTTAAAACAGTTATTGATTTATTAAAATTTGAACAACGTGGTCATGATATATTCAGAAACTGGTATGTTGATGGCCGTGTGTTTTATCAAATTTTAGTAGATGATAAGAATCCTAAAGAAGGTATCGTCGAATTACGCCAAGTAGATCCACGTAAAATTCGTAGAATTAAAAACATTACTAAAGAAAAGAATCAACAAGGCGTTGAGGTTGTTAAAAAAGTAGAAGAATTCTACATCTATAATGATAAAGGTATAACAGAAGCAAATACACAAGGTATTAAACTTCCTATTGATTCTATCATTTATACTGGTTCTGGAATTATAGATCAAAATTCTGGTATGATGTTATCTTATTTGCATAAAGCAATTAAGATTGTCAATCAGTTAAAGATGATGGAAGACGCTCTTGTCATCTATCGTATTAGTCGTGCACCAGAACGTAGAATATTTTATGTTGACGTAGGTAACTTGCCAAAGCAAAAGGCTGAGCAATACGTTAATGACATTATGAATAAGTTCCGTAATAAAGTAGTATATGATGCTACTACGGGCGAAGTAAGAGATGATCGTAAGCATATGTCTCTTATGGAAGATTTTTGGATGCCTCGTCGTGAAGGCGGTAAGGGTACAGAGATAACAACTCTTCCTGGCGGACAAACTCTTGGACAGATTGAAGATATTGAATACTTCCAAGACAAATTATATCAAGCACTTAACGTGCCAGCTAGTCGTTTAAAATCCGATAGCACATTTAATTTAGGACGTTCATCAGAAATTAATCGAGATGAAATCAAGTTCACTAAGTTTGTACAAAGAATTCGTAAGAAATTCTCTAACTTATTTCTTGATGCACTTAAGATTCAATTAATTCTTAAGGGTATTATTACTCTTGATGATTGGGATGTCTTAGTTAAAAATATTAGATTCGATTTCATGAAGGATAACCACTTCTCTGAAATTAAAGACTCAGAAATTATGCAAGCAAGAATGAACTTGCTTGCTACAATGGATCCATTTGTTGGGAAGTATTATTCTCCAACATATATCAAGAAGCATGTTCTTCGTTTAACAGATGAAGAGATTACTGAGATGGATGCGGAGAATGAAGAACATAATAAACAGATGATGCAGGACGAACTAATGAAGCAACGCCTTCAAGGGGATGTCCAAAACCAAATTGAAGCAGGAGCACCAAAACAATGACACGTGAATTAGTAGATGCATTAATTGCAGGCGATTCAATCGCTATTGAAGATAGTTTTAACACAGCAATGTCTCAAAAAATATCTAAAGCTTTAGATGATTATAGAACGCAGGTAGCTCAAAAAATGTTTGTTAAACAAGAAGAACAACCAAGTACAGAAGAAGATGTTAACACTGAGCAAGCTTAAGTCTAATATTGCAGAAACGACTGGTATTCTTGATAGCTTTAAATATCAAGAACAACACGTCGTTATCTTCAAAGATTTAAGCATATATGTTAACGAAGAATTAATTAAGTCTAGTGTAAAAACATTAGAAGAAGCAAGCTCTTACGTCAAAAAATACATTAATAATTCGAAGATACTAGAAAAAGTAGATACCTTAATACCTGAAGAAAAGATAGTAAATTTAATTCGCAAATATCACGATATAGAAAAGATTACAGATACATTAGTAGAGTCATATATAGAGCTTGCTTCTTCTAATATTTTTTCAATTGATCCGGTTATAACAGATATTAAACAAAATACGTCATCTAATTTTGCTGGCAAGTTAGAGTATAACTTAGATGATGGTAGTATTGTAGCAATTGACGAAGATACACAGCGTCTTTTGAACACTCTACTTAAAGATAAATATCAAATAATAGAATACATGCGTGAGTCTAAAGAGAACTTCATGCATCTTATTAGAAGAATAAAGGAATAAAAATGGCAATGACACTAACGACTGTCAAGAACACTAACAATGAAACGGTGATTCATTTTACTTCTAGTGCTGCAGAATCAGGAACTATAACAATAGCTAATTTAGCAGCCGCGACTCAGGCAAGAAACTCTGACGCTCCACAAGTTAACATTGCTAAATTCATATGTACTGGCGAACTAGGTTCAAAGATTACTATTTCTCGTAATAGTAAAATTGTTATTGTAACAGCACCAGAAAATGATATGAATGTAGAGTTTAATGCGCTTGGAATTCCAGTAACTAACGATAACACTTCTGATATTGTTATTGCAAATGGTGCAGCAAAGGACGTATCTGGTTGGTTAATTCTTCATAAAGCCAGAGGTTGGAGCAGCAAGATTGAAACTGCGACTTTTGGTTCTTATGATAATGAAACTGTAGTAGGAAGCTAATATGAAATTAATCCGCGAAGTAACAGAAACAACTAGCTTTGTTGTTGAAGAAAAACTCGGCAAAGGTAAGCAGTACTTTATTGAAGGCGTATTCCTTCAATCAGAATTAAAGAATCGTAATGGCCGCATGTATCCAGAAAGTGTTATGGATAAAGAAGTTGGCCGTTATATGGAATCATTGGTTAAGAACAACCGTGCATACGGTGAACTTGGCCACCCAGATAACCCATCCATTAATTTGGATCGTGTATCTCACCTTATCGTAGATCTTCGTAAAGAAGGTACTAACTACATTGGTAAGGCAAAAATTCTAGAAACACCTATGGGTAATATTGCACGCGGTCTTCTTGACGGCGGTGCTAACCTTGGTGTTTCCAGTAGAGCTCTTGGATCTCTTCAAATGAATAAAGAAGGAATTCAAGTTGTTCAAGACGATTTTATGTTGTCAACAGCAGCGGACATCGTCGCCGACCCTTCTGCTCCAGATGCTTTCGTAAGAGGTATTATGGAGTCGGTGGAATGGGTTTTTATTGATGGAAAATTTGAGCAAAGACAGATAGAGGATACTAAGAAGTTTATTCAGCGTACTCCATCTAAGAGATTAACTGAAGCCTCTATCACGGCTTTTCAGAATTTTCTAAAGAATCTGAAATAATATTATAAATAAATAAATATAGAACTCATCCAGTTATTAGGAGAAAACGATGTCTATCGAACAAAAAATTGCCGAGCTTTTAGAAGATTCTAAAAAGCTAAAGGCTGAAGAAGTAGAAACAGAAGAAGTGGTTACTGAAGAAGTAGAAACAGAAGAAGTAATTACTGAAGAAGTAATTACTGAAGAAGAACTTACTATTGACGTATCTGCAGATGTTGCCGCTTTAATTAACGGCGAAGAACTAACAGAAGAATTTAAAACTAAGGCAGCTACAATTTTTGAAGCAGCTGTTATTAGTAGAGTTAAGCAGGAATCTGCTAAACTTAAAGAAGCGTTTGATGAAGAACTTGCAGAGCAAGTAGAGTCAATCAAAGAGGGTCTTGTCGAAAAAGTTGATGGATATCTCAACTACGTAGTTGAGCAGTGGATGACAGATAATGAACTTGCCCTTGAAAATGGTATGAAGACAGAAATCATGGAGAGCTTTATCACTGGCATGAAAGGTTTATTCGAACAACATTACATCGATGTTCCAGAAGAAAAATTTGATGTATTAGCTGATATGCAAGAACAAGTTGAGACTACTAAGTCTAAACTTGATGAGCAATTAGCTGCTAACGTTGAGTTGACCAAACAGATCAACGAAATGAAGCGTGTTTCAGATATCTCCGAATTCTCGACAGGTATGGCTGATACAGATGCAGAAAAGTTCAAAGGCTTAGCTGAAGAACTTGCATATGACGATGCTGAATCTTTCAAAACAAAACTTCAAACCATTAAAGAAAATTATTTTGGTAAGAAGGTTACCACGACTGTTAGCTCAGTTGTAACCGATGAGCCAGTGCTATTAGAAGAAGAGAATAACGTTAATCCAGTAATGGCCGGTTATCTTAAAGCACTTGGTAACAAGTAAACATCCACAAAGGAAAACAAAATGACTACACGTCCAGAGTTAGTAAAAAAATGGGGTCCGATCCTAGAATCGACAACCGCACCATCTATTAAAGATGACTATCGCAAACAAGTAACTGCACAGCTTCTTGAGAACCAAGAAAATGCTATGCGCCAATCTGCACAAGCACTTAACGAAATCGCTAACATTGGCGGTGACGGTATTGCTCTTGGTGGCGCTGGTTCAAATGCAAACATGGCTGGTTACGATCCAGTTCTAATCGCACTAGTTCGTCGTTCAGCTCCACAGCTTATCGCTTATGATATTGCTGGTGTTCAACCAATGACACAACCTACAGGTCTTATCTTCGCAATGAAGAGCCGTTACGCTACTCAAGGCGGTACAGAAGCTCTTTTCAACGAAGCAGACACTGACTTCTCAGGTACAGGTACACACGCTGGTTCTAACCCAGTTGATGGTGCTTACACAACCGGTTCTGGTATCACTACAGCAAATGCTGAAAACCTAGGTGATTCAGTTGCATTCGGTCAAATGGCATTCTCAATCGAGAAGACAACTGTTACTGCAAAAACACGTGCTCTACGTGCAGAATACACAGTTGAATTAGCACAAGACTTAAAAGCAGTTCACGGTCTTGACGCTGAAGGTGAATTAAGCAACATTCTTTCACAAGAAATTCTTGGTGAAATCAACCGTGAAGTTGTTCGTACAGTTTACGTTGCTGCTAAGACTGGCGCTCAAGCTGGTACAGCTACTGCTGGTACCTTTGACCTTGACGTTGATGCTAACGGTCGTTGGTCTGTTGAAAAATTCAAAGGCTTAATGTTCCAAATCGAACGTGAAGCTAATGCAATTGCTCAAACAACACGTCGTGGCCGTGGTAACTTCTTAATCTGCTCTGCAGACGTAGCAAGTGCTTTAGCTATGGCTGGTGTTCTTGACTATACTCCTGCTCTTGCTGGTAACAACTTAAATGTTGACGAAGCAAGCACCACTTTTGCTGGTGTTCTAAACGGTAAGTATAAAGTTTATGTTGATCCATATTCTGCTAATGCTAATGCTGCTAATGCTACCCAATACTTTGTTGTTGGTTACAAAGGCACTTCAGCATATGATGCTGGTCTATTCTACTGCCCATACGTTCCACTAGAGAAAGTACGTGCTGTTGATCCAGCAACATTCCAACCAAAGATTGGTTTCAAGACACGTTATGGTATGGTTTCAAACCCATTCACCAGCTTGTCTTCTGGCCAAAACATCTACTACCGTAAGGTAGCAGTTACTAACTTAATGTAATTGAGTTAAGTCTACGTAAGATAGACATTTTAAAAGGGAGGCTTCGGTCTCCCTTTTTTTCGCGTATAAATAATCATATGGCACAAAATACAATCTCATCTTGCCCGTTTCCAGCTAATTTAAATCCACTTTCACCTAATGGATTTAAATTTAGTATTGAGAGACTTCCATCATTGACTTACTTTTGTCAAGAAGTTACTTTGCCTCAGATGTACCTTGGCGATATAATGCAAGCAAATCCGCTTACTAATATTGCACTACCAGGAGATCAAATAACTTATGACTTATTGTCAGTAGACTTTCTAATAGATTCATCAATGCAGAATTACATTGCTATTCATAATTGGATGGTGGGATTAGGTTTCCCTCAAGACAATATACAATATGACAATTTAATTAATACTAATACTCAATCAGCTCTTGGAACTGGGGCAAAAGCTTATTCTGATTCAACTCTTCAGATATTAGATGCTATGGGTGCAGCAGTTGCAACTGTTCAATTTATCGATATGGTGCCACAAGCTTTAGAAGCTTTAACTTTCACATCAACATCAACCGACGTTCAATACTTAGTTGGACGTGCTTCTTTTAAATACACATTCTATAAATTTATTTGATATACATATAATTATTACTGTGAGGATATATTATGAATCTTGAAGAATTACATGATCTCTGGGAAGAGGATTGTGTTATAGATGACGATCGTCTTGATCGTGCATCAGTTAAAACCCCAAATTTACACGCAAAATATTTACGTTTCCTTATTCAACATAAGATGAAACTAGCTGCGCTGCAGTCAGAATATAACATTGTTCGTCAAAAGAAGTTTAGATACTATCGCGGTGAAATGCCAAAGGTAGAACTAGAAGAACTTAAATGGGATCAATGGCAGGGTAACAAACCACTTAAGAATGAAATGGACGAATTCCTTGAAGGTGATTCGGACTTAAATAAAATTAAGATTAAGTGTGAATATATAAAAGGAATGATCGAAGCTTTAGAGTCTATCCTCGGACAGATTAAAGCACGCGATTGGCAGATTCGTAATGCTATACAATGGAAGCAGTTTGTCGCTGGTAGTTAATGATTAAAATTGAGAAGTTAAATAATGTTCATTTGAGGATTTTTACAGATCCATCGATTGCTCAAGAACTGTCTGAGTTCTTTACTTTCGAAATGCCAGGTGCGCGATTCACACCACAGTTCAAAGCAAGACTGTGGGACGGCAAAATTCGCATGTTTGATTTGCATCGTAAAACAATATACGTTGGACTTCTAAAATATGTTTTAAGTTTTGCAGAGCGTAATCAATACCCAGTAGAATTCTTAAATGAAGTAGAAGATAGAAATGAGATCTCTGTAGAAGAGATTAAAGCATATGCTCAATGGTTAAACCTTCGTGGAAGAGGTGAACCAATTGAAATCTATGATTATCAAATTGATGCTATTCATACTGCGTTAACTGATAAACGTAGACTTCTATTATCACCTACATCTTCAGGCAAATCTCTTATCATCTATACATCTATGAGATGGCTAATAGAACAGGGTAAGAAGTGTATCATTGTAGTTCCAACTACATCTCTCGTAGAACAACTCTATTCAGACTTTGAAGATTACTCATCTGCGAATGGATGGAAAGTTGGCTATCATTGTCAGAAACTATATTCGGGTTTTACTAAAGACTTTGAAAAAGATGTGTTAATTACAACTTGGCAATCTATTCATCGTCAACCTGGACCTTGGTTTAAGCAATTTAATGTTATCTTTGGAGATGAAGCACATAACTTCAAAGCAAAATCACTCACTGGAGTGATGGAGAAGATGACTAACGTAGAATATCGTATAGGTACTACAGGTACGCTAGATGATAAGAAGGTTCATAAACTTGTTCTAGAAGGAATCTTCGGATCCATCTATAAAGTTATATCCACGCGTGAACTAATGGATTCCAATCGTGTTGCTAATCTAAAAATCACTTGTCTTGTTTTAAAGTACGATGAGACTACACGAAAGATCGTCAATAAATCATCATATCAAGATGAGATGGACTACATTGTTAAACACGAAAAAAGAAATAAATTTATAAGAAACCTTACATTGAATTCAGAAGGTAACACACTAGTGTTGTTCCAATTTGTAGAAAAACATGGTAGGGTTCTATATGATATGATTAAAGAAAAAGCGCATGATAAACGCAAAGTCTTTTTCATATATGGCGGTACTGACGTAGAAGCACGAGAGTCTGCTCGTAAGTTAGTAGAACAGGAAAGTGATGCTATTTTTATTGCATCATTTGGGGTATTCTCTACAGGAATAAATATTCCATCAATCGAGAATGTTATCTTTGCTTCACCAAGCAAGTCAAAGATAAGAAATTTACAGTCTATTGGAAGAGGTCTTAGACTTAAAGAAGGAAAGACACACTGTAATTTGTATGATATATCCGATGACTTACGTTGGAAGTCTTGGAAGAATCATACGTTAGGTCACTTTGCAGAAAGATTAAAAACTTACTCTGAAGAAAAATTTACTTATAAAATCGTAGAGGTTGAACTTGAACAATAATGAATATGTAGTTTTTAAACTCATTACTGGAGAGCAAGTACTTGCAACTCTACTTAATGAAACGAAAGATGGTATTGTAGTAATAAATCCTATTCAAGTTAGGATGGTTCCTATGGTAGAAAATAACGAGTACAGTGAACAAGCTTTGACTAATAGATTATGTCAATTCACTAATGAGACTGAGTATACTTTTAATTATAAAGATATAGTCTATAAGAAATCTTTACATCCTAAGATGTATGCTCACTATGAGAGACTAGTTCTCGCCTTTGGCGAGGAGAGTAAGGTGGTAGAAGAATACTACGTAGAGAAAGATAATCGAGAAGACAAACTAGATCCTAACGAGCTATATAAAACTAGATTCAAGTTACATTAATGGTTTGTAATCCAAGATACATTGTAACACAGCTTGTACAATTTGTAAAATCTAAAAAATCAAATAATTAAATTTTACATTATGACGTTTCTGGTATACAATTAGCATATACGTCTAGGAGATCGAATGGCAACACATTATGTCAACAACGCCGAAATGCTTGAGGCAATTAAAATATACAAAGCAAAGTTAAAAGAAGCAAAAGAAAATGAGACTGAACATCCCAGAATACCAGAATATCTTGGCGAATGTATTCTAAAGATCGCTACTCGATTATCTCATAAAGTTAACTTTATCAATTACTCATATCGTGATGATATGATTCTAGATGGGATTGAAAACTGCATGATATGCATGAACAGTTTTGATCCAGAGAAATCTTCAAATCCATTCTCCTATTTTACTCAAGTGATTTACTTTGCATTTCTTAGACGTATTGCAAAGGAAAAAAAGCAATCTTATATTAAAGGAAGATTGATTCAAGAAATGCCATTTGAATCATATGACTTGCAAGGTCATGATGATGATTCAGATTTCAAAAATGCATATGCTGCATATATTCAAATGAATTCTTCTTTTGACGATTCTTTTATAAAAAGTAAAGAAAAGAAAAAGAAAGAAAAAGATCAACAATCTCTTGAGAACTTCTTTGATTCTACTAAGATTGACGACGATAATAATCCTCCATCATCTGATGAAATAAAACATGACTGATAAAGACTGGCTTGATAAAGTAGCATTAGCTGCATCGATACATTGCGAAAATCCACTTGTAGACGAAGCACAAATTGATATGTTTATAGAGTATCTTTATAGAGTATATGGCTATGATAAATTGATTAAAATAAGGAATGTTAATGAGAGTAGCAATAATCACTGATCAACATTTTGGTGCACGCAATGATAGTGTACAGTGTTTAGATTATTATGAAAATTTCTATAAGAACGTCTTCTTTCCAAAACTAAAACAAGAAAATATTACGACGTTATTGATTCTTGGCGATACGTTCGATCGCCGTAAGTATATCAATTTTAACACATTAGCCCGCGCTAAGAAAATGTTTTTTGATATAGCATATGATAATGATATGATGATTACTATGATAGCTGGTAATCATGACACTTACTATAAAAATACTAATGATGTTAATAGTCCAGAGTTAACGCTTGCAGAATACATTAACATCAATATCATAACAAGACCCGAAACAGTTTCAGTCCACGGAATTCCAATTTGTTTTCTCCCTTGGATTTGCACAGATAACTATGCAGATTCGATGAATGAAATAAAGAATACTAAAGCTGAAATTTGTATGGGCCACTTGGAAATCGCCGGTTTTGCAATGTATAGAGGAGTAGAATCTCATGATGGATTATCTAAAGAGTCTTTTAATAAATTTGACATGGTTTTTTCAGGACACTACCATCATCGCTCTGACGATGGTCATGTCTTTTATCTTGGCAACCCGTATGAATTAACTTGGCAAGATTATAATGATCCTCGAGGTTTCCATATCTTTGATTTAGATACTCGTAAATTAGAATTTATACACAACCCATATAGCCTATTTGAACGATATGAATATGACGATACGCTTAATGAAGAAGATCCAATCTTTGTAAACTTTAAAGATAAGTACGTCAAAGTTGTCGTAGTTAATAAGACTGATTACTATAAGTTTGACAAGTTCATTACTAACTTATACAATGCTAATCCTCTTGAAGTTAAAATCATAGAAGACTTTTCCGAGTTTACAGAAGGCCAAGTCGATGATACAATCAACTTAGAAGATACGTCAAGTGTGTTATCAAACTACATTGATTCACTTGAAACTGAAGTAGATAAAGAAAAGATTAAAAGTTTTATGAAGGCCTTATATACCGAGGCCGTGAATAAGGATGTTGCATGATTATATTTAAAACACTTGAATGGAAAAACTTCTTATCTACTGGTAGTTCTCCTAACAAACTAATTTTAAATAAATCTCAAAGCACTCTTGTTATTGGTCGTAATGGCGAAGGCAAAAGCACTATGCTTGATGCTCTCACCTTTGCTTTATTTGGCAAACCATTTCGTAATATCAACAAACCGCAACTAATTAATTCTATTAATCAAAAGAATTGCTTGGTTACTATTGAGTTTGACATTGGTACTACATCTTATAAGATCAATCGCGGAATTAAGCCTGCAGTCTTTGAGATCTGGTGTAATGATGAAATGATTAATCAGGATGCTGCGTCTAAAGATTATCAAAAGATCTTAGAGCAACAAATCTTACGTCTTAATTATAAGACTTTCACCCAAGTCGTTATCCTTGGATCTGCTTCATTCGTACCTTTCATGCAACTGCCAGCTTGGCAACGACGTGAAGTGATTGAAGATATTCTAGACATTAGTGTATTTTCTACAATGAATATTATTCTTAAGGAACGCATCAATGAAACGAAAGATCAGCTCAACGCAATTGAGAATAAAATTACCATTGCGAAAAACAATGTTGAGGTACAGAAAAAACTTATTGGGACACTGGTTAATTCTAAAAGGGATCAGGTGGCACAGATCAATAAGCAAATTGAGGATAATGAAGCAGAGATTGCTGCGAATGAGGCGCGTTGGGAAACTATAACCGATCAAATGAATCAGATCATGGCTGAGTGTGATAATGCTAAAGAGTTAGAAGAGACTATCACTAAAGCTAATAAAGAAAGAATCATATTAGTTAATAAAAAAGAATCTCAAGACGAGGCGCTTGAGTTCTTTATGTCTAATGAAACATGCCCATCTTGCTCGCAAGGAATTCCACACGATCATAAGAATAGTATCATACATAAAATTACTGAAGAACAAACTTTAGTAATGAATGATATGAATACAGTCGAAGATGCTTACGCTAAACTTCTTGAAAGACAGAAGAAGCTTGATGAAGTGAATAAGAATCTATTAACATTGAATGTTCAATGCAATTCAATTAATTCTTATAATAGAACACTCTTTAATCAAAATAAAAAACTTAAGATTGATATTGAAGCTACTAATAGTGATACTGTTAACATTGACGAAGAAAAAAAGAAGCTAAAAGATATTGCAGATGAAGCACTTTTATTCATTGATAGGAAGAACGATCTTTATCAAGAAAAGCAGATTCATGATGTGTCTGCTATTTTGCTTAAAGATACCGGAATTAAGACTGCTATCATTAAAGAATACTTACCAGTAATGAATAAAGTTATTAATGGTTACCTTACTTCTATGGACTTCTATATTCACTTTGAACTTGATGAAGCATTTAATGAAGTTATCAAATCACGATTCCGCGATGAGTTTACTTATGCTTCTTTTAGCGAAGGTGAAAAGATGCGTATTGACTTGGCCATTCTCTTTACTTGGAGACAGATTGCTAAGATGAAGAATTCAGTTAATACAAATCTTCTAATTCTTGATGAAATCTTTGACTCTTCTCTTGATAATTCAGGTACAGATTACTTTATCTCAGTAATGAGTGCTCTTGGAGAGAACTCTAACATCTTTGTCATCTCTCATAAAGGTGATCAATTGTTTGATAAGTTCCATTCTGTGATAAAATTTGAAAAGAAAAATGACTTTTCAACCATAGCATAAACCAAAGTATTCAAATTCAACGGTGTACATTAATTCGTGATTGATATATAATTCAATCATGAACATACAAACTTCTACCCAAAACTCCCAAGACACACTAGCCAGACTATTGGCTACTGAAAACATTACTGTGATTCGTGGTAATGTATCTACAGCGTCATTCGATATCTTGAATAGACGACTACTACTTCCAAGATGGAAGGAAATGACTCCAGTTATTGAAGAAATGCTTATGCTTCATGAAGTAGGGCATGCTTTATTCACGACACAGGAAAAATATGGAATAGTATTTTCTGAAAAGAAATATCTTAAAGACTATGCAAACGTAATCGAAGACGTTCGTATCGAGCGTAAAATGAAAGAACGTTATCCAGGATCTCGCAAATCATTTAACAATGGTTATCGTGAACTGAATGAACGTGACTTCTTTGGAGTTACTAGACAAAATCTTGATACTCTTCTTCTAATTGATAAAATCAATCTTTACTTTAAAGTAGGTTTCAATTGCGGTGTTAAGTTCTCGCCAATTGAACACGCTTTTATTCGTAAAGCTGATCTATGTAAAACTGAAGATGATGTTATTGACTTAGCTCAAGAAATCTTTGACTTTAGTAAAAGTCAAAAACAAGATCAACTTAATAATAGAATTCCTCTTCAGTTTGAACCTGAACTTCGCTCTGAAGATGATAACGAGTACGACGAAGGTGATGACATGGATGACGATGAAGAATCATCTATGTATGACAACTACGCCGATGACATCGATAGCGAAGAAGCCGAAGAACCCAAAAAGCAAAATCAACGCGGTAGTGGTTCTTATAAAGAACCAGAGCATGAACAAGAAAAAGAAGTGAAAGATGAAGATCTCGCACCTTCTACATATAAAACTTTCAATGATAAAGTAGATCAATTGGCTGATGAAAGTCTTCGTATTCAATACTTTGAATGCGCATTTGAACACAAATATAATCGTAAAATTATTGTACCATACAAAACATGTCTTGAAGGTTTAACTCGTGGCATGACTGATTCTAGAAAGAATCGAGCTCAAAAATTCAAAGGCACTAACAACCAAGTAGTTAGTTATCTTGTAAAAGAATTCGAAATGAAGAAATCTGCTACAGCTTACAAGCGTGCTAAGATTGCAAAGCTTGGTCAACTTGATAGCAATAAGCTTTATGCGTATAAGCTTAAGGATGATCTATTTAAGCAAATCATGCAAGTTAAAGATGGCAAAAAGCATGGAATGATTTTCATGTTAGATTGGTCTGGTTCTATGCAAGATTACATCGATGAAACTATCGAACAAGTTATCAATCTTGCTATGTTCTGTCAACGTATTCAAATTCCATATCAGGTTTTTGCATTCACTGATGGCTATGGCGAAACTGATCCTAATGTGTATGACGATCGTACGCATAATCTTAAAGGTATAGCTAATAACATTAGCTTCAATCTATTAGAACTGTTTAGTCATAAAATGACTAATGTTGAATTTAATCGTATGCTCGAGTGCATGTTAAATCGCCCTTATGTTTCTGATCGATTTGGATTGAATAGCACACCTCTAAATGAAGCTTTGTTATTCATGACTGATTATATTGGAGAATTTATTAAAGTCAATCAAGTCGAGAAAATGACTTTCATCACTTTGACTGATGGAGAAGGCGGTCAATTATATTCACAGACAAATAGGATTACCAATGGCGCTTCATATGACTCAATAACTGGTAAACGTATTAAAGTTAAATCTTATATGCGCGATCAAATCACTAAGAAAGATTATGAATTAGAAAGTAATTCTGCAAGTCAAACTGCTATGCTTCTTGACATCATTCGTAATCGCTATGACATTAATAGTGTAGCATTCTTTTTGATGAGACCTACTCATAGTAATGCGCAGGCATTCATTAAGAATAACTTTGGTGAAATGAATAATAATCTTTTAATTTCGTTACTAGATAAAATCAGCACGGATATGCGTAAGCAAAAGTATTGTATTTTGAATAACGTTCCAGGTCGTGATGAATTTTATTTGTTAGATGCTAAAGTTAAAATTCAAGATGAAGACTTGAAAGCTGATGACACTATGAGTAGTAGTCAACTCTCACGTGCTCTTGGAAAGGTTTTCAACACTAAAAAGACATCTCGCGTAGTTCTAAATCGTTTCGTAGAAATGGTTGCATGACGGTGTACATTAATTCGTCGATTTGATATAATACTATTACAGTAACACAATTGGAGCATTTTTATTATGGATTCGAATTTTCTTGAAGCTCTGACATCTGAATTTCCAGATGTAGCAAGTTCAGGTCATGTTAGCCGAGGTCAAATTCAGGCTACTATGGAAAAACTTGGCATTAGTAAGTACCCTACTTGGCTGATGCATAATCGAGTTGGCCGCGGGTTGTATGCAATCCCTGGCGGCAATGTAGCAATTAAAGTTGAAGAAGACAGCCCTGTGATTAACCTCAATACAGCAGATCCATCATCTCTTATTCCTAAAGTAGATTCTAACTACGTACCGTTTGGTAATCATAAAGACATTGATGTCATCATCAAGTCTATGCAATTTTATCCTGCATATATTTCTGGTCCTACTGGCAATGGTAAGTCTACTACAGTTGAACAAGCATGTGCTAAGAATAAACGTCCTCTAATTCGTGTTAACTTGAACATGATGACTGACGAAGATCAGTTGATTGGTTCAAAGACTTTGATTGACGGTAACGTTGAAATTATTGAAGGTCCTGTCATGATCGCTATGCGTCTTGGCATTCCTCTTCTATTGGATGAAATCGACGCAGGTTCGGCAAATACTCTACTTTGCTTGCAGCCAATCCTTGAAGGTAAGCCCTACTACTTTAAGTTGAAGAATGAATTGGTGTATCCTACAAAAGGTTTCACTGTATTTGCTACCGCTAACACTAAAGGTAAGGGTTCAGATGATGGTCGTTACATTGGTACGAACGTCTTGAACGAGGCTTTCCTAGAACGTTTTGCAGTCACTTTCAATCAAGACTATCCTTCAGCTACGATTGAAAAGAAAATTGTCATGAATCTAATGAAGTCCTACGCATGCGAAGACGAGGATTTTGCTTCAACTCTTGTTAAGTGGGCTGATGCAATCCGTAGGACTTTTGCAGATGGTGGTGTGGATGAAACCATTACCACTCGACGTCTAGTACACATTGTACGAGCTTTTTCGATCTTTAAAGATAAGAAGAAAGCAGTTGAATTGTGTATTAACCGATTTGACGATATCACGCGTAATGCCTTTGCAGATCTATTTGAAAAGGTGTCTATGCCTGAGCCTACGCCAGAAGAAATTCAGGCTCAATCAAAGGATATTGAAATCCCCTTCTAAAAGGGGTGTACTTTAAATCGTGATTGTGTTATAATTATCTTACAAACTTGAAACCCGAAAGGACTATATTATGAACTACTCAGAACTCAACAAAACACAAGTACGTTGTATTGATGCTTACATCAGTCTTCGTCCTGAACTTTCAGCTCAGCCAACGATCACTCGTCCTGAAGTTGAAGAACTGCATAGCAAACTCTATGCAGAACGTGCTAACGGCGGACTAAAGATAGGTTACCCTATGTGGCTTGTTAAAAATGACAAGCTAGGTCGTGGAATCTATGAATTCCCAGCGCCTGAATTGGATTCAATTCCTGTTCTTGAACGATCTAAACCTGCAGCTAAGGTGAAGGCTGATAAAGCGCAAGCTAAAGTTGAAGCCCAGGCTAAAATTGAACAAGAAGATAAAGAATTTTTTACAGATCTGAAAGAATATGGTATTATGGAAACAACTTAAGCAATTAAGTTGGCAGCAGAATAGTGTGCCATCACTATTCTGCTTTTTTTTGTTATGGCGACATTATGGAGATATTATGACTAAACTTGCACGTCTAGAAGCTTACTTGAAATCCGGCTCAACTGCAACACCACGCCAGATCACTGGCATGTTTGGATTGCAGAATCCTACAGCCGCAGTTCATGCGCTTCGTAGCAAAGGTGTTTGTGTTTACGCAAACAATGCTAAGCTTGCAACTGGTGAGCGTACCACAAAGTATCGTGTTGGCAACCCAAGCAAGCGCATGGTTCAACTAGCACATACCTTTGGTTTATTTGCCTAAGTTGATTTGTACTTGAGTGATGGACCTAGGTATAATATACTTGGGTCCATTTTTTATTGGTGCACTATGGTAACTAAAGAACAAATAAAGAATTCTCAAACTTCCACGACAGGTGGAAGAAAGTTTGATGGTGGAAAACTCCGTTACGGTTTGATTCCTCCAATAGCACAGGCCGAGATGGTGAAAGTGCTAACGTTTGGAGCTGAAAAGTATGAGCCTGACAACTGGAAGAAAGTTCCAGACTCAAAGACTCGATATTTTGATGCGTTAGAAAGACACATCTGGGCTTGGAAGATGGGTGAGCAAATTGACCCTGAATCCGGATTACATCATTTAGCACATGCTATGTGTTGTCTTTCTTTTTTATATGAACATGATGTGAAATACTCTAAGGATGTATAATGGAACTAAGTAAAGAAACCCTTGCACTCATCAAGAATTTTGCTGGTGTAAACAATAGTTTGATGCTTAAAGCAGGAACTAAACTAGCAACTATCTCTGAAGGCAAGAATGTGATGGCTGAAGTCACCATCGCTGAAGCTCTCCCAATTGACTTTGGCATATATGATTTAAGTGAATTCTTAAATGTTATATCTCTCTTCTCCACAACACAACTTGACTTCCAAGAAAAATATGTATTGGTTTCAGAAGGTGGAACAAGTAAAGTTAAATATTTTGCTGCCGGTGAAGGCGTTGTTAAAGCAGCACCAACGACAATAAAATTCCCACAGCCAGATGTAGAATTTACTCTTACTGCAACTCAATTGGCTATGATTCAACGTACCTCATCAGTACTTAAAGCAAGTGATGTATCAATCGTTGGTGATGGAACTAACCTTAAGGTTCTAGTTTCTGACAAGAAGAATGATACTTCTAATGCATATGAAGTTACTATTGGTGAAACATCTGAAGAATTCAAAGCAAACATTAGAGTTGAAAACCTAAAGATGTTGCCTAATGATTATGAAGTGTCTATCTCTAAGAAGAAGATTTCTCGCTTTAAACATACAGCATCTGACTTAACTTATTACGTTGCAATCGAAGCTGACTCGGAGTTCTAATGGCACAATATTTGTGGGTTGAAAAGTATCGTCCTCAAACCATCGATGAATGTATTCTTCCTGATTCAATGAAGAAGACGTTCAAGGAGTTCATCAACTCTGGTGAACTTCCTAATTTCTTGTTTTGCGGTGGAGCAGGTGTAGGTAAGACTACAGTCGCTAAAGCATTGTGCAATGAGATTGGTGCTGAGTATCTTTTCATCAATGGTTCAGAAGAATCTGGTATCGATATTCTTCGTCATAAGATCAAGAACTTTGCTTCATCTGTTTCATTAACCGATGCAAAGAAAGTTGTCATCCTTGATGAGGCGGATTATCTTAATGCTAATTCTACTCAACCAGCTCTTCGTGGATTCATTGAAGAGTTTAGCAATAATTGTCGCTTCATCTTTACATGTAACTTTAAGAACCGAATTATTGAACCTCTTCACTCACGTTGTGCAGTCATTGAGTTTAAAGTAGATAATTCTGAAAAGCAAAAGATTGCTGCAGGATTTTATCGTCGTGTTCTTGACATTCTTTCATTCGAAAAAGTTGAGGCTGATGGTAAAGTAGTTGCTGAACTAATTACTAAATACTTTCCAGACTATCGCCGTATTCTTAATGAACTACAGCGCTACTCTGTATCAGGCAAGATTGATGCAGGCTTACTTGTCAATCTTGGCGATGAGTCCTACTTAGAACTTATTAAGTATATGAAAGCTAAGAACTTCACCGAAGCGCGTAAGTGGATAGGAAAAAATAGCGATATAGAATCTACTGAACTATTTCGTAAGCTCTACGATAAAGCAATCGATATTGTCGAGCAAGCTTCTATCCCTCAACTTGTTTTAATCCTCGCAGAGTATCAATATAAAGCAGCATTTGTTGCAGATCGTGAAATCAATACGATGGCAGCTTTAACTGAATGCATGGCACAATTAAAGTTTAAATAATGGAACTAATAGATATTACTATACTGTTTTGTGTTTTCTTTTTTTTATTAGGATGGAAAGCACGAGAACTATGGGCAATACGCCAATTTAAATACTTAATTGACGATTTAGAAATAGTTGAAGATGATAGAATTCATATCACTGTTGATATGAATGGTAGTGAAATATTCATATATGAAAAAGATACTTTAAAATATCTTGCTCATGGAAATAATCAAAATGATATCAGTGCTATTCTTAAACAGCGTTTTCCTGGAAGAACGTTTGCTGCTTCTGCAGAAGACATGTCTAAACTAACATCATTGACAAAATGAGTTTCTTTGATTTTTTAAATTCAATCAATGACAATAAGAAAGATCTTATTAAAGAAGATCCTCTTACTGAAAAAGATTACATTCCATTCATGATCAATCGAGGATTGTCCTACTTTCCAGATACTATTATGTTTGCTAATGAAATGAACCAGCATGCTGGTGCTCCAAAGAATTGGCAATATGACTTTTATCGTATAGGGGTTACGAAAAAGAAACGATTCTCTAAGTGGCATAAGCGTGATCAAAATTCTGAAGAACTCGAACTAGTTATGAAAGAATATAACTATTCTTCTGAAAAAGCCGCTAAAGCTCTAGAGCTCTTAACTGAAGATCAGATAGGAAAACTTAAAGAAAAATATTCTATTGGAGGAAAATAACGTATAAATATTTACAGTCTAATGCTATATTATGACAAGTATAAAGGAATTGTGAAATGACTGTAGAATTAATATATTACGATTGGTCTCCGGACTCAATGCTTGAGGTGATTTTACCTGAACCAGATAACTTTCTTAAGGTTCGTGAAACTCTCACTCGTATCGGAGTGGCTTCCAGAAAAGATAAAACACTGTATCAATCTTGCCATATTTTACATAAGCAAGGTAGATACTTTATCGTTCACTTCAAAGAATTGTTTGCTCTAGATGGTAAAGAGTCGAACATAACTGCTGGAGATATTGAACGTAGAAATACAATCACTGGTTTGTTATCAGACTGGGGATTGCTAAAGATCGTTGTTCCGGCGAAAGCAGAACAGCGTGTTTCGTTGTCGCAGATCAAGGTCGTATCCTTTAAGGAAAAAGCCGACTGGACATTAACCGCCAAATATAACATTGGCAAAAAACCTAGTACTAAGTAAATGGAGAAAATTATATGTTGAAATTTGAATTGAGTATTGATGATGCTAACCTTATTCTTGCCGCTCTCGGTAAGGCGCCTTTTGAACAGGTAGCAGGCTTGATTGGCAAATTGCGCGAACAGGCTCAACCACAATTAGCTGGTTTGGAAGCTGAAGCTGCTGCAGCAAAAGCTGCTACGCAATCTGCACCAGACGCAGTACAGTGATATAAATAATCCTATCCCTTGGGATGGGAACGTTATGGCTCTTCTACCTTAGGAGCGTCTAAAGCTGGCAATACGATAAGTTGTCCCTGTAACCAGTAAGCAGGATTTTGATACGCCTTCGGGGTATCGTTTATTTTAACTCGCTTAATAGGAGAAAACTATGTTGCAAAACATTAACACCGCTATCGACACTTTCCAAGGTGTCAAATCTCAATTCGTTAAGACTTTCGTCAACAACGAAGAACTACAAAAACCTCTTAATCAATTTATTGAAGCTCAATCTTCTTTTGCAAAGAACGTTGCTAAATCCACTGTAGATTTTTATACTACACTTGGTATGTCAGCATACTTATTCGATGCTAAAAAAGCTTTTGCTACTAAATAAGGAGATTAATTATGAGTACATTTCCAATGGGACAAATCACATTTGGTCCAGGGTTCAAAGACTTCGATAAATTCTTTGTAGGATTCGACGATCAGTTTAATCGTCTACAAAAATTACACGATGACTTTACAAAAAACATTCCAAACTATCCTCCATATAATATCCGTAAAACCGGAGACAATAATTACACTATCGAACTAGCAGTTGCTGGTTTTGGTCAAAGTGAAATTGATATTGAAATCGATGGTGGCAAATTAATCATTCGTGGAAACGTCGGTAACGACACAGAAACTAATGACTATTTGTTTAAGGGTATCGCAGCACGCGCTTTCACTCGTTCTTTTGCTATTGACGATCAAGTCGAAGTAAAAGGCGCAGAGCTTTTTAATGGCATGCTTAAAATTGCTTTAGAGCGTATGATACCTGAAGAAAAGAAGCCAAAGAAAGTTCAGATTAAATCTAAAGGTCAAAAACAATTTTTAACCGAGGAGGATAAAGATGAGATTAGCTCAAGGCTTTAAGAAATTATTAGTTGCATTCCAAAATTACTTACATGAATTCAAAGCATACAAATCAGGTAAAGTAAGGTAAAATGCCTTCAATTATTACATAATAATTGTTTACTTTTAATCATAAATGGGATATAATTACTATATCCCATTTTTATTTCTACTATGCGCTTTTACACCTCAATTAATCGTTATGGCAACAATCTTCTTTACAGAGGTTATGAAGACGGTCGTCGAATCAA
>Ga0114970_10000401_pt1 | contig 32353 bp, 28 predicted proteins | sample M_140205_XF_Meta_FD_87030 | JGI IMG/M metagenome (GOLD analysis project Ga0114970, IMG submission 87030) | Freshwater microbial communities from Lake Montjoie, Canada to study carbon cycling - M_140205_XF_MetaG | ecosystem: Environmental > Aquatic > Freshwater > Lake | place: Lake Montjoie...
CGTTCCATGCCTGTGAACTTACCCCACGGCGCAACTTCTTTTTGCTCCTGACTGTCGCGCCGATTAAATCAGCGTTTCCCTAAGCGCGGTGTAGTCCGTGGCGCTCGTGGCCGTGCTTGTGGCCGCGACCGTGTAGGGTACGCTGAGCACGGCTGCCGTGCTGCCGGTGCGTGTGAAGGTCAGGGTCACGGGCACGCCGCTGTTTTCAATCGTCTGCGCCTCGGCGGCAGTGAGTGACACACGCGGCAGCGCGGAGTTCGCATCCTGGATGGTGATCGTCGCGCTGTTCTGCGCACCCACGATGTAAGAGGTCTCATCCGCAAGCACGAGCGTCACTGTCTCATCGCCTTCCGAACTGCCTTCATTGCGCGCTGCGACGACGACATCAAGAAAGTCCGCATTCGCCGGGATGGTGAAGCTTTGGAAGGGCGACGCGGAAACGTAATCCGGCGTGAAGTAGTAATCGTTTGTCGTGCTGGTGCCTTTGACCGCCGTGCCCTGCACAGTGAAGACAAGCACGGTCTGCGGCGCGGAGTTTGGCCCGGTCCGTGAAATGCGGAACACGCCCGAGGCACCGCCTTCCACTGCCACCGCCGTCGGAGCGCTGATGGTGACCGTTGGAAGATCATCCGTGGTGAAGTCCGCGCCACTGAACGACGGGCCGACGGTGATGCTGTTGTTAAACAACTCATTAAACACCATGCCATAGGACGCTGGCGTGACCGAATAGTTACCCGCTGTGAGGTTGGAAATGACGTAGTAGCCGTCGCTGTCGGTGATGGTGCCGTTCGCCCCGCCGGTGGTGACGCTGAGATTCGGAATGCCCGCGCCATTGCGTGTGATGCGACCGCTGATGGTGAACCTGCTGTTGCCGTTGCCCACGGTGATCACCGCGTTGCGCACGGCGATGCCGCCTTTCATGTCAGACACCACGCAACTCAGGGTGTAGATGCCTGCGGTGGAGAAGCTGCGCGTTACGCTCGGTGCGTTGCCCGAGATCACGTTGTCAGGCCACTGCCATGAGTAGGCGAGCGTATCGTTGTCTGGATCGGTCGCGGTGGCGGTGAAGGTGACGTTTGCGTTTGTCGGCACCACCACGCTGGAAGGCGACAGCGAGAGCGTTGGCGGCTGGTTGCCGCTGAACGCGCCCAGATTCACCTGCACGTCAAGGCTGGCGGGCGTGGTGTTGCTGTTCACCGCCACCGTGGTGATATGGATGCCGTTCTCGGTATCCGAAAAGGTGCGCCCGACCGTGACGCCAGCGTCGCTCTTCGCATTGATCGATCCCGGCGTGGTGTCGAGCAGTTGCAGGTTGCTGCCACTGTTGTTCGGCCACTTCCAGCCAAGCAACATGCCGTTGTTGGTCCAGTTGTTACCGCCGAGCAGGCGATACTCTCCCCAGAACGTGCGGTCATTGTCTTTCTTGATGCGCAGGCCGTAGCGCTTGCCGGGATCAAGCTTCGGCTGGTCGAAAGTATAGAGGCGATACAGGCCGCTGCTGGTGATGGCAGGCGCAAACTCGTCTGGCAGCCATTTGATCTGGTTCTTCGCCTGCACGTTGTAGTGTGCATTCGGAGGCGATCCCGTGCCCATGTTATCGTAGCTGTCACCATATTCCACGTTGCCTCCGGGTCCGATGACGGAGGCACCATTCGTCTCCCAGTAGTTTGCATGGGCGAGGCCGAAGGCATGGCCGATCTCATGCGTCGCCGTGCTCACGCTATCGGCACGCATCCACACATTGCCACCGCCGCCAAAGCTCGTGCTAGCACGCGCGCCGCCGCTCGCACGGCACACCGTCGCGTGGTAGTCCTGCCAGTCGTAGCCCGCCTTGCGCGCCTCATCCTTCGCGTGCGACATCTCGAAGCTCAGGCCGTCAATCTCCTTGATGAAGCCGCTGGTGGTGTCTTTGCCCGCATACCACGCGCGATTGTGCGGCAGGCGTACCGGCGGAGTCACGGTGGCCACCAGCGTGAGGCGGCCAAAGCTGTTGGCCTGATAAAAATCCGCCGTCTGCTTCATCATGTCGTAGGCACCGGCCTCGCTAATTGGCACCTGGCCTTCGTCGGCAAAGATCGCCGGAATGAACAGCACCTTGACGACACCGACGGAAGGGGTCGGAGCGCTGGGCAGGATGCCCGTGAAGCTCTGCGCACCGCCGCTGCTAGACTCGCCTTGAATGAGCACTTGCTCATAAAGGGTGGTGTGACTGCCGTCGCAGAGGTAAACGATCTCGCCATTGGCGACGATGGCCGGCGTCTGCGCCGTGATGGGTTCATTCGTGGGCGGCAGCGGCGTCTCAATCTTCGAGATCGGACACACGGTTTTGATGGGCAGCTCCGCAGGCGGAATCTCACCCACCTCCAGCACACGCAGCGGACGTTCATCCAGCGCGAGTTGATTATCCAAATGCACGCCGATGGCCGACACATTCGGCAGCCACTCCACCGATGCCGCGCGCCTGCCATAAACATAGGTGCGATACGTCTCGCCTTGCGGCGTCTCAATGTAGCGCAGCACGGACGGCTGCTTGTTCTGCACCGACTCCGGGCCCGCCTGATATACACGCATCACCCCGCGTGCTGCCAGAGGCTGCTCCAACAGCGCCACCACCTCCGCGGGCAGTTTTTGCCTCATCAAAGGTCTCACCGCCTCCTCCAGCGCACGACGCGGATCGTCCTGGATGAGTTTTTTGAATACAGGCCGCCGCTCTGCAGCAAGCTGCATACCTTCTTCAACAATGCCAGCCCGCTCAGCGGCTCCCGCTTTGATGTAACGGGTCACCCACGCGTCGAAGGCCGCCAACATATCTCCAGGCTCTGAATGCACCGGCTGCGGCGCAGGCTTAGCAGGCAGGATATTGTTCGGCGCCGCCGTCAGCGGATCCGTGCTCGAAGTCTGTAAGCGGCTTGTTTTTCCTTTCGTCACCGGCGGCAAGCGAGTCACCTCGTTGCCTCCGCCCGTATGAATCGTATGAATCAAAATGAGCAGAGCCAGGACAGCCATAGATGCCGCTAGGAGACGATTACGCATGGGTTGGTTAGAGTGGGTCGGGAACTAACGATCTCGAAGACACTCCATTAGGTGCCCAGTCCGATCGTCACAGCTTCTTGTGTAAAATCTTATCAGGATTCGCTCAAATCCTTCAAGTCTTTCGCAGCACTATCAACACATCCGCGTAGCTGTCGTCAAGACGGCGCGGCTCCGCGAGGTCGTAGGTGAAGTCGTAACACTCGACGAACTCCAACTCCGGCACCTTGCGCAGCAGCGCCTTGAGCTGGGCCGCGTTGTAAGTGCGGAACTGCCAGCGCGTCTCCTGCGCGTGCGTGCGGCCCGCGTCCGTGATGCGCAAACGCGTGCGCAGGTTCTCCAGCCGCGTCTTCGGATCGGCAGGCCAGGTGCGCGTGTTGCACACCACCTCCACCTTCCCGCGCTTCGCCACCCAGCGCTCATGCTCCGCCCCGCCGCGCTCGTAATCCGTCAGATGCAGGCCCAGGAAGAACAAACCGCCCGGCCTCAACGCCGCCGCGACACGCCGCAGACACTCCGCCGCGTCTTTTTCCGCGTGCAGATACTTGAAGGTGCTCACCAGACAATGCGCGAGATCGAAACCGCCCTTCACGCCCTTCGGCAGCGTGAAGCTCTGCATCCAGTCCTCCCACAGCTTGGCTTTGAGTCCCGCCGAAGCCATGCGCTGCTTCGCGAATTCGATCATGTTCGCATTCCCATCGAACCCGCTCACCTCCCAGCCGCGCCGGGCCATTTCCAACGCCAATCGACCGCTGCCGCAGGCTGGTTCGAAGAGGCGACGCCCCTTGCCAGGCTGAGTGTACTTGATGTACGCTGCTTCGAGAAAGTCTGCCTCCTGCGCAGTGCCGTCGTCGAAGACGATGTCGTAATAGAGGGGCGTATCGTACCAGTCGTGGGATTCAGTGAGCATGCGGCGCACGATGGCGAGTCTAGGGCTTCGCGCCAGAAATCAGCGGGGGCCTTTGCAAAAGCCTGATAATTCACTCTTCTGCTGGCACCCGAATTGCTGCTTGATTTTTTGTCTCTGGTGGAGATTGATTGCGCCCCCTGCCCCGACGGCCCTCCGATATGATTGTGTGGGATAATTTCTTCTGGTTTACCAGCTACATCCTAGTTTTCACTGCCTTGTCCGCCTTTGGTGCGCACCGGATCAAGGTGTTGTATCTTTACTGGAAGCACCGGAAGGATGTGCCGCTACCACACCATGAGTTCACCAAGTTGCCCACGATCACGGTGCAACTCCCGATCTTCAACGAGATGCATGTCGTGGAAAATCTGCTGCGCACGGTCAGCGCGCTCGACTACCCGCGTGACCGTCTGCAAATCCAAGTGCTCGACGATTCTACGGATGAAACGGCTGCACATGCAGAGCAACTCTCCGCCGATCTCAAAACACAGGGTTACGACGTGGAATACCGTCACCGCACCAATCGCAACGGTTTCAAAGCTGGGGCGCTGGATGAGGGAATGGCCTCCGCGAAGGGCGAATACATCTGCATTTTTGACGCCGACTTCCAGCCGCAGCCGGATTATCTCAAAAAAGTCATCCATCATTTCAGCGACGAGAAAGTTGGCATGGTGCAGGCCCGCTGGGGCCATCTGAACAAGAATTTCTCGCTGCTCACCCGTCTCCAGGCCCTCTTCCTCGATGGTCATCTGGTGCTGGAGCAAACCGCCCGCAGCCGTCATGGCGAATTCCTCAATTTCAATGGCACCGCCGGCATCTGGCGGCGCACAGCCATTGCTGACGGCGGCGGTTGGCAGCATGACACACTCACTGAGGATCTTGACCTCAGCTACCGCGCTCAGTTGAAAGGCTGGAAATTCATCTACCTCAAGGATGTCGTTGTTCCAGCCGAGTTGCCGCCAGATATGGACGGCTTCAAGAGCCAGCAGCACCGCTGGACCAAAGGCTCCATTCAGGTCTGCAAAAAAATCCTCGGCGATGTCTGGCGCAGCGACATCCCTCTGCGCCTCAAGATCGAGGCCACAGCACACCTCACTTCTAACTTCGCCTACCTGCTCACACTCTGCACCTTGGTGCTGATGTATCCGGCAAACTTCGTCATGGGCAGTTCCTGGCATAAAGCTGTGTTCGTCGATGTCCCGGTGTTCTTCTTTGCCTCCCTCTCTGTTGTGGTGTTCTACATGACTGCCCAGGGAGCGCAAAGCCGCTACGGTTGGCTCAAAACACTGCCGTATGTCCCTATCCTGTTAGCACTCGGCATCGGCATGAGCATCAACAACGGCAAGGCCGTCATCGAAGCCCTGCTAAACAAAAGCTCCGAGTTCGTCCGCACGCCAAAATACGGCATCGAAAACAAGACGCAGGCGTCGAAGCAGCGCTCGAGCTACAAGGCCGGTAAATCCATCGCCCTTTGGATCGAAGTCGCCCTCACTGGCTACTTTGGTTGGATGATTGCCCTCGCTGCGCAACGCGGGCAGTGGGGCTCTATTCCCTTCCTACTGCTATTTTTCGGCGGCTTCGGCTACGTGGCCGCTGGCTCGCTGATGAAACGCTTCTCAATGTCTGCTTTCCAAGCTACACCGCAAGTGGTGCCCGCAGCTTGAGATTCAGTTTCGCTGCAACGTTGCGAGCTATCGGCTGTTCAAGCACGGAAGTAATCCTGCATGAAATTTCGCCGCATTCTTCTCTGGCTGCACCGTTGGGTGGGTGTGATCGCTGGTATCATTATTTTGTTCACGGCAGTCACCGGCGGGGTGCTGGTGTTTCAGCACACGCAGGACCGTTGGTTGAATCCAGAGTTGTTTCCGCGTGAGGCCACGGCTGTAGAAAAACGTGCGCCACTGACTGCTGCGCTGGATGAGGTGCGCCGAAAGCATCCCGAAATGCGCGTGCAAGGCATCCGCCTGCCGCGTGATGAGCGTGATGCGCTGGTCTTGATGGGTGGAAACCTCATGATCCAGTGCGATCCGCTCACGGGGGCGATCCTAGGCACACGGCCGCGCATGGGACTGTGGTGGCAGACATTCGTGAAACTGCATGTGAACCTGATGTTCGGCTCCACAGGCGGCTTAATCGTTGAAATTGCGACGTGGATTACCCTGGTGCTAGCGCTGTCCGGTTTGTGGCTGTGGTGGCCGTTACGCATCTTCGGGTTCCGTAAGGGCGCAAGTTTTCGCCGGTTCAATCTCGAGCTGCACAGCTTTGCGGGGCTCTACTCATCGCTATTTCTCATCGTGGTCAGCAGTACTGGCCTCACCATGCGGCTCTGCATCTCGAACATCCGCGTTCGCCGGGATCGCATGCACCGCAGGCGGGTGCGCAACGCATCACTGTTGATGCAGCGGTTGAAGCCGCTGAAAAGGCTTTGCCCGATGCGAAGGCCGCCGCAGTGGAGATGCCACCGCCGAACCCGCAGGCCACATTTCGCATCCAACTCGCGTTTCCCGGCGATGGAACGCCCGCAGGGCGCAGCGTGGTGTTTGTCGATCAATGGAGCGGAGCGGCGCTCGCCGTTCACAGCGCTCGCGAAGGCAGCTTCAAGGAGCGCTATGACAATCTCCAGCTCTCGCTGCACATCGGTGCCGTCGGCGGCACCGCCACGCGCTGGATCGCGCTGTTCGTCTGCGTGGCCTTGGTGTTGCAGATTTTCAGTGGCTATGTGCTGTGGTGGAAGCGTTCCGCGTAACTTTTCCAGACACGTGGGGTTTTGCTGCTGACATGAAATCACTTCTCGCTCTCGCCTTTGCCCTCACCACGCTTCAAGCCGCCACCTCGACCGACTGGCCGCGCTTTCTTGGTCCCACCGGTGCGGCCATCGTCGCTGAATCAAAAGTGCCACTGAAGTGGAGCGATTCGGAGAACGTCGTGTGGAAGGCGGAGATGCCGGGACCGGGTTCATCGAGTCCGATTGTGTTTGGCGACAAGGTGTTCATCACCTGCTGGACCGGTTATGGCGACAAAGAAGGCGCGAACGACATATCGAAACTCACACGGCATCTGATCTGCCTTAATCGTGCTGATGGCAAAGTGCAGTGGGATGCAATAGTGCCATCGGCCTTCGAGGAAGATCCGTGGCGGGGCTTTATCACCGAACACGGCTACGCTACACACACACCGGTAACCGATGGCGAACGCGTCTATGTTTTCTTCGGCAAAAGCGGCGCGCTGGCCTTCGACATGGCAGGGAAACAGCTTTGGCAGACCTCATGTGGCACGAGTTCCGGGCAGAGGCGCTGGGGTTCCGCAGCGAGTCCCATCATCCACGGCGATCTCATGATCGTGAATGCCAATGATGAAAGCCAGACCATCTTCGGACTCGACAAGAAGAGCGGTAAAGTGGTCTGGAAGGCTGAAGGTGACTTCGGCATGGCCTATGGCACACCGAACATCATCAAGCGCGATGGCGTGGACGATCTCGTGATTGCCGTGCCGCAGGAAATCTGGGGCATGAACCCCGAAAATGGAAAATTGCGCTGGTACGCCGCCCATGGTCTGACCGGCAACGTTTCACCCAGTGTGATCCCAGGGGATGGCGTCGCGTACATCTTCGGTGGTTTTCCTTCGACGCGCAGTGTGGCCGTCAAACTCGGTGGCAAAGGAGACACCACCGCCAACGCCATCCTATGGGACAGCAACACGAGCAGCTACGTCCCTACCCCCATTCTCAAGGACGGTTATCTCTATGTCGCGAATGATCAGGGCTTCGCCATCTGCATCGACGCGAAGACTGGCCATGATGTCTATCGTGAGCGTGTCATCATCGGTGCCCGTGGCGGCGGCAAGCCGTTCTACGCCTCCCCAGTTCTGATTGGCGACAAACTCGTCTGCCTCTCTCGCCGGGATGGTGCCTACATCATCGCCGCGAAGCCGAAATTCGAACTCATCGGCAGCAATGTGTTCTCGCTCGATAAATCGCAATTCCACGGCACGCCCGCCGTCAGCGGTGATCAACTGATCATGCGCAGCGACAAAGCGGTATATTGCATCGGCACGAAGTAAGATCGACTCATGGCCGAAAGGCCACGCCACGCGCCGCGTAGTCTTCGCCCATGATTCGCAACCTGATCTTCACCGTCGGCGCATTTGCGCTGTTCTCCCTTAACGCCAGCGCTCAGCATATCCGCACCGGCATCATCGGTCTCGACACCTCACATGTCCTCGCCTTCACCAAAACGCTGAACGAAACGCCGCAGAAACCGGAGGTCATGGGCGTGCGCCTCGTCGCCGCTTACGCGCAGGGATCGAAGGATATCGAGTCCAGCACCAAGCGTGTGCCGGAATACACCGAAAAGGTGAAAGCGCTGGGTGTCGAGATCGTTCCCAGCATTCATGAACTGCTTGATAAGGTGGATGTTGTGTTCCTCGAGTCCAATGACGGCCGTGTTCATCTTGAACAAGTGCTTCCATGCATCGAGGCCCACAAGCCGGTCTTCATCGACAAGCCGATCGCCGGTACACTCGTCGATGCGATCAAAATTTTAGACGCCTCGAAAAAAGCGAGTATCCCGGTGTTCTCCTCCTCGTCACTGCGCTTTGGCAAAGGCACGCAGGCGGTGCGTGGCGGTAGCATTGGTGCCGTGAAGCAGGCGGAAACCACCAGTCCGGCCAGCCTTGAAGAACATCATCCTGATTTATTCTGGTATGGCATCCATGGCGTCGAGTCCCTCTTCACCGTCATGGGCACCGGCTGCGAAAGCGTGAAGCGCGGCACCACGGCCGACGGCAAAATTACTGTCACTGGAACTTGGGCAGGCGGACGCACCGGCACCTTCACCGAGGCCAAAGGCTACGGCGGCAAAGCGATCGGTGAGAAGGGTGAGGCCGCGATCGGCACTTACGACGGCTATGATCCACTGCTCTATTCTATCGTGCATTTTTTCCGCACCGGCGTTGCCCCTGTTTCGTCAGAGGAAACCCTCGAGATTTACGCCTTCATGGAGGCTGCCGATGAAAGCAAGCGCCGCAATGGAGCCGAAGTCAGCATCAAGGAAGTGATGGATAAAGCACTCGTTGAAGCGCGGAAGTAACGTCTTTACCGACCGCCGCATGATGCGTGAAAACGCCGCCGAAAGGCGGCTTTGTATGGACGTTTCACGAAGTAAAACTGTCTCTTTCTTTCGCTCAAAATTGTTTCAACATTCCCCGTGTTACAACGTCTTTAAGGCGTGCGCTCCTAGAGCGTGCCAAAAAATCCCAACCCAAACACACTCATGAAAACTCCCAATCGCATCTGTATTGCATTCACCTGCGCCAGCATGCTGTCTGCAGGACTCCCACAGGTTCTGGCAGAAACACCTGCACCGGCGAAGACCACCCCCGCCGACTTTCAGGCTAAAATCACCAAGGACGCCACTCCGCTCCCCAATAACGGCCAGCTGCAGATGAGCTACGCCACCGTAGTTGAAAAAATCCTGCCCAGCGTGGTCACCATCCACTCTTCCGCGCCAATCAAGACGCCTGAGATCGATCAAATTCCGCCGCAGCTCCGCCCCTTCTTCTACCGCTTCTTCGGCGCTCCCGAAGGCTTTGGCGGCATGAACGAGGATGACGAACCGGTCAATCCGCGCGGTCGCAAGGGTCAACCCCAGCGCCCGCAGCAGGCTCCCGAGGATGAATCGCACCAGCAACGTGGTGTCGGCTCAGGCATGATCATTTCCTCCGACGGCTACGTTCTGACGAACAACCACGTCATCGCCGATGCCAAAAAAATCGAGGTCGATGTCGATACCGACGGCACCACTCAGACTTACACAGCGGAGGTCATCGGCGCCGACCCTCTGACCGATGTCGCGCTCATCAAAATCAACGCTACCGGCCTTAAAACCGCCACCATCGGCGACAGCTCTAAACTCCGCGTCGGCGACATCGTTCTCGCCGCTGGCGCACCGATGGAACTTAGCCGCTCCGTCACCCAGGGCATCGTCAGCGCCCTTGGCCGCAGCAATGAAGGCATCGTTGGCCACGGCAATGGCCAAAGCCGTGTCAAAGGCTATGAGGACTTCATTCAAACAGACGCCTCGATCAATCCCGGCAACTCCGGCGGCCCTCTCGTCGATGCGTTGGGACGCGTCGTTGGCATCAACACCGCCATTCTGTCACGCTCCGGCATGAACGCCGGCATCGGCTTCGCTATTCCGATCAATATGGCGCTCAATATCGTCGAAGATTTGCTCGATGACGGTGCCGTGCAGCGCGGCTTCCTCGGCGTGCAGATCACCGATCTCGATTCCACTCTCTCCGAGCGTCTTGGCATCAAAGAACACGGCGGTGCCGTCGTCATGATGGTCGGCGCGGGCTCTCCCGCTGAAAAGGCCGGCATTCAGCTTGAAGATGTCATTGTCAGCATCAACGGCCAGAAGGTTGATAACAGCAGTCGCCTACGCCTCATCGTCAGCGGCACCAAGCCTGGCACGGTGATCCCCATCGAACTGCTGCGCGGCGGCAAACGTGTCACCATGAACGCCACGCTCGAAGCTCTGCCTGAAGAAGCCTTGTCAGAAGTCGGCGGCGGCACACGTGCCATTCCGCGTACCGGCGCTGCTGGCACACCGAAGGAAAACGTCGGGGAACTCGTCACTGGCGTCACCGTGCAGACTCTGACGCCCGCCTTGCGCGAGCGTCACGACGTTCCAGCCAATGTCAGTGGCGTCATCGTCACCAAGGTCGACCCCGAAAGCCGTGCCGCCGCCATGGGCGTCGAGGAAGGCGATGTAATCTCTCATGTGAACCGCAAGCCCGTCGCCAATGCCGCTGAGGCCCGCACCCTCGCCAAAGGCAGCGACAAAACCGTCCTCCTCCGCGTCTATCGCAAAGGAGACACCATGCTCCTCATGATCGGCAACAACTGATCGTCAATCAGGCTGCCAGCCTGTTGACCCGCTTTCACAAAGCCCGTGCATGATCATCATGCGCGGGCTTTTTTCATCCGACATGCTCTACGACGCCCACAATCACCTCCAGGACGAGCGCCTCGATCCTTGGCGAGAGCAGATCATCGCCATGATGCCGCAATCCGACATCGCCGAGATGATCGTGAATGGCTCATCTGAGGAAGACTGGGCTCAAGTCGCCAAGCTGGCGCGTGATCATGCATGGATTCGCCCAGCATTCGGCCTTCACCCTTGGTATGTCAAAGAACGTGGGCCCAACTGGCTTGCGACGCTTCGCGATCTGATTGCGACTCACCCGAATGCCGTCGTTGGTGAAATGGGTCTCGACCGCTGGATCGAAAATCCTGACATCGGTGCCCAGATTGACTGCTTTCGTGCTCAACTCGCTCTGGCCGTTGAATTCGACCGCCCCGCCACCATTCATTGCCTGCGTGCCTTTGGACTGCTGGAGGAAACCCTGCGCTCCGCAGCACTGCCGCGGCGCGGCTTTTTGCTGCATTCGTATGGAGGTCCTGCCGAAATGATTCCAGCGTTCGTCAAACTTGGAGCTTATTTCTCACTCTCGCCTTACTTCGGACATCCACGCAAAGCTGCACAACTCGCAGTCTTCCGCTCTGTGCCGCTGGATCGCCTGCTTGCTGAAACGGACGCCCCCGACATGTGGCCACCCGATGAATTGAACCCTCATCCGTTGAAATCTGCCGATGGCACAGCGCTCAACCACCCGGCGAACCTCATGCTGAGCTACGACCTCCTTGCCCAGGTGCGTGGAATGCCTGTAACGGAGTTGCAAGAGGTCATTGCGGCCAATTATGCGGCACTCTTTACGTTCTGAGCCTTGCAGAGTCGCAAGACAGGGGCCACCGCTGGCCCGCCACTTGCTTCCATAAGTCCACCCATGCGCAAAACCAAAATTCTCTGCACCCTCGGCCCTGCCACGGAGAGTCCCGAAGTCATTTCCTCCCTCATCGCCAAAGGTGCCGACGTCATCCGCCTAAATATGAGCCACGCTTCGCACGATTGGGTGCGCGCCGTCTATGCTCGCGTCCGTGAAGCCGCCGCAACTTCCAAGCGAGAAATCGCCGTGCTGATGGATCTCACAGGTCCCAGCATCCGCACTGGCGACGTCGAACAGCCATGGCAGCTCCAGGTCGACGACACCGTCGAATTCCGATGCAAGCCCGAGATTCCCGGCACCACGCAGTATTCCGTGGGTGTAAACTACCCCGACCTCGGCAAAGACCTCAAAGCCGGTGACACCATCATGGTCGATGGCGGCATGATCCAGATCAAAGCCACCGAGGTCTCTAACACCCGCGTCATTGGCACCGTCATGACCAAGGGCGAGATGAAATCCCGCCGACACATCAACCTTCCGGGTGTCCCTGTCCGCCTGCCGCCGCTCACGCAAAAGGATTACGCCGATCTCGATCTCGGAGTCGACCTCGGGGTCGATTTCTTCGCCCTCAGCTTCGCCCGTGAACCCGGCCACTTGCAGCATTTGCAGCTACTGCTCGAACAAAAGCGCAGCAAAGCCCGCGTCATCGCCAAGATCGAGAATCAGCAGGCCCTCAACAACATCGACGCCCTCGTCGAAGCCTCTGGCGGTATCATGATCGCCCGTGGTGACCTCGGTAGCGAGTGCCCCATTGAGGATTTGCCGCTCATTCAGCGCCATATCGTCGAACGTTGCTCCTACCATGGCCGAAAAGTCATCGTGGCCACCCAGATGCTCGAAAGCATGATCGAAAACCCGGTCCCGACACGAGCCGAAGTCACCGACATCTTCAATGCTGTCATTGAGCAGGTGGACTGCGTCATGCTCAGTGGTGAAACCAGCGTGGGCCGCTATCCCGACAAATGCGTCGAAGTTCTCAACACCGTGATCAGTCGTATCGAGCAAAAGTATCCCTCCGGCCGCTTCGCCAGTGATGCTCCGCTCAAAACCAACAAGCACAAGACCGTCAAGGCCGCCATCCTGCTCGCCAACAGTATTCCAGGCTCCAAACTTCTCGTCTTCACCATTCGCGGTGTCATGGCGCATCTGCTCGCCCACCAGCGCCCCGAATACGCACCCATCTTCGCCTTCACACCAAATCTTCACGTCAGCCGCACTCTCGTCACTGCCCGTGGTGTCCAACCCTTCGTACTGCAATTCACCGAAGGTCAGCCTGAGGATAGCATCCGACAAGCACTGGAACTTCTTCGCAGCGAAGGCCTCATTAAATTAGGCGACCCGCTTGTCATCCTCAGTGACGCCCTCTACGACGGCGTCAACGTTGATGCCATCCTGCTACGCGAGGCTTGAAGCAGTACAGGTGCCTGTTAAGTTCAGCGCCTCGACGCCGTATATTACTAATCTCCGCCATGCGCATTTTACGCCTGCTGTTTCTGTCATTCATCATCGTCCCCGTGGCGGTGGCAGAAACACGTGTCTTCGTCAGCCTCGCTGGCACGCTTCTAGAGGCCGAGATCAGCGCCATTGCCGGAGACAGCGTCACCTTGAAACGCATGAGCGATGAACAGACGCTCATCGTAAACCGCAAGACGCTCTGCAAAGAAGACAATGCCTACATTGCCAACTGGATGGAACAGCATCCTGATAAAGCAGCGGTTCCTACCCCTGCTCCATCCAGCGCTGCTGCACCTGCGCAGAAATTCAGCTTAGCCTGCCAGACCCTGCCTTCCAAAAGCAATCGTGGCCCTGCCGATGGTGGCCAGCGTACCATCGAACTCGTATATAACTTCAATATTAGCAATCGTGAGGTTAAGCGCGGGCTGGAGAAAGCACTTGGCTTTGTGATCGTCCTTGGTAAAAACGCCTCGGAATCCAACGGAGACCTAATAGTCCTGCAAAAAGAAGAGTTTGATGTCACCATCAGTGCCCAATCCAAAATGGTGCATTCAACCACGCCCGTTCGTCTCACTTACAGCCAGGGTCTGGGCACTCCCTATGGAGTGAAGAGCTACGGTTATGTGCTCATCATTCGCGATGCCTCAGGCAACATGCTTCTCGTCGAGTCCAGCCCGGACGGTAATGCTAAATTCACCAAGGAGCTTCTCTCACTCTCCGAGGTTCCGTGTATCGTGGACCGAGATTTCAAGCTCAAGTCCCAATCTACCGTCCCCACCGGCTACATCAGTTTTTGAGTGCTCCTCATTCCTTTGTCACTGCTTCGTCCAAGTTCAGCAGCATCAGACACAGACTCGTCCATGCAGCGTGTTCGAGGGGATTAAGCGACTCGTCACGTTTCGATTCACCGACAGCCAACAGTTTGTTGGCAGCGGCGATATCCGCCGCTTGCTGCGTCCTTAATTTTCCTAGCTGTGCTTTCAGCAATGCTTCCTCCTCTGCCGTGGGCAAGCGGCAGGTCACGAGACGAAATGCCTGCGCTAGCGCCGCTTGTTCATTGCCACGGTTTGATAGCAGCACCCGTTGCGCCAGCGTCCGAGCGGCTTCGACGTAAGTAGTATCGTTCAAAGTAACAAGCGCATGCAGCGGTGTGTTCGTGCGTGTGGCCTTGATGACGCAGGTTTGTCGTGCCGCGTTGTCGAATAACATCGTTGGCCCCACGATGCGCCTCCAGAAAGTGTAGAGCGTGCGTCGATACAACGCATCGCCGTGATCCTGCACGTAGCTCTTTTTTCCAAACGTCGCCTCCTCCCAGATGCCCTCGGGTTGATACGGCTTCACGGACGGTCCGCAGAGCTGCTCCTTCATCAAACCAGACACAAACAGCGCCTGATCACGAATCATCCACGACGGCATGCGGAACCGCGGCCCACGCGCCAGATAGCGATTCTCGGGATCAAGCTGTGAATCCGTCACCTTCGATGACTGCTGATACGTCTCGCTTGTCACGATCAGCCGCATCAACTCCTTCACATCCCAGCCGCTCTCGATGAATTCCGCCGCCAGCCAGTCGAGCAGCTCGCGATGCAACGGAACCTCTCCCTGCACTCCGAAATCCTCCGCCGTTTTGACCAAGCCGACGCCGAAAAATGCCTGCCAGAAGCGATTCACTGTCACCCGAGCCGTGAGCGGGTTATCCCGGCTCACCATCCATTGCGCGAGGCCGAACCGGTTCTTCGGCGCATCTTTGGCCATCGGTGGCAAACTCGCCGGAACGGCAAAGACGACCTTCGTCGTCGTGGGCTTATCATACGCGCCTTTCTCCAACGCAAACGTCTCACGCGGCTGCGGCACCGTATCCATCACCATGACCTTGGTGACGTTGTTCGTGGCTGAAACCTTCTCCCGCACAGCGGCGAGGAGCTTCTGTAGTAGTTTTGAATAGGGCGCGTCCTTGTCTTTGAAGTAACTCACCGCTTCCAGCAGCGGATCGACGCCACGATTCTTCGGCTCTGTCTTCGCGATATAGCTCGGCAGGTTGCCAGGCAGCTTGATCGCGTCCGATTCAGTCAGCGGCTTGTCCGCAGGACGCGGAAATTTCGTCAGTTCAAACACCTCCACTTCCTGTGCGATGGTATTCACCTTCTCGGTGGCCTTTTTCACACGTTCCAGCTCCGCAGGCGTCGAAATGTCCATTGCAGGCGCGGCCTGCCCGCTGCGTGGTTTGCCATCCTCGCTCGTCTGGTTGAAGACATCGTAGAGCGCGTAGTAGTCGCGCATCGTCAGCGGGTCGAATTTGTGATCGTGGCACTTCGAGCAGCCCATCGTCAGTCCCAGCCACACCGTGCTGGTCGTCTCGACACGATCCATCACGTTCTCCACCCGCGTCTCTTCAGCGATACGGCCGCCTTCGCCGTTGATCATGTGGTTGCGGTTGAATCCCGTCGCCAACTTCTGCTCCGCCGACGCATTCGGCAGCAGATCACCCGCAAGCTGCCAGATCGTGAACTGATCGTAGCGCATGTTGTCGTTGATCGCTTTCACCACCCAGTCGCGCCACGGCCACATCGTGCGCTCAGGATCGCCCTGGTAGCCGTTTGTGTCTGCATAGCGTGCCGCATCCAGCCAGTCCCAGGCCCAGCGTTCTCCAAACTGCGCTGAATTCAGCAACCGATCGACTGTCTTCACATAATCATCCTTCAGTTCCTCTGGTTGCGGGGGTAGCCCTATCAAATCCAACGACACACGTCGCAGCAACGTCTCTGGCGCCGCCTTTATCGAGGCTTTCATACCCTTCTCCACCAGCTTTGCCCGCACAAACGCATCAATGGGATTCTTCGCACTGTTCGCTGGCAGCTTTGGCCTCTCAATCCGCTCAAAGGCCCAGTGTTTGCCCCATTTTGCGCCTTGGTCGATCCACTGCTTGAGCAGTTTTTTCTGCGCCTCTGTCAGCGAGCGATTGCTCTTCGGCGTTGGCATCACTTCATCGGGATCAGAGCTGAAAATGCGCTCGATGAGCGAGCTTTCATGACTCTTGCCCGGCAAAATCGCCGCCACGCCGTCCTTCACTGCTTTTGCCTCCTTTTCCACATCCAGCCGCAGATCGCCTTTGCGTTCCTTCGCATCCGGTCCGTGACAGAGGTAGCACTTGTCCGAAAGGATCGGCTGGATGTCGCGGGAAAAGTCAATCGTCGCCGCAGAGAGAGCGGAGATGGAGCTGATAAAAAGGAGCACGGGACGAATCATGAGCCAGCATCATACGATGGATGCAGGTTCACTGTTGCCAAACATGCATGGCCGAACCTAGCTTGCCCCATGCACATCCCGACCCTCATCGAGCGCAAGCGCGACGGTGGCGTCCTCAGCGATGAGGAAATCCACGTCGTCATCGCTGCCTTCACGCGTGGGGACATGCCGGAGTATCAGATGAGCTCTCTGGCGATGGCCATCTTCTTCCAAGGCATGACGCCGGAGGAAACCGCCGCGCTCACCGACGCGATGCTCCACAGCGGCACCATGCTCGCTTGGAACTCGCACGATCCCATGCGCGTGGACAAGCACAGCACCGGCGGCATTGGCGACAAAACCTCGCTCGTGCTCGCGCCGCTGCTCGCCTGCGACGGCGTGTGGGTGCCGATGATCTCTGGTCGCGGCCTCGGCATCACTGGCGGCACACTCGACAAGCTCGAAAGCATCCCCGGCTTCCGCACGCAGCTCAACGAAGTCGAAATTCACCATGTCATCGACCAAGTCGGCTGCGTCATGGTCGGCCAGACCAGCGGCATCTGTCCGGCGGACAAAAAACTCTATGCGCTGCGCGATGTTACCGGCACCGTGCCGAGCATCCCGCTCATCACGGCCAGCATCATGAGCAAAAAACTCGCCGAGGGCCTTAACCGCCTCGTGCTCGACGTGAAATACGGTAGCGGCGCCTTCATGAAGACCGAGGAGCAAGCGCATCAACTCGCGCAAAGCATGGTTCGCGTCGGCAACGCGCTCGGGGTGCGTTCCAGTGTGAGATTGAGCGCCATGAACGAACCCACGGGTGAATCCGCCGGCAACGCCCTCGAAGTCGCCGAATGCGTGCGCTGCCTCAAAGGTGAAGGCCCGCAAGACCTTGAAGACATCGTGCTCGATCTTGCTTCTGCAGTCGCTGTTTCACCTCGTTCCGATCTTCAGCAAATGCTCCATCGTGGCGATGCATGGCGAAAATTCCAGCAGATGGTCGCCTTGCAGGGCGGCAATGTTGAAGCACTCGAAAAAATCACTTCGGTGCATCGCGCTCCATTCATCGCCGAGTTCAAATCGCCAGCCAGCGGCGTGCTGAATCGCATGGACGCCGGTGGTATCGGCCACGTCGTCCTCGAACTCGGCGCTGGCCGCTCCAAAGCAGCCGATCCCGTCGATTTCGCTGTTGGCTGCGATCAAATCGCCAAGACCGACACCCAGGTGCGTGCTGGAGATGTGCTTCTTCGCGTTCACGCTCGCACGAAGAAAGCACTATCCATCGCGCTCGACGTTTTGCCGCAGCACATCGAGATCATCTGACGTTTGTCTCTCATGAACCGCCGCCGCTTCCTCCAGACCACCGCCGCCGCATTGCTTCCCGAAATCGTGCAAGCCGCACCACCAGCGACGCGCATCATCGACACACACACGCATTTCTACGATCCCTCGCGTCCCGGCGGCGTTCCGTGGCCGGGTAAAGGCTCGAAGCTCTACCGCACCGTGCTGCCTGCTGACTGGCTCGCCGTCGCTGCACCTCATGGCGTGAAGGAAACGGTCATCGTCGAGGCCAGTCCGCTCGTGGAGGACAACCAGTGGATTCTCGATCTCGCCGCGAAGGAGAAATCCATAGTTGGTTTTGTCGGTCATCTCGATCCGGGAGCCGAATTCGCCGCCAACTTGAAGCGCTTTGCCGCGAACCCGATTTTCCGTGGCATTCGCTGGAGCGGTGCTTTCTTGCTCGACGAAGCAAAACGCGACTCCGTGATCGCCGGAGCCAAACTCCTCGCCAATCACGGCCTCGAACTCGATTTGAATGGCGCACCCAGCTACCTGCCACACGCCGCGAAACTCGCGGCCGATATTCCCGATCTCCGCATCCTCATCAATCACCTCGGTGCTTCCGGCGATCCGCAGGCGTTGAAACCCGAATGGAAGGACAACATCCGCGCCATCGCTAAACAACCGAACGTCTTCATGAAAGTCTCGGCGCTCGTCGAGCAGGTGAAATGCGAACCCGGCCAAGCTCCACGCGAAACTGCCTACTACCTGCCCATACTCGACCATCTTTGGGAAACCTTCGGCCCCGACCGCCTCATCTACGGCAGCAACTGGCCCGTCTCGGACAAAGGCGCTCCATATGATGTCGTATTCAAGATCGTGGACGAGTATTTCCGTTCGAAGGGCGCTGAAGCCTGCGAGAAATACTTCTGGAAGAACTCGCTGGCCGCGTATCGCTGGATCGAACGCAAGTAACCGCATGCGCCTCGTCATCCAACGTGTCTCCGAAGCCGCCGTCACTATTGATGGTCAGATCACCGGGCAGATCGGCACAGGTTTGCTCATTCTCGTTGGTATCGAGCATGAGGACACGGTGGATGATGCTGTGTGGCTGACGCAGAAGGTCGCACAGATGCGCATCTTCAGCGATTCGGAGGGAAAAATGAACCTCTCTGTGAAGGACATCGGCGGCGACCTTCTCGTGGTGAGCCAGTTCACGCTGCATGCGAGCACGAAGAAAGGCAACCGACCCAGCTTCATCCGTGCCGCACGTCCAGAGATCGCGATTCTGCTCTATGAGCAGTTTTTGACGATGCTGGAGACCGAGATGGGTAAAAAAGTACAGCGCGGCATCTTTGGTGCCGACATGAAGGTAGCCCTCGTCAATGATGGCCCGGTGACGATCTGCATCGACTCGCGGGCACGCGAGTAAAAAAAGAAGGGCGGACCGTAGTCCGCCCCTCCGTAGGTTCTGGGGTTAAAAAATCAGGCGAGACGCGGCTTCACCAGCGTTTCGAGGCGGTTCACGCCACGACGAATACGAGCTTTGATCGTGCCAAGTGGCTCGTGCAGACGTTCAGCCACCTCAGCTTGAGTAAGGCCGCTGAAGTAAGTGAGTTCGATGGCTTCGCGCTGGTCGGGGGTGAGGCGGGAGACGGCCTGATGCAGGATGCCGTCGCGCTCTTTGAACTCGAGGTTCTCGTGGCCGGAAGGTTCGAACTCGAACTGATCTTTCTTGTTCTCGGTCTCAAAGTCATCATTTAGCCGTGACCGACGCTGTTTGGAGCGGATGCGATCAATGGCGCGATTGCGGGACAGCGTGGTTAACCAGGTAAGTGGCTTGCCTTTGCGCGACTCATAAAGGTGGGCCTTGTTCCAAACTTGAACCAGCACCTCCTGCATTACGTCCTCCGTGTCGTGATGATCGTTGAGGACGTTCGAGATGGTAGCGAAAATGAGGCCGCTGTATTTCTTGTAGAAGGTCTGAAAGCTGGCCGCGTCGCGCTCGGCGATGCGCTTCAGGAGGCGGATGTCTTCTTCGATATTGGGATCTACTGCAGGGGTGGTTTCGATCGCAGTCATGATTTCAGTTTTGGGGTGGTTGTAGGTTGATATTGCGACAAAAACAAGCATCGTCAAAGATTTGTTTTCATTTTGTCTAACTTGATGGGGTGTTCACCCCATTTTGTCGAAGTTATGCAACTTCACTGTGGACGCAGCTTCGCACCTCATTTTGAGAGGAAGATGAGTGCCGAATATTCCCGGAATGACTTCGCTGACTGCAGAATATGACGACAGCCTTACCCCTTGCGCGGCGGACGAATCCGCCGACTCTACGCGCCCTTTTTCCGCCATGATCCCCAACGCCTTCCGCACCCTTCATTGCAACGCCGTCCGCACAGATCACATCGGCCAGACCGTCACGCTGTGTGGCTGGGTGAATTCGGCACGCGATCACGGCGGCGTCATCTTCATCGATTTGCGTGACCGCGAAGGCCTAACCCAGGTCGTATTTCGTCCCGAGGAGAATGCTGAACTGGCTGCGCAGAGCCACACTCTGCGCGATGAGGACGTTTTGCAGATCACCGGCAAAGTTTCTGAGCGCCTGAAAGGCACCGAAAACGCCAAGCTGCCGACGGGTGATGTCGAAATCGTCGCCACCGCATGCAAAGTGCTCAACAAGGCCGACGTGCTACCCTTCCATCTCGACCGTGAGCTTTCGAATGAGGACCTGCGGATGAAATACCGCTACCTTGATCTGCGCCGTGAGCGCATGAACAAAAACATCCGCACGCGTCACAAGATCACCAACGCTGCGCGCAATTATCTCGATGGCACCGGCTTCGTGGAAGTGGAAACGCCGATTCTGAGCAACCCGACACCCGAAGGTGCCCGCGACTTCCTCGTGCCCGCTCGTTTGAACCCCGGCAAGTTCTACGCACTTCCGCAGGCTCCGCAGCAGTACAAGCAATTGCTCATGGTCGCTGGTCTGGAGCGCTATTTCCAGATCGCCCGCTGCTTCCGCGATGAAGACCTGCGCGCCGACCGCCAGCCCGAGTTCACGCAGATCGACATTGAGGCCAGTTTCATTGAGCGTGACGACATCCTGACGCTCGTCGAAGGCTTGCTCGTCAGCATGTTCAAAGCCGGCACCGGACGCGACATCCCACTGCCATTCCCGCGCATGACCTATCAAGAGGCCATGGATCGCTACGGCTCCGACAAACCAGACACACGCTATGGCAACGAGATCGTCGATATGGCCGATGTCTTTACCAACAGCGGCTTCAAAATCTTCCGCAGCACCATCGAAGGTGGTGGCGTCGTGCGTGCCATCAACGTGAAAGGCTTCGCGGGCATCACCACCGGCCAGATGATCCGCCTGAACGAGATCGCTACGCAGGCAGGCATGAAAGTGAAGCAACTCGCCTTCATCAAGGTGGAGCGTGATGCCAATGGCGTCCTCGAATACAAATCCCCGCTGTGGAAGTTCTTCACGCCCGAAGAACAGCAGGCGCTCATCGCCAAGCTCAAGGTCGAGGAAAACGACATCGTCTTCTTCTACGCCGGCACCTGGCAGGAAGCCTGCGACATCCTCGGTCGCGTGCGTGTCGAGATCGCGAACATGACCGAACTCACCAAAGACAGCACCGCCTTCAACTTCCTTTGGGTCGTCGATTTCCCGCTGCTGGCTCACGATGCCGAATCCCAAAGCTGGGTGGCCGTGCATCATCCCTTCACTCGTCCGAAGACCGAAGACGTGCCGCTGCTCGATGCCGGTGATTACGCCAAAGTCCGTGCCGAAGCCTACGACGTCGTCTTGAACGGCTACGAACTCGGCGGCGGCTCTATCCGAATTCACGAGAAGGATCTGCAAGCCAAGATGTTCAGTGTCCTCGGCGTGAATGAAGAAGAGCAGGCCATCAAATTCGGCCATCTCCTCGACGCCTTCCGCTTTGGTGCCCCACCGCACGGCGGCCTTGCTCTCGGTCTCGACCGCGTCGCCATGCTGGCCTGCGGTGAAGACAGCATCCGCGAAGTCATCGCCTTCCCCAAGAACAACAAAGGCAGCGACCTGATGACTGACAGCCCCACCGCCATCGACTTCAAGACACTGCGCGAGATTTACATCCAAAGCACCTTCAAGGAGAAGAAGCCCGAGGCTGGGCAACTGGAATCCAAGTAGGTCTGCTTCGACGCACGATGAGTTGGCTGGGCCAATTGCACTGCAACTGGACTACTTTCACGCGGAATACCTTCTTGCGAACGCCAGCCTCTGCCGCCACACTCGCGGCCCACCTTCCCCACCCCAGCCATGCGCCTTTCCGCGCTTTCCACCCTTCTTCTGTTTCTCATGTCGATCGCCAGTTCGTCGCATGCCGCCAGCGCCTCCATCGAGTCCGTGACTTGGGGAAAAACCGCCGCAGGTGAAGAAGTGAAGCTGTTCACGCTGCACAACGCGAACGGCATGGAAGCACAGATCACCAATTGGGGCGGATACATTGTCTCGCTGAAGGTGGCAGACAAAAAGGGCCAGTTCGGCGATGTCGCACTCGGCTTTGACTCGCTTGACGGCTATCTCGCGAAAAATCCCTTCTTCGGCTGCATCACTGGCCGCTACGCGAACCGCATAGGCGGTGCCTCGTTCAAGATCGACGGCGTCGAATACCAAGTGACCCCGAACTCGGGCAAACATCAGCTCCACGGCGGCAAGGAAGGCTTCGATAAGAAACTCTGGAGCGCCAAGGAACTCACTGATGGCGTGGAACTGAGTTACACCAGCGCTGATGGCGAGGAAGGCTTTCCCGGCACGCTAAAGAGCACGGTCACCTACACGCTCACGAAGGACAACGGCCTGCAGATCGACTACAAGGCCACAACCGACAAGCCAACGGTCATCAACCTGACCAACCACGCCTACTTCAATCTCGCCGGTGAAGGCAGCGGTGACATCCTCAGCCACCTTCTGACGATTCCGTCGGAGCAGATCACTGGCACGGACGATGATCTCATCACTACCGGCGAAATCATTAGCATCAAAGGCACGCCTCTCGATTTCACCACGCCGCACACGATTGGCGAACGCATCAGTGCTGACTACAAACCTTTGATCCAAGGCATCGGCTACGACCACAACTACGTTCTCTCCGGCAGCGGCATGAAACTCGCCGCCGTCGTGAAGGAACCCAAGAGCGGGCGCGTGATGACCGTGCGCACGACGGAGCCCGGCGTGCAGCTTTACACCGGCAATCACCTCAACGGCGTGAAAGGCAAAGGCGGGCATGTTTATGCCAAACGTGATGGCTTCTGCCTCGAAACGCAGCACTATCCCGACAGCCCAAATCATCCGAACTTCCCCAGCGTGATCCTGCGTCCGGGCGAGACCTTTCAAAGCACCACGATCTACCAGTTTTCCACCGAGTGAGCGCCACCCACGTCCTGACCGACCGAGTCCCCCTGTTTGACACCGAACCGCCTGCCTTCATCCAGGAGCAGGATTTTGCCGCGAGGCAGTATCGCGGACGTCGCGATAACCAAGAAGACTACTATGCCTTTGCCGATGCCGCCGAACCCGAAGAGCCGAGCCTGCAGCGTCTGCTGCTCGTCATCGGTGATGGACTCGGTGCGCACGCTGGTGGCAGCGTGGCCAGCTACATCGGCGTAAACGCCTTTGTGCGTGCTTTTCACGAACAGGAAGGCCCGCATTCGTGGAAGCTCAAGCATGCGGTCGATACCGCAAATGAAACCCTCGGCTACATCACCAGCCGCATGCCGAGCGTGGCACCGCCGATGGGTACCACGATGGTGGGCGTGCTCATCACGCAGCAGACCATGGAATGGATCAGCGTGGGCGATTCACCGCTGTTCCTGTTCCGCGATGGCGAACTGCTCCGCATCAACGCCGATCACAGCCTCTCGCCCCTCATTGATGCCAGAGCAGCACGTGGAGAAATCACTGCTGAAGAAGCAGAGCATCATCCTGACCGCCACACCCTGCAGTCCGCCCTGCTAGGACTCCCGATCATGATGATCGATGCACCCGCCACACCGATGCCCTTGAAGAAGGGCGACATCGTCATCGCTGCCAGCGATGGCATCTTCACGCTGACCGACAAGGCGCTCGAAGAACTGCTCAGCTTCGGCAAGCACACGACGGCGGATAAAATCGCTGACGCCATCATCTTTGCGATCCGGCGCATCAACAACGACCGTCAGGACAACACGACGGTCGGTGTGGTCAAAATCTCCTGATCACAGGCCCAGTTCGCGTTTCACGATCTCCACGCCGGCGCACATGCTGGCGAGCTTCTTTTTCGCGGCCCAGCGGGCGGTTTGGGAGAGGCCGCAATCGGGGGCGAAGACGAGTTTGTCGGCGGGGGCGTGCTTCAAGCACGCACGCACCGCATCGGCGATCTGCTCGGGCGTTTCGATGTGGTAGCTCTTCACGTCGATGATGCCGACGGCGACATCGTAGCGCTCCGCCATCGGCTTGATGACCTCAAGTTCCGCGTATTCGCGGTTGGCCATCTCGACGTGGACTTCATCGCAGTGCAGATCGAGGAAGGCGGGGAAAAGCGGCGCGTATTTGCGCCAGCCGACTGGGTGGCCTTTGAAATTGCCAAAGCAAAGGTGCGTGCAGATGCGGGCCTTGCCGTAACCGCTGGCGACGGTGCGGTTGAAGATGTCCACGAAGCGCTTCGTATCCTCGCGGTAGCCGTAGCAGCTCATACTGGGCTCATCGACGCAGATTTCCTCCGCGCCCGCCACGACGAGATCAGCGATCTCCTGTTGAACGATGGGCAGCAGCGCTTCCGTGATCGCATAACGATCTTTGTATTGCGCATTCGGCGCGAGACGACCGCTCAACGTGTAGGGCCCTGGCACAGAGACCTTCAATCGCTTGCCACAGCTGCCAGCTAGACGTTTCAAACGCTGAAACTCCTCCACCACACCCAGACCACGCGGCGCACGCAGTTCGCCTACAATCTCATGCTTGCCACGCTGATCGTGCGCAGGCGGCCCAAAGCGCCGCGGACTTGCCGGTTCGAGCGCAATGCCGTCGATGAAGCCATAGAACGACAGATTGAAATCAAAGCGCGTCTGCTCGCCATCCGTGATGACATCGAGTCCTGAGATGATCTGATCATGAACCGCAATCGCCGCCGCATCGTCCTGCATTTCCGCGATGTCGGCGCTACCAAACTCAGAAAGATGCCGAGCGGAGAATTCGAGCCAGCCCGGAAACGGATAACTGCCGATGACAGAGGTGCGGAGCGGTTGGGATTTCATGGTGTGGCATGAAACGTCACGCCGGGTCACTGTGCCATCCATGAGCCGCAAAGGACAACCGATGGGGCAGAGTCAGACAAGTCAGACGCCCAGCTTGGCATAATACCGTGCAATGCGCCGCGCATGCTCGTCATATGCCGCTTCAAACAACTCCGTGGCCTTCTCTGCTCCGACGACGGCTCCGGCGGTGAGGACTTTCGGAGGTTGACCTGCTTTCGTGAGGCGGTCGGCGACTTCGGCTTTGATGGCGTTCACGAGGAGGCAGCCGCCGACGGTGCTGCCAGGTGCCACGGGGGTTTCGAGGCCTTCGATCTTGATCATGGCGTCACCAACGGGAGCGCCGGTGTCGAGCACGATGTTGGAGAAGTCCTGAAGCTTTTTGCCATCGCGGTGGCGGCTGGTGCTGGCTTCGCTGTGCGTGGTGCTGATGATGGCGGCGACTTTGACGCCGCGTTTCTGAAACTCCTCGGCCATCTCGACGGGGACGACGTTGCAGCCACCGCTGGAGATGACGAGGGCGCTGTCGCCGGGCATGAGATCGAAGTTGCGCAGTATGCGATTGGCAAACCCGCTCACGTTTTCGAGGAACATGGCCTGACGTTGGCCGTTCGCGCCGACGACGAGATTGTGGAAGGTCAGCGAGAGTTCGACGATGGGATTGAAGCCCGGAAACGAGCCATATCGCGGCCACATTTCCTCGACGAGGATGCGGCTGTGGCCTGAGCCGAAGACGTGGACCATTTGTCCGGCGAGGATCGTCTTCGCGAACATGTCGGCGGTCTGCTGAATGAGCGGAAGTTGGTCGCGGACGCGATTGAGAAGGCCTTGGCTGGCTTCGAGGTATTGGAGGGCGGGAGTCATGAGGGTGAAGGAAGGTTTGGTTTAACCACAGAGGTCACAGAGAGGCACAGAGAAATGAATTTTGAACTCTGTGTTTCTCCGTGGCCTCTGTGGTTGATCAGTGATGTTGTATGAGATTGAAGACGGAACCGAGGCATCCCGCGCTGTCACCGAGCATTGCGGGCACAAGACGTGCCTGGCTTCCACCGGGCCGCCATTCAAATTCGTCGAGGGCTTGTTGGAGTGGCTTGAAGAGAAGCTCCTTCGCACCGGTGGCGATGCCGCCGCCGAGGATAATGAGTTCGGGGTCGAGAACATTGATCAAAGAGGCAATGGCGGCGGCGAGATGGCGGACGGAGGTGAGCCAGACTTTTTGAGCGTGTGCGTCGCCTGCGGCATAGGCATCAAGGAGGGCGTGGGTGGTGGCGTAGCGGCCTTCGCCGCGTTGGGCGATGGTTTGATTGCCGATGGCGTCCTCCAGGCTGCCGGGGGTGTTTAAGTCATCGCGCGGAGCGTTGGTGTCGGTGCTGACGTGGCCGAGATGGCCAGCGCGGCCGATCTTGCCTGTGAGGAGTCGTCCGCCAGTGTAAATCGCACCACCAACACCGGTGCCTAGGGTAAGCATGAAGACATCGCGACAGTTCTGCGCGGCTCCGGCCCAGACTTCGCCGAGCAGGGCAGCGTGGGCATCATTGAGCACACGGCAGTCGCGCTCGAGGAAGGCGGACCAGTCGAATTTTTCAAGGCCGTGCATGCGTCCGGGCATCCAGTCGATGCATTGGCCGTTGGGATTCGCCAAACCGGGTGCGGATAGACCGACGTTGAGTTTGCAGCCTGCTTGTGTTTCGAATTCACGAACGATCTCGCGCACGGTGATGGCGAAGCGCGGTGTGTTGTCTTCGAATTCACCATCGCGTGTCGGCTTCGAGAGCGTGGTGATGACGTGGGCACTTTGCGTGTCCACGAGCGCGGCCTTGATATTCGTGCCGCCGAGGTCGATGCCGACTGAGAGGTTCATGATTCGTGAATTTGGCCTTCGCTTACTGTCCAGCCGCCATCGACGGCGAGGACCTGGCCGGTGATGAATTTGGAATCGGGGGAGAGGAGCAGGAGAGCGGCGGCATCGCAGTCTGCGGGGTGGCCGATGCGGCCGCCGTCGAGGGGTTGCTTGGTTTTGATGAACTGCATGATGTCGTCGTTGGTGGCGGCGCGTTTGGACATGGGTGTCTCGACGAGGGCAGGGGCGATGACGTTCACGCGGACGTTTTGCGAGGCGTAGTAGGCGGCGATGGATTTGCTGAAGCCGATGATACCGGCCTTCGCGGCGGCGTAGGCGTGGGAGGCGAAGAATTTCGGCGAGGGCGAATAGCCGAGCACACTCGCCATGTTGAGGATGACGCCGCCGGTGCCTTGCTTGAGGAACTGGCGCACAGCAGCGCGGTTGGAGAGCACGACGGACTTCAAATTGAGGTCGAGGGTGTAGTCGAGGCCGTCGTCGGTCATTTCGTGGAGCGGGCCATCGCCTTGGCTACGCCCGCTGCCGCCGGCGACGTGGTAGAGGGCATCGAGGCGGTCAAACATCGCCACAGCACGCTCGGCGGCCTCAGGCGTGGCGGCATCAGCGGCGAAACCGTGAGCGTTGGGGCCGAGTTCGGCCAAAGCGGCATCGACATTGGCCTGCGTGCGGCTGGTGACGACGATGTTCGCCCCGGCGGCGATGAGTTTTTTCGCCGCAGAAAGGCCGAGGCCGGTGGTGCCGCCCATGATGACGATGTTTTGGCCGGAGAGTGAATGCATGGGCGGAATGTCGAATGCCGAATGAAGAATGTCGAATGCAGAGACGTTGATGGAGCCGCATGAACACACGCCGCACTTTTCTTCGCAACCTCTCGTCTTTGGCTATTACAGCTCCGTTGATGGCGGAAACGCCGAAATCGAAGAACAAGATCTGTTTTTTCACGAAGCACCTGCAAGGGCTGAGCTTTGACGAGATCGCCAGGTTGGGCGCGGAGGCGGGCTTTGACGGCGTGGAGTCGCCGATCCGGCCGAAGGGGCACATCGAGCCGGAAAAGGTCGTGGATGAGCTGCCGAAGTATGTGGAGGCGCTCAAGAAGCAGAACCTCGAACTCATGATCATGACCTCCGGCATCAACGAGGTGAGTGCAGAGCAGCGCACGGAGGAAATCCTGCGCACCGCCGCCAAGCTGGGCGTGAAGCGCTTCCGCATGAACTACTACAAGTACGACCTCAAGCTGCCCATCTGGGACCAGCTCCAGGCCGTGCGGCCGAAGATCAAAGACCTCGTCGCTCTGTGCAAAGAGATCGGCATCCAGCCCATGTTCCAAAACCACAGCGGCAAGGATTACTTCGGCGCGGCGGTGTGGGACATCTTCTCGATCATGCGTGAGTATCCAGCGGCAGACTTCAGCTTCGCCTTCGACATCCTGCACGCCACCTGCGAAGGCGGCCTGTCCTGGCCGCTTGAGTTCAACCTCATCAAAGACCACATCGGCGCGGCTTACTTCAAGGATTTCAAATGGGACGGCCGCAAGCTCGTCACTGTGCCCCTCGGTGAGGGCCAGGTGGACCCGGCGTATGGCAAGATGCTCATGAAAACCGGCTACAGAGGCCCGATTTCACTCCACCTCGAGTATCTCGAAGGCAAGGCCAGCGATCCCGCCGTGCTGAAGGAGTTCCGTGCAGCGCATGTGCGGGATTTGAAGACGCTCAAGGGGTGGCTGGGATAGGTGTGAGACCCCTGTTGAAATTTGATGTCAACGGTTGCGGTACGGAACTGACTTTTACTGGAAGACCGGTTCCAGCGGCGCGACCTCCGCTTTGACAGCCTCACCCATTCGTCGGCCTATAGCGCCGAAGGCTTGCTCTTGTCCCACCTTGGCAGGCACAAAATCTTCACCACGGCCAAGACTTGCCCGCCGTTGACGGTTAGTGATTTCGGCAGCAACGATGAGTAAAACCGCCGCAGACATTCCCGCCACGAAACCCTAGACAGGGAAACGCCCATGCCGAAAAAGAAATCACCGAACAGCGTGCGTCTCCGCAACAGCACGGCGGAGTTTCTCACCTTCGCTTACCAGACTGGGGGCGACGGCGTGGAGGTGCGGGTGCAGGATGGCACGATCTGGCTCTCGCAAAAAAACATCGGGCTGCTTTTTGAGACCACGCCGGAGAACGTGCTGATGCACCTGAAGAACATCTATGCCGAAAACGAGCTGCCTGAGTCGGCAACTGCTAACGATTTCTTAGCAGTTCAAACGGAAGGGAAGCGCCAGGTGCAGCGCAGCATCCTGCATTACAACCTCGATGCCATCATCGCCGTCGGCTACCGCGTGAACTCCAAGAGGGCGACGGCCTTCCGGCAATGGTCCACCGGCGTGCTGCGCGACTACACACTCCGGGGCTATGTGATGGACCGGAAGCGCATGGAAAATGGTGCCTTCCTCGGTGAGGACTACTTCGAGCGCCTGCTGGAGGAGATCCGGGAGATCCGCCTGTCCGAGCGGCGCTTTTACCAAAAGATCGCCGACATCTATGCCACGGCGATGGATTACGACCGGGACGCGCCGATCACCCAGGCATTCTTCGCCAAAGTGCAGAACAAGATGCACTACGCCGTGCATGGGCACACCGCCGCCGAGTTGATCGTCAAGCGTGCGGACCGCAAGAAAGAGCGCATGGGCCTGACAACCTGGGCCAAAGCCCCCAGCGGCAAGATTCTGAAAAGCGACGTGGTGGTGGCCAAAAACTACCTGACGGAGGCGGAACTCGATGACCTGGGACGCATCGTGAACGCTTACCTCGAACTGGCGGAAGGCCGCGCCAAACGCCGTGTGCCGATGACGATGGAAGACTGGGCGAAGCGGCTGGACATCTTCCTCTCAGCGGATGAGCGCGAGGTGCTGCAAGACGCCGGGCGCATCAGCGCCGAGATCGCCAGGGAGCACGCCGAGGGTGAGTTCGAGAAATACCGCGTGACCCAGGACAGGCTCTTCCAGAGTGATTTCGACACCTTCGTGGCTTTGGAGAAGGGTGAGGAGGCGCACGGCGATGAGTAAGACCCTCGAAGACATCCTCGCCCCGAAGCCGCTATCTCGTCACCGTGCCGCTCGGCGAAGGCCAGGTGGACCCGGCGTATGGCAAGATGCTCATGAAAACCGGCTACAGCGGCCCGATCTCGCTCCATCTCGAATACCTCGAAGGCAATCCGAAGGACGCGGCGGTGCTGAAGGGCTTCCGCGAGACGCATCTGCGGGATATGAAGACGCTGAAGGGGTGGTTGGGGTGGGCGTGATGCTCTGTGTTAGGGCTGCGGCTCTACCACGTGATCTCCAGCCGAATCGGTGATCTGAGTGCTGTGGAGGAGTGCCAGAATGTTCACTCTGATCGTGGGAGCGGTGGCTTCCAAATGATCGCGGAGCAGTTCAGGATCATTGACTCGGAGGTCCACCATCTCCTGGCAGTCATCCACGAATTTTAACACTTCGTCGATATTCAACGCTCGAAGCGTGGCAACCAGGGACTCATGAAGTGATGGGTGTTTTGATTTCAGTGCCGCCGCAAACGGAGTGATGCCGCTTTGATCGGAGGCATCATGGCATGAGAGGGTCATGTCGATGAGAAACATCGTGGCGACAAACAAGCGTGCCTCGCAAAGTGCTTTGCCGGAGGAATTTTGAGTCTGCCAGTTCAGGAAGTCCATTTGGGCACGAGTGATCCACATTCCCGGCCCGCCATCTGCGCCAAGGGCGGCCTGCTCAAAACGGTCGAGGTGTTGATGGAGTTGCTCAGACCAATCCGAGAAGGATCCCTGCCATGAGATGTGCTTGAGGCAGTGCTCGGCGTGTCTGGCGAACCACTTCTCGGTGTTCGCCATTATCAGCAAGTCCGTGGTGCTATTATCTTCCAGTGTTTCCGGCGCTTGTTGCCCAGGCAGAGCTTTCAGGATTTGAAAACCTGGGATCAGGTTGAGGGCGGTGCCAAGGAGTTCGCGGCGTTCAAGGTCAGGCATAAGGGTGACTGATGATTGCGGCTCAAGATTTCTTGAAGCCGAGTTTTTGGAGGAAGGTGCGTGTGGGTTCGGTTTGTGGGTCGGTGGTAGCATCGACTTGATGGGTCTGTTCGATGGCACTGAGCACGGGCGCGACTCCGCCCTCTCCAGTGATTGCTGTCTTGGCGGTGGCGAGCCATTGCTGCTGCTCCGCTGTAGCCGCGCTTCCCTCCGCACCGTCGGCCCAGATGCGATGGTCTTCGATGTGGATGCGCATCCAACCATGCCGAAACATGTCTGCGTAACCCCAGGGGATTTCGCGGTCTGATTCGTCCGATGCGGACTTGAGGTATTGTGCGCTTTGCAAGTGATCGCTCACTCCGAACGCTACGCCGTCGGCACGGAGCCAGTGGCGCTGGCCGGGGCGCACTGACTCCGGCGGTATGGTCAGGTGAAGCGAGTCCATGGCAGGAGATGTGATGCTAGAAGTCCTGAAATACCGAGCCTGGAGCTTTTCCTGGCTCAGAACTGGACGGGCGGGCGGAAGCTGGCTGGGTGAGTTCGGATGATGTCATTCGACACCTTACCTACCCTTGAGTGCCAGATCTTGGCACTTTAGAATGAAGGCTCGTTAACTCCGGCAATGTTTGTAGTTATCTTCTCAGCTGATAAAGCTCAAACCCCGACCATTAACAAAAGGAATTTAAAACCTTTATCGGCGTAATCTAACCAACAAAATTGATAGCTACTTTTCAAATGAATTGCTGGACGACCCTTTGCCAGTGCTTTATCCGCGCGGTTCCACTGTAAAGTAGTCTCTGATGTTACTTTCCTTCCGTTTAAGAGAGAAAAATGCTCGCCATTGCCACCCCCTTTTTCCCAGTAATAACTATCATTTGAGAGAAAAATGGTTGCTCCAGATAACGAGGACTTTTGAATCCGTTCCACATCCTTCAGACCAGCGTAACGATTCACTGGATGAGCAACGTGGTTTGTCAGGGAAAACTTCTCTCCACTCACTTCGATATCTGTGTTGAGAGTTTTATATTTCAACTCAAGTAGAAATTTTCTGCTGTCGTGCCTTAACAGGATATCAATTGCTCCTATGTCTTGCATTGGATATTCCAATCGAATAGACCAGTCTGGATGTTTCTCTTGAATCAGCCAAGCTAACGCAAATTGAAAATCTGCCTCTGAATGAAACACTGGGCGGCGTTTAGCGAGTTCGGTCATCAATTCAATTATTTCATCTTGATTTAGCATGGCATTGGACGGTGGCGAGCTAACAATTGCTTCATTAAGTCTCGATCGCAGATCTTGCTCGGTCGGCATTTTGGTTTGATTATTCTTAGGGAAACGCTGATTTAATCGGCGCGACAGTCAGGAGCAAAAAGAAGTTGCGCCGTGGGGTAAGTTCACAGGCATGGAACGACAACTGAGCTTTGCCCAACAGGAGTACGCGGGGAAGA
>Ga0114970_10000403_pt1 | contig 32295 bp, 22 predicted proteins | sample M_140205_XF_Meta_FD_87030 | JGI IMG/M metagenome (GOLD analysis project Ga0114970, IMG submission 87030) | Freshwater microbial communities from Lake Montjoie, Canada to study carbon cycling - M_140205_XF_MetaG | ecosystem: Environmental > Aquatic > Freshwater > Lake | place: Lake Montjoie...
CACATCGCCCAGCCGGAAAATCCATCCGCTGCGACCTGCGCGCCTTTCGTCCACTTCTCTCCATCATCGGAGAAGAGCAGCGTGCGTTCTGGTCCGCCGACAACGAAACGCTTGCCGCTGAACACGATGGGATTCACGCGGAAAGGCTCGCTGTGCACCTCCTTCCAGTCGCGTCCGTCTTTTGACACGAGGATGTGCCCGCCCTGTTTGTCCTTCGAAAAACCGCCACCGCCAACCGCGACGAACTTGCCAAGGCCATACGCGAGACCCATGAGGTTGTTCGAATCATCACCGCCTTTCTCCGCCCACTCGGCGGTGATGTCCCACTTCACGCCATCGTGCGAAATCATCCGACGTCCGCCGTAGCCGACGGCAACCCAGGTGTCGGCGGCAATAGCTTGCCCGCAAAGGGCGCAAAGGAGTGTGAGAAAAAATGGTCGATTCATGGTGTGTTGGGATAAGTAAACAGTTTCAAGCTGGCAGCCTCAAGATGACTGCATCGTAGGAGGGAATGGTGACGCGGGCGGTATTGGTCTTTGCATTGTAATCCATCAATTTCCCTCGCAGAACCTTGGGCTCTGCTGAAACAGCAATGCTCACTGCGATTTCTTGCTTCGTCGGATTGATGAGCCAGATGGCGCGGGAGGATTCGCCATGGAAGGAACGCACGATGCACTCGGCATTCGAGCACGGCGGTGAGGCTTGGATTTGCAAGCTGCTGCGCAGCCAGGCGGGGGAGCCCGGCGTGAGCTGCTTCTGCATGGCGTAGCTTGGATTGGAACCAATCAAGGTGATGCTGCCTTTGCCGGCATTTGCGCGAATGATCGCCGCGCTGCCATCGGCGAAGTGGCCAAGGATTTCGTGGCTCGCTTGTGGATTGAAACTTTGTCGGTAGATGGCGCAAGGCAGGTCGCCGGACGGTGTTTGAATCGTCAATCCATCGTGTTGATCGAGCGCGAAGCTGCTGTGTTTGACGATGGGGCCGAAGAGTTCACCAAGTGCGCGATTCGGCTGATGTGGAAAGGCGTGGGCCTCCTCGTCGAAGTAACCGGCGCAGGCTTCGAGCACGAGATGGCCACCCGCTTTGGCCCATGTGATAAGCGTGTCCATCGTGGCGGCAGACATCGCGACAGGAAACGGCACATAGGCCACCGGATGCTCGCGAAGCTGGGCGGCGTCGGGCTTGGCGAAGTCACACGACAGACCCGCGGCAGTCAGTCCGCGATGCATACCGCGCACGCACGCGGCATAGACGTTGGTGTCGCCTTGCATCGCGTAGCACCAGTCTTGCGCTTCATCCACGAGCACTAGCGCCACATCGCCCCGCGCGGGTTTCATCTTCCACAGCGCGAGGACATCGGATTGCTTGCTCCATTGAGCTAGACGCTTGATTTCCTCCGACTTCGCGGTGCGGCTGCCGTCGTCTGCATACCAGCCGAAGGCACTGAAGAGCGGCCCATCCAGCAACGAACGCCAGCGAGGGTTCATGTATGCCGTGGCACCGATGGCCATGCTGATGAGCGCGTCGAGCCGGATCGCCGCAGGGTCATCGAGTTCATCCATGCTCGGTTTGGGTTCGCCGGGTTTGCGGCGAAACCACTGCGGGCCGCCGATGGCTTCCGCACGCCAGAAAGGTTTGCCCTGCGCGGCACTTCGAATGAGGTCGCCGGAAAGCAGCGGCGGGTGACCCTGGCCGAAGTAATGGGTGTAGCCGAAGACATCGCAGTTCTCCGCTGCGCGAAAATCATCTCCGACACACACGCTGGCATCTGCATGAGTGCGTGCATTGCCGTGGGCGATGATGATGGCTTGAGGATCTGCTTTTGCGAAAACTTCGCGCCGCCAGCGCATCCAGTCCTGCGCGTCGTCATTGCGCCAGCGGATGCTGTCGAGGAAGTCGGGGAACAAACCGGGCGCGCGGGGAAGTTCGATCTGATCAAAGGCAGTGAGGCTTGGGCGATGCCAACGCTTCGCTACAGCCGCAATGTCGCTATGCATCGCGCGCATCCAGTCGCGAAACGCCTGCTGGCAAGCTCCGCAAAAGCAAAGGCTCTCAGCGGTGTATTCCGTGCATTCATTCCAGATGTCGTAACCGAGCAGCGCTCGATGTCCGCGAAAGTGCGAGGCCATCGCGGTGAGGAAACGCTCCGCTGCTTCGCGCACAGGTGCATGATTCAGACACAGCGCGCGGTGGCCACCGTTCATGCTGCTGCCATGCATCTCACTCTGTCGCTTCGCGCCGCTGGCCATCTCGATGCGTGCCTCGGGATGCGCGCCGATGAACCACTCCGGGTAGTCCACAATCATCTCCGCGAGCACCACGCGGATGCCATTCTTTGCCGCGAGATCGAGCATCCGTTCATAGTCCGCCCATTCGAATTTCCCCGGCGCAACCTCGACCACATTCCACGACACCCAATGTCGGAACAGCGTGTGCCCATCCTCCGCCGCCACACGATGATCGCGCTCCCAGTCTTCGCGCGGCGGATTGTTTTGCCCGCGAAAATAGACCGCGCCGAAATGGAAACCGGAATCCACCGGCTTTCCATCCGCAGCGAAAAGCGCACGACCCGGAAGCGCCATGAGTGCGAGCCCGGCAGAGGTCTGTGTGATGAAGGAGCGGCGGTTCATTGGGTTTGCGAAGTGACGCTTTGTCTAACGCGACTCACACCTTGATTTCACGCCTCGACGCCACCTTGGAGTCATCGATGCCGAAGCCCAGGCCCGGCTTCGTTGGCAGAGTGATGCGGCCTTTTTCCGGCGTGATGATTGTGTCCTGAAAATACTGCTTCTCCGGCATCCAGTGGAAGAGGAACTCGCACATCGGCGCGACGCGGGCCGGGCGTGAGGCGACTACGTGCAGTGATGCCCAGATGTGATGCCCGTGCGGAATCACCGGCACGCCATGCACCTCGCACATCGTGCAGATTTTCACGAGTTCAGTGATGCCGCCGCACCATTCGGGATCGGTCTGCACGTAGTCGAGCAGACCGCGGTCGAAATACTGCTTCACCTCCCAGCGCGAGTAGAGGTGCTCACCGCCTGCGACCGGCACGCCGCCATCGCGCTTGAACGCCATGTAACCGTCGAGGTTTTCGGAACGCACCGGCTCCTCGATCCACTTCGGGTTAAACTCGCGCACCGCTTTGGCAAACTTCACGGCATAGGGCACGTCCCAGGCCCACTTGCAGTCGAACATGATCTCCGCGTCCGGTCCCAGTTCCTCGCGCAGCGCCCGCACGAGCGCGACGTTCTTGTTGAAGCCATCGCTGCCCGCTGCCGGCGCATGAGCAAAGAACCACTTCTGCGCCGTGAAGCCGCGATCGTAGAAATCGCGCGCGGTCTTGCGCGCCGCCTCCGGTGCGGTGTCGAAGCCCAGCATGCTGCCGTAAATCGGGACCGTGGCACGGGTCGGTCCGCCGAGCAGTTCATAGACGGGCCGACCGAGATGCTTGCCGCGCAGATCCCAAAGCGCGATGTCCACCGCGCTAATTGCCATCATGTAAAGACCGGCGCGGCTGTGCCGGTCGGAGAGCTTCATCGCATCCCACAACGCCTCATAGGCCATCGCGTCGCGACCTTTGATCACGGGCGCGAGATTCTTTGCGATGATGAATCCTTGCTCGGGATAGATCGGCCCGCCGAGCCCGATCAAGCCCGACTCCGAGATGACCTCGACGTATTGGCTCTTGTGGTTCGGATCAGCCGCGTCGGTGAGTTCGATGACGCGCACCTGCTTCACCTTCAGCGGTCCTGCTGCCTCCGCCGCGAGCACCCGCCACACGGGATTTAACAATGCCCAGCCTCCCACCGCGAAGGTTTGATAAAGGACGGTGCGGCGATTGAGGCAATTAGGATTCATTGCGGATGGAAACAGTTATTGGAAATGACGCATCAATGACCTGATGCTCGGATTACATCAAGGTAAAGGCGGCAAGGTTCATTGAGGTGCGGCGGTTCATGGTGTGTTGCGGAACTTGGTTTTGTAGTCGTCAGCGAGGTTCTTCATCGCTGCGAGGTCGGCGACGTGGGCGGAGTCGCTGGCGAGGTTCTTCCACTCGCGCGGGTCGGCCTGCACATCGAACAGTTCCACGCTGCCGTCCGCGTTCTCGAGGTAGCGGAAGCGCTCGCTGCTCACCGCGAGACCAGCGGGCTTGTCGTCTTTCGCAACCATCGTGTAGGCGACTTGGTCCCACGGTGCGTCGGGTTTCGTGAGCAAGGGCGCGAAGCTCTTTCCTTCCACGCCGGTCGGCGCGGGCAGGCCGCAGAGTTCGGCGAGCGTGGGATAAAAATCGAGGAACTCCACGACGCGCGCGCAGCCGACGCCCTTTGCTTTACCGGGTGCGGCGACGAGCAGCGTGGTGCTCGCGGCTTCGTTGTAGAGCACGCCCTTGCCCCACCAACCGCCGCGCGAGCCGAGCAGATAGCCGTGGTCGCCGAGCAGCACGACGATGGTGTTGTCCCAGAGCTTCTGCGCGTCCATGGCATCGAGCACGCGGCCGAGTTGCTCGTCCATGAAGCTCACGCAAGCGAGGTAGCCGCGCAGCGCTTCGCGCGAATCCTCCGCGCTCACGTCGCTCTTGATGCCTTTGATTTTCGGCCCGCCCTTTTCTGGCAGCGGCATTTTCTCGGCGGGATACCGGTCGAAGAAATCGAACGGCGCGACGTGCGGCAGATGCGGACGACGGAATCCGACGGCGAGGAAGAACGGCTTGCCCTGCGCATTCTGCTTCGCGCCCTGCTCGAGCAACTCCACCGCGCGCTTGCCATTGCGCACGTCGATGAGTTGGTCCTTGCCGCCATTGAGAATCGTGTAACTCGCACCCTCGCCACCACCGCCCTTGAGCTTGTGCGACGCGGTCACAAACGACGTGAGCCCGAGTTTTTCCACCTCCTGCGGCTGATACACAATCTTCGTCCCCGGCGAACCTTCCTCGGTCACGTCCCAGCACTCCGGCACATCGCTGCCGATGTGAAACACCTTCCCCAGCCGCGCGGTGAAGTAGCCATTCGCTTTGAAGTGCTGCGGCATGAAGACCGCGTCCTTCAGCAGCGGCGTGCGCGAGTTGCCGCTGTTGCCATACATCCCCGTGTGCTCGGGCCGGCATCCGCTCATGAACGACGTTCGCGATGGACTGCACACCGGATACTGGCAATACGCCCGGTCAAACCGCACCGCCCGCGCCGCGAGCCGGTCCACATTCGGCGCCTGCGCGAGCGAGTAGCCGTAGCACGGCAGCGTCTTCGTGAGGTCATCGGCGATGATGAAGAGGACGTTGGGCTTTTGTTCCGCCGCATCGCTTTGCGGATATATCACTGAGATGAGGCAAACCAGAGCGAACAGAAGCCTTGATGGGTGAACAGAAGATGAAGTCATGGTGTGGTCATTAAGGAACGAACGCGCATATAAAACTGACCTCAGAGTAATCGGGTGCCCAAAGGAACGTCGCCATCCGGCACGCACAAAACAACCTTGCTGCCTTGGGTGTGAAAGCCAGTGACAAGGCATTCCGACATGAGGGGGCCGATTTGTTTCGGCGGGAAATTCACCACAGCAACCATCAGCTTACCCACTAGATCAGACGGCTGATACAAATCGGTGATCTGGGCACTCGATCTCTTGATTCCAATCTCAGCACCAAAATCAACACTCAGCACATAAGCTGGCTTCCGCGCTTCAGGAAAGACTCGGGCTTCCACAATTCGGCCAATTCGGAGTTCGACTTTTAAAAAGTCATCGAAGCTGATGGGAGATGAGGGCTTGGAAAGCATGGGTGTTGAGAACAGGGGCTATCTCCAAAGAGTATCACACACCTGCAATTTCATGGTTTCTTCGTGAGTTTCGGCTGCCACGATTCGTCGAAGAAGCCGGCGTGGATGACGGCACCGGGGGCTTCACCGTCGGGCGGTGTGTCGAGGTTGATGAGGGCGAAATCGGGGAGCTTCGGCGTCGTGAGGGCGCTGGTGGGGATGTGGGATTCGCGTTGAGTGACGCCGGAGTTGAGGACGATGTAGCGCTGGGGGTTGAGCGGGTTCGGGTAGATGAGGATGGGGGCGTGACTCGCTGCATCGCAGTCCTTGGCGGACAGCGTGAGTTTGTCGGCGGTCCAGGTGAGTGGGAGTTTTGGCAGCACCCGGGCGATGAGGGCGTTGCTCTGCGGGTCGCCCCATAGGATGAGGTTGCAGGTTGCGATATCGGCATCGGTGACGTCTCGGTCGTCTTTGATGAGCACTTCGCCGCGGTAGATTTTGCGCCACATCTGCTGCGCGTGGTCGAGTTCGGCGGTGACCCATGCGCCGACTTTCTCGTTCATCGCTTTGCCAGTTGGGCGCACGAAGAGGAAGCGCTCCATGAAGGCATCGTCCACGGGGCCAGTGAGGCCGTGGACTTTGTGCAGGCCTTCGCTCGGTGGTGCGCCGAGTTCCCAGACTTCTGTGGGGGAACCCACCTTGCCTTTTTCCTTCGGCCACTCCTTGAAAGCTTTGTGAAGGCTCACCCGCCATCGCGCGGCGACGGCGGGTGCTTCGAGATACTGGCCGTCGATGCTCAGGCGCAGAGGTTTGTCCTTTGCCAGCGGGAGTTCGGCACCTGCGCTGTCGAGCGTGAAGGCGCTCACGTTCGCGGTGTTGATGCGGATGAACTCCGGCGACTCGATGCGTGCGTGGATGTCGGCGCGCTTCCAGTGTTCATCGAGCCGGTCAAAGCGCACCCACTCGCAGCGGTCGTAGCGCAGGCCGAAGGTCGAGTAGCGCACTTCGTTGTGCGATTGCGGACGTCCGGCGGCGACGATGGGCCGCATCCACGCTTCAATTTCGGCGCGCGCGGTCTTCTCGTAGCTGTGGGCCGTGTTGAGGCCGAGCACGCGGTGCAACGGAACACCATCGCGCGCACACGCGGCGGCCATGGCGTCGTGCGAAAAGCGATGACCATCCTTTTCGCCGACGTAGCTGAAGGTCGGCACCATCGCGATGTTCCCCGCCACGTCTGTGGCGTTGTAATAATGGAAGAGCGTGAACTGCCACGGCGGCGGCTGTTTTTCCCACTCCCAGATTTTCACGTAGTGCTCCGTGTCCGCGAAGCCCGCGCCGGGCGATGCCGCGACCCAGCGGTCGGGATGATGCGCGGCGAGATGCCACGAGCACGAACCGCCCATCGAAAAGCCGTGCAGCACGATGCGGCGGTCATCCACGGGATACTGCGACTGCGCGTGCGCGAGCTGCTCGAAGATGTTCACCTCGCCCGCAAACTTTGCCGCGTTGTAACCGCGCGCGTAGGCGCGAAGGTGCAACGACTCGTCATCGGCGAAACCATTGCCCTCATGCAACCCGGCGTTGATGACCGCGAGTTCCGTGACGAGCCCCGCGTGCGGACACTCGATGAAAAGCGGATACGGCCGGCGCTCACCCTTCACCTCGTCCTGCGGTCCGCGCCACGAGGCGGCCACGTTGATGACATACGGCTGCACGCTGTCGTCGAGCCACGAGCGGAAGCCGCGAATCACCTTCCCCGTCTGCGCGAGCCACGGCGCGCGGCCTTGCTGCAACTGCTGCGCCCGTTCGAGCCCGACCTTCAAAACCTCGCGCGCGGTGCCGAGTATCTTCGCATCCATCGCGCCGTCGAAGTTCAGCCCCCAATCGAGCGCCTTCACGCACACCTGCACGTCCGGCAGCAAAGCGGCGAGCTTCGCATCGCCCGCGACGGCTTTCTCCGCCGCGCCGACTTCGCGCTGCAACTTCGCAAGGCCATCGACAAGTTCCTGCCGCTCGACGTCGGAGATTTTGTTCGGCTTCTTCGCGTCCTGCGCGAGCACACTCGGCGAAAAACTTGTGACGAGCAGCGCAAGCGCTGTGGTAATGGAGCAGCCGTGATTTCGGTTCATGGTTTCGGATGTGCTTTGAAAAATTCCCACACGGCATCAGTCGCGTTGAGTTTGCTCGTCGCTTTGCCGAGGATGAATTCCGGTAACGGACTTTTCGCGCCCGGCCAGATGTGCCCGTGGTCGGCGATGGTAGTAAAGATGACTTCGGCACCAGCGCGCCCGCCGGTGTAGGCGACCGTGGTGATGCCTTCGACCGTGCTTGGCAGCGGCTTCGCTTCCGGCGCGCAGCCGAGCACCTTCGCCCACTGCGCGATGCTCTCGCGCACGGGTGGCCTGGCTTTCTCCGGCACGCCTTTGAAGCCCGAGCCGGAAGCCATCTTCGGGGCACCGCCCTCCATCGGATTGATGGGGTCTTCCGTGCCCGTGATATAGAGCAGCGAGACAGGCTGTGCGGCTTTCGACGCGTCCACCCACAGCGCGCCGGAAACCGGTGCGATGGCGGCGATGCGCGCGGACAGTTCGACCCCGACGCGGAAGCTCATCGAAGCGCCGTTGGAAAAGCCCGAGGCGAACACGCGCCGCTTATCCACGGAGAACTTCGATTCGAGGCGGTCGAGCAGCGCGGCGATGAAGGCCATGTCGTCCGTGTTTTGCTCGCCTGCGTGGAAGCGACCGGAGCCGTCGTTCCACGCGGGATTGTTGCGGCCAAACTTCGGCGGCTGCGTCATGTCGGGTCGCGTGCCTTCCGGAAACACGATGATGAACTTCTCCGCGTCGGACTTCGCCACCCAGCCGCTTTCCTGCGCGATGGCCTCGGGCGTTCCGCCATTGCCGTGAAACATGAGCACGAGCGGCAGCGGCGATTTTCCATCGTCATTCGTCGGCACATGCACCAGCGCTCGCCGCTCCACGCCACCGATGTTCAACGTGACGGTTTGCAAATGTGCTTCCCTCAGAAAGGCGTCCGCGGCGGCGGCGCGTTGTGCTTTCTGAATGCTGAGGAAGACGGCGATGCCGATGACCAGCACCAGCGAAGCAGCGGCAATTTGGCGGATGCGTTTCATGGTTTCGGATGCGCCTTGAAAAACTCCCATATGTCGGCGCTGCCGAAGTCTTGGGTGACTATGCCGATGAGAAACTGCGGCGCGTATTGCAGGCCATCGGGCCAGGTGTGACCGCCGCCTTGCACGCGGTAGAGCCAGACTTCGCTGCCGCCGCGTCCGCCTTTCCATTGCATGACTTCGGTGCGGCACTCGTCCTTCGGGTCCTTGTCCGGCAGTAGCAACGGCTCGCCGGCGGGCGCGCAGCCATTCGCGGCGACCCAGAGTTTGATGGTCTCAGCAGTCGCAATGACGCTACCACGATCCTTCCCGTCGCCGCCCGCGATTTTTCCGCCGCCGTATGGCACGAGCGAATCGTTCGCGCCCTGAATGATGAGCACGGACACGGGCTGCGCGGGCTTGAACTTCTCATTGAACGGCACCGCGATGCCGCCGACGACCGGAGCGATGGCGGCGACTTTCTCCGCGCGGTTCGCCGCGAGGTAGTGCGAGAAAATGCCGCCGTTCGAGATGCCGGTAGCGAAGACGCGTTTCGCATCCACGCGATGCGTCTTGGAAATTTCCGCGAGCAGCGCGTCGAAGAATGCGAGGTCGTCGACATTGTCGCGATGCGCCTGCGAGACCTGCGTGATGCGCCCATCGTTCCAACCTCGCCCGATGCCCTGCGGATACACGACGAGAAATTTTTCGCGGTCGGCCACGTCGTTGAATTTCGTGAGGTTCATCGTGCCGAACGCTTGACCGTTGCCGCCGTGGAAGACGAAGACCACTGGCACCGCCGTATCCTTCGGCAAATCCGCCGGCACATGCAGCAGATACTCGCGCGTGAGCGCGCCGACTTTCAGTGAAGCGAGAGGAACCGACTGCGCCGCACGCTGCGCACTCAGCCGTGCGCCGACGAGCAGCAGAACAGTGAGCGCGACGGGGAGGCCGAGCAATTTCACTCCGCTCATGCGAGTCCGTAGCTGATTCGGCGCGGTGCTCATGGGGCGTGCGTGTGGATGAACTTCACCACGGCTTCGCCTGCGGGGTCGCCGGCGGTGGCAAACTTGGTGATGATGGTGCTGTGGTCGCGGCCTTTGACTTGGAGATGGGTGGCGTCAATCCCCGCGGCTTTCAGTTTCTCCAGCAAGGCGAGTGAGGACTTGGTGGTGAAAGGCTCCAGCGGTTCGGTGTCGCCGCTGATGAGCAGGAAAGGCGGCGCTCCGTCGTGAACGTGGAATCCCGGCGTGGCATCGCGGGCGCGGGCTTCGTCGTTGCCATAGACGGTTCCGTCTTTGAAGCCTGCGCCGTTTTGGACATAGCTGCCGCTGATGGGGATGACACCGCGAATGTCCGCCATGCTCAGGCCCACGCTTTTGAGGTAACGGTCGTTGGTGACGGTGAGCGCGGCGAGTTGCGCCCCGGCGCTGTGACCGCAGACGAAAATTTTCTGCGCGCTGCCGCCGTAGCGAGTGATATTCGCCTTCACCCACGCGATGGCCTTCACGGTGTCCTCCATGTAAACGGGCCACTGGTGCGCCGGAGCGAGGCGATAGCTGATGCTGACGACGACGATGCCCTGCGCAGCCAACCCTTGATTGTGCGGCCCTCCGCGTCCCTGGTTCACGGCCTTGCCCGGCGTGCGGGTGAACGCTCCGCCGTGGATGAAGACGAGCACCGGCGCGTCCTTGGCCCCGACCGGTGCGCAGATGTCCAGCGTGTGAAAGCCTTCGGGGTCCCGGTCCTTCCCATCGACATAGGCGATGTCTTTTTGGAAGACCACGTCTGACGCATGAACGGACGTGAGGAGGACGGTGCAAAGAATCAGGATGAGCTTCATACGGGATGTCACACGTCGTTTGTGGTGTTAGTGCACTAGCCGCGCTTTGATCGGACTTTTTCCAAAACCGGTGCGGCTTCGGCCCACGGAATCTCGTGCGGGAGGGCTTTTCGTTGCGCGGCGAGCGCACTGACGACCCCGACGGCCTCCCCCATCGCGACGGCGTTGCCGGTGACGCGGTAGCTGGCGTGGGCGATGAAATCACCGCTGATGCAGCGGCCCGCCATCATCAGGCCGTCCACGTCTTTCGCGATGAGCGCACGCAGCGGGATGTGGTAGGGCTTCATCTCGATGCCACGTTTGCTGATGGCAGGCCCGCCCGGCTTGGCGGCGTGGATGTCCACATTGAATGTGACCAGCGCTACGCCGTCCTCGAAGCGAGTCCCTTTCACGATGTCGTCCTTTGTGAGCTGGTAGCGACCGAGAATGCGTCGCCCATCGCGCACGCCGATTTGTTCGGAGGTGGCGACGAGTTCGAGCCCCGACCAGGGGCCGCCGAGCGCACGCAGCGCACGGACGGTCCGATGGATTTCTCGGCGCGCGTTGAGCGTGGCCTGGGTCAACTGGTCCGCGTCGAAAGGATTCACGCCGTATTCGTGGTTGATCATCATGTCGAGCAAGCGCCCGCGAATCTGGAAGAGCGTGGGCTTCGTATATGACGGCTTCACACCGGCGCGTGCCAACTCCGATGACAAATTCTTGGTTTTGTCCCCCGCATGATCCCCAGAATCGGCGGAAAATCTGACGAACGGCACCATTGCCTCAGAGTCATCCACTGTGATGAGCGCGTTCATCGTCATGGGCTGGCAGGGGCAGGCTTTGCTCTCGCCAAACTCCCACGCGCAGCCCGCCAGAGTGCCGAGCGCGCCGTCGCCCGTGGTGTCGATGAAGGCGCGGGCACGCCAAGCCTCGCGACCCGAGGGCGATTCGGTGACGATGGTTTGGAGGCGATTGTGCGCGTCCTTGTGCGCGGCGACCACACGGGTGAACAACCGCACCTTCACACCCGCCTCGGCGCACATCTCCTCCAGCAGCAACTTCATCTCCTCGGGATGGTAAACGTAGCGGTCCACCGAACCGCGAATCGCGGCGCGTTCCTCGAGCCGTGCCATGATTTCCTTGTTGATGCCCGCCTTGTCGGCGTCGAAAACGTAAGTGAGCATACCTGCCGTCCAGACGCCGCCGAGGCAGCCATGCACTTCCAGCAACTGCGTCCGCGCCCCTGCGCGCGCTGCCATGATGGCGGCGGCGACGCCCGCCGGACCCGCGCCGCATACGATCACCTCCGCATCATCGCGCAGTAGAATGTCACGCGCTGGCTCGCCGAACATGCCGGCAGCGACAGGCGGAATAGCCGCCGCACGCAGGAGCGAAGGCGAGAGTGTGGCTGCTGCGGCTCCGCTTACAGCATGACGGATAAAGTTGCGGCGCGGAAGTGGAGTGGATGGAGGGTTGTTCATAGATGGGTGGGAGCGTTTGAGGATGGTAAGTGAACGGAGGGCTGAGGAATTGAGGCAGGGCAAAATGTAATCATTCTTCTGGCCCCATTCCCTTGTCATGAAGGTCACACCACTTCCGGAAGCAGGCCGGAGCTGTTGTTGATGTGGCCCTTCAGCGGCACCTTTGCTTTCACCATCATCGTCTGCCAGAGATTGCCCACGAGCGTCTCCTTGGGACACTTCACGTGCGTTTGATGCTTGATGCCAAATGCGGTGCCACCGGCTAACACGGAAGGGAGCTCATGACGCGAGTGGGTCCCGTTCATTTCGCTGCTGTAACCGACGAGCGCGTGGTCGAGCATCGTGCGGCTGCCTTCCTTGATGGAGGCGAGCTTTTGCAGGAAGTAGTTGAACTCGCTCATGTAGAGTTCGTCGGTCTTCCACCACCATTCCAGCTTCACCAGATCATCGCCGTCGTGCGTGAGGGTGTGCAGGTCTTTGATCGGGCTCTTCAATTCCGCCGGGACTCCGCCGCGTCGGACCTGATAGGCGACGATGCGCGTGCTGTCCGTCTGCCAGGCGAGGGCGATGAGGTCCCACATGAGACGCGAGTAATCGCGGAAGGGAACCTTCCCCTGCACGGCATCGTTGAGTTCGTAGGCGGTCTTGCCGAGGTTGGTGAACTCCGGTGCGTTCACTTTGGGGCGGGGGGTCTTGGACCATTGATTCACCCGTTCCAGGCGCAGTTCCATATCGCGGATCGAGCCGAGATATTCGTCCAATTTCTCGCGGTCATTTTTGCCGATCAATCCGGCCATGCGTTTAGCGTCCTCACGGACCGCGTCGAGCAGGCTACGCTGGCTGGCTTCCTCGGCGATGCGGCGGGCCTTGTCGTCGGCGGACTCGGGGCGGAAGAGTTTGTCGAACAACACCTGCGGACGGCTTTCAGAGGCAATGGGAACGCCGGCGCGATTCCACGACAGCGTGTTGATCAGATTGGAGCCGAAGCCGGTGCCTTTGCTCTGACCCATCGTCAGCGACGGATAGCGAGTCGCCTGTCCGATGCTTTCGGCGGCGATTTGATCGTAGGAGATGCTGTTCTTGAAGCCGCCACCTTTCTTTGGATTCACCCCGGTGAGGAAGCTGACCTCGCCGCCGTGCCCACCCATCACCTCCTCGGTGTAGGTGCCGGAGAAGACGGTGAAAAGTCCACGCGATGGCTCCAGCGGTTTGAGGATGGGCGACAGTTCCGCTTTGAGCCCCGTCTCTTTTGGAAAGAAGCTCAGCCGCTGCATGCCGAGGTTGTAGTGCAGGAATCCGAGACGCGCGGGGATTTCCCCCGGTGCAGCATCGCCCGCGCTGGCGATGGATTTGGCCAGCGGGCTCATGGCTTCGAGCCAGGGCAGAGCGAGCGTGGTGCCGAGACCGCGCAGCACGGCGCGGCGGGACATTTGCCATTTGTGAGTTTGGATGTTCATCGGGTGCGGTGGCTTTGGGGTTGGGATTTACTTGGTGAGAAAAAGTTCACTGCCAGCGATGTGCTGGACGAGGTTGGCGAGCTTGTAATCTTCCTTGGCGAGCGCGGCGGAGATTTGCAGCACGGTCTCGCGGTCGCTGTGTTCCAGCGTGCGACCGAGCGCATAGGTCAGCATTTTCTCGGTGAAGCCTTTCGCAAACTTCTCCTTCTGCTGCACGAGCGCCCGGCGGAACGTGACGGCGTCCTTGAACGCAATCTTGTCGAGTTTTCCGCTGGCATCGATCGGCGGGCCATTCTTGCCAAAGTTCTCGCCGTCCTGCCTGTCGCGCCACGCACCGACGGCGTTGTAATTCTCGAGACCGAAGCCGAAGGGATCGATCTTCGTATGGCACGAGGCGCAGGTGGCCACGGTGCGGTGTTTGTCGAGGCGCTCGCGGACAGTGAGCTTCGCGCCGGCGGAGTTTGGCTGCACTTCGCCGGCATTGGCCGGCGGCGGATTCGGCGGGTCGTTGAAAAGGCTGACCAGGATCCATTTGCCACGCGAAACGGGCTTCGTGCGCACGCCATCGCTGCCTTGCACCAATATCGCCGACTGGCTGACCACACCGCCGCGCTGTGAGCCAGGCGTGAGTTTCACCGGGCGGAATGCATCGCCGCTCACTCCCGCGATGCCGTAAAACTGCGCCATCGGCTCATTAAGCATCGCAAAGTCGGAGTCGAGGAAGTTCATGATGCTCAGGTTCTGGCGCAGCACATGATCGAAGAACGCGTAGGTCTCCTGCACCGACCACTTCTCGATCTTCTGATCGTGGTAGTCTTTGTAGAGCCGGTTGTCCGGCTGGATCGCGCCGACGTTGCCCAGCGTGAGCCATTGCCGCGTGAAGTTCTGCACAAACTCGACCGACCGCGCGTCCTTGAGCATGCGCTCGACCTGCGCCATGCGCACCGCGGGCTGGCGCAGCCTGCCCTCGTTCGCGAGGCGCAGCAGTTCGTCATCGGGCAAGGTGCTCCACAGAAAATACGAGAGCCGCGCAGCCAGTTCGAAATCACTCACGGGTCGCCGTGCATTGCTGGAGGCCGCAGTGGTCGCATCGGCCGATGTCTCGCGCAGGAAGATGAAATTCGGCGAGCACAGGACCGACTCGATGCCGCGCTTCACCGCGTCTTCAAACGACGCACCCTTGGTGAGCGCAGCCGTCGCCAGCTTCACGGGCGGCTCCACATCCTCCGGATAGACGGGACGCCGGTAAGCCCGCGAGCAGAGGCGCGTGAAGATGTCCTTGAGATAGGCGGTGTCCTTGCCCTTCGGCTCGCCTTTGAAGAAGACCTTCTTCCAACTCTTCGGCGGCCACTCTTCTTGAATCGGGCCTTCGATCTCAAACCAATCCACCACGAGCCGCGGCGTCTTCTTCAGGTCGATCGTCGGATCGTAAATGCGGTTCGGCTGGTTGAGCTTGATCGTTTCAATGTGTGCGGCCCGCCTTTCTTCGGGTGTGTTGGTCTTGCTGTGCGTGATGCTATACAAGCGGTCCCACTCCGGCGTGGATTTCACCACCGGCACGCCATTCCAGATGAACCCCAGGCTATCGTTCGCCTTCTCTTTTCCCTCGCGAGGCAGGGGCTTCAAATGCAGACGCGCTTCATAAACCTGCGGCTCAGCCTCCGATGCCGTGATGTCAAAGCTCACATCAATCCCAGCGAGGTTCCGCTTGCCCTGCTCAAGCGTCACTTTCACAGGGCGCTTCCACTCGCCCTCGCCGGGAAATGCGCCCGCGCGCAATCGCACGATGTAATCGCCCTCGACGGCAATCACCGACGTGCCGGGCATATTCAACCCTCGAGGCCCGCTGCCTGCCGACTTCGCGGCGTAGAGCAAAGTGACGGTGCCATTGTTGTTCGGCACAAATCGAGGCACGTTACCTCCCCGCGGATAATGCCCGATGTTCCCGACCTTCAATTGCTCCGCGATAAACTCGGGCGTGATCGTGACGGGTTTCGTGTGAAACAATTCCAAGTCCTCCTTCGGCGCGGGATGATTCTTCAACTCGTAGCGCTCCTTCCTTGTCGGCGTCGGCGGCGTGCCACTCACCACGGCGAGCTTCGCGATTTGCGGAGCCACGCGCAGGTATTCCTCCATCAGGCTCACGTCCACCATCAGACCGCTGCCGATGTTGTTGAATCCCTCGACCATTCCCTCACCCAGCAGGTCCGCCACAAGCGAGGCAACCGTGAGCCGATTCAGCGACAACAGGTCCGCCACCGTGTTCGCATATTCATTGCGATTCAGCCGACGCAGCACGCCGCGTCCGCCGGTGGCATGAGCCGAGCGATCAAAGTCACGCAAGGTCTGCGCAATCGTTGCCGCGACCGCCGTGGCCGATTTCGCATCCGGCAACGGCATGCCCTTTTCATCACTCGGCGGCATCTCGCCAAGGTTCAGCTTGTCCATTACCTCCTGCCACACGCTGGCATTGCCCGTGCGACCAGAGATTTCCAGCTCCACATCATCCAGCCGCAGCCCGCCCATCTTCTTTTTCTCCCCATGGCAGTTGAAGCAATACTGCTTCATGAAAGCCGTCGTTTGCGAAGGCAGCACCGGCACAGCGGCAGCCGGAGGTGCGACCGGAGACGCTGCGGATGCGACCATGGCTGGCAGCGACAGGCAGAGCAGAAGAACGGAGACTTTCATCAGGGCGATTCGTTGTGACTTGCAGGTCGTTCTCATGACGGTGGGGTTCGTTTGGACGGTGGTTCCTGTTAGCGCTGTTTGGGTTCTCCGATGATCTGCACTTTCAGTCCCGGGATGGCCTGCTTGAGGGCTGCGACATCCGCTTCGTCGAAGTGCGTGCCACGCAAGGTGAGACTCTTGAGAGAGCGGCACGTCTTCAGGCCTGCGAGGGCTCCAGGTGACAGTGTGGCATGCCATAGACCGAGATCCGTGAGTGCGGGTGTTTTCGCCAGCGGTGCGAGATCCGCCGCAGTGAAGGCTGCCGGACCGGGGTCGTTCTTCTTGCGCTTGGCTTCGTCTTCCGCGGCGATCAGCGTGAGTTCGCGCAGTTTCGGAATGCTGCCGAGGATCGGTGTGAGCTGACTCCAAGGCACATCCTTGGGATGCCGAATGCCAGTGCTGAGGATTTCGAGGTGCTCCATCTGCGCGAGCTTGCCGTAGCCGCCCAGTGTGAGCGGCGCGTCTTTGGGAACATTGTCCCAATGGCCGAAGACGAACTTCTTCAGCTTCGGCGCCTCGGCCGCAGCGGCGAGGAGTTCATCGCAAAACGTGGTGCCAGTGTTGAGTTCTTCGAGGCTTGTGCTCGTGCGCAAAAGCATCGCGATATCGCCCACGGCGACATTGGCATGCTGGATGGAGAGGCTGCGGAGGTTCTTCATCCGAGCCAGCGCAGTGAAGCCCTGACTCCCGAACGGCACCGCGCCACCGGGCGCGTTCATGTTGGCGGTGTTGATGCCATTGAGCCGGATCTCGACCAGCTTCGGCAGACCGGTCAGCGCGGCGAAGCCACTGCCCGTGAGTCCGCCCGGGCCACCCATCTGCCCGTCGAACTCGATCACCTCGACCTCAGGATGCTGCGCGAGTGCGGCGACGTGCTCGTCGAGAGGCCGCGCTTCACCCGCTTTGCCTTTCGGGCTGCCTTTCCATGCGGCGGCGGTCTGGTTCTGTTTGTTCTTGGAGATAGTGATCCCACCCAGCGGATCGGCGAACGCGGAGGTGGCGAGACAAAGAAGGAGGAGGATCGTTTTCATAGTCCGTGGATTCATTCAACCGGGTTACTTTTCCTTGCCCGCAGTGATGGTGACTTTCAGGCCCGGCTTCGCCTTGCGGATCGCGTTCAATGCCGACTCCGGCAGCGTCGGGCTGGATCGGATCTCCAGTTCCTTGAGCTTCGGTCGCGTGGTGATGAACTTCACGAATGAGCCGGGGTCGGTGAAGGTCATTTCGCTGAGGAGAAATCGCGCAACGTTGTCGAGCCCGGTCAGTTGATCGAACACCCGATCCGTCAGCTTGCTCATGCGGTCGTTGCGCACGCGGATGCCGAGATAGGTCAGGTGCTTCATCGTGCCGATCGGCGCGAAGTCCGCGTCCACACTGTGCGTGGTCTGGATGTAGAGCTCGGGGATGTTCGTCAACTGGGCGAGTGCGGCCAGATACTCTTTGCCGACAGCACCACCGGCGGAGAAATACTTCAGCGACGGATGCGCCTTGAGCGCGGCGACTCCGGCGAAGGTGCGGTCCTTGGCCTCTTTGCCTTTCACATAACCGGCGTGCGAGATGGTCAGCCGCTCCAGCTTGGTCAGTTGATTGAACAGCGCCAACTCCTCATTGGTGAGGTCAGGCGCATTCATGCTGATTTCCTTCGCGCTGCCATCGGCATTGCGTTTCATCGTCAGCGGCTTGCCGCCGTTGGCTTTTTCCAATTTTGCGATCACGGCGGCCTCGTCAGCGCGAAGCGACGAAGTGGAAAGCGCGAGTGTGGCGGCGACGGTTTGGAGGACAAAAGTGCGGCGGTTCATGGGTTCGGTTGGGATTGGAGTTTCGTAGTGGGCAAATAGGGCTTCAGCGCACCTTGCCTTCGTGGTTGATGATGAACTGTGGATGATCCACTCGGCCCGGTGGGCGGGCATTTTTTCCAGGATGCTCGCCCGAGTCGTCACCCATGTCTTCGAGGGCACCGGCCACCAAACCTCGCAGGCGTTGCACGATGTCGGGATGCTTGGCGGCGACATTGGACAGTTCGCCCATGTCCACGGAGAGGTCGTAAAGTTCGCCGCTCCTAGCATGCAGCTTCCAGTGCCCTGAACGCACGGCGGCAATGCTGTCGCGAGCAAAGACGTAGAGCGCCTCGTGTGGCGAGCTGGCGTTGGTTTTGCCGGCCAACAACGAAGTGATATCACGCCCATCAATCATGCGGTCCGCGTTCAAGACGGCTCCGCTCAACGCGGCGGCTGTCGGCAGCAAGTCAATGAGACCGACGGGCTCATCACACACCGCGGTGGCGGGGATTCGACCTGGCCAGCGGGCGATACAGGGAACGCGGATGCCGCCTTCCAGCGCTTGCCCTTTGCCTCCGCGCAACGGCGCATTGCTGCTGCCATGGCGCGTCGTCGCGCCGTTGTCGGAGGTGAAGACGACCAGCGTATTCTCATCAAGGTGTGTCTCGCGCAGGACTTTGAAAATCTCGCCCACGCTCCAGTCCAGTTCCTCGACCCAATCGCCATAGGCCCCGTTCGATGACTTGCCTTGAAACGCCTTGCCCGGATGGAGCGGCACATGCATGGCGATGTGCGGCAGGTAGAGGAAAAATGGCCGCGCCTGGTTCCGCCGGATGAACTCCACCGCCTCGCTCGTGAAGTCCGCCGTCAGCACGTCCTGAGCGGTGACCGCGTGCAGCACCTGGTCATTGCGCAGCAAGGGCAGCGGCGGGTGGTTGAACTTCTTCCGCAACTCCAGCGACCGCTCGTCCGTGCCTTCATCGTGCTCCGGCTGCATGTCGTTGGAGTAAGGGATGCCGAAGAACTCGTCGAAGCCATGATGCGTCGGCAGGAACTCCGGCTGGTCGCCGAGATGCCACTTGCCGATCATCTTCGTCGCGTAGCCCTGACCGCGCAGCACTTCCGCGATGGTGACCTCCGCGGGATTCAGCCCGATCGTCTCCTTCGGCAGAATCACCCAATAACCACTCGGTGCCTTGTTCAGGCCCACGCGCCGCGCATAACAGCCCGTCATCAACGCGGCCCGCGCCGGCGTGCAGCACGGAGCCGCATAGAAGCTCGTCAGCTTCATCCCCTCACGCGCCATCCGGTCCAGATTGGGCGTGCGATGCACCTTGTTTCCAAATGGCCCGATGTCCCCATAGCCGAGATCGTCGGCGAGGATGATGATGATATTGGGTCTGGGCGCGAGCTGCGGCGCATCGGCGGCGAACACGGGCGCCGAAAGCGCAAACAGAGCGAACAGGATGACGGGGAGAACGTGCTTCATGGCTTGGCCTTGAGCGGTGGAGTGTGGATGCGGATGGCGATGAGAGGCGCGGATGCATCGCCGGTGATTTCCAAAGTGTGCTTGCCCGGTGGCAGTCCGTTGGCGACCGAGACGATGCTCTCGCTCGCGGGTTGGGCCGGAAGGCGGTCGTTCGGCTGCATCCACGCGAAGGTCAGTTCATCCGTGAAGCGGGGCACGATGTCCCAGCTCACGCTGAACTGCGGCGGCACCGGCTTCACTTTCGCGAGGCCGAGCGCGTAGCTGATATTCCAATCCTGGGGTTCAATGACCACACGGCCGGATTTTGAAACAAAACGTTGGTCGCTTCTTCCTTCGCCGTCCGCGCCGATTTTCGTCCCGGCGAGACTAAAGGTGAAGTGCTTGTCTTCATCGGCCGCCTCGCGCACCTGCATCTCCCAGTGCTCCAACACCAGGGGCCGTTCCGCGTGCAAGGGGGCGACGACTGGCCATTTGCCGCCCGGTCTCGGAAGTGCGCGGGTGAAGGCGTAGAGTTCAGGAAATTCCGAAGGCTTGCGACCATCAATGAGAAACGTGAGAGGCTTGCTCTCGCGCGATGGTCCCACGATTACATCCACGCCCGTGCCTTCAAAATCCACGCGCACCTTGCCAGCGCTCCATGTGGTGTCTTTGCCAAGCGTGAATGTCTTCACCCACGTTTCGGCAGGCGAGGGGCCGAGCTTTGGATCATAGCGGAGATGCGCCTTCACGATCTCTGCCATGAGGAAATTCCCATGGTCGTTGAGATGCACGCCATCCTTCAGCAGGGCCTGCGGTGTGAGTTGGTTCGCGAGCAGGTATTCCTTCCAGATGGCGCGTTGGTCGCAAAACTCCGTGCCATATTTCCCTGCGAGCTTTGGCAGCCAATTATAGTTCATGAAACCCGCCCAAGCGTTCCCGTTGGGTGGGTTTTTCGCAGGATCGGTTTCTTCGTCGAGACGGTCCTTCGCACCGAGGTGATCATTCTGCTGCAAAATCTCCGCCGTGGTGCGCTCGCGCACGAGGCGCAGGATGTCCTCGTATTTGTCATGCGCGCCAAAGACATGGAAGACCAGCAGGTCCGGCTGGAACGACACCACATCCGTCTCCACGCACCTCACGAGCATCTGCGAAGCGAAGCCGCCGAGCGCGCGATTTTCGATGACGAGGTTCGCATGAGGGAATCGCGCGCGCAGGTCGTCGGTGACGATCACCGGCCAATGCTGCTCCGTGATGCTCTGCCCGTAGAAAAGAATTCGCACCGTGTTCCGATGCTCCGGCGTGCTCTCGGCCAGCAGACGCATCGTGCGCTGGATGTTGCGGCCATGCTGGGAGATGTCAGGCAGCTTTGGCGGTGGGAATGCGACATCAGCCGCGCGCACTGGCTTTGCAATCAGCAACAGGCCCAGCAGCAGGATGGTGAATGGGTTGTTTCTCATGATTGGCTCCTTGGGACCGGCGAGCGGTTCGCAGTGATGTTTGGAAAGTTAGTCCGATGAGTTTTCATGACCGGTGATTGAGTTACTTTTCCACAGCGACGATGGGCGAGGTGCCGCTGCCGAAGAGCGTGCCGTCGGCAGCCTGCTTGGGCGGGAACTTCACGTCGCGGCTGGCAATCTGAATGTCGGGCCGGGCCTGGCGGAGTCGGTCGAGGTCGGCGGGAGTGCTGCCGCTGGGGACGTTGAGATGCTTGAGTGTCTTGACCGGCACGAGATGTTCGAGGCCGTCGTCGAAGGGCAGCGCGCCATCCTTCCATTGGCTGAGTTGGAGGCATTCGAGCCGCGGCATGAGTTTCAAGTGCTGGAGCGCGCCGCAACCGCCGATGTTGGGCTTCACCTCGAACCAGCGCACGTTTGGCAGGTGGGCGCACAGCTCGCCAAACTGCTCCGGTCGCAGCGTGGGGCGGTGCAGTTCAAACACCTCAACCCGGAGACATTTCTTCACGAACTCCACGCAGGGCGCTTTCGCGACCGTGGTGTCGAGCACGAGGTAACGCAGGTTGGGAAAAGCGCCGAGCTTTCCGACATCGGGCTTCGCGGAGAAGTTGTGCTTGATGTGGAGCACGTCGAGGTCGCGACCGTTGACGACGGTGGCGAAGTCGGGGTCAATGCCCGCCGCCATATAATGAAAACGCACGTCGCGGAGATGTTTCAGCGCGTTGAGGACCGGCAGTCCTTTTTCGGTGACCGGCTGCATCTCGAAGCAGATGGCCTGAAGCTGCGGCAGCCGGGCCAACAGGGGCGCGTCGGCATCGCCCACGCCGGGGCGATTCTCGACGATGTGGTGCTCCTTCTGGTGCTGTCCGTGCTGGCTGAGGAACAGCTTGATGACGTGCCCGCCCGAGTCGTATTCGGCTTCCAGTTCATAAACCTTCGGGGCAAGCGCCGCGAGCACCTCACGCTCGGCGGCGACCGGCTTCGCACCGGCGCGGAGGTGTTCCACGAGGGCGGGGTCGGCGGCGCGCGCGGACATCGCGAACGCGGCGGCGGTTTGAAGGATAAAAGTGCGGCGGTTCATGGGTTCTGAGAGAATGCGGGCCTACTGCTTGACCTTTTCCGTCGCAAACACGGCGAAACTCTCCGCCGCGTGCTCACGGCTGCGGCGGTGGGCTTCCACGGCGTCCAGCGTGTTGGGAGTGGCCTTTTCCACGGCCTGCTCCAAGACGAGATGCGGGCGCATCTGGCGGGTGTGAAGCCAGTTCGTGAGCCTGGCGTAGTCGATGTCACCGGCGGCGCTGAAGACCTCCGTCCAGGTGCCTTTTTCCGACTGGCGCAGATGCAACTCGACGATGCGGCTGCCGTGGTGCTCGACCGCATCGAACAAGGCGACCTGCGAATCCCCGCAGCCGCGAAAGACCCAATGCGCATCGAGGCAGAACTTCACGAGCGCCGGGTCGGTGGCGGTGAGCATGTGATGAAACTCGCGCGCACCCTCGCGCAGTTCGCTGTCGTGATTGTGATAGGCCAGGGTGAGGCCCAGTTTGCCTAGTTCGGAAGCGAGTTGATTGAGCGCGGATGATTGGGTGAGTAGTTGCGCGTCGGTTTTGTTCCCGCTGCCGCCCCACTTGATTGGCGAGGGATTGGTGACGACGATTTTCACGCCCGCCTCGACGGCACGGCGGGCGATGCTCAGCACCTCCTCGATGCTTGCCTTCGCCTGCTCCGCCTCATGCAGTGTGCTGTTCACATAGATAGAGCGCATCTCCAGCCCGTTCGCCTTCAATTGCTCACGGAGGCCGTCAAACTCAGCGGCCCTGTTGATGATGGGCTCGTAGCCTTGCAGTCCGGTCGATGCGATGTCGGCCAGCGCCTCATCACTATGAAGCGTGAAGCCCTTGCCACCGCGCCCGGCAAAGGTGCTCCACGGATAAGTGTTCGTGGCGAGGTGCAGCGTCTGTTGCGATGCCGCGCGAGTGAGCGCCGATGAAATGGCAAAGGCGGAGGTGGTGGCTAGAAAAGTGCGGCGGTTCATGGGTTCGTTTGGGATTGGATTTTCGCCGCGGGCAAAAGCGGCTTCATCGCGGCAAACCACGTGACGGCCATTTTGCGCTGACCTTGTGGATTCGGATGCGCCCAGTCGAAGGTGTCGCTACCATCGGCCTTCGGGTTCTCTTTCCAATCGCGGTAGTGATGCACGGTGACGACGGGCGAATCGGCAGTGCTGAGTCGGTGCGCCATGTCCTCGACGAGCGGCCGAATCTCCAGCGCGGCACCGCCGTTGAAGCTGAGGTGCCCAATGAACACGCAGACTTTCGGATTCTTCGCGCGGAGCATGGCCACGATTTCCTCCAGCGGCTTCACGATGGTCGCGACGTGGTCGTCGCTCTTCTGGTCATTGGTTCCGAGATGAACGAGCGCGATGTCTGGCGCGGCGAGTGCGGGCAACGTGAGTTTGAGCTTGTCGCGAACGCTCGCGGTCTTCGCGCCGTAGTAGCCTTCGTGGTCGGGGTCAAAAGGCTGGCCTTTCACCTCGGGCCACTTCGCCTCGGGTTGCAGTCCTTGCTGACGTGAGCCGATGAAATCGAAACTCACGCCCGCCTCGCGCAGCATCTCCTGAAGCGGCAGGCGATACGTCCATTCATCGCGGTCTTTCTTCCCGCCCTGCGTGATGGAATCGCCGATGCACAGAATGCGCAACGGCTCCGTGGCGTTGAGCGAAGCGATGAAAAAGAATGCCAGAAGGAGGAGGTGTCTCATGGTTCCAAATACTTGCTGATGACCCGGCCCAGGATAGCGCCACGGCGGAGATGCTCGGCTTGCGGAGGATTTTGCAATGGCAGGTCGGCCTGCTGCATCGCGGACTCCTGCGTGAGCGCGACGGGAGCCTTGCAACTGGCCATCACCCAACGGTCGGCCATGACGGGTGTGGTGCTGTCCTTGCCGAGGCCGGCATAGGTTTCGTGAGTGACCATGCGCACGCGGAGCGGTGTGGAGTCCAAGGATTGCATCGCCTGCTCGAAACGGCTGAACATCGCCCGGTGCGCCTCGGACAAATCGGCTCTCTGCGCGACCTTCCAAAACTGCATCGCGTCCGTGCCGCGATAGGCATAGTTGTGCAAATCGAGGAACACGGCGAGGCCACGCCCGCGCGCGTCGAGGTCGCGGATCAACTTCATGGCCTGCGAAATTTGCGGGAACGGCTCATGCGGTTTTTCCACGCGGATGAATCCCGGCTGGAGCGGTGCATCGGCCGGGCCCTCGGCGTAGGATTCGAGCGTGCCGCGGCCGCCGTTGCCGGCCTTGTTGTAAATGACGGGGCGGTCGTCCACCCACAGGCGATTCGGATTCACCGGTTGCATCGTGAGCCCCGCATCCACTCCATCCACATCGAATACCGGGACGATCACGATCTCCGCACGTCGGCGCAACGGCGCGGCTTCATCCGTGGCGAGCCAGCCGAGCAGGCCCCGCGCGGTCCAGCTTCCGCTCAGTTCCCACGCATGCTGCCGGGCCTGAATCCAAATGCCCACACGCTCCGCATCGGGGACACCAGCGTCCTTGATCCGCACTGCATGAACCTCCTTGCCCTCCTTCGATTTTCCCAACGTCTCGGCCTTCGCGCCGGGAATCCGTTTCACGGATTCTTCGACCGCGGCGCGTGCCATGTCCGTCGTGTAAGGCACAAAATACGCGAACTCGGCTTCGGCGGCCTCCACCGGCACGGCATAGTCTACGTTGGCTCCGACAACTTGCGCGCCCAGTTGCGTCGCCGCCGGAGTGACCCGCCATGTCTTGCCCTGGTCCGTGCTGAACACCGCCTTGAGGTCTGCCGTGTCCTTGTTGGCCGGACCTTTGGTTTGCAGCCGAATCGTTTCGCCGGGTGTGATGCCCGTGACCTTGAACCGCCACCACGCCCATCCGATGGGCGAGAACTGGATCGTGCGCGCTTGTTGATCCACCGCGACCTTGGTCGCCGACGCATTCGGAAACGAAACGTCAACGGCGAGGTCGGCACCGTGGAGCCATGCGGGCAGGAGGAGGAATGGAAGGAGGCGTTTCATGTCAGGAAAAGCGCGATGACGAGCGAAAAATTCTCATGAAGCGATTTATCTCAGAGGCTGGTGGCCGCTCGGAACCAGGAACGGCTGGCGCAACTCAATCCTGACTCTATGCGATATCTTTGCAGCATCGCTTTGTCGAGCAGTGTGGTGCAGAAGCCTCGCACATTCATCTCAGCGGGAGTTTCGCGCTTCGTTTGCATCACTTTTTCAGCTCCGGTTCGGCGATCTGAAAAAAGTGGGAGTAACGCGTGGGTATCTCCGCCGCAGTGGGGTCACCGGCCACGCGAGCCTTGTCGATCGAGTCAAACGAAACGAGGTGCGTTTCCGATCCGGGGTATGACGGTGGTCTCACAGGTTTGCCGCCAACGACCGGGCTGTTTTTCACAGGCTCTATCTTGAAGCTCAGCATCGGACTTCCGGCAGAAATCGCGTCCTCCGCGAACTGCATCCTCCATTCCCGGTTCATGAACGCGAACGCGGCCTCGATATCCGGCCCGATGGCCTGCGCGCGTTCGTCGCCAATCGCCGCAGCCAAGCCCGCGGCCGTGTCACGCCGGATTCTCTCCGCCGCGTTGCTTGGAAAAGCCCCGACATCGACGGTTATCGAACCATCCGCGTTATTCGTTGTCCGCGACAAGGCACTTTCCTGGCGCTGAATGTCGCTCAGGGTGCGCTGGGCCACTTGCGCGAACGCCTGTCTCTCGGTGGCGGAAAGCTTGAGCGCGTCCGCTACCTCCGATGACAAAGAGAAAGTCTTGGAAAACGTAGGCCTTGAAATGGCTCCATTGGCCCGGCTTGAAGCCAGTGACTTCGCCAGTTTCAACGCGCTTTCGCTCGTTCGTGCGCGGGCCAGCTCTGCCTTCATCTGGATCAATTCGACCTCGGCAGCAGCGAGCCGCGCGAGGGAAGCATCCAACTCGGGATTCGCACGAGTTTCCGGTAGCGTGGGCGAACGCGGCGGCATTGGAGGCGCGGCGTAGGCAACCTCGCGCACCAAAGGCGGAGTAACAGACGCGCCGGTTCTCCACAAGTAACCCAGCACGGAAGCGCAAATCGCAGCACCTGCGAGCAAGCCGACGATGAAGGACAACAGTGGGTTTTTCACGCGAGCCCCTGCAACGCCTCCACGCTGTCGCCCAATTTTCCAGCCGCAGTCACGGGGTATCCTAGCATGAGGTTTGACCTTGATATGTTCATTTACTCAATGGTGACGGAGATTCGGAGGAAGCGAGGAGTGCTGGAATTCGGCGAGCGGACGGTGACGAGCGAGGCGCTGATGCTCCCGGTGCTGGCGCTGTCCTTGGGCTCCCGCAGGAGCACATACTCGATGGCGTTGGCCTGGCCGTCGCGGTCGGGGTCGGCGGCGGGGCCGCTGATGTTCAAGTCGGCGAGTTCGGAGGTGTTGAAGCGCGCTTTGCGCCAGGTGTCGAAGGGTTTGTTGATGATGAGTTGGACGTTCTGCGTGGCAGTGGAATTGGAGCCGTCGAAGAGAGTGACCTGAAAGGCATTCGCCGTTCCGCTGAAGCCAGCGGGGGGCGTGTAGGTGACTGTGTCACCGGCTTGGAACAGCGTCGTTCCGGCCACGACTGGCTGTCCATTCACCAGCAGGGTGCCGGCGGGCACGTTGCCAATGCGAAAACTTACGGCGTCGCCTTCCGCATCCGTGTAGCTGCTTGCGGCGAGCAGTTGGGCGTAGGTGAGGGGGAGCGGTTGGTTGCGCGTGCCGCCGTCGATGCCGGTGATGCCGCTGAAGACGGGCGGTGTGTTCAGGCGGAGAAGTTCGCCCGATTCGTTGGCCACGTTGGCATAGAAGAGCATGTGGGTGCCGAGTTGGGTGAGGCTGTTCACGTTGGAGGTGTTCGCGCCGCTGACTTGCCGCGTGCCTTCGAAGGTGCCGTCCGTGCGCATCAGATTTGAACCCCTGCCGTCGAAATAGACGAAGCCGTTGTAAAGCAGCCGTTGGTTGAAGGTGCCATTGCCTGTTCCCGGTGTAACGTCCCGGACCAGATAGGTGCCCGCGGTGGTGCCATCCGTGCGCCACAGTTCGCTGCCAAAGATCGAGGTGGTTGCCCGAAAATAACTAACGCCCGCATTCGCAGCGAAAAATGCGGGGGTCGAATCGATCGCGCCAGGATTCAGGTCTTTCACGAACACCGTGCCCGCCGTGGTGCCATCCGTCTTCCAAAGCTCGCGACCGTTCGCGCTATTCGCGGCTCCGATGAAGAGGATGCCACCTGCCAGCTCCAAGCTCGGGCTGCTGCTGGCGGTGCCGGTGTTGATGTCCTTCACCAACTGCGCGCCATTGACTTCGTCGTAGCGCCACAGCTCCGTGCCCTCGGCAGTGCGCGTCGCTGAAAAGATTAGTTTCCCGTTATAAATTACATAGCCTCCGGGGCTGCTGCTGGAGGAGCTTCCGTCAATGTTTGCTGCCAGGACTGTGCCGCTGCTGGTGCCATCGGATCGCCAGAGTTCCGTTCCGTTGGTGGCGTCAGTCGCGGTGAAGTAGAGCTTGCCTGCGTAGGGGATGGAATTGAAGCCAAGCACAAAGGAATCTCCGGTGCCGGGATTGACGTCCTGGAGCATGTAAGTCCCCGCAGGCGTCCCATCCGTGCGCCAGAGTTCCCGACCAGTGCTCGCTTGAAAGGCGGAGAAGAAGAGCACGCCATTGGCCACGTTCACCGTGGACGGACCGCTGCCGCCACTTCCGACCACAATGTCCTGAAAGAGCTCGGTCCCTGCCGTCGTCCCGTCCGTGCGCCAAAGTTCGCGACCATGCGTGTCATCGGTGGCAGCGAAGTAGATATAGCTTCCGAGTTTCATGAAACCCGCCGGTGTGCTGTTGAAACGTCCGGGGTTGATATCCTTCACCATCCACGTGCCTGCTGCCGTTCCGTCGGTGCGCCAGAGTTCGGTGCCGTTCACGCCGTCGTAGGCGCCGAAATAGGCGACATTGCCATCCACGAAAATTTCGGAGATTCCGGCCGAGCCGGTGCCAGTGTTGATTTCCTTGATCTGCACGGTGCCGGCGGTGCTGCCGTCGCTCTTCCACAGTTCGATGCCGTTCGTGCCGTCGGTCGCGCTGAAATAGAGCGACGTGCCGCTCACCGTCAGCAGCGTGGGACTGCTGTCGCCGGACCCGCTGTTGATGTCTTTCACCAAGACCGTGCCTGCGGTGGTCCCGTCCGTGCTCCAGAGTTCCACGCCATTGGTCCCGTCGTTGGCCTGGAAATAGACGAGACTGTTGAACAGCGTGAAACCGCTCGGAAAGCTGCTGCCGCTGGTGATGGGGTTGATCTCCTTCACCTTGACCGTGCCTGCGCTGGTGCCATCCGATTTCCACAACTCGTCACCATTGCCGTCGTTCGCGCTGAAAATGGCGGTGCCGTTGTAGTCGAAGAACGGCCCGGGGCTGCTGTTGCTCGACCCGGCGCGGATGTTTTTCACCAACACGGTGCCCGCAGAGGTGCCATCGCTTTTCCAAAGCTCGGTGCCGTTCGTGGTGTCCGACGCGCTGAAGAACAGCTTGCCATTGATGACTTTGAGATTCGCGGCGCTGTTCGGCACGGTGGCAGCGGTGCGCACCTGCACGGTGCCTCCGGCGGTGCCGTCACTTTTGAAAAGCGTGGCGATGAAAGAGCCGGGATTCGCGGAGAAATACACCTGGCCGTTGAAGGCGGTGAGCGTTGACGGGAAGCCGTTGTTTGGCAGCCCCGAGGTGCCGCTGGTCCCGGTCCAGAGGTCCGCCACCATCACCGTGCCGGCGCTGGTGCCATCGGACTTCCTGAGTTCGGTGCCGTTCGTGCCATCGTCCGCTGCAAAAAATAAGGTTGTTCCCACAACCGCAAAATCGGTCGAACCGATGCTGCTGGCAGCGCCGGGTTTGATGTCCTTCACCATCACGGTGCCGTTGACCGTGCCGTCGGTTTTCCAAAGCTCCCTGCCGTTCGCAGTCGTAGTCCCGGCGAAGTAGAGCGTGGAACCGACGATGCCGTTCTTCGTCAGCGCCGATGTCACAACATTCGCGAGCTGGTAGGTGCCAGCCTCCGTGCCATCGCTGCGCCAGAGCGTGCTGCCACCGGCAACGGTGGTGCCGGTAAAATACGCGACCCCATTGAGCACGAGGAGCGGACTGCTAGCGCCGTTCTGCTGCGGCTGGTTGTTGATGTCCTTCATGAGAAGCACGTCCGGCAGTGTGGGCTGCGTTGTCACGGGATCGTAAGTGATCGTCAGCTTCGGAGCACGGACGAGGCCGCCGCCCGTGGTGCCTGTCTGCTCCGATGAATCGTAGGCTGGCCCGCCGGTGCCGCTGGTCACCGTGAGGATGAAGCCCGCGTTGGTTCCCGACGCCAACGCCTGCTCCGCGAGCGAAGTCAACTCCGCTGGGGTGCCAGAGAAGACATAATCCGCCGCCGTCCCGGTGACGTCCGTCGCGGTGTCGTAGGCCAGCGAGGCGAGCGGATAGTTGTTGTAATAGTCCACTCCGAACGAAGCGCTGCCGCCAGTGCTCGCGCCTGCGCTGCCGCCCCAACCAGTAGAGGAGGACGGAACCCGATAGGTCCACGTGCTGTTTGCAGCCGTCCAACCGACGTTTGGTGAGGAGAGCGGATAGAGCGTCACGGTGCCGGAGCCGCTCGTGCCACCACCGCGCACGAAGGTGAGCGTGACGCCAGTGATCCGGTTGTATTTCCCGGCCAGCGCCGCGAGATCAAATCGGATCAAAGTGCGGTTCGGCGTGGCACCTGCGGTCAATTGCAGCGGCGTCGTTGCGCCCTGCGGCGTCGTCGGGGTGGTGTTACTGAGATACGTGTCCTCCGTGCCCTGATAGTTGGCGACGAAGGTGTTCGCTTGGTTTTGCTGGAAGACGATCGTGTCTGCCAATGCGGAAGGTAGAAGCCCGCACAGGAGGATTACGATATGGATGAGGACTGTGTATTTCATGGGGGGGATTTAAATTAGAATCACACAAAGACTGATCAGCTCACCGGCCCGGACGCTGACTTCACACCAGCCCCTGCAGCGCCTCCACGCTGTCGCCGAATTTGTCCACCTTCACGCCCATGCGCTGCGCGAGGGCGAGGTAGAGATTGCAGGCGCGCTGGCGTTCGGCTGCGAGCGGCTCGGTGTCGATGCAGCGTCCGCCGGCGATGGCGCCGCCGCCGTGGCCGGCGAGAATCATCGGGAGATTGCGACCGTCGTGGCTGTCGCCGTTGAACATGTTGCTGCCGAATTGCAGCATCACGTTGTCGAGCAGCGTGGTGCCGTTGCCTTCGTCCACCTGCTTCATCTGCGCCATGAGGTAGGCGAGCTGCTCGACGTGGAACTGATTGATGCGCTGATACGACGCGAGCTTCTTCGGGTCTTCCTTGTGATGCGAAATGGTGTGGAGCTGCTCGTTGAGCACGCCGTCCAGGAAGCCGAACTTCATGTGCGACACGTCGCGGTTGAAGATGAGCGTGGCGACGCGGGTCTTGTCCATGCGCCAGGCGAGCAGGATGAGGTCGAGCATCATGCGCATATGCTCGCGCACGTCCTGCGGGAGTTCGGCGGCGGGGCGCTCCATGTTCGGCTTCGCCAAAGTGGGACGCCAGCCTTCGAGTCGTTCCTCTTTCGTCGCGCGCTCGATGCGCTGTTCGAGGTCGCGCACGCTGGTCATGAACTCATCGAGCTTCTGCTGGTCCTGCGCGCCGAGGTTGCGGCGTGTGTCCTTCGATTGCGCGAGCACGGCGTCGAGCACGCTCTTGTCGCGCAGCAACCCGCTCGTGTCGAAGAGCCGGTCGAAAACCGCGCGCGGATACACCTCAGGCGCGATGGGCGTGTTCTTCGACGACCACGAAACGGTGCCGTAATACACACTCGGCACGCCGCCGCGCAGCCCGCTCTCCGCCGGCTCCACCGCGAGCACGAGACTCGGCACCGCGGTCCCCTTGCCCGTGTGTCGCGCGATGACCTGGTCAACGGACTCGCCGCCCTCGGGAATGAGCGTCTCCTTGAATTGCGCGCCACTGAGGTAATTCGAGAACAACGGCCAATGCGGTCCGCTGGTGTTGTTGAAGACGTGCAGCTCGCGCAGCACCGTGATGTCGCGCTTGAACGCAGCGAGCGGTTGCAACGTGCTCGAAAGCTCCATCGCGTCGCCCTCGCCCTTCGCCCACCACTCATGCGGATTCACGCCATTGGCGAAAAGCATGCAGCCATAGCGCACGGGTGCCTTCGCATTCTCGGCGGCTTTGCCTCCTTGTGCCCAAGCGAATGAAGGCAACCACGGCAGCGCAAGCGTGGCTCCGGCTCCGCGCAGAAAGGCGCGGCGTGAGATGGATGAGGTGTTGGTTTTCATGGTTGATTGTTCTTGGATGCGGGGAGTTGTCGATAGAAGACCGCGTTGTTGGAGCGACGGCCGGCGAGGAGAAAATCTGACCGTCCATCGCCATCGAGGTCGGAAATCTTGAGGTCGTAGGATTCCTGCTCGTGGCCTTGGTCGATGACGTGGCGCGTGAAGTGCCCATGGCTGTCGTTGTCATACCAGACGACGATTTTCTCTCCGTAGGAAGCTGCGACGATGTCGATGTCGCCATCGCCATCGAGGTCGGCGCGGTCGAGCGCGTGGGCTTCGGTGATGTCGGCATCCACGGAGTGTTTCGCCCACTGCGGGCCGCGAAACCAGAAGATGCCCTTGCCGTGGCCGTTGCTGACGATGATGTCCTGCACGCCGTCGCCATCCACATCGGCGGCCTTCGCGTGAGTCGTTCCCGTTTCCTTCGCGATGAGTTGCGGCTTCCATGTTTCGTCCGCGTTTTGCAACCACGCGGTGACGGTGTTGCCCGCAGAGGCAGCGAGCAGCACGTCCGCGCGGCCATCGGCATTCACATCGGCGATGTCCAAGTAATGCGCGCGGCCTTTTGCCCCGCCACGCGTGATGCGGCTGCCGATGAAACCCGGCGCGTCCTTCTTCGCGAAATGGAGCGCGATGCTGTTGGCCTCCGAGCCATCGAAACTGCCCGCGACCAGGTCAGCGAGTCCGTCGCCATTCACATCGCCCGCGGCGACTCCGTGGATGTGGGAAAAATCGGTCTCCAGCACATGCAGCGGCTGCGGTTCGCCGACGCGCCCGGTGTTCTCAATCCACGCGAGCGTGAAGTCGGGACCTTTCGGCTCGGGCGGGTTTGTCCCAGCCGCCTTGGCCTTGC
>Ga0114970_10000405_pt1 | contig 32157 bp, 24 predicted proteins | sample M_140205_XF_Meta_FD_87030 | JGI IMG/M metagenome (GOLD analysis project Ga0114970, IMG submission 87030) | Freshwater microbial communities from Lake Montjoie, Canada to study carbon cycling - M_140205_XF_MetaG | ecosystem: Environmental > Aquatic > Freshwater > Lake | place: Lake Montjoie...
ATAGATCACGACGGGATGTGCCAGCGACGCTTTGCGACTCTCCCCAAATCGTTTGCAATCGTTTGCGCGAGGTCAGTTTGCCCCTGCCGAATGGCCATATCTCCTGATTCCACAAGTACTTGCAGCGCTTTGGTTTGTCGGCCGCCCGGGCGTCGGCAGCCCCTATGGCATACGGAAACCCCGGAGTGTCGCTATCTACCGGTTGGAGGATGCCGCCAAATTCGGCAAGTGCCTGGGGGTAGTGTTTCTGATTTGTGTATATTCTCCCCAGATGAAAGTGTGCCGGGCGCAGAGAGGGGTTGGCAGCAATGGCGCGCCGAAACAGCCGGGTTGCGCGATTCAAATCACCGGAGGTTTCCATAATCACGCCGAGGTTGTACGGGGCGTCCGCGTGGGCCAGGTTGGCGGCGAAGGTGGCCTCCAATGCCACCCGAGCCTGGGTGTTTGCTGAAGCGCGCCTTGCGGGTGACCCGACTCTCACCTGGGTTGCGCGTAACAGACCCTGGGGACTCGAATCGGGCGCCTGCACCGCCGTCATGGCCGGGTCTTCCGGAGGCGGCGGGGCGAACGTGTCGCGATCGTAGTTCTCGAGGGCACTTTCGGCGTCGGCGCGCCGCACCGTGGCGGGGGAAGAAGCTGATCGCGCGACCGAAACACTGCGCTACCTCCTCAACCTTGCTGGCATTGGCCTCGGCCGTACCAGGCGGCGGCGAGTGTGGGGTCCGAAATAGAGGACGGTTCCAAGACGGAGGCGTACAGGGACCGAATCCCGCAGCTTCAAGGAAGACCGCAACGCACCGGCCTGCGTCAGCATAGTTGCCGGAAGCGGCCATGACCACGCCGAGGCTCGATCACGGCACGGCCTGAGCGCTGAAGACCGCTCAAATCCACTACAGGAAGGGGAGGCAGGGGCGTCGGGGGGCTTGAATTAGGGCGTATACATCTGGCGGAGGAATAGCAAATGCAAAACGCCGGACCCCGACTTGAATCGGTGTCCGGCGTTTCGCTGTGTTGATTGCGGTTGTTGTTAGAAGACCAGCTTCAGAGCCATCTGAAGCTGGCGCATATTGGTTCTTGTTCCTGTGATCTGACCGAAACCGCCCGAAACGACGTTCGTGTTCGGATTGCCCCAGTTCGGATGATTCGGGAAGTTGAAGGCTTCCAGACGAAACTGGAGGTAACGGGACTCGCTAAACAGCTGGAAGTTCTTCAGCGCACTGAAATCCCAACTAACGATGCCAGGAGCATTCAGCGTGTTGCGACCCACGTTGCCGAAAGTTCCCGGAGCATTGATCACAAAAGCGGACGTATTGAAGAAGCGCTGCGGGTCCTGCTGACCGCGGGGAAGATCGGCATCCACACCCGTCGAATTCGGACGATCAAAGAATCCGCCCGTGTTGGAGGTATCGTTGCCATTGGTCATGGTGATGGGGAAGCCGCTCTGCAGCGTGATGATGCTGCTGAGTTGCCACCCACCGGCCACTGCGTTGGCAACGGGGTTCGCGATTGCCATTTTGCGGCCTTTGCCAAAAGGCAGGTCCCACAGGGTCGAGGTGACGAAACGCTGATTCACATCGTGAGCGGAACGGGCGCGTTCGCACTGGCGGCAGTAGCTGTTCTGCGGGAACAGCGTGTCACCACCCTGGTTGCGAATTGCCGTGGCGGTATCAATCGACTTGGCCCACGTATAGCTCATCAGGTAGGTCAGGCCACTCGAATACCGCTTGGAGAACTTGGTCCCCAGCGAATGATAGTTGCCGTTACCACCGTTGTCCACCAACTGGATGCGACCGAAGTTCGGGAACGGGGAGCGCTCCGGAACCGACCGGCGGTCCGTTGCCGGATTCGAGGGGATGGCTTCATTCACCGCACGGAGTGACTCCAGACGGTGGCTGATGTTGCCCAGGTAGCCGACTTCGAGGACCGTGTTGCCCTTGAATTCCTTCTGGATGTTCATCATCATCTGCTGGCTGTATGGTGTCCGGCGATCAAACGGGTTAGCGAAGGTGTAGGGGCGGGGGACGTTCGCCACGCCACCGGCAATGGAAGCCAGTGAGTTTGACCAAGTCAGGTTCGGGAAGTTGGTGTTGGAGTTGTCACGCAAGCGACCGGCCAGATTGCGAGCCATGTCGAAGCGGGGGTTGCCAGTGTCTTGCGAGTAGAACATACCGACACCGGCACGAACCACCATGCCCCTGCCAGCTGCCCAGGAGATACCAAGCCGAGGGGCCCAGTCGTTTTTGTCCAGACCTACCAGGCGGTTGCCGAGGGAACCATCGCACTTCACAGCGATGTCCGTCCAGCGGATGGCTACGCCCTCGTAGCAGTTGCTCCGGGAGGCACCCTGGCGCATGAAGAACGGGTACTGGTTCCGGTCAGCGACGTTCGGATTTGCCAGGGTAGTGAACTGTTCGTTCGCTATGATGCCGTTGAAGAGCTGGCCGGTTCCGTTGGTCCAGGGCGGCGTGAACTCGTAACGCAGACCGGCATTTACGGTGACTTTGGAGTTGACTTTCCATGTGTCGTCGATGTAGCCGGCGAAACCTGTGGAACTGAACTTGGCCGAGGCGATCGAAACGGCTGCTTCCGCCTGGAACGTCTCACCCAGGAGGTAGTCCGCGAAGTTGTCGCCGCTTCGACCCGCCAGTGCCAGATTCCGGGTGGCGTTGTTAGTAAAGGTGAACTGACCGCGTGCAAACTGGTTGCCGACCTGGTTATATCGGTCAAACCGAACCTCGCCACCAATCTTGATGGAGTGCTTACCGCGAATGACGGAGAGGTTGTTGATGATCTGCATGGCTGAGTTGTTGTTCTCATACGGGCCTTCGGAGTCATTGCCGAAGCCGGCGTAGGCACCCTGCAGTGACACGCTCGGGATGCCCCACTGGACGGGAGGTCCGCTGGCCAGACCAGGAATCTTCAAGCCACCCACGACGTCTTTGGTGAAGGCCAGTTCGGTGCCATTGGTGTTGTAGAACTTGGTGTAACCAAAACGCGTTTCGTTCACCATGGAGGACGAAAGAACGCGCGTGTTGGAGACCATGTACTGCTTGAAGTTGGTCACAATCGCGGTACCGTTTTGCTTCAGACCCTCTGACTTCTGGTTTTCGTCACCCCAGCTGTACCGACCGGACCACTGCGAATTGCTGCTTTCCACCACATCAAAGCGACCGATAAACTGATCGCGATCGATCGGTCGACCGAGAGACTGGACGAAGTTGTTCTGCAGATTCGTCGAAGCGAGATTGGGGACCGGATAGTATTCCAGCAGAGCCTTGGAGACGGGATGGATCCTGGTGGACGGAATGACATTGCCCGGGAACATGGTCGCTGTGTTGACGCCGTTGACCACAGCGCGGGTGCGGGGATCAAAAATTCCCTGCGTCCGGAGACCGGCATTGGTCGTGTTGATGACGTCAGTAAAGTCGCCACCCTGCATCCCTGAGGTGGGAAGCGAAGACACCGACTGCACGTTGCGGCGCTGACGGTTCCACTCATAGTTCGTCATGAAGAACAGACGATCCTTACCGTTGACAACTTTCGGGATGGTGATGGGTCCGCCGAGGGTGAAGCCGAACTGGTTGAGGCGGAACGGGTCCTTCGCGGGGCGTGCGGTGGTGAAGGCGTAGTTCTTGGCATCCAGCTTTTCATTGCGGACGAAGCTGAACAGGGTTCCGTGGTACGCATTCGAACCGGACTTGGTCGAGATGTTAATCTGCGTGGCGCCACGACCGAACTCAGCCGGATAGATGCCGGACTGCACTTTGAATTCCTGCAGAGCGTCAATCGACGGCAGAACCACGAACGTGTTGAAGTTCGGGTCGGTGTTTTCCACACCGTCCAGGGTGTAGCGGTTGTACTGGGCGCGCTGACCACCGACGGAAATGCTCTGGTCGGTGCGAACGCCACCCTGACGGGAACCGGCCTGACCGGCGGACGGGAAGCCGAAGCTGACGTTGGGGGCGAGAGCCACCAATTGCAGAACGTTGCGACCGTTCAGGGGCAGTTCGACGATACGCTTGTTTTCAATAACCGTTCCGACCGTCGCGTTCTCGGTCTGCAGCAAAGCAGACTGGGCCGAGACTTCGACTGATTCGGAAACGGCACCAACCTGCAAATCCACATCGACGCGAACGCTGGCCTGGACCTGAAGTTCCAGGTTCGTGCGGTTGAAGGACTTGAAACCAGCCTTCTCGGCGTGAAGCGTGTAGTTGCCGGGCTGCAGCGCGGGGAAAGCGTAAAGACCGTTGTCGTTGGACTGCGTGGTTCGGGTCGCGTTGGTTGCGACGTTGGTGATTTTGATGGTGGCACCGGAAACTGCGGCGGCAGACGGGTCGCGTACTTCACCCGAGATGTCGCCAAAAGTTTGTGCAAAAAGGCCCGCCTGCAGCAACAAAGCTGCAGCGGCAACAGAAAGAATCGATTTCATTGAGACTCCGTATTATTCGACTAAGAATTACCAACCCCGGAAACTTGCCGGGGACCGCTGAAACATAAAGACCCAGGCTCACGATACCAGACTTTGGTTTGGGTCTGCAACGAATTTGAAATGAGGCCAGTTGTGCCGCCTTGCAGGATTGTGTGGGTTTCCACACCCGGACAGTCTGGATGTCTGTTTGGAACCGGAACGCAAAGAAAACGGGGCACCCCTTGCGGAGTGCCCCGTTTCCTTCGGACGAGCGACTACTTCTTAACTTCGGCTGCTTTGCGGTGCGCCAATCTGCTGCAGGCTTCATCGACCGCAGTGGGATCAACAGCAGTGTTACCTACCTCTACGAACGCAATCTTTCCATCGATGTCTACAACGTAGGAGACACGATTCGCCATGCCATCCGGGCGCAGGACGCCGTAGGCTTTCGCGGTGGAACGATCTTTGAAATCGCTGAGGATGGGGAATGAGAGCTTCAGTTGTTCTGCGAAGACTCTCTGGGAGGGGGTGTTGTCGGTACTAAGCCCAAAAACCTTCGTTTCATTACCTTCGAATTTTGCGATACCAGCCTGGTACGCGGTGAATTCCTTCGTTCAACCACCGGTGAACGCGGCCGGGAAGAATGCGAGAACCACAGGGTTCTTGCCCTTGAAATCGGCCAGGGTCACCTTTCCGCCCGTGGTCCCGGTCAGCGTGAAATTCGGTGCGATGTCGCCAACCTTGAGAGGTTGCGCATCGCCCGGCTGCTGGGCCACGAGCCCCGCGACTGACATGGCTGTCAGAGCGGCGACTTTTAATAGCTTCATATGGAGAAGCTCCTTTCGGATGTAGGTTATCACGAATTCGCCTCGCCCCGGCACAAAGGTGGTCAACGCGCTACCATCGTCCGAAATGAGTCTTCGCTCGATCACCCGACACCAGTGGCTGACTCTGTTTGCGGCGCAGGCGGGCTACATGCTGGACGCGATGGATGTCCTGCTGTTTGTGTTCGCCGTCAACGTGCTGCGGGATGAGTTTCATCTGAGCGCGTCGGAGGCTGGTCTGGTGGGGTCATTCACGCTCTTCGCTTCGGCCATCGGCGGAATTGCGTTCGGGGTGATTATGGACCGTGTGGGGCGAACGAAGGCGCTGGTTTGGTCGATTTTGATCTACAGTCTGGCCTCGGCGGGAACGGCGATGAGCTGGAATCTGGCTTCGCTCTTGTTCTGGCGGGCGCTGGTAGGTGTCGGGTTGGGTGCAGAATGGGCGGCGGGGGCAGTTTTGGTGGCTGAAACCTGGCCTGCCGAGCATCGGGCGAAGGCGGTCGGGATCATGCAGTCGGGTTGGGCTTTGGGGTATATGCTGGCGGCGGCGGTGACGGGAATCGTGTTGCCACGGTGGGGCTGGAAAGCGCTGTTCCTGACGGGGGTGCTGCCCGCATTATTCGCCGCAGTGTTGCGCAAGAGTCTGAAGGAGCCCGAAATCTGGAAGGAACGGGGCCAGACCAAGCGGTTGCCTTTGTCGGATATTTTTCGGGGGCAACTGCGGAGCCGGACGTTGCTCGGGTCACTGCTGGCATCGGTGGTGTTGTTTGCCTACTGGGGTCTGTTTACCTGGATCCCTGGGTTTCTTTCCGCCTCGCCGGAACGGGGAGGTGCTGGCCTGAGTATCGTGAAGACCAGTGCTTTTGTGATTCCCATGCAGGTCGGGGCGTTTCTGGGATACGTGGTGTTCGGGTGGCTGTCGGACAAGATCGGCCGTCGGCCGGCGTTTGTCATCTATGTCTTGGGGGCGGCTCTCGTGACGCCGATCTATGGAGCGTCGCGGACGGAGAGCACCTTATTAATGCTGGGGCCTGTGATTGGTTTTCTGGGGACTGGGTTTTTCAGCATGTTTGGGGCGATGCTGTCGGAGTTGTATCCCACCGCGTTGCGGGGGACCGGGTTGGGGTTTGTCTACAACCTGGGCCGGGGCGTCAGTTCTCTGGCTCCGTTCGCGGTGGGCTTTGCGGCGGATCGGTACGGGATTGGCGCGGCGCTGGGCTTGAATTCGGCGTTCTTTGCGCTGGGCGGCATCCTCATCTTTACTTTGCCGGGTGTGAGTAAGGCTGAACTGGAGTAGCCGTCAGCGCTTTTTGGCTATCGAATCGGCCAGCTCGCGGACGAAGGCGTTGCTGTCCAGAGCCTCCACGCCTGGTGAAACGGCTCGGGTCCTGGCGGAATTGGGGGAGGGCCGATGGACGATGCAGGCTCTGACGTCTGCATCCGAATTCATGGCTCGCCGGAGCGAACCCAGGGGCTTTGCCATCTCGGGCATGATGGTTTTCGAGGCTTTGCACTCCACCATCCAGAGGCCGCCTCCATCTTTCGGGAAGAGGAAATCGACCTCCAGACCCTGCTGGTCCCGAAAGTGGTAGAGCTCTTTCCGTTGGCCCCGGTTGATCTGGTGTTTGACAATCTCAGCGGCAATCGCGCCCTCGAAGAGCGGACCAAGGAAGGGGGAGCGGTCTAACTCGGCTTGGGAACGGATGCCGAGAAGGTGACAGGCGAGACCGGAATCTCCGAAGTAGACCTTGGGGGATTTGATCAGCCGCTTCCCGAAGTTCTCGAAGTACGGGGGGGCGAGGATGATCTGGCCGGTTACCTCCAGAATGCTGAGCCAGTCTCCGATGGTGGGTACGGAGACACCCAGGGGTGTGGCGAGATCGGTTTTGTTCAGAATCTGGCCGTGGCGGCTGGCCAGCATGGAGAGGAAGCGGCGAAAGGTGTTCAGATCCCGGACGTTGGTGAGGGCCCGAACATCTCTCTCCAGATAGGTCTGGAGGTAGGAACTGAACCAGAGGTCGCGATCCGCCGGACGTGCCAGGACCTCCGGATAGCCTCCGTGGAGCAACGTAACCCGATCTGTCTCACCGACGCTGAGTGGCAACAATTGCAGGATGGCGGCCCGGCCCGCCATGGACTCGGTGACACCCTTCATCAGAGGGGCCTCCTGCGAGCCGGTGAACAGCCATTGCCCCATCTCGCGGGGTTTTGCATCGATGCGGGAGCGAACCCACGCGAAGAGCTCCGGGACGTTCTGGATCTCGTCGAACAGGACAGGGAGTCGCAAGTCGTCCAGGAGCGCTCTGGGGTCGGCCTGGGCGCGGGCCCGAATGTCCGGATCCTCCAGAAGGACGTAGGTGGCGCGCGGGAATAGCTTGCGGAGGATCGTTGTCTTTCCAGACCTGCGGGGACCTGTGATGACCACCGCTGGAAAGCTGCGCGCGGCCTTCATTATCAGGTGCTCCGAGACTCTGGTAACGAACTTCATGGTCTGAGAATTCTAAAGTAGCACTTTAGGAAACTCAAAACAAGGAGGTACGATACCGGGTAGCGACAAATGAGTTTCCTAAACTGGCACTTTAGGAAACTCAAAAAATAGTCAGCTATTCCACGCGCTGAATCTGCGCTCCGACGGCCGATAATTTGGCCTCAATGCGCTCGTAGCCGCGGTCAATGTGATAGACGCGGTCGATCACAGTTTCTCCGCGAGCCACCAGCGCTGCGAGCACCAGGGAGGCGCTGGCGCGGAGGTCCGAAGCGATCACTCCGGCACCGGACAACTGGCTCTTCCCGGCGATGATTGCCTTGCGCCCGTCGAGCCGGATGTTAGCGCCCATGCGTTGTAGTTCCTGCGCGTGCATGAAGCGGTTTTCGAAGATGGTCTCGGTGACGATGGAGATGCCGTTGGCCTGCGTCATGATGGCCATGTACTGGGCCTGCAGGTCTGTGGCGAAACCGGGGTACTCTTCGGTGGACATATCGATGGCGCGGAGAGTGCCGCTCGGTTCCACGCGCAGGGTAGTGCTGTCGGGTTGGGAAATCCGGGCACCAGCCTGAGTCAGTTTCGCCGTGAGGGCACCCAGATGTTCGGGGATGCAGCCGGTAATGTTGAGTGCACCACCGGTCATCAGGCCGGCGATGACGAAGGTTCCGGCCTCAATGCGGTCGGCGATGATTTCGTGGTCTGCGCCGTGGAGTTCGGTAACCCCCTGCACACGAATGGTGCTGGTTCCCGCGCCTTCCAGCTTGGCACCCATTTTGACCAGAAGGTTGGCCAGATCGACAACTTCCGGTTCGCGCGCGGCATTCTCAATCACAGTCTCGCCACGAGCCAGCGTGGCGGCCATCAGAATATCTTCGGTGCCGGTGACGGTAATGCGGTCAAACACGATGTGTGCGCCGCGCAGGCCATTGGGGGCGGCGGCTTCGATGTAGCCGTGGTCCTGCGTGATGACGGCACCCAGACGTTCGAGGCCTGAGAGGTGATAGTTGATGGGACGCGCACCGATACCACAGCCACCGGGCAACGAGACGCGGGCCCGACCTGCGCGGGCAACCAGAGGCCCCAGCACGAGAGACGAAGCGCGCATGGTCTTTACCAGCTCGTAAGGTGCTTCCGGTGACACGATCTTCGGTGTCTTCAGGGTGACGGTTTCGCCGTTCACATTGATGTCGGAGCCGATATCCACCAGGAGGCGTACCATGGTGCGAATGTCGCGGACGCGGGGGATGCGGCGGAGCACAACCTCATCAGCCGTCAGGAGGGCGGCGGCGAGTACGGGGAGCGCGGAATTTTTCGCTCCGCTGGTGGGGATGAAGCCAACGAGCGGCGTTCCGCCCTGGATGACGAACTTGTCCATATATTTGACAGTACCGAACTCCCAGGCGCGGCGCGGCTACGGGAGGGCGAATGCAACGTAAACTCCGCCGGTTGGAGTCCCGCGCTTGTCCTTGCCGCCGGAGGCGTAGATGACTACGTACTGCTTTCCGGCAACTGTGTAGGTGATGGGGGTGGCGTTGGCGGAGAAGGGCAGGGTTGCTTCCCACAGTAGCTTGCCGGTGGCCTTATCAAAGGCGCGGAGCTTCTTGTCGAAATTGGTGGCGGCAATGAAAACGAGACCTCCGGCCGTAACAACAGGCCCTCCGTAGTTCTCCGAGCCGGTATCGCGGATGCCCTGGGCAGCCAGTTCCGGGTATTCGCCCAGAGGCACCTTCCACGCGTATTCGCCGGTATTGAGATTGATGGCGTTGAGCGTTCCCCACGGCGGGGCTACGGCAGGGTAGCCGTCCGGATCCAGAAATTTGTGGTAGCCGGTGAAGCGGTACTTCGGTCCGGTGGTTTCGGCAGCGTTGAGGCCTTCCTTACTTTCGCCGGAAAGCAGGAACTTCACCAGGCCATCCAGATCTTTGGCGCTGATCGCCGGGAATGGGGGCATGCGGCCGGAACCCTGCCGGATGGTGGCGATCAATTGCTCAGCGGTCCGTCCGGTCATGTCCCGCAACGCCGGAAACTGGGGTGGCGAGCCTTGCAACTGGTCGCCATGACAGACCGCACATTGCGAAAGGTAGGTGGATTTGGCCGTTGAAGCGGCACCATTCGCCACCAGGCTGGAAGTCCAGGCCACATCATTCGCATTGACGTAGAGCAGGCCGGTATCGGGATCAAAGGCCGAACCACCATACTCCGCGCCGCCATCGAAACCGGGGAAGATGACGGTTTCCTGGGTGGTTGTGAAAGGCACGAACTGGCCATTACTGCGGAACCCGGCGAAGCGCTGTTTGGCCCATTCGGCTACTTCGGGGGTGCGTTTCGTCAGACCCTCGGCGGTTAGCTGCTGGCGGGCAAAAGGGGCCGGTTTGAGCGGCACCATCTGCGTTTTTGCTGCCTGTTCGCCCGGGACATCGCTGGCCGGGAAGGCCCGGGCTTCCATAGGGAAGAGGGGCTTGCCATTGGCCCGATCAAAAAGATACAGCCAGCCCTGCTTACTGGTCTGGGCGACCGCATCTATCTTTCGGCCATCTCGCTGCACGGTAACCAGGGTGGGCGGCGAGGGGAAATCGCGGTCCCAGATATCGTGTTTTACGGCCTGGAAATGCCAGATCCGTTCGCCGGTTTCGGCCTTGAGGGCGACCAGCGAATTGGCGAAGAGGTTGTCGCCCAGCCGGTCGGCACCATAAAAGTCCGAAGCGGAGGACCCGGTGGGGACAAAAACTATCCCGCGTTTCGCATCCACGGCCATGCCGGCCCAGTTGTTGGCGGATCCGGCGTAGGTCCAGCCCTCTTTGGGCCAGGTATCGAACCCAAGTTCGCCAGGATGTGGAATTGTGTGAAACTGCCACCGCATCTTGCCGGTGCGGACATCAAAGGCGCGGACATCGCCTGGCGCGGAGGGGAGAGCCTCCGGCATCCGACCGCCCAGAATCAGGAGATCTTTGTAGATCACGCCGGGCGTGGTGAGAACAATGGACACACCATCGGTGGTACGACCCAGGCCCTGGCGCAGGTCAATGCGCCCGGCGTTGCCAAATTCGGGAATCGGTTTGCCGGTGGTGGCGTCGAGCGCGTAGAGATAGCTGCGTACCCCGGCGAAGATCCGCCGATTTTTACCCTGCGCGTCGCTCCAGTAGACAAGGCCGCGATTGGGCGAATTACCCTCCATGCCAGAGTCAAACTGCCAGAGTCGCTTGCCGGTGGCGGCATCAATCGCTACGGTTTTGTGCTTTGGGGTGATGCCGTACAGGACGCCATCCACCATGATGGGCTGGGTTTGCGAGGCCCCGGCACCGTCAGCAGTGTCGTAACGCCAGGCTTCTTTTAGTTGCGCGACATTGGCTTTGTTGATTTGTTTCAGGGGCGAATATCGCGTGCCTTCGGGGCTGCCGCCGTACGCGGGCCAGTTCGTATCCGCAGCGTAGCTGCAAACTGTCGCGGCACCCGCCGCCAGGATTATCAACCAACGTTTCATCAGGACCTCGCCCCTGTGCCAGGAATCATCGCTCCCAGGATTCAATGGCACGCCGCACATTATTATCTGCGGCCCGCAAGAGCTCTGCCGCTTCGTCATACGATACACCCGTCGCTGAAGCGATGATGCGTTGCGCCCGGTCCAGCAGCTTGGTGTTCTTCGGCTGGACGTTGACCATCAGGTTTCCCCAGACGTACCCGGTGCGGATGAACGCGCCCGTAGTGAGCATGTTGAGGACGAGCTTGGTAGCAGTGCCGGCCTTCAGGCGGGTGGACCCGGCGATGACTTCCGGACCAGGCAGGGGGGTGATGGCGATTTTTGAGGCAAGCGCCAGTTCGGAGCCGGGAGAGCAACTGATCCCGATGGTGAGAGCACCCATGCGGTTGGCTTCCGCGATGGCCCCCAGAACGTAGGGTGTGCGACCCGATGCCGCGATGCCGCACAAAACGTCGCTGGGTCCGAAGCCGCGTGCCAGAAGATCCTTAATACCGATTTCCGGATCGTCCTCGGTGGTTTCCGTAGCGCGGGAAAGCGCGGCTTCGCCCCCGGCGATGATTCCCTGCACCAGGTGGGAAGGAACGTTGAAGGTGGGGGGGCATTCGGAAGCATCCAGAACGCCGAGGCGTCCGCTGGTCCCGGCGCCTATGTAGAAGAGTCGGCCACCAGCGTTGAACGCAGCGACGATACCGTCGATGGCAGCCGCGATGGCAGGAAGTTCGGGAGTGATCGACTCGGCAACGCGCCGGTCTTCGTCGTTGATGACCTGGACCATTTCGAGGGTGGAGAGCTTATCAATGCGTGCAGAAGCCGGGTTTGGCTGTTCGGTGAGGAGGTTATGGAGGGGGTTGGGTAGAGTGGCCAACCTTCAGGATACGAGTTTACGGTAAGTTGGAGGAACGTGCGATTCATGATCCTGCTGGCCGCGTGCTGCTGCGCCGCCGCCCAAACCCCAGCACAAACATGTGAACTACGGGGCAGGGTTGACTTCGGATCCGCCGTTGCGGGTAAAGCAGCAACCTCTTTTCCCGGCGCAGTCAGTCTAAAGCCCCTCACGCCCGGGGCGAGCAGCGGGCCCACCGTGTGGGATGAGGACCGTCGCTCATTTACGATTAGCCACATTGTTCCCGGAACGTATCGGATTCAGGTTGTTGCTGCACCCAACCTCGTGACGTCACTCTTTCTGGAGGGGAAGGAGGTTCCCGACGAGTTGACCATCCGCCAAAATATCGGGCCGATGGAGATTCGTGTGAACACCGAAACCGGCAGCCTGGAGGGGACGGTAAAGGATCAGGACGGAAAGCCTCGGGCTGCGGTAGTGCTAATCACCGATGGAAGGTCATTGAGGGCCATGCAAAAGAGTGGCGCTGATGGCCATTTTGCGGTTCCGGCTGTGGATACAGGACCTTATCGTGCCTGGGATGTCGAAGATCAGCAGAAAGCAGCCGGGGCCGAGCCGGAATGGCAGAGGGAAAACACCGGGGCGGATGTGGTGATAACGTCCGGCGGGACCGCAAAACTGAATCTCGTTTGGACGCAAGCGCCTCGGCTGGATTAGTTTGGAAGTTCCAGGGATTTCAGAAAGACCGCGTGCTCTGCCCTGATCTCAAGTAACGAGCCGTCAGACAGGAACACGTCGCCTGGCCGGAAGTCATAGCCTGCAACTGTCCCGGTGCCCTCCAGGACGATCCAGTTTGCGGAGGATTCAGCAAGGGAGAGCAGGCCGTTGACTGTGACGCGCTCGGTCCGGAAGTACGTTGATTCTACCGGCAATTCCACGGGGCCTTCATTCGCGGGCTTCAGGAGGCTGACCTCCACTCCCTGCTCCAGGTGCAGTTCCCGGCCCCGGCTCCAGTCGTAGAGCCGATACGTGATATCGGAAAGCTGCTGGATCTCGCACAGGACGATCCCCGCGCCGATCGCGTGAATTGTTCCGGCCGGGACGAAAAACGTCTGGCCAGCGGAGACGGGAATCCAGTTCAGAAGATCAACGATGATGCCATCCACCGCTGCACTGCGTAGCTGTGCTGCGGTGACGGCGCGGTTCAAACCAAGGGCGATTCGCGCACCGGGGTCGGCCCGGAGAATGTGCCACATCTCGGTCTTCCCGCGCGGCTTGCCCACCTGCTGTGCCTGCTCGTCGTTCGGGTGGACCTGTACCGACAAACTGTCGGTCGTAAACAGAAACTTGATGAGCAACTCCCCCGAGGGAAACCAGACTTCTGCGGCCCGCAGACCCTCGGGATTCGGATACCAGGGCTCCGTGTCACGGGAGCCCCAGATCAGATCATGCCGTTCGGGCGCGAGTTTGGTAACCAAGAAACACCTTAGCCCAGTGACTTAATGAAGTTGTCGATCCGGTCCAGACCGCGCTTCAACTCTTCCATCGAAGTGGCGTACGAGATGCGGACATGATCGTTGGTACCGAAGGCTTCGCCGGGAACCACCGCGACGCTGGCTTCCTTGAGCAGGCGGTCAGCGAATTCGAGAGGGGTCTTCATGCCGCCCTTTTCAAACGCCGCGCGGACGTTGGGGTAGGCATAGAAGGCACCGGCCGGGTTCGAACAAGTCACGCCGGGAATCTCGCGGAGACGAGGGATGACGAAGTCGCGGCGACGGCGGTATTCGGCCAGCATCTGGGGCACCGAATCCTGGGGTCCACGAAGAGCTTCGACGGCTGCTTTCTGGGCAATGGAAGTGGGGTTGGAAGTGGAGTGGCTTTGCAGCTTCATCATGGCGCCGATGATCGCTTCGGGAGCGAGGCCATAGCCGATGCGCCAGCCCGTCATGGCGTAGGTCTTGGAAACGGTGCCGGCTACCAGCACGGTGGATTTCGCATCCGGGAGGGATGCGACAGACCAGGGAGAGCTGTCATAGAGGAAGTGCGAATAGCACTCATCCGTGATGATGAAAATGCCGTGAGCCTTGGCAATGTGGAAGAGCTTTTCGAATTCCGCCTTGGCCATTACTGCACCAGCGGGATTGCTGGGCGAGTTGATGATGATGATCTTCGTCTTCGGCGTGATCGCCTTTTCCACCATTTCGGCGGTCAGGTCAAAACCCTTGGCTTCATCAGTTTCCACGAAGACGCAGACGCCGCCGGCGTAGTTGACGATGTCTTTGTAGGTAACCCAATAGGGGACGGGGATAATGACTTCGTCGCCGGGGTTCACCAGGGCCTGGGTCAGGTTGAAGAGAACGTGCTTGCCGCCGACGGTGATGATGCACTCGGAGGCTTTGTAATCGGTGCCGAATTCGGCCTTGTGACGTTCCACAACGGCCTGCTTGGTTTCAACGGTGCCGCCGGCCGGGGTGTACTTGGTGAAGTTGGCGGCAAGGGCGGCGATGGCCGCATTCTTGATGTTGTCGGGCGTGGGGAAGTCCGGTTCCCCGGCCGAGAAGTCGACCACGTCGACGCCTTCGCGCCGGAGCTTATCGGCATCGGCCATAACCTTCATGGTGGAAGAAACGCTGATCAGCGAGATGCGTTCCGCGGTGGTGGGTTTTGTGGGTGTCATATGTCAGTTTATTGGAGCTGGATTCGAGCCCGAAGGCGCTGCTCTACAAGGGGCGGGACCAGGCCCGAGATATTGCCGCCCAGGGAGATGACTTCCTTCACGAGCCTGGAGCTAATAAAGGAGAACGTCTCGCCGGCGAGGAGAAATACGGTTTCCAGACCCGGTTGCAGGCGGCGGTTCATGAGCGCCATCTGGAGTTCATTTTCGTAGTCGGAGATGGCACGGATGCCACGCAGGATCGCCCCGGCTTCGCGGCGCATCGCGTAATCGGCGAGCAGGCCGTTGAAAGAATCCACTTCCACGTTGGGATAAGGAGCGACGGTCTCACGGAGCATCTCAACCCGCTCGTCAATAGTAAACAAGGGAGCCTTGGCTTCGTTGCGGAGCACAGAAACAATGAGACGGTCAAAGAGGCGCGCGCCGCGCTCAATGACGTCGAGGTGGCCGTTGGTGATCGGGTCAAACGAACCTGGGTAGATCGCGACCACCCCTGTCTGCTGCTGGGCCATGAGAAATGAGGGCTAAGGCTAATTCTAGCCTGAGAAGAGCATTGAGCCCCGAATGTGGTTGAAGGGCCACAAATACCGTCTTTTGTAGAAGATGAGAATTGCGCTTGTTATCAATAGGTTAGGTGATATCTTTAGCAACGCAAAAAGACAAACGTCATGAATTTATGTAATACTCCATAGCAGAAGGGCCAGGCCGCTCAAAGAAGATGACGCAGTTAGACGAGGCAATCCACCAGTATCACCGGATCCTCGAATCCGAACCGTACCGAGATTTGCGGTGGGTCAAAAATCTTCAGGAACAGATGGAAGCCCGCCAGTTGTCGAGTGGCGGAAGGCTTCTTTGTCCGTTTCTCCGCCCAAATTTCGTAACCCAGAAACAATACGATAACCTGGTGCAGACCGGCGAAGCGCTGATCTCCGTCGTGGACCGGATGCTGAAGCAGGCACTGGCGTCTCCGGCGATCCTTTCGCGGATGCAATTGCTGCCCGCCGAGAAGATGCTGGCTGCGGTGGACCCTGGCTACAACCTGGCTGAGGTCTCCTCGCAGTTCGACCTCCAGATCCAGAACGGAAGCCTCCATGTTTCCCAGTACAGTGCGGACGCCCTCTCTGGTACAGCTTACGCGGATGGTCTGTCCGACATCTTCTTCGACTGCCCTCCGGTGAAAGAGTTCAAGCGAAAGTACAATCTGACGCGCGTGGGCGGTAAGAAGCCATTCCTGCAGGCGCTTTTGAAAGCCTGGAAGATGTTCGGCGGTAAGAAAAAGCCGAATATCGCGATTGTGGAATTCCGCAGCGCCACAGGGCGCAGCGAGTCGGAGATCTTCAAAGAGTACTTCGAAGCGGAAGGCTGCCCGACCGAACAGATCTCACCGGAACAACTGGAGTACAAGAACGGTGTTCTGCGGGCCGGCAATTTTGATATTGACCTGATCTACCGCCGCATCAGTGTGCAGGAGTTTTTGCTGCGCTTCACGCTGAATCACCCTTTGGTACAGGCATACAAGGATCAAAAAGTCTGTGTGGTGAATAGTTTCCGTTCGGAAATCTCCCACAAGCGGGCGATGTTCGCATTGCTGACCGACGATGTTCTGACGGAAAAGTTCCCGGCTTCCGAACGTAAGGCCATCGCCGAACATCTGCCGATGACGCGGATGGTGAAGGCGGGCAAGGCTACCTGGGGCGAAGAAACTGTCGACCTTCTGGATTTTATTCAGAAGAACCGCGAGACGCTGTTGCTCCGCCCCAACGACGATTACACCGACTTACAGACTTTTGTGGGCATGGAACACAACGAAATCTCGTGGGCCCGGGCAATTCGTGAAGCCCAGCGCGCGCCGTATGTCGTGCAGGCGCGGTCGGCTCCGGCGCGGTCAATTTTCCCGCTGATGAACTACGGAACGCTGGAGTTCCGCGAGATGCAGGTGGATGTGCAGCCGCAGGCCTTTATGGGTAAGGTTGCCGGTTGTCCCAGCTACGTTTCGCCCTCCGGTGTCGGCACCTATTCACCTTCGGCGGGTATTGCGCCGACATTTATCATCGATCCCAAGAGCTAGAGGTTCAACATGGGCGTCCGCATCACGATGTGGGTCGGGTTTATCGCATACGGGTCAGCGGTAGCCCAGGTTGATTTCAGTCGGGATATCCGGCCTCTGCTTTCCGACCGCTGCTTCATGTGTCACGGTCCGGACGCGACTCACCGCCAGGCGGGTTTGCGATTCGACATTGCGGACGGCGGCCTTGGCAAGCCCGAAGTGCAGCGTGAAGTACTCCGGCGGATTGCCGATACCGGCGCGGATCGGATGCCTCCCGCAGATTCCGGTAAGACCTCTCTGACAGCTCGCGAAATCGGCCTGGTGAAGACCTGGGTTGCCGATGGGGTAAAGTACCGACCCTTTTGGTCGTTTGTGCCACCGGTTCTGCCGACGACGGGCGACTCCATCGACGCCTTTATTCGCGCCAAACTGCAGAAGGAGGGTCTGAAGCCCTCGCCGGAAGCGCCACGAAGCCTGCTGATTCGCCGGGTGAGTCTGGATCTGACCGGAGTTCCGCCCACTTTGCAGGAATTGGAAGCCTTCGAGAAGGACACGTCGCCCAAGGCGTGGGAGAAGGTTGTGGATCGCCTCCTCGCGTCACCGCGTTATGGCGAGCGGATGGCTTTCCGCTGGATGGAGGCGGCCCGCTATGGTGATTCGAACGGGTACCAGACCGATGGTCCCCGCGAAATGTGGAGATGGCGTGACTGGGTGATCGACGCGTTCAACGGGAACATGCCGTGGAGTCAGTTCACGCTGGAGCAGATTGCGGGCGACTTACTGCCGAACGCCACGAGGGAACAGAAGATCGCCACGGGGTTCAACCGGAATCATCGGACGACCGGCGAGGGCGGCATCATCGACGAGGAGTACCGGGTCGAGTATGTTGCCGACCGCACACAAACCACGGCCACCATATGGATGGGCCTGACGCTGGGGTGTGCCCGCTGCCACGACCACAAGTACGACCCGCTTACGCAGAAAGATTTCTACCGGCTCTACGCCTACTTCAACCAGATTCCGAAGGAAAAGGGCTTTACCTGGAACCACGGGCCGGAAGAGCCACTGGTGAAGGCACCCACTCCGGCGCAGGAAAAGAAGCTCTCCGAACTGGATGCCAGTGTAGTGGCCGCCCGGAAGGCCGTGGAGGCTTTGGATTCGAAACAGGCGGCAGGTCAGAGTAAGTGGGAACGAAAGCCCGGGTTGAAAGACTGGACTGTGACGGAAGGCCTGGTGTTCCGGTCTTCCTGGGTCAAGAGTACCCGCCCGGAAGTCGTTGGTCCCTTTGGCAAGGCCTGGCAATTCGACGGGAGCGATGGCACGGAAGCGAACGGCGATTCGGCTGAGTTCAACTACCTGCAGCCCTTCACATTCTCGGCGTGGATAAAGCCCGAGAAAGAAGATGGTGCCATCCTGACCCGCCTTGATGACTACATCGAGAGCCAGGGTCACGGCATGTATCTGCTGAAGGGCAAGGTTCGGATTCATGTGACGCAGCGGTTTACCGATCTGGGACTTCGGCTGGAGACGGCGGAAGCTGTGAAACTGAACCAGTGGCAGCATGTGACCGTTACCTACGACGGCAAGCGCTGGGCGTCGGGCGTGAAGATCTATGTGGACGGGAAGTTGCAGCCCGTCAAGGTTTTGTTCGACCAGAACACTGAACCGTTCCAGAAAAAGGGGACTCCTGTCCGCATTGGCTTCGGCGGCGGCCTGCGATTCCACGGGGCAATCGGCGACGCCCGGATCTACAAGAGGGCTCTGGCCAGTGATGAAGTTGCAGCGCTGGCCGAACCTGCTGCAGATAAGAGGGCGAAACTCGGGTTTGCGTTCCTCGAAAAGAAAGCACCCAAGGATGTGAAGCGGGCGCTGGCAAACCTGAAAGCTGCCCAACTGGAACGCGAGAAGTTCTACGATTCGATTCCGACCGTGATGGTGATGTCGGATGGCGCAAAGCGCGATACCTTCCTGCTGAAGCGCGGCGCCTACGATGCCCCCGGCGACCCGGTATCAGCGGGCGTGCCGGCAATTCTGCCTCAGGTGGCTTTGCCTCAGGTATTGGGGAACAATGACCGCCTGGCGCTGGCGCGCTGGCTCGTGGACCGGCAGAATCCTCTCACCGCGCGAGTGACCGTGAACCGTTTCTGGCAGTCGCTGTTCGGCACCGGGATCGTGAAAACGGTGGACGATTTCGGAGCCCAGGGCGAATGGCCCTCTCACCCGGAACTGCTGGACTGGCTGGCGGTCCGGTTCATGGACAGCAACTGGGATGTGAAGGCAATTCAGAAGCTGATGGTGATGTCGGCGACCTATCGTCAGGCTTCCGTAGTAACGCCGGAACTCCTGGAGAAGGACCCGGACAATCGGCTGCTGGCGCGGGGGCCGCGCATGAGACTGGGACCAGAGAGGATCCGGGATCAGGCTCTGGCAGTGGCCGGGTTGCTGGTGGAAAAGGTGGGCGGGCCTTCGGTAAAACCCTATCAGCCGGCTGGCCTGTGGCAGGAACTTTCGGGCAACAATGGCTATGTTCAGGCGAAGGGTGACGACCTGTATCGCCGCAGTTTGTACACCTACTGGAAGCGAACCATCCCGCACCCGTTCATGGTGAACTTTGATTCGCCGAACCGGGAACAGTGTGCTGTGTTCGAGAATCGCACCAATTCACCGCTGCAGGCTCTGGATCTGATGAACGAAATCACGTTTACCGAGGCTTCGCGGAAGCTGGCGGAACGCATGATCCTGGAGGGTGGTTCGACGGCGGCGGCGAGGCTCGATTACGGCTATAAGCTGATCCTGGCGAGGGTGCCTTCGGCAAAGCAGCGGGAAGTCCTGCTGCGAACGCTGGCGAATTTTGAGGCCGTCTATGCAGCGGATCCGGTAGCTGCGGGCAAGCTGATTCATGAAGGTGAGGCGCAGCCGAAAGACAGCATTCCGCCCGCACAACTCGCGGCGTACACTGGTGTCGCAAGCCTGATGCTGAATCTGGATGAGGCGGTAACCAAAGAATGATCTCGCGTCGCGGTTTTCTTGGCGCGGCAGCGCTCACGGGTCTGCTGCAGGGTTCGCAAAAAGGTCAGCCTGGACTGCCCCACTTTGCTCCGAAGGCGAAGCGTGTCATTTACCTCTTCCAGTCAGGTGGTCCGTCACAGATTGATCTGTTTGACCACAAACCCCGGCTGTTGGACTTCCAGGGCAAAGACCTGCCGGAATCGGTTCGGAATGGCCAGCGCCTGACGGGGATGTCGGCCTCGCAGTCCACGTTTCCGGTGGTCCCTTCGAAGTTCAAACTGGAGCAACGGGGGCAATCGGGAGCGTGGGTGGGCGAATCGTTGCCCTACACCGCAAAGATTGCCGACGATCTGACTTTCATCAAGACGGTTCATACCGACGAGATCAACCACGATCCGGCTGTGACGATGTTCCAAACCGGGTTCCGCTTGGGCGGGCGTCCGAGCATGGGGGCCTGGGCGGCCTATGGCCTCGGTTGTGAAACCGATGACCTGCCTGCGTTCACCGTCATGATCTCGACCAACGGCGGGGGCCAGCCGTTGTACGACAGGCTTTGGGGTTCGGCGTTCCTGCCGAGCAAGTATCAGGGTGTGAAATTCCGGTCGTCGGGCGATCCGGTTTTGTTCCTGTCGAATCCTCCCGGGTTCAGCGCACAGAACCGCAGGACCTACCTGGACGCGCTGGGGGAATTGAACGGGATGACCAGCCAGGAGTTTGGCGACCCCGAAACCGCTGCCCGGGTGGCTCAGTATGAGATGGCTTTCCGGATGCAGACGTCGGTGCCCGAACTGACCGATATCTCGAAAGAACCCGCCAGTACGTTCGAACTCTACGGGGATGATGCGAAGAAGCCCGGTACGTTTGCGGCGAATTGCCTGCTGGCCCGGCGTCTGGCGGAGCGTGGTGTTCGGTTTATTCAGCTCTACCACCGCGATTGGGATCACCATGGCGGATTGCCGGCAAATCTGCCGAAGAGGTGCAAGGATGTGGATCAGGCATCGGCTGGCCTGATTCAGGACCTGAAGCAACGGGGCATGCTGGAGGACACCCTGGTGGTTTGGGGCGGCGAGTTTGGCCGGACGGTTTATTGTCAGGGACGTCTGACCGCCACCGACTACGGGCGGGACCACCATGGCCGCTGCTTCACGGTCTGGATGGCGGGAGGCGGTATCAAGCCGGGAATGAGCTATGGCGAGACGGACGACTACTCGTACAATATCGCCCGGGATCCGGTACATGTGCACGATCTGCAGGCGACCATCCTGCATTGCCTGGGGGTAGACCACAAACGGCTCACCTATCGTTTCCAGGGCCGCGATTTCCGGCTTACAGACGTGGCGGGTGAAGTGGTTCGCGCGGTTCTCGCCTGATTTTCTGACGGTTCAGAAACAAGCGCACAATACTGCGGGCGATGCGGAGGCCATCCCGCCAGGTCCTCAGTTTACTGACGGAACCTGCACGTCTGGCCCGGTAGGTGGTATTGACTTCACGGATGGCCAGACCTCTGGTGACAGCATCGATCGTGATTTCAGTCTCGATTTCAAAGCCCTGAGTGGTGCCCTCAAAGGACTTCACGAAGCTGCGGGAAAAGACTCGGTAACCAGACAGGACATCGTGAATGCGGCTCCCGAAGAGCCGGCTGATGGTGCGGGAGAAGAGCGCGTTGCCCAGACGGTGTCCTCTCGGCCAGGCGTCACGACGGGTTGAACAGCGGCGCGCAATGACCATGTCGAGCCCGCCCCGAAGAAGCAAATCGAGCATGCCTGGCGCGGTGGAGGCATCGTAGGTATCGTCGCCGTCCACCAGAATGTAGACATCGGCTTCGATTTCGCGGAACATCCGCCGAACTGTATGGCCCTTACCCTGACTGGGTTCGACTCCGATGACGGCACCGGCCTGGTGCGCCAGAATGCGGGATTGATCGGTCGAATTATTGTCGTAGACGTAAATGAGAGCGTCCGGCAAAACACGCCGGAAATCTGCCACTACCGTCGCGATAGAGCGCTCTTCGTTCAGACAGGGAATCAGAACCGCAACTTGCGGGGGCACTAATTCAGCTTAGTGAGGAACCACTTCGTCGCGCTCCACCTTGCCGTCGCGGACGGCGATGATGCGGTGCGCGTGGAGGGCGATATCGTGTTCGTGGGTAACGACAATGATGGTGTTGCCTTCCTTGTGGAGACGTTCGAAGAGGGCCATGATTTCGTTCCCGGTGGCCGTATCGAGGTTCCCGGTCGGTTCGTCAGCAAGAATGATGGACGGGCTGTTGACCAGGGCACGAGCGATGGCGACACGTTGCCGCTGCCCCCCGGAAAGCTCATTGGGTTTGTGGTCCATGCGATTGACGAGGTCAACCTGCTTGAGGGCCTCTTTCGCCTTGACGATTCGCTGCTTGGGCGGGGTGCCGTTATAGATCAGCGGCAGTTCCACGTTGTGGAGGGCACTGGCTCGGGGCAGGAGATTGAACGTCTGAAAAACGAAGCCAATTTCCTTGTTGCGGATTTCAGCCAGTTCATCATCGACGAGCTTGCTGACGAGGCGACCATTGATGTAATAGTCGCCCTTGCTGGGCGAATCGAGGCAGCCGATGAGGTTCATCAGCGTCGATTTGCCGGAACCCGAGGGTCCCATGATGGCGACGTACTCGCCGCGGCGGATTTCGATATCCATTCCCGACACCGCGTTGATCACCTGGTCACCCATCACGTAGGTCTTCCAAATGTCGTAGGTGCGGATGACGATACCGTCCCGCCGGAGCTGTTCGCCCTTTGCTGTTTCTTCCGCTGTTGCCTGTGCCATGTTGTTTGTCTCTTAGCTATTACGAAGCAGGCTTGGTTGCGGCAGGCGATTTGTTATCCACTTTTACAGTTGCGCCGTTCTTGATGGTGCGAATCACCTGATAGCTGCCGGTGATGATCTGGTCACCGTCTTTCAGGCCGTTCAGGACTTCGATGTCGATGGCACCGGTGATGCCGGTCTCCACCTTTCGGAATTCCGCCTTATTGCCCGCCCCGATGATAAAGACGCCCTGCGACTCTTCTTTGTTCGCTTTTACTGTGGCAGAGTCCGGATTCACCGGTTTATCTTTGTCAGCAAGGAGGTCGCCTTTGGTGCGGCTGGTCAGGGCCTGAATTGGTACAGCAACAGCGTTCTTGCGGTTGGCAGTGGTGACCTTGGCGGTGCAGGAGAGGCCGGGACGAATTTCGTCGGGCGGGTTGTCCATGGCGACGACTACCTTGAAATCTTTCGCTTCCTGGCTGGAAGTGGTGCTGGTGGAAGCCGCCAAACCGGTGGAACGCAGAATAGCGGTGTTGCCGATTTCGATAACGTGACCCGTGAAGATTTTGCCGGGGATAGCATCGATGGTGATTTCAGCTGCCTGATCGAGCTTCACATTGACGATGTCGGTTTCATCTACCTTTACTTCGGCGGTCACGATGGACATATCCGCGATGGTCATGATGGTGCTGGCGGCGGAGTTCTGCACACCGGGCACAACGGTTTCGCCAACGCGAACGGGAAGGTACGTAACGAGGCCGTCAATCGGAGCCACTGCGTTATGTTTGCGGAGAATATCATCCACGCGGGCGAGCGCAGCCTGAGTCTGGGCAATCCGCTTCTGGGCACCGGCGAGCTGGGCGCGGAGCTGGGCCAACTGGGTACGGGCCTGAATAACGCGGGACTGGGCTTCCACGACGGTCGCCTTCTGGCTTTCGAACATGGCTTGGCGCTGTTCGAAGTCGGAACGCGGGATGAGGCCGTCTTTGAAGAGCTGCTGGCCGCGATTGAAATCACGCTCGTAGCGTTCGAGATCGCTTTTGGCGCGAACGACGGAAGATTCCAGAACAGTAATGTTGTCCTGACCGGACCGGAGACCGGCTTCGCTGGCTGCGGCATCGGCCTCAGTAGAACTGAGCGCGGCACGCTGGGCGTTGACATCAGCTTGCGACTGGGCACCATCAATGCGGGCGAGAAGCTGGCCCTTGCGAACGTGGGCCCCTTCCTTGACGAGGATTTCAACCAACTGGCCGGAATATTCCGCGCCGATACTGATGTAGTTACGTGGCTTCACTTCACCGGAAGCAGTGACGACGCTGGCCAGATCCTCGCGCAGGACCTTGCCGGTTTGCACGGTGATGACGCCGCGCTCCTTATATTTGATGCTGGCGAAGGTGCCGCCGGCGATCGACGAGACTACGACGACGCCGATCACTACTTTCCATTTGGTCTTCACGATTCTGATACTCCGGTCTTGTGGAAAATCTTTACAAGGTTTACAGACGCAACTGAGAGTCCGTTTGTTCTAGGATTTCATTCAGGATATCACGCTGAATGGGGGAAACGGCCCTAACTTACTGAAATGACAGAGCTACTACTGCTTCCAGGTCACTTGCCGGGGGGAGTTTTGTTCGCACTGCATCAGGGCGGTCATGCCGCTGGTCAGGTCCGTGCAGGCTGTTGAGGCCCCGATGCGCTCTGCTTCGAGCTTTGTGGTGGCGGCGGCATTGCGGCAGACGGTCCGGCCTTCGAACGTCACACAAACCTCCGCCCGGTAAAGATCGTTACCTGAACTGGAGTAGACCATGACCGCGATGAAGAGCGTGATGAAGGCTGCGCCGATGACGACCGGCCACTTTGTCTTCTTTTTCATAATGATGGGGCGAAGAAGTTGCCCATAGCGCGGAATTTGTCGTACCGATGGTTGACGAGTTCGGTGGGAGAGAGCCGGGAAAGCTCGTCGAGCGACTTCAGAAGCTGCTCCTTCAAAAGGCGGGCAGCCTCATCCCAGTCCTCGTGCGCACCACCTTCGGGTTCGGCGATGATGCCATCGACGAGGCCCAGGCGGACCAGGTCTTCGGCTGTGACTTTCAGAGCGGCGGCGGCAAGTTCCGCCTTCCCTGAGTCGCGCCAGACGATGGCGGCGCAACTTTCCGGGGAGATGACGCTGTAGACCGCATTTTCCAGCATCAGGACATGGTTGCCCACACCCAGAGCCAGAGCCCCGCCGCTGCCACCTTCGCCGATACAGACGGAGATGACGGGAACGGTGAGGCGGGCCATTTCGCGGAGGTTACGGGCAATCGCTTCGGCCTGACCACGTTCTTCAGCGTCAATACCGGGGTAGGCACCGGGCGTATCGAGAAACGCGATGATGGGACGACCGAACTTGGCAGCCATTTGCATGGCACGGAGGGATTTGCGATAGCCCTCGGGCTTGGGCATGCCGAAATTGCGGAGAAGTTTCTGCTTGGTGTCGCGGCCCTTTTGTTCGCCGATGAACATGACGGGCGTGCCGTCGAGCCGACCGGGTCCGCAGACGATGGCCGCATCGTCACCGAAGGCACGGTCCCCGTGAATTTCCTGAAAATCCGTGAACAGGCGCTGGACGTAGTCGAGGGCGTGAGGCCGCTTGGGGTGACGAGCGTTCTGGACCCGCTGCCAGGGTGTGCGGACAGGAGTTGCGGTTTCGGATTGTTCCCCAGGCAGCATCGCTATATCCTAGGATACCGAATCGCCTGGAGGCGGCCGAGGCGTGTCACGCGGCGAGCAGGATGGATCGCCGATCAAGGCCTTTCTCCGGAACGTCGAGGTTGAACAGGCAAATGTGGTCATAGGCCCAGAGATTGGTGACGGTTAGCCCGGCACGTTGGGCCAGAGCCAATTCCCGATGCCACGGCGTTGCGGCTCCAAAGATGGGTATCAGGTATCGGACGGACTCGCGGGGCCAACCGAAGTTGAGGAAGAGGTTGATGGCTTCGTCGGCGAGGTCCAGATTGCGCATGCCTGTGGCAAAAGCCAGAGCTTCTACTTTCATGCGATCCAGACCGCTGGTTGCTTTGGCTTCCCATTCCACGGGCAAATTGATGAAACGGTTCAGCCGCCCGCCGAGGTAGGGGGCTTCGAGGGGGACCGGCACAGGGTAGTTCACGTCGTAGGGCCAGAGCAGTTCCAGTTTCACCGTGGGGTGTGCCGTGCGGATGTCGGTAACCAGGCTGGCGAGGTGGTCGCGGAGACGGTTGCGGAGAAAGACCGCGTCGGCCCCACCGTTCACGGCAGGGTCGTCATTGGGCGAGGTGAAGATGTGCAGGGGACGCCCGAGTGCGGTGTTGGCCGCGGCGAGGGTTTCATCGTCATACAAGGCCATGCCGGACGGCCCCGCGAAGAACCACCACAGGAATTCGCCGAACTGGAGGGTTGGCGTCAGCCCGGCGGTAGTCTGGAGAGCGGCGATGTTCCGGTAGACCGATTTCTGGTAGGCGAGCATGCCGCTGTTGCCGATGGCGCAGTGTGCGGAGGCGAGCGACCCAAAGCCCGTTGCGGTGAGGACCGGGGTTCGGGCAAGGTCCGGGTAGCGTGCGACGAAGGAAGCCGGGGGATGAACGAGTTCCACCGAGCAGGCCGTAGTTACTTCGAGAGAGCGGGCAGCACAGAGAGCGAAGTAGTCGGCGTGCCAGTCGCGCGTGGCCCGGTTGAGGGGCGGGTTGATGGTGGGATCCACCATCCAGGTTCCGTAGGCGCCGGCCTGGGGCGCCACAGTGACGGCGGCGATTCCCGTGGCGGAGGTTGTGGATACCGCTACGGATACTGTGTACGGCGGTGCCGGGGAGCGTCCGTAGATGTTCAGGGTGCTGCCGGAGGCCTCTGCGCGGGAGCCCACAAAAGCTCCGTTGACCCAGAGAGCAAAGTGGCTGGCGATGGTTGCAAGGGTGTCGGCAGGAAAGATCGTCTTGCCGAGGGTACTGCCATTGAGGGTAAGGAAAAGCGTGTCGCCCTCCGCGAATGTCCCGCCAAATTCAAGCTGCGCCGTGGAGAGGCTACCGCCGACAAGGGTTCGTTCATTCCACCAGAACACGCCGAGGTATTCGTTCATGGGACCGGCATAGCCGAGTTGATCCATGCTCCACATGAGGCGGGCCGGGGGGAGCTTGTAGGTATGGTCTGTGTCGAAGTCGATGGCGGGAGAGATGTTGGTCCGAGGGGGGAGTGCCGCAGGGAGGTCGTGCGGGACGGCCGCTTCCAGAAAATCGAAGTAGAAGACCCCCGCCTCAAGAAGGCGGAAGGTGACAGTGTGGCGACCGGCGGGGACAGCCGCCCGGAGCCGACGACGTGTAACGACTGCCGCTCCGGTAGAGAGGCGGCAGTTGAGTTCGGTTTCGGCGTCGTTATCGAGGCGAACTTCCACCTTGGCGCGATCAAGATAGAGCGAGGTCCCGACGTAGAGTTCGTGCTGGAACTGGCAATTGTAGGTGATGGTCAGGGTGGCGCTGGTATCGCTGGTGGCTTTAGCAAAGTAGCGGGAGTAGAAGCCCGATTCCACGTTCCAGGTGCCGGTGAAGCGGCAGGCGGTATCGGTTTCCTCAAGGCGCACCGAGCCGGGTCCGGCCACTTTGAGGAGGCGCTTTGCGTCCGGCCCGGTCAGAGTCCAGTTCGAGAAGGTCGCCACCCACTCGGCGGTTGAGTATGCGCCGCTTTGTAAGGCGGGGGCGAAAGTGAGCCAGAGTTGGCGGAGCGAGGGCAGGCCAAGAGCAGCGAAGTCAAAGGTGCAGTTCCAGGTGGCGTCGGAGCTCCCCCCGGAAAGGTGGATTTCGGTCTGATCGAGCAGGAGCGTACCGGTTTTGTGGATTTCGTATAGCGAGAGCAGATTGCCATCAACGCCGCCGCGAACCGCCAAATAGGGGACATCCGTCTGGGTGCCGGCGGCGGTTGTCAGAGTGAGTAGGGTGGGGGATTGGACGCCGGCAACTGTGTAGGCGGCCCCGTTGATGCGGATCGTGTTACCAGCGACGAGGCCGGGGAAACGGGTCCCGGAACCGAAGGTCACCAGATTGCCATTGGTGGAGACTGTGCCGTACCGGGCCGCCGTGATGGTGATCTGCGCACCGGATGCGGCGGCGAGAAGGCCGTGGGTCGGGTTGGCGGAAATCCAGTTTGTGCCGTTAATCTGTGCCGCGAGTTCGGCGGCGACGATGGCGGGAGTGGTGAGCCGCATATTGAGAGACGCGTTGCCGTCAGAGGCGGAAACCGGGATATCGACTCCGGACCGGGTGTTGCGGACGGTCAGGCGGACCACGTGGGCTGCGCTGCCGATGGCGGCGGTGACATCGGGGTCGGAGGAGATTGTCGCCACCAGAGCGTCCGCCTGATCGGCAGAGCTTTCCCCGGCGGAGTTGGTTTCGGTGTGGGAGTAGGTTCGCCCGTTGATGGTGATGGAGTGTTCCGTACCCGTGCCGGCGGCAAAAAACGCGAATTCGGCGGTGGCGCTGCCGTTCGGTGCGATGTAGTCGAAGGCAAGGTTTTGAAACCAGAGAGTTGTGCGGTCGAAGGCCTGGATGCCGCTGCCCGAGGTGGTCACGGTGACGGTGGCCGCAGCCGGATGGAAGCTGCCCGAGACGAGGGTTGCGTTGTCCCAAAGGGAGACTTTGACCGGGGTGTTGTCGGCGCGAAGGCAGTCGAGCGTGGCCCAGTCGATCCAGTTGTATTTTGGGGAGTCGATGGGTTGCAGGCTTGGAGAGTAGTGCAGGTTGAACGAGAGCGTGAGGCCGTCGAAATCGAAATCCGGCAGGTATCGGAGGGACGGGTGCTCGAAAAAGTTATCCGCGTCATAGAGGACGGCGACCGCGAAATCGGCAGGATCGCGGAATGTACCGCTGGCCGTGAATCCGGTGGGTGAAGCGGAATGCAGGGTTGCAGCGGCGGCGAAAGTGTCGAAGCCGCGGAGGTGGACCGTGCGATCCGGCTGAAGTTTGAATATGGTCTCTGGCATGTGTATCGTCCCGGCTCGATTTTGCCAGCAGGGCGGCGGCGCATGGGGTCTGGAGAGGGCGCTACCGGGCCTTGGTGGCGAGGCACAGTTCTCATAGGATCAACGACTTAGATGCCGATACGAAAATATTTTCACTGTCGGTGACCGCCTCTGGTTGGCCGGGGAGGGTACGATCACAAAGGAGACGCTGAAATGATGCTTCGCGCTTTGGTATTCGTTGGGTTGCTGGCGAGCTCGCTGCTGCAGGCTGCGGGGAACTGCCCTGGACACGGGAGCCCCGGTTCCATGCTGGTCTCCGTGGAATGGCTCCAGACCCATGCGAAGGACCCGGGTCTGGTAGTTGTTGGAGTTGGCCCGAGGGCTGAATTTGACAAAGGTCACATTCCGGGGTCGGTCTCGCTGGAGCTTGCTGCCATTAGTGCGAAGGGTGCGGCTCTGACCCTGGAACTGCCACCAATGGCGGAACTGGCGGACACCTTTGCTGCACTGGGCGTATCGAACTCGTCGAGGGTTGTGCTTTATTCCGTGGCCAATTCGGTGCAGTCGGCAACCCGGGTTTTTCTGACTCTGGATGCCATGGGTTTGGGGAAGAATACGGCACTTCTGGATGGTGGTTTGGCGGCCTGGACCGGGGCTGGCCATCAAACGACCACGGACGTGAGTGCGGTTCGGCGTGGAACGGTAGAACCCTGTGCCCAGACCGACATTATTGTGGACGCAGCGTATGTGAGTGGGAATCTACGCCGCGCAGGCATCGATATTGTGGATGCGCGCCTGCCGGCTTTCTACACCGGTGAGCAGATCCCGAACAACCAGCGCGCCGGGCATGTTCCCGGAGCGGTGAACTTGCCCTTCAGTTCCATGTTTGACGGCAAGGGCTTGCTGAAGTCGACCGACGAGCTGAAAGGCATGCTGAGCGCCGCCGGAGTGAAAACGGGCGACCGCATTGTCAGCTATTGCCATATCGGCCAGCAGGCGACCGTGGTTTACTTCGTGGCGCAGTATTTGGGCTTCGAGGCACGACTCTATGATGGCTCCTGGCAGGACTGGAGTGCCCGAAGCGAACTGCCGACAGAGGTTTCGAAAAAGCCCTAAACTTCCAGGGTCTTTAGATACCGGACGCTCTGGACCGTAAGGTCCCACGTCTGCTCCACGAAGTAGTTCTTAATGCCCCCGGTTTTTGCTGCGGCAAAAACTTTGGCCCAGTCCATGCTGTCTTTGCCTACGGCCTGCTGAGGGATGCCAGGGCCACGTCCTCCACCGGGGGGCGGAGGGGGGGGCGGGGGAGATGTCAGATTCACTCCCTGGAGGTGCAGAGAAATGAAGCGACCGGGGTACTTAGTGAAATAGGCGACGGGATCGCCCAGGGTACGGGTGGTCGACATCTGGAACTGAAATTTGACGAGGGCCGGGTCGAGAAGTTCGAGGAGAACGTCGTAGCAGAATCGCTTGTCGCCCTCCACCTTCGCCAGTTCAAAGCCTTCATTGTGGAGTACCTGCTGCAGGCCGGCTTTGGCGGCCTCTGCGCCGATCTTGTTGTACTCATCGGCGGCCTTTTTTATGGCATCCATGGTGGTGATGCCGTCCTTCATGGAGCCGGAGAGGGTGGCTGTGGCCATTTGCGTCATGCCGATATCCTTGGCCCAGGCAATCATTTCCTGCTGCTTGTTGCGAAGTGAGGGCAGGTTGAAGTGGGCGCTGCGGCAATTGAGACCGGCATCTTCGATGATCCTGCGCGTTTGCTTGCCATCAGCCAGGCTGGAGAATTCGGCGTAACCCGGGGAACAGAGCTCGATGGTCTCGATGCCAATACCGGCCATGTCCTTGAGAAGTCCGGGGAACTCGCCGTCTTTGATGCGCTGGCGGTGGGGGTAGGTTTGGCTGCCAATGGGGAAGCCGAGGGGTTTGGCGTTGAGGGCGAAGGCTGCGGAGGCGGCAGACGCGGTGGCGAGGAAGGCGCGGCGATTGAGCTGGGTTGGCATCACGGGCATGATGGCAAATTATTTCATAATCTGAGGGCCGGTGCCAAACTCCGGTGCCAGGCAAAGGGCCGGACCGATGGTTTGGACGATTTGCAGAAAGTCACTGAGATGCGACAGGCCCGGCCCCGACCGCCTGGGTGACAGCAAATCTGCAGGCACTAAGATTCCCGGCGTTCCGGTTCCCAGTAGTCAGGTTCTTCGGGCTGGATACGGTCGTCGCGGCTTTCCTGTTTTTGCTGTTGGACCCGGGCTTCGCGTTCTGCTCGTTCTTCTTTTCCGTCTGCCATAAGGCTCCCTTTTTCCAGTTTAGAGCGCAAGGGGTGGGTTGCCAACCCGCCGCAGGTTACCAACCTGCCCCACACCCCGGGACTACAGTAATTGTGAAAATGCTCTAGAATCCCGTGGTGGAAACGCGCAGGGTACCGTGACGCGGGATAGCTTCTATGGGCAGGCCATCCTGCCAGAAGGTCAGGGAAAGTTCGTTGATATCCGTCGCGGACGGCACGGTGATTTCGAGCATGTCGGCAAACGCCGCTTTTGCCGTCGTGGACGGCGTTGTGGCACGACCGTGGTCGAGCCGGATTTGGGTGTCCTGCCCGTTCACCGTGACTCGCACTTCCAAACCGTTCAGCGCCTCCGGGGTTTCGGCGAAGTCGATCCTTACGGCGACGGCTTTCGCGTCGGCACCGTAGTGCACTTCTTTCACCAGTGTTCGCTTGCCGTGCATGGAGCCCTGCCGGGCATCAACGCGGAAGACTCCCGCTCCCAACCACTCGAAGTAGGAATCGACAGTACCATTCACCCTCGGTGAAATGGGGCCCAGCGGCTCCTGTTGGGTCGCTTCTTCCTGGATACGGATGATCGGTTTGGAAAGTTCGGCGGGGGGGGGCAGGTTGAGAGCCCGGTACACATTGGCCAGATGTTCGCGATAGATCTGGTCGAACTCCACGGCGTGGTCGGTGGAGTGTTCAGGGCCATACCACCAGTTCCAGTCGCTGCCCTCGGAGATGAGAATTTCCTCCATGGCCTGATTGCGCTGGGTTTCCGACACCTTGTCCGCGTGGGCCGCGTAGGCTTCCCTGGCGGCGAGGAGGAAGCGCCAGGACTTGTTGTCTTCCTCGGCCCCGAGCCAGATATCGAAGTTGGCGTTGATCCAGGAGCCGGGAGCGATGTGGTCGAGAGGTGCCGGGGTGAGACGGGCGTGGGCTTCCGACACGGTGATGGCTTCCATTTGGGGATCGGCCTCGATACCTCCGTAGAGGGCTCGAAAAAAGGGTCGCCCACCGCGTTCGTAGTATTCCCAGGCATTTTCGCCGTCCAGGATGACGGGGACCATCGCGTCTTCACCGCGCGCGAGGATGGGGGCGCAGTTTTCTTTGATCCGGCGGAGGAAGTCTCCTGCAGCCTCCTGTGGGTTCATGCCGGAATAAACGAACCCAATCAGGTCGCTCAGCAGGTGGTCGCGGAAGATCATGCCCAGGCTGCGGGCGTTCTTCTGCCAGCGGTAGGTTCTGTAGGTGAGGTCGGTACCGGCGTTCTGGCTGAGAGTCCTGGCCAACACGCCGTTGTCGGTAGCAGCCCACTGAAAGCCGGAATCGGCAGCGAGGGTGAGGGCCTCGTCGGAGACGGAACCTTCTGAGGGCCA
>Ga0114970_10000406_pt1 | contig 32149 bp, 20 predicted proteins | sample M_140205_XF_Meta_FD_87030 | JGI IMG/M metagenome (GOLD analysis project Ga0114970, IMG submission 87030) | Freshwater microbial communities from Lake Montjoie, Canada to study carbon cycling - M_140205_XF_MetaG | ecosystem: Environmental > Aquatic > Freshwater > Lake | place: Lake Montjoie...
CGAAGAACGCGATGCCCGTTTTCAAACCGGGCAAGTTCATCAGTAAAACGACACCGTATGTCATGCCGAGCTACGCGAATGGCCAAATGCGTGTGCTGACACCCGGCGCTGAATATCTAAACTTCACCAAGACCGGTCTCGATGAAAAAGTGAAGCTGCCGATCGACAGCAAATGGTACAAGCCGAAGGGCACGCAGCCCAAAGGGCCCAAAGTGCGGCACAATCAGTGGCGCTACGTCGATTACGATGGCGACGGCAAGACCGATCTCGTTAACGCCATCGAAGACTGGAGCTTTTACGGCTGGGACGATGCCTGGAACGAGAAGGGCGAGTGGATGAACGGCCCGCTGCATGGCTTCGTCTTCATCTTCCGTAACACCGGCACCGACGCTGAGCCGAAGTATGAAAAAGAGTTCCGAGTGCAGCCTGTGGACACCTTCGGTTGTCCTTCGCCGAACTTTGAGGACTTCGACAAGGATGGCGATCTTGACCTGCTCTGCGGCGAGTTTCTCGACAAGTTCACCTACTTTGAAAACATCGGCACACGCACCGAACCGAAGTATGACAAGGGCCGTCGTGTGTTTGATCCTGCCGGGAAGTTCCTCCACATGGATCTCGAAATGAACGACCCCATCGCCTTTGATTGGGACAAGGATGGCGACTTCGATCTCATCTGCGGCGACGAAGACGGTCGCGTCGCTTTCATCGAGAACACTGGCAAGCTCAGCATCGACAAATCGCCCGTTTTTGAAAAGCCGCGCTACTTCAAGCAGGAGGCGGATGAGATTAACTTCGGCGCGCTCGTCACGCTCTTCGGCTGCGATTGGGATGGCGACAAAGATACCGATGTCATCGCGGGCAACACCGCTGGCTACATCGCCTTCATTGAAAATCTCAGCGGCCCCGGCGTTGCTGAGCCGAAGTGGGCCGCACCATCCAAACTCAAGGCCGGTGGCAAGACGCTGCGCATCATGGCTGGCAAAAACGGCAGCATCCAAGGCCCAGCCGAGGCCAAGTGGGGCTACACCACGCAGACCGTGGCCGATTGGGATCATGACGGAGATCTCGACATCGTGGCGAACAGCATCCTCGGCAAAATCGTGTGGTTTGAAAACACCGGTAGCAAGACCAAGCCCGAACTCGCCGCAGAAAAGCCCGTAGAAGTCGAATGGACCGGTGAGCAGCCCAAGCTCGCCTGGGGCTGGCTGCGTCCTGAAGGCAAAAGCCTGCTCACGCAATGGCGCACCACGCCCGTCGCGATTGATTGGAACAAGGACGGCCTCACCGACCTCGTCATGCTCGACCACGAAGGCTTCCTCAGTTTCTTCCAGCGCACGAAAACTGGCCTCCAGCCCCCGCAACGCATCTTCGCTGACAAGGACGGCAAACTTCTCCAACTCAACGCCGAAACCGCCGGTAAAAGCGGCCGCCGCAAACTCTGCCTGATGGACTGGGACGGCGACGGCAAGCTCGACATCCTCCTCAACAGCCAGAACGCCCAGTTCCTCCGCCAGTCCGGCGAGAAGGGCGGTCTCATCCTCTTTGAAAGTCAAGGCAACGTCAGCGACCGCAACATCGAAGGTCACGACACCAGTCCCACGCCCGTCGATTGGGATGCCAACGGCCTGCCTGATTTGCTCATCGGCGCGGAGGATGGGCGGCTGTATTTTCTGAAGAATCCGCAGGCGAAGTGAGCTGAAGCGTCAGCTCGTAGAGGCAGGCGTCAGCATGCCTTGGCATTCGATGCGCGCCCAGATGAAAAGCTGACGCCTTCTTCTACGAATCGCCACGCGTCCGCTCGATCATCACCGTGCGAATCTTCCAGAATCTCTCCCAAAATTTCTCATGAAGAGGATGCAGCGTTGGATAGCCGGGCAGCATCGAGCCAAGAAATGGCCATTCACTCGCAGCCGTCACCAACTCAGCCCTAACGGCGTTCTGCTGGATGTACCACGCCATTTCACGCACCGCATCCGGTCCGCGTTCGCTTTGACGCAGCACGTGATCATACGCCTGTTTTTGAAAACGCGTTCCGGGCACGCTGCGGGCGAGAAGCGGATTCAAGTGTTCGCGGAAGAACTTGGCGGCTTGTTTTTGATCAGAGTCGTTTGAAACTCCCATCCAGAGCAGGTGCATGTGGTCCGGCATCAGGCAGTAGATCGGGCAGATCAAATCGTGCCGGGCCATCGTGTGCAGCAGGATCTCGCGGAAGCGGGCGTGAAAACCTGGTTTGAGCCAGCCTTCGACACGATCTTGAACGGTCATCTGCCAGTGAACTGCGCTGAAACCTCGGTAGAAGCCTGTGGGCAGACGGCGAAGCCAGTCGTGCGTTTTTTCGAGTGGAGGTTCGTCCGATGGCTCCATGCACCGATGATGTGCGACATTGGAGCCGACTGTCGAGTGCAAAGTCAACTCTCGTAGAGGCAGGCGTCAGCATGCCTTTTGGAATGGTGCAAGCCAGGAGACGCTTGAAGGAAGGCTGATGCCATCCTCTACGGCGGCGAGCGTTAGCACAGGGCAATCTTCATGTGGCAAAGTCAGCGCTTTTGAAGGAAGGCTCACGCCTTCTTCTACATGACCACCCTCGAACTCCTCTCCCTGAGCGCCGCCGGATGCACCGCTGGCGCGATCAATGCCATCGCGGGTGGCGGGACACTCGTGACGTTTCCGGTGCTGCTGATGTTTGGTACGCCGCCGGTGCTGGCGAATGCGACGAGCACGGTGGGGCTCGTCATTGGCACGGCGGGCAGCATCGTGAGCTTTCGCGGGCATTTGAAGTCGATCCGGCACTGGCTGGCGTGGTTCATCCCGGTCGGCGTGCTCGGTGCGGCGATTGGAAGTTGGCTGCTGACGCAGACGAGCGACGACCAGTTCTCGAAACTGGTGCCGTTCCTCGTGTTGTTCGCCACGGTGCTGTTTTTCATTCAGGGATTCCTGCGCAAACCGCACGCCACATCGCGGCGGAACACGCTTTGGTTCTCGCTCGTGCTGCAACTACCGGTGGCGATCTACGGCGCGTTTTTTGGCGCGGGGATCGGTATTCTGATGCTCGCCTCATTCGGTTTCATGGGCATGACGCACATCCATGAGATGAACGCGCTGAAAAACCTGCTCGGCTCGCTCATCAACGTCGTGGCGGCCACATGGTTCATCGCCGCAGGCATGGTAAACTGGCCGCAGGCGCTGGCACTGACGGCGGGGGCGCTGATTGGCTACTACCTCGGCGCGCACTACTCCCAGCGCATCGCGCCGCAGCGGGTGCGGCATTTGATCACGGCGATTGGCCTGATCATTTCCATCGTGATGTTCTGGCGGCAGTTTGGATGACAAAGTGGCTGATCAAGGCTAAGTCGCACCACATGCGTCTCCTCCTCGCTTCCATCATGCTCTGTTGCGGCCTTACCGGTTGTTCGCTGATCACAGTTCCAATAGGTGCGGCAGGCACGGTGGCGGGAGCCACCATCAAGGCCACGGGTGGCGTCGCCAAAGCAGGAGTGAATGCCATGGGCAGCCACCGCCAGCCTGCCCCACAGCCTCAGCAGCCGTATTATCCGCCGCAAGGCTACCCGCAGCAGCCTTACCCGGCGCAGTATCCACCGCAGCAACCGTATTATCCCCAGCAGCAGTATGCGCCTCAGTATCCGCAACAGCCGCAGGCCTACCCGTATCCGCCCCAGCAACCGCAGGGTCAGTGGTATCAAGGCCGCTGGTATCCCTATCCGCCGCAGCCGGTGAGATGAGCCGTCGGTTCGGATGAAAAATCGTCCATACGGCCTAAAATTCCAGCCATGAAAACCGACCTTGCTCTGCTTCTCGCATCCTTTGCAGTCACAGGTTGCTCCCTGATCACCGTGCCGGTGAAAACCGCCGGCAGCATCGTGACGACGACCGTCAAAACGACCGGTGACATCGTGACGGCCCCGTTTGATGCGGTGGGCCGCAGCCGCAGAACATCTGAAGACGAACCCGAGGCCCAGAGGAAGAAGCAGGAGGAAGTGCGGTCGGCGCAGCCGGTGGAACAATAATCGCTCTGAGTCAGCGCTTGTTGGGATCTTCAAACGGTGAAGCATCCAGGAGTTCCAGCCAGAGTTTGGCTCCTTGCTGCCGCCATGTCAGCGTGACTGTGAACAAAGATGTCTGCCCCCAGGGCAGCAGCTTCTCGAGGTGTTTTTGAACTGCAGCGTTCTTCTGCAAAAAGGCATGCTCATGCGATGCGCCTGCCGACACGCGGAAACATTCCATCTCAGAAGCACCGGGAACGTCGTCATCAAAATAATGTGCCCGTGATAACCAGGCGATCAGCGTCGTTGTTCCTGAAGCGGTGTTTTTGAGAAACTGGGACAGCGCTATTTCGCCGAGGGCTATCTTTTGCTCGTGTGGCTGGTTCTCAGAAAAGTGCCATCGCGCGATTGCCTCGCGAAATGGTTCGGGCATGCGTTGTTTTATAGCCGCAGGAATGACCGGTTGCATAAACACTTGGTCGGATGGCTTGCCTGATTCTGGCAGGTGATGCCAGCGCACGATGCTGGGGGAGGCCAGCCACAGTTCGTCCTTCTCACGATCCCAGTAGATGATGAACAATTCGTTCTGGATCGCCAAGGGTGCAAAGACGGTCATTCCCTGGGCACCATCCGCAAGGCTGTCTTTCAACGTGTAGCTGCGCATGTTTGACGTGCCATCTTTTCCGACCAGCGGTCGAAAACCGACAACGAGTGTGAATCGCCGGTTCAACGGTCGTGTGCCTGCCGAGGTGAGAAAGCGTGGATCATCGGTGACAAAGGCGGGAACTCCCGTCGCGGCCTTCTTCCGCTCCTGTTCGAGCAGCTTTTCCAGCATGGCGATCTGCGCCTCCGCCGCCTTCATCTGCGGATGCAGCGGGCCGAGAGTCTTGCCGAGCATCTCCTTGTGCTGGTGCTGTTTCAGCAAGTCGTCCTGGAGGCGCTGCTCCCACGCGGTGGGTTTGAACTTGGCGGCCTCTCCCTGCTGCGGTGCAGCCTGCGTGGTTTCACGCGCGAGTTGTTCGGTCAAAACAGCACCTCCAGCCTGGCGATAGCTGAATACAAGTGTGCTCAAGATGCCGCCGGCCAGGAGAAGCAGCCCCAAAAGAACCAGCAGTGCCACCGCGCATCCGCCGCGCCCGGATTGGAAGGACCGGCGGATTTTCCAGACCATCGCGCCAATGCTGCCGAGCAGAGTTACCGAGATCACCGACAACAGGACCACTGGCATGAGGGGCGTCAGTGACGTGGGTGCGCCGCCAGGAGAAATCACGTCGTCATGCCAGGGGGTGAGCATGGCAGCCAGCGCGCATGCGAATATAATACCAGCGATCAAGATGCGCGTCCCGCGTCTGGTCCTGGGTCTCGCACCAGAAGAAAAGGTGAGCACACCTGCCACGAGCAGGGCACCGGAAATCCAGTAGAAGATCGCGATGCGCTCCTGCTCGTCGCCCTGTTTGAGCACCGCAGCTTGATTCAACGCCGACTCCGCCTGTGCCACTTTTGCCTGAATCGTCTCCAGCAAGCGAGTCAGTCGTTCAATTTCAGCGGAGTTCTGTGCCTTCTTGACTTCGGCCAGTTTCTGAAACGTTTCCGCAGCCTCTGTTTTGAGGATGCTCATCGCCTGCTCGTTAAGACGGCGCATGACAAGGTGCTTGCGAGCGTTTTGCGTCAGCCCGAAGTCGTCCACCATCTCGTTCAAAACCGAAAAGCCGAGCAGCAAGGTCATGCCTAGCACAAGCGCGGCAGCACCAAGCCATCGCCGCATTCGCGAGGGCTTGGGTGGAGTCGCTTCCGATGCGCTCTGAGTTGCTGGTTTGGCAACGACTCCGGCCAGTTGCGTGCGGAACTCCGCCGCCGTCGCGAAACGCATCTCCGGTTTCGTTTCCAGCGCTCGCAGTACGATTTCATCCAGCCTCACATCAATCTGCACACGCTTCGACGGCGGCTCCAGCTTATCTTTCGGCAGTTCGCCTGTCAGCAGCTCGTAAAGCACCACACCGAGCGAATAGATGTCCGCTCGATGATCCACATGGCGCGGATCGTTCTGCTGTTCGGGCGCGGCATACGTCGGTGTGCCAAAGGGCTGGGACAACGACTCACCACCATCGTCAGTGACCGCCCCGATCATCTTTGCGATGCCGAAGTCCGCGATCTTCACACGCCCTACTTTGTCCAGCAGCAGGTTCTCCGGCTTGATGTCGCGATGCACGATGCCGTGCTCATGTGCGTATTGCAGCGCCTCGCATACCGGTGGCACGATGGCCAGCGCCTGTTCAGGCGTGAACCGGCCCGCGCTCATCGCCTGGCGCAGATTTACTCCATCGACAAACTCCATCAGCAGGAAGTAAAAACCGCCCGCCTGGCCGAAGTCGTGAATCGTGACGATGTGCGGATGATTCAGCGCCGCGAGCGCCTGCGCCTCCTTTTCAAAGCGTGCGGCGAACTTCGCGTCATCCGCACGCTCCGGCGCGAGCAATTTGAGCGCCACGAGGCGGTTCAGCGATTTCTGTCTCGCCTTGTACACCACGCCCATGCCGCCACGGCCGAGACATTCAATAATTTCGAGCTGGGGGAAATGCGGAGCCAGTTCTTCGGGAGCCAACGACGCCTTCGCAGCCGCCGGTGGTGAATCTGGTGGCATCGTTTCGGTCACAAAATTCAAAGCGGCGAGACAACGCGGGCACAAACCTTGTGGCGCATCACTCGGCAGCTCGCCGCCGCATTTGGGACAGGTGGTGGATTGGGAATTCATCGCTTCCACGAGTAGTTCAGGGATTTCGCAGGCCTGTTACAAGCAATTTCCCATCAAGCTCCGCCCAGTACCGTCACGATGTGCCGCATTTCCGTTTCCACGTCCTCACCTTCCGCCAGCGTCGCGGCGATGTTTTCGCGGAACAGCTCGCGGAAGCGCTTTCGCAGCCGATGCACCGCCACACGCGCCGCGCCTTCACTGGAGCCGGTTTTTGCCGCCAGTTCCGCATACGCGATGCTGCCGCGATCCAGCGTGAGGCAGTGCTTCAAGGCCTGAAAATCGTCCGCTTTGCCTCCTGCTGTGAATTCAGCCTCCAAAGCAACCAGCGTCTGCTCCAGCAGTGTCATGGCCCAGCGCCTCTCAAACATCGCATCCGGTGCTAGCTCCGGCTCGCTTGCAAATCGGCGCTCCGCATCTTCCGCATCCAGGGGAACGTGTGTGATGTGCCCGCCACGTTTCACCGCTGCATTTTTATGCCACTCGTTGATGAGGAAGCGCTTCATCGCCACGAGCAGAAACGTGCGAAAGCGCCCATGCTCCGGCCCGGCGGCCCGCAGCCAGTCCTTTTCCAGCAGTCGCGCAAAAAACTCCTGCGTCAGGTCCTGTGCATCATGCGCCGTGTGCCCGTCACGCCGCACATAAGCATAGAGCGGATACCAGTAGCCGCGGCACAGCGTCTCCATCGCCTGTTTCGACTCCGGTTCATTCTCGTGCTTTGCCGCCAGCACGACGGACCACCGCGTGGTCGCGAAAAGCGGTGCTGGCGCTGCGGTGGAGTGGTTTTGAGACATGCTGGCTTCTTTACTCTTCAGGATGCAAGCCTGCTTGTTACAACGAAATCGCGACAACGGCCACACCGCATAGAATTGTGTTCAAACACAGCGTTTCACTCGCCATGCGGCCAAATAGCCGAACCCTTGAACTGGAAATCATTCTTGACTGTGACTGGCCGAAAATACTACTCTCCACGCGTTAATCACACTTAAATCAAAAAGAACGCGCCATGAAAACACACCTCTTAGCCAGTCTGTGCCTGATTGTTGCCGCCACGGCTCTTCCCGCCCGCGAATTCACCGACCTGCAAGGGCGCAAGCTCGACGCTTAACTTGTCTCGGTCGCAGGTGGCCAGGCGGTGCTGAAACGCGCCACTGACGGGCGTAGCTTCAATGTGAACGTTGCGTCCTTTTCCGAGGCGGACCAAAAGTTCATGCAGGAATGGGCGGCCCAGAACACCAAATACAACTTTGAGGTGAAGTACACCAAAAAGAAACTGGGAGAGATGAAGATGAAGAGAAACGACGTCGCCTATGAGGACGAGCGCTGGATCTACAAAATCGAGATCAAGAACCGCATGCCAACCGCCGTGGGCGATCTGCGCGTGGACTACTGGTGCTTCCGCAAGGCGGACGAGGGCAAAGGCAAGGGCGGCGCGCGCGTCGAGACCTCCGGCAGTTCGAATGTGAGCGCCATTCCGGGCTCCGCGAGCGCCATCGTGGACACCACCGAGATCCTGATTCACAAGGAGAAACTCGACGCCGGCTTTTACTACCCAGACGGCACCAAGAACCAGCAGGCGGACGGCTTTGGCGGCCTCGTCGTGCGCATCTTCGACAAAAATGGCCGGGAAGTGCATCAATTCGCCACCAAGGATGATCTGCTCGCCGCTGCCGTCGGCAAACCCAAGGGCAACAGCAGCGAGGAATCCAAATAGTCCGTTGATCTTCGCGGGATCATCCGCTGATTGCAGCGCCGGGTGTCACCACCCGGCGTTTTGTTTTGGAACCCGTCAAGCGCGCCCCCAAACCTCGCGGCGTGAAGAAGGCTGCGACTCGAAAACCACCACTCCCTTCAGGACGTGCGCGGGGGGATGCGCTTGGTCTTGTGGATATGACGCTGGCTGCAATGGAGTTTCAGCGGCGGCTGAATGAACAGGACATTGTGCTCGATCATGTGACGCCTCAGGCTTTTGGTTTTGCAGCGGCGTTGATGGTGCGGCATGCGGAGCGGGCGATGGCGGGACGCCGCGTGTGGATTCTCTGCGCGGACGTGAAGACGCAGGACCATGTGCATGCCGAACTCGGCGTGTGGCAGTGCCCGGCGCTGTATTTTCCGCGTCTCGGACATGTCGTTAATGACGCGCTGATCGATCCTGAACTGCTGGCAGAACGCGCCGGCGTGCTCGGTCGCATGATGGCGGGCGAAGCGCCGGTGATGGTGCTGTGCGCGGACAGTTTGGATGAGCCTGCGCCGGCGTTGGCCGAGATCACGAGTCAACGCAAGACGTTAACCTTTGGCGCGAAATTGGATGTGGAAGCGCTGCTGCGTGATCTGGGCGAGGCAGGCTTCGAGCGCGTGCCCGTGGTCACGGAGCGCGGTCAATTCGCGCGGCGGGGTGGCATCGTGGATTTTTTCACCTGGCAGGCGGAGGAACCGTTGCGGCTGGAGTTTTTCGATGACGAAATCGAGTCCATCCGCGCCTTCGATCTGCACAATCAGTCCTCCATCAAACGCCTGGATCACGTGGGAGTGATCCTGCGCATGAATGAGAACGCGGAGGATGCAGCGCTTGTGCGCGAGCATCTGCGGCAGGATGATTTCATCGTCACCATTGATTGCGAAGCAGCAGCGCATGCGCGCATCATGAGCGGTGCTGCGCCCGTCGAAGGCATGGAGGATTTTTCGGCGGCGATTCACGAAAACCCTCTCGGTGTCTTCGATGCGTCCGATTTCGTGCTGCATGAAGCACGTCGCGCACACTTCGCACGACAGATTCGCGAATGGCATGAAGCCGGCTGGCGCACGGTCATTTTTTTCCACAATGAAGCGGAACGTGAGCGCTTCGGTGAACTGCAAAGCGGGTTGCCGTCGTCGTTGGAGACGAAGCTGGGGCTGCTGTATCGTGGCTTCACCGTTCCAGCGGCCAAACTGGCCGTTTTGACGGGCGCAGAGATCTTTGGGCGGCATCAGCAGATTCGCCGCGTGCGTGGCTCGAAGCTCGATGAGGCCGAGGTGCTGCGCAAAGCACGCGATGTGATGCGCGATCTGCGCGAGGGCGACACTGTGGTGCATTCCGAGCACGGCGTGGCACGCTACGGCGGCATCGAAGTGCGTGATTCAGGCAAGCGGGAGGAAGTGCTTGTGCTGCATTACGCGGAAAGCGCAAAGCTGTTTGTGCCAGTGGCGCATGCGCACATGGTCACACGCTATGTCGGTGTCGGCGGCAAAGCGCCCGCTTTGAGCAAGCTGAGCGAAGCACGCTGGCAGAAGACGCGCAAGAGCGCAGAAAAGAGCGTGGAGGATTTCGCCGTGCGCATGCTCAGCGTGGCGGCGGAACGGCAGACTTTGAAGGCGTATTCACATCCGCCGGACACTAAATGGCAGGTCGAGTTTGAAGAATCGTTCCTGTATCGCGAAACACCGGATCAGCTCCGCTGCACGGAGGAGATCAAACGCGACATGGAGGCCGAAAAGCCGATGGACCGCCTGCTGTGCGCCGATGTCGGCTTTGGCAAGACGGAGGTGGCCATCCGCGCCGCGTTCAAGGCAGTGATGGGTGGCCGACAAGTGGCGATTCTCGTACCCACAACCGTGCTAGCGCGTCAGCACACGGAAAACATCCGCCAGCGCATGAGCGAGTTCCCCGTAACCGTGGAAATGCTCTGCCGCCTCACTCCCGCGCATCGCGAACGCGAAATCGTGCGCGGCATCGCTGAAGGCACGGTCGATGTCGTTGTCGGCACGCATCGTGTCATTTCCAAAGACGTGCGTTTCAAGAATCTCGGCCTCGCCGTGATTGATGAGGAGCAGCGTTTCGGTGTGAAGCACAAGGAACGCTTCAAAGACCTGTTCCGCCTCGTCGATGTGCTCACGCTCAGCGCCACGCCGATTCCCCGCACGCTGTATCTCGCGCTCATGGGCATGCGCGACATGAGCACCATCGAGACACCGCCACCGAACAAGCAGGCGGTGCAGACGATGATCTGCCCGTATGACGAACGCACGATCAAAGAGGCCGTTGAAGCCGAGATTGAGCGTGGCGGACAGGTGTTCTTCCTGCACAACCGCGTCATGACCATCGAGAAGACCGCCCAGCGCATCCGCGACCTGTGTCCGCGTGCGCGCGTGATTGTCGGTCACGGGCAGATGGATGAAGTCATGCTGGAGGACGTGATGCACACCTTTGTCGATGGTGGTGCCGATGTGCTCGTCTGCACCACGATCATCGAGAGCGGTGTCGATATTCCGAACGCGAACACCATCATCATCGACCGTGCGGATCGTTTCGGTCTGGCGGATTTGTATCAGCTTCGCGGCCGTGTGGGCCGTGGCGGCGTGCAGGCGCATGCTTACCTGCTGCTGCCACGCGATGCCGTGACCGCTGGCGATGCGCGCAAGCGTGTAAACGCCATCAAGCAATACGCCGGCCTCGGCAGCGGCTTCAAAATCGCCCTGCGTGACCTGGAGATCCGCGGCGCGGGCAATCTGCTCGGCACTGAACAGAGCGGGCACATCGCAGCGGTGGGTTTTGATTTATACTGTCAGATGCTCAAACAAAGCGTCGCCCGCATGCAAGGCCGTCGCATCGCACGTCCGGTGGAAGTCGGCCTGCGCGCCGATTTCCTCGTGATGAGCGAATCCATGATGATGAAGGCCGACAAAACCTCCACACCGGCCTTTTTGCCCGCTCCGTTTATTGAAGATCCAAAACTGCGCATCACCGCGTATCGCCAGCTTGGCGAGATCATGACGCGCAAGGAGCTGGAAGATCTCGAAGCGCAATGGCGTGATCAGTTTGGCGAAAAACTGCCTCACTCCGTGCAGAACATGCTCACCTGCGCCGCCATCCGCCTCGCCGCCGCGCATGCGGGCATCAGCGATGTCGAAATCAAAGAACGCAAACTCATGCTGACGCGCAACGGCAAGCTGGTGATGTTGAACGGCAAATTCCCGCGCCTCACCGCCAAAGAAGGCCATAAACAGCTCGCTGAGACGCTGGCGATGCTGCGGACTCTGTGAGTCACTTGATCGGCGCAGACCAAACTTGAGGCGAACGCACCCCCGGACGCGCTTCACCGCCGGGGACAATGATTTGATCTCTCCAGAGCACGGCATTCGTCGTCACGAGGGAGAACGGCACCTCCCCTGCCCTGCTCCATGTTTGTGATTTCACATCGAAGGCCAGAATCGAACGTGGGAAGCCGGGATGTTTGCTTTTCGGCTCGAAGTTCACCAGCGCGCCATCATCGCCGCCGAGGATGAGAATCTTTGAATCGAGCACTGGTGCCGGATTCGGCGCCGCCACAGCCACCCGCGGTATGTCGGGCAGTTTTTCCCAGCCGGAAGCCGGTATGAAACGCCATGCGTCATTCAACCACTCGCGCTCAGGTTTCCCATCCTTGCCTGCGTGCAATGCTGCGCCGCTGAACAGATGCACCGCGCCATCCGCAGCCGCCATGCAGCTCAGAATGCGTGGTTTGCCGGGACACGGCGGCAGTTCCTGCCACTGTGCGCCGAGTTTCTTCAAATGCAGCGACCAAAACGTGTTCATCGAGCTCGTTGCCGTCGGCGTTTCGATGCCACCGACGATGTAGATCACGTCATCCAGCACGCAACCGCTCATGAAGGCGCACGGCTTCGGCAGCGGCGCGAGTGACGCCTTTTTCTCGAGCCAGAACACCTCGCGGAAGTGCTCCGTTGCATTCCCGCCGCCCACGATGACGAGTCCTTCCGACGTGGTGATGCTCACGCCGTAGCCACTCGGTTTCGGCAGCTTGCCGGTGATGCGCCACTGGCCGTCTGATTTGTCGAGCGCGAAGACAGTGTCATACCAAAGCTTTGTGCCGCCTTCCCACGGCATCTTGTCGATGAAATGCGTGCCGCCGGCGACAATAAGTGCACCGCCGCTCACACCCGCGAACGAACCCGCGAAGCCTCTTGCATCAGGCAGCGGCGGAAGCTGCGACCATCTCAAATCGGCGGCGGAGACGACAAGTGTGAGGGACATGAGGCTGAGAAGCGTGCGGCGCATGACCGGCACATAACGTGGTTTTGATGATAGTTCCGGCACGTTGAGTGCTTATTTTGACGCTCAAATGCTCACCCTCTCCGGCAAATCCCACGGCAAACTCTGCGACGGCGTGTCGCGGCGTGATTTCATGCGCATTGGCGGTCTCGCCATGGGCGGGTTGTCGTTGCCGGAGCTGTTGAAAGCCGAAGCAGAGGCCAAAACGGGCCGCAGCTTCAAATCGGTGATCATGATTTACATGTGCGGTGCGCCGCCGCATCAGGACATGTATGATTTGAAGATGGACGCACCGCTGGAGATCCGCGGCCCCTATAAACCCATCAAGACCGCCGTTCCCGGCATCCACATCTCCGAGCACGCGCCGCGTCTTGCCAAGATCATGGACAAGCTGGTGCCAATCCGCAGCATGTACGGCAGTCCGAACGGCGCTCACGACAGCTTCATCTGCTACACTGGCAAAGCACCGCCTCCGAACGGTGGTGGTGCGCCCACCGGCCGCCTTTCTGACCCGCCTTCCTTTGGTTCTGTCATCTCCAAGCTCAAGGGTCAGGCTGATCCCGCCATTCCGTCCTTCGTTGGACTCGCTCCGAAGGCCGGTCATCCGCCTTACGGTTCGCCAGGACATCCAGGCTACTGCGGCAACACCCACGCAGCCTTCCGTCCGAATGGCGCGGGCATGGATGACCTCCAGCTCAACGGCATCACGCTCGACCGCCTCGAAGACCGTCGCTCGCTGCTCACCGGTTTCGACAAGTTCCGTCGCGAACTGGACTCCAGCGGTCTCGTCGGCAGCATGGACGCCTTCAATCAACAGGCGCTGAACGTGCTCACGTCGAGCAAACTGCTCACCGCGCTCGATTTGAGCAAGGAGACAGCCAAAACACGCGAACGCTACGGCAAAGGCGACCCGAAGAACTATGGCGATGGTGCGCCGATGAACCTTGAGCACTTCCTGCTTGCACGTCGTCTCGTCGAAGCTGGTGCACGCGTGGTGACGCTGAATTTCGGCCGCTGGGACTTCCACGATAACAATTACCCGCAGCTCCTGCGCCATCTGCCGCTCTTCGATCAAGGCATGAGCGCTCTCGTTGAGGATTTGCATGAGCGTGGGCTCGACAAAGATGTCGCTGTCGTTGCTTGGGGCGAGTTTGGCCGCACACCGATCGTGAACAAAGACGGTGGTCGCGATCACTGGCCGCGTGTCGGCGGTGCTTTGCTCGCCGGTGGCGGATTGCGCACCGGTCAGGTCATCGGCGCCACCGACAAGCTCGGCGGCGAACCCACCGAACGTCCCGTGCATTTCGGCGAGGTTTTTGCCACGCTCTATAAGCACATGGGCATCGATACCGTGAAGACCACGCTCAACGATCTCACGGGCCGTCCGCAGTATCTCGCGGATTCCTGGCAACCGATGCCGGAGCTGATTTGAGGAAGATACGTGGCTTGCCTCGACTCGCTTTAGCGCGTAAGCCTCTGCATGCTCCCGATGAAGACCACACTACCCGAGGGGCTGACTCTCAAAGAAGGCGATGAAGCTGATCTACGCGTGGTGATGACGAATGGCGTTCTCATCGTGACCAAAGTGCTGAGACAAACCGCAACCGCAGGCAATCCAGCTGATTTCAAGGCCAAGCTCGGTGCCTGGAACCGGAAGTAGTTCGCTCGGAAAGGCTTTGCGGCAGTGGGGCGTATCTCAATACACATGTCCTTGCCGCATCCAACTCATCCCATCGGCCGCCGTGAAGTGATTCAGGCGGGTGCGGTGGGTTTGTTGGGGCTTGGGATGAATCATCTCAGTGCGTTGCAGGCGATGACGGCAGCGACGCAGCCTGCACGCGCAAAGTCGGTGATCTACATCTTCCTTAGTGGCGGATTGGCCCAGCAGGAGAGCTTCGACATGAAGCCGGACGCGCCGATGGAGTATCGCGGTGAGTTCAAACCCATCCGCACACGCACACCCGGCCTGCACATCTGCGAGCATCTGCCGAATCTCGCGCGCATCTCGGAGAAGTGGTCGCTTGTGCGCTCGCTCACGCATGGCAGCAGCGATCACTCGCTGGGACATCACATCATGCTCACAGGGCGCACGGACGCGCCGTTGGGCTTCAGTCCTGCCAAGCCGCAAAAATCGGATTACCCGAGCATGGCTGCGCTCGCGACGGCGCTGCTGCCGAAACGCAAAGACAACCTTCCGCCTGCCATCGTGCTTCCAGACAAGCTCGTGCATCGCGAGGGCCGCACCCTCGCGGGGCAATTCAGCGGCATGCTCGGCGCGCAGCATGATCCGTGGTTCCTGGAGATGTCGCCGTATCATCCGAAACACTATGGGGCTTATCCGCAGTATCTGTTTCACCACGAGCGCGGCTTTGAAACGGACGACAAGCTCCGTTTTCAGGCGCCGCATCTCTCGCTGCCGCAAGGACTTACGCTCGACCGCGTGATGGATCGTGTTTCGCTGCGGGACTCGCTCGAAAGGCAGACGCAGAACCTCACCGCGCTCGCAGGCGATGAGACCTTCGATTCCACGCGCAATGCCGCCATCGGTCTGCTGAGCAATCGCAAGGTGCATGACGCTTTCAGCTTGGAAAAAGTCGATCCCAAGCTGCTCGACCGTTACGGTCGCCACAGCTACGGCTGGTCATTGCTCATGGCCAAAAATCTGGTGCAAAGCGGTGTGCGCATGGTGCAGGTCAACTTGGGCAACAACGAGACTTGGGACACACATCAGGCTGCGTGGCCGAATTTGAAGAACTTCCTGCTGCCGCCGATGGATCAGGCCGTGAGCGCCTTGATCGAGGATCTCGACGCCAGCGGCCAACTTGATGAAACACTCATCGTCATGGGCGGCGAATTTGGCCGCACGCCGAAAATCAAGAGCATCACCGCGACTGCATTGCCCGGTCGCGATCACTGGGGCCACGCCCAGAGCATCCTGCTTGCCGGTGGCGGCATCAAAGGCGGCCGCGTCATCGGCGAGACCGACAAAATCGGCGGCTATCCCATCAGCGATGCCCAAACGCCCGAAAACCTCGCCGCCACCATCTACGAAGCCCTCGGCCTCCCCCGCGACCTCATGTGGCACGACTTCACCGGCCGCCCGCACACGCTGTACATGGGATCGCCGATTGCGGGGTTGACGTGATTTGGGTCACTTGCCTTTTCGTTCCGTCTTTGCCGTCACATCAACGCCATCGGACGTGATCTCGATGTTGCCAAGCCATGCGGTTACAAAGACCTGCGTGCCCAGCGGCTCGAACTGCTTGGTAAGCTTCTCGCCGGGCGATGGGACTTCGCTTCCGGCATAGAAGTCGAGGCATGAAGCGATGGCGAACTTCGGCTTTGTGGCTGCGGCGAATTCGGGGTGCGTGTTGAAGCCGTGATGCGGTGCGGTGACGACGGAAGCCTTCAGTTTTTCCGCTGGAGTCTTTTCCAAGACATAACGCTGGCCGGTGCCGTAGGCGTCGCCGGGGAAGAAGATCACGTTCTTGCCATGCTGCATGCGCTGGAAGAGCGAGTTGGTATTCAGTAGGCCGTGCTCGCTGATCTTGGCGGGATCGGTGTCGGTGTTGTGCATCGCTTTGGGCGGCGAGAGCACTTCCACGGTCAAGGCGGGATCAAAGTCGAGTTTGTCGCCCTCGGTGGCGGCGATGTATTTCGCGCCGCGCTCCTGCGCGTGCTGGCGGATGCGGTTGTAGGCCAGCGAGAAGCCACGTGCCGCATAACCGGTGTCCACGAAAGTCTTCACCGGCATGTGATCGAGTAACCACATCGCGCCGCCGTAGTGATCGCCATGCGGATGGCTGATGGCGATGCCGTAGAGCTGCGTGATGCCGCGTGCTTTCAGAAAGGTCTCGATGGTGTCGCGCCCGGCGTCGTATTTGTCAGACTGGTGACCGGTGTCGATCATCCAAGTCTTCCCGCCCGGTGTTTGCACGACGACGGCCAGTCCGTGCTCCGGCATGTTCAAGTAGGTGATGATGAGCTTGCCATCTGCTGCGTGAAGCGATGCAGTGATGAGCAGGAAGAGAGTGATGAGGTGTTTCATGGGCGTTTGAGTTGGTTCCAGCCTTGCGCGGAGAGTCGAGGTAAAACACGCCACTGCGGCACTTGCGCGATGGTTTGCTCCATCAAATCCGCGCATTGCTCGGCGATGGTTACTAAAGTGCCGCGCATGTCGGAGCTCTCGGCCATCTGGATCATCGTGTCGAATTCGAGACCACCGCTGACGCGTTTGGCTTCCTCGCTATCACGCTGCACGACGTGCAAAACGTCCTCGGTGTGATGCGGGAGCCAGCGGCGGTTCTCAGCGAGCACGGCGGCCAGTAGCGACTGCAAATTGGGCTTCCAGCCGTCATCGAAGAGTTGCGCGAGATCGCCACGCTTCTCGCCGATACGCATGTAGTGCGGCTGAATGGCCTCCACGGGTGTCGCGGCCATGTCACGGAAGGTTTTGGGCCAATCGATGCCCAATTCGCCGCCAATGATGTGAAACGTGAATTGATCCTGCACGATGCGGTTTCGCGGTGTGTAAACGCCATCGAGCAAATGCATACGAATGCCAGGCTGGATCGATTTGATCAGCGAATCGCCGACAATGTGCACCATCCAGCCCAAAGCATACGCCAGGCCGCGCTCAAAGGTCATGTCATCGCGAATCGCCCGCGCACAGTAGTCGGCGAGATGATCCCACGGCACGCGCAAGTTCACATCCGGCTTTGCCCAGCCAAAGACGAGATGCGCACGGCCATAAAACAGCTCATGAATCTCTTTGGGTCGATATTTTTTCCCCTCGTGCTTCAAAGACCACGGCTTTACTGCACCGCCAGTGATCGGGCTTTTTTCCAACGGCACCGTGCCGAAGCCAACCTCTCTTCCGGTATCAACGCACACGGCTTCTGGCATCACCTGAATGTCGCAGCCGAGATACGCGCCACACAGGAAGCTCGGCAGATGCCGCTCAATGATCGGCGTGATCGGCAAGCCGCGTCCTTTCGCCGCTTTCGCCGCGAGGATGCCATACATCGTGTGTCCGATCAGTCCGCTCATGTGTTAAAGCAAACGCAGAACGTGTTGCCGGTCTGGCAAGAGTCGCGTCTGTCACCCCGTAGGTTTGAGCATGCTCAACATCTACTCACAACCCAGCGGTGGCTTTTGCGATGGAGTATCGCGTCGCAACTTCCTCAAAATCGGCGGCCTCGCCATGGGCGGCATTTCGTTGAATGATGTGCTGCGTGCCGAGTCGGTACAGAAAGTCGGCAAGTCGCATAAGGCAGTGATCATGATCTTCCTGCCGGGTGGTCCAAGCCATCAGGACATGTTCGACATGAAGCCCAATGCGCCGAGCGAGATCCGTGGCGAGTTCAAACCGATCTCGACCAATGTCCCCGGCATCCAAATCTGCGAGCATCTGCCGCGTCTCGCCAAGATGATGGACAAGTGCACCATCATCCGCTCCATGGCCGACTGCGATGGCAGGCACGATGCGTTTCAATGCCTCACGGGTCGCAATTCCAAGCAGCAGCCTCCCGGCGGCTGGCCATCGCTTGGCTCCGTCGTTTCTAAATTACAGGGCAGTGCCAATCCAGCGATGCCATCCTTCGTGGGCCTCGCGCCGAAGATGGGCCACATGGAATGGGCACGCACCGGCGAGCCCGGCTTCCTCGGTGTGCCGCATGCTCCCTTCCAAGCCAACCGCGGCGCAGGCACCGAGAACATGTCTTTGAATGGCATCACGCTCGACCGTTTGCGTGACCGCAAGACGCTGCTCTCCAGCTTTGATCTGCTGCGCCGCGATCTTGATGCCACCGGCCTGATGGGCGGTGTTGATGTCTTCAATGAGCAAGCGCTCAACGTGCTCACCAGTCCCAAATTGATCCACGCCCTCGACTTGAGTCGCGAAGACCCGCGCATCGTCGAGCGCTACGGCAAAGGCGAGAACCGCAATCGCGATGACGGCGGCCCGCGTCTCCCCGAGCACTTCCTCGCCGCCCGTCGGCTCGTCGAAGCCGGTGCGCGAGTCGTCACGCTCGCCTTCAGCCGCTGGGACTATCATTCCAACAACTTCGGTCAACTCCGCGAGGATCTGCCGCTACTCGACAGCGGCCTCACCGCTCTCATCACCGATCTGCACGAGCGTGGTCTCGATAAAGACGTGTCCGTCGTCGTCTGGGGCGAATTTGGCCGCACACCCTTGATCAATCCCAAAGGCGGCCGCGATCACTGGCCGCGTGTCGCCTCAGCGCTGCTCGCCTGCGGCGGTATGCGTCACGGCCAAGTCATCGGCGCCACCGACAAACAAGCCGGCGAGCCCACCGACCGCCCCGTCGCCTTCGGCGAAGTCTTTGCCACGCTCTATAAACAAATGGGCATCGACGTGACCAAAGCCACGCTCACCGATCTCACCGGCAGACCGCAGTATCTCGTGGATGGTAATCTGCCGATGGCGGAGCTGGTGTGATCATTCAAACAGAGAACGAGCATGGCGAAGCCGATTCGCCATCTTCGTGCTGCTGACATGATCGAAAGAAAAACCGAGGCGAGTCGAAAACTCGCGCTCCCATCAACCGAGCGACAAGATTCCCATTCTCAGCCCGTAGGTTACTCCTGTTATGAACCTTCCACGCCTCACTATCCTTGCCGCCCTGTCTGCTGCTGCGCCTTGCTTCGCTGCTGAAGCACTGCGCCCATTGAACTTCGCGAATGACATCGTGCCCATCCTCACAAAAGGCGGATGCAACTCGGGCGGTTGCCACGGCAAATCGGGCGGGCAAAACGGTTTCAAGCTCTCACTACTCGGCTTTGAGCCACAGGAAGACTATGAGCACATTGTGAAGGAAGCGCGTGGTCGTCGCATCTTCCCTGCATCGCCGGAGCAGAGTCTGTTTATCACCAAAGGCACTGCGCAGCTCCCGCATGGCGGTGGTAAGAAGCTCGATCCAAACTCCGAGGACTACGCCGACCTTGTGCGCTGGATTCGCGAAGGCATGCCCTATGGCAAGGACACTGATCCAAAGATGGCCAGCATCAGCGTCGAGCCCGCTAAGCTCACGATGCCGCTTAAAGCCTCGCAGCAGCTCAAAGTCACCGCGCATTACACCGACGGCAGCACGCGCGATGTCACCAAACGTGCGCTGTATGAGCCAAATGAAAAAAGCATGGCCGAAACCACCGAGGCAGGCCTCGTGAAGCTCTTTGATTATCCCGGCGATGTCGCCGTGATGGTGCGCTATCAGGGCAAAGTCAGCACCTTCCGTGCTACCGTGCCTTTGGGTGCACCCGTGGATAAATTGCCACCAGTGCGCAACTACATCGACGATCTCGTCATCGCAAAATTGAAGACCATTGGCATGCCGCCCTCCGAAATGGCCGACGACGGCACCTTCGTTCGCCGCGTCACGCTCGACATCACCGGCCGCCTGCCCACAGCAGCGGAGATGAAGGACTTCATGGCCTCTCAAGACGCCAACAAACGCGCCGTGCTCATCGACCGCCTGCTCGACAGCCCCGAATACGCCGAATACTTCGCCAACAAATGGAGCGCCCTGCTGCGCAACCAGCGCACGCAGCCCACCTTCGCCCGTGGCAGCTATTTGTTCTACTCTTGGATTCGCGACAGCATCGCCGACAACAAACCTTACGACAAGTTTGTGCATGAAGTCGTCGCTGCATCAGGCGAGATGGACCAGCAGCCACCCGTCGCCTGGTATCGTCAGGTCAAAGAGATGAAGCAACAAATGGAAGACGTCGCACAGCTCTTCCTCGGCACCCGCATGCAGTGCGCGCAGTGCCATCATCATCCCTTCGAGAAATGGAGCCAGCAGGACTACTACGGCTTCGCCGCCTTCTTCAGTAACGTCAGCCGCAAGCCCTCAGCCTTCGCAGGCGAGGAAATGATCTTCCACAAACGTGGCGTCGCGCAGACCACCAACATCCGCACCAAGCAGGCCGTCACTCCCACCAGCCTCGGCGCATCCGCTTTGAAACTGAAGCCCGAGCAGGACCCACGTCAGGCACTCGCAGAATGGATGAGCCAGAAGGACAATCCATTCTTCGCTCACACGCTCGTGAACCGTTACTGGAAGCACTTCTTCAATCGCGGTCTCGTCGAACCCGAGGACGACATGCGTGAAACCAACCCGCCCGTAAACCCCGAGTTGCTCGGCGCACTCGCCGCCGACTTCATCAAAGGCGGCTACGACATGAAGAAGCTCATTCGCACCATCACCAACTCCAGCACCTACCAGCTCAGCGCCATTCCAAACGCGCACAACGCCAAGGACCGCCAAAACTTCAGCCGCTACTATCCAAAGCGCCTCAACGCCGAAGTCCTCTACGACTCCGTTAACACGCTGCTCGATGTTGAAACCAATTTCGCCGGCCAAGCGCCTGGCACACGCGCCGTCGCCCTCCCCGACAACAGCTACAACCAGAGCAACTACTTCCTCAGTGTCTTCGGTCGTCCTGATTCCTCCAGCGCCTGCGAATGCGAGCGCACGCAGGAGGCCAGCCTCGCGCAGAGCCTGCACTTGTTGAACGCCGCCGAGATCCAAACCCAGCTTTCCCGTGGCAATGGCCGCGCCGACACACTCACAAAGGACTCACGCCCCGACGACGACAAAATCACCGACCTCTACCACATCGCCCTCAGCCGCGATCCAAATGCCGCTGAAGTCAAATTCGCCCACACGCACCTTGATAAGAAAACCACCGGCAAAACCGGTGACGAAGCCTTTAAAGGCAAAAAAGAAGCCTATGAAGACATCTTGTGGGCTCTGCTGAACACGAAGGAATTTTTGTTCAATCATTGATCGGAGCGTGTCGCCGCCAGCAAAGCTCACAGACATTGAAACTAGCGAAATGAACACCCGCGCCATGCCCCGACCCAATTTGCATTCTACATTTTGTTGTTTGCAGTTTGCACTCATCCTCGCCTCCGCCACCATCGCCTTCTCCCAGGCCACCTTCCCCACTCCCGCGCTCACTGGCATCTCACCACTCGGGTCCAAAGCTAGCACAACACTCGATCTCACTCTCCGCGGCACCGATCTCGATGCGCCCACCGCCATCCTGCTCAATGAGCGCTCGATTCCTGCCAAGAGCACCAAACCGAACGTCCTGAGTATCACGCTGCCCGCCGATCTCAAGCCCGCGCTTTACGATCTGCGCTTCGTCGGCCGTTACGGCGTCTCCAATCCGCGCGTGTTTGAAATCAGCACGCTCGACACCGTTGAATCACCCGGCACCAACACCAAGGCAGACAAAGCACTCAAAGTGGCTCTCAACACCGTCATCCAAGGCGCCTTCAAGTCTGCCTCGCCGCAATGGTTCACCATCGACGCCAAGAGCGGCCAAACGATCACCGCCAGCTTCAACGGTCGTCGATTCGACACGCGCACCGAACTCCTTGCGACGCTCAGCGCTCCCACTGGTCGCGAACTCGCCCGCATGCGCGACGGCGTGCTGACTTTTACCGCCAAAGCCGACGCCACTTACCGCCTCCGCTTGAACGATCTCATGTTCCGCGCTGGCGACGACTACGCCTACCGCCTCACTGTCACCGACAAGCCTGCTCCGGCTCGCCTAGCCAGCCCGGCCCCGCCAGCGAGCCTGATCATTCCCGCAACCATTCAAAGCTCGTTCCTGCCTCAAGGAGCACCTTCCATCTTCGATCTCCCTTTCAAAGCCAACGACAAGTTCATCATCGAAGTCCACTCACATCAGCTCGACTATGCCACGGACCCTCAGCTCATCATCGAGAACGTCAAAAAGGACGCCGCAGGCAAAGAAACCGTGACCGCACAGGCCGAAGTCGCCGACGCACCTGCCATCACACCCGCGCCTAGCATCAACATCACAAGCCGCGATCCCTCCTACGCCTTCGAAGCCAAAGCCGACGGCATCTTCCGCCTCTCCATCAGTGACGCCTTCAATTCCACCAACCCCTTTGAGCTTCACATCATCAAGGAAGCGCCAAGACCCGCATCCATCATCGCCATCAACGCCACGCTTCCGAAAGCCGCCAACGCCAAGACTGGTGACCTCGGCAGCGCCAATGTTCCGCGCAATGGCATCGCGGCTTTAGAAGTCATCGCTCCGAATCGCAACGCACTCAGCGAACCCATCGAACTGAAAGCCGAAAACCTCCCGGCAGGCGTCACCTGCCTCGGCGGCTTCATCGGCAAAGGGCAGTCACTCGGCTACATCGCCTTCCAGGCTACCGCCGATGCACCCGCAGGCGGCACCATTCTCAGTGGCATTCCGCAGAGCCAGTTCGTCAGCTTCCCTGTCGCCGATGCCACCAAGGACAACGTCCTTTACCGCACTGCCGGCGCTCCCGCTCTTGGCGTCAGCACACAGACCTCCCCCGCACTCATCCAAACCGAAAAAACCGATCTCCTCGAAGTCGCTGCCGATGCCAAACTCGAAATCGCCCTCAAAGTCACCCGCCACGCCGATTTCGCCGACGCCCTCAAGCTCAAAGCCCTCGGCCTCATCGACGCCGCTAAAGCACCGGAGACTGACATCACCGCCAAAGCCAACACAGGCAAATTCACGCTCGATGTGAAGACACTCAAGCTCGCTCCCGGCGACTACGGCTTCATCCTGCAAGGCCCCGCCAAGATGAAAATCCGCCGCAACGTTGAAGAACTCACCGCCGCCGAGTCCGACGCCAAAAAAGCCCTCGGCAATCAAACGGAAGCTCAAAAGAAACTCGCAGCCGCCAACGCCGACGCCACGCCCCAAAAAGCCGAACTCGTCAAAACCGCCACCGCCGCCCTCAAGCTCGCCGACACTGCCAAAACCGACGCCGACAAGCTCGTCAAAGACCTCATCGCCAAAGCTGCCCCAAAAGAAGCCACCTTCATCGTGTACTCCAATCCTATCCGCATTCGAGTGAAGGAAGTGGCGAAGAAGTAAGGTCAAAGAGTGTCCCTCCTTGACCAACGCAGCCGCTACTTCATCGGATGCAGCTTGAGCAGCTCATCGGTGGTGAAGAGCATCATGCGGCCGGGATTGGCGGCGCGGACGGCTTTGACTTCGGCGGGGGTGATGGGGTCGGCTTTGTTGCCGAAGTGGTTGCGGACGAAGGTGAGGACGTTGGCCAGTTCCTCATCCTTGAGCATGCCGCCGAAGGGCGTCATGGGGACTTGGCCGTTGTATTCTTTGTCGCCGACCTTGATCGGGCCCATGAGGCCGTACATGGCGATCTTGATGAAGCGGTCGCGGTCGCTGGTGACCCAGGGGCTATTCACGATGCTGGGGAAGGCGGGATCGAGGCCAGCGCCGTTTGGCTGATGGCAGGTGACGCAGTGGCCTTCGCGGAAATAGACTTCCTGGCCGGCGGTGAACTGGCCTTTGGCGACAGCGCTGAGATGCGCGGGTGGTGGCACGACTTTGTACTCGGGGCGCACGACTTCGATGACGCCAGCGAGGCGATCTGCGGCGGTTTTGGCGGCGGCTTTGTTCCAATCGTCGAGCGGGAGCTTTGAGGCGATGGCGACGATGTTTTTTGCGGCGGGAATGTTCGGCAGCCAACTTGCGGCGACGATGGCTTCGAGGCGCACGCGGCCGTGTTCGTCCGCAGCGGCTTTTTCGAGCAAGGCGACGTGATCGGCGATGCGGTGCGTGTTGTAGCGCAGCACACGCACGGCGGCGGCGCGGGCATGGAAGTCGCTGGAGGCGAGAAGTTCGCGGAGCAGGCCTTCATCGGCCTGATTGAGGCCCCAGGTGGTCCAGAGAGCTTCGAGCTTAGCGTGCGTGTCTTTTTGCTCAGCAGCCCAGGCTTTGACCGCAGGGAGCACTTCGCCGGCGGGACGACCGCGCAACTCGCGGCGGGTGCGGTAGCGCTCACGCAGTTCGGGAGCTTTCAAGTTTTCTAACAGCGCAGCGATGGGTGCTCCGGCGACAGGTGCGGCCTTCACGAGCGGGCGGCTCGGATAGGTAATGCGGTAGATGCGGCCATGCACATGATCGCGCAGGGGATCGCGGGCGTTGTGCTGCATGTGGCCGATGAGCACGTTGTGCCAGTCGATGACGTAGAGGCTGCCATCGGGTGCGAATTCGAGATCGACGGGACGGAAGTTGCCGTCGGTGCTCTTCAGCAAGTCGTGGCGATGCGCGGTCTTCCAACCGGTGCCGTCGTCTTCGATTTTCACCTGCTTCACGCCGAGGAAACCGATGGCGTTGCCGTAGATGAGGTCGCCCTGCACTTCGTCGGGGAAGTGGCGGCTGCTGACGATCTCGAGGCCGCTGGTCGGGCGCACTTTGTGGTCTGGTGGGACGAGATCGGCGGTGGATGGCGTCTTGCTGCCAAAGGCGGGCTTCACTTCGACAGGCAGCGCCCAGTTCATCGTCGTGCCGGAAGTGTGGAGCAGGAAATCCTGGCCCCATTGATCAAACGTGAAACCCCAAGGATTCGGGATGCTCATCTGGATGGTGCGCTCCAGCATGCCACGCTGCGGACTGTAGCGGAAGAAGCCACCATCGACGCAGCGCACGGGGCCGTAGGGCGTTTCGATGTTTGAGTGGAGGAAGACGCCCTCGCAAAGCATGAAGGCACCGCTTGGGTCGGCGGTGAAGGCGCTGATGGCGTGATGCGTGTCGTGCGTGTCAAAGCCACCGAGCACGATCTCCATGCTGTCGGCCTTGTCATCGCCGTTGGTGTCACGGATGAGCACGAGATTCGGCTCCTGCGTCACATACACGCCTTCCGGCGCGAACTCGAAGCCAATGGGCAGATGCAGTTTGTCAGCGAAGACAGTTTCCTTGTCGGCTTTGCCGTCGCCGTTGATGTCTTCATAGATGAGCAGCTTGTCATCCGGCATCGCATCACCAGGGCGATAATGCGGATACGTCGGCATCGTGGCGACCCACAGACGGCCTTTGTTGTCGAAGCTCATCTGCATCGGGTTCGCCAGATTTGGGAACTCTTTTTCGGAGGCGAAAAGCTCGACCTTGTAGCCCTCAGGCACGGTGAGGGACTTCACAGCCTCCTCGCCATAAAGATACTTCTCGCTGCCGTTCTTCGCGCTCGGTGCGTAGTTCGTCGGCACGGGTGGTAGCACATGCGTCTTGCTGTCATCGACTTTGATCTCGGTCGTTTTGCTGCTGGCGACGTTGTGGATCAAATCATCGCGCAGCGCGGTCATCTCGCGGGTCTTCTTGATCTCATCGGGGTAGTTTTGCGGGCCATACGGGCTGTAGCGGCGGCCATGAGCATGCACGCCGTTGAGCACGTTGTAGTCGCAGTTCCAGAACCAATCCTTCTCCTTCACCGCAGCGAGCACTTTGGCCGGATCAGCCTTCGATTCGCGGCTCTGGTGGCCGTAGATGCCGGTGGCGAGCAGTTCGGCGATTTGCTCGTAACCTTTCTCCGTCGGCACAAAGCCGCCGCTGGTAAAGGACTCGCCGCCTTTGGAGTAAATCGACTTCGTGGGCGAGAAGAGATCGATGTAGGTGAGCTTGTGCTTCTTCGCGACGTTCTCGATCGCGGCGGCGTATAGCAACAGGTTGGAGTTTTCCACGTCGCCCTTCGGCAGATCGCGTTTCGCGCTTTGATCTTCATACGCGATGGGGCTGACGAGCACGATACGCGGCGCGGCCTTGCCGTTGTAGGCCTTGCTCAACGTGTGCACGACCCAGGCGTCGAGTTCCGCCTCAAAGTTGCCCACTTTGCTCGGGCCATCGAAGGACTCGTTGTAGCCGAAGAAACCAACCACTGTGTCCGCCTTCAGATGCGTGAGCCATTGATCCGGCGTGGCGTAAAAGCCCTGGCCATTGTGGATCGGCTTGTCGGGATGAAATTTCTCCGCGCCGGGGAAGGCCCACTGCGATGCACGCGACGGATGCGGACGGAAGCCCGGTGTATCGCCGACGTGGCCCATGTTGCGGAAGAAGATGTCGAGGCCGGGATAACGAAGCTGCAGTTCCGTCTCGATACGACTGTACCAAGTGTCACGCTCAGCGAGGCCATTGCCCACCAGCACGATGCGCTCGCCTTTCACCGGTGGTGCGACATTTTGATCGCGAGCCGTCGTGGCAGCCGCAGGCTCTGCGCTGGGCTGATGCGGAGCCGCTGCGGGCTTCTCTTCCTTCTTCTTGTCCTTTTTACCGTCGCCTTTCTTGGCGGCCTCTTGCTTCGCTTTGTCCTCAGGAAGGCCCATGGAAGGGCTGCTGCCCGTTGCGAAGTCACCGGGCTTCAAATTGCGCTGTTTGTAGTAGTCGCTTTTGACTGCGGAGTAAAAAGTCGGGTTAAACGGGTCGATGAAGGCCACATCTGCCTTGGCAGGCACTTCAAGAGCGAGCAAATGATGCGCCGCGTTCACGATGAGGCGACGCAGGTTTTCATCCGCAAAATCGACTGAGGCACCCATGGTCGTGCAGAAGGATTTACCCTTCGTCTGGCCATCCGGCGCGGTGTAGCTATGCAGCCATGCCAGCGGCATCATTGGCTCGTTCTTTGTGCCTGCGACTGCCTTCGACTTCGGATCGAGTGACTCCGTGACCTGACCACGCAGCAAAATGGTGTCATTCTCCGGTTTCAGATTCACCACGCCATAGACATCTGTGGTGCCAAAAATCTCGCCCACGCCACGCAACACGGCATTCGAGCCATTCGCAGATTCCACGACACTGCGCGTTCCTTCTTTTTTGTGTGAACCATGATGATTCACCCATTTCTCGCCGAGGATTTTCAGCCCGAACTCGCTCCATTTGAAGTCGCCCGTCTTCGCGCCGCCGCTGAAGGCATGCGTCGCCGTGCGGAAGCCGATCACCGGCTTTCCCGCATTGAGGAACTTCGCGAAGTTCGCCAAATGCTCATCTGGCAACTGACGGAAGCGCGTGCCGATGATCAAGAGGTCCGCATCCGCCAGCATCTCGGTGCCACGGATGTTCTTCTGGTTGTTCGGATCGATGTAGCCCGCCTTCTCATCCGTGGAAAAGAGCACGATGCAATTGAAGCCATGCTTCTTGGCCAAAATCTTCGCCAGCATCGGCATCGACTCCTCCGTGCGGTATTCCTCATCGCCCGCCACCAGCACGATTTTTTTGCCCCCCCCGGCTCCGCCCGGATTCGCGGCGATTTCGAGGTATTCCTGCGCGGACGCGAACGAGCCAAGCAGGGCGAGTGATAATATAAGGTACTTCATGGTTGGGAAAAATCGGAGGGGACCGATATACCGCATCAAGCGGCAAAACCGGACAAGAAAAATGCCGGACGGAAGAATTTTTGACACCTTTGGGCTGCTACTCGGTCATCACGCCACGATCTCCTTCAGCACACCCGAGCTGTCGCCATGACGCTCGACGTTCACGCCGATGCCATGCAGCATCGTGAGCCAGGTGTTGCACAGCGGCGTGTCTTTCGGGGCGACGATGTTGTGCCCGAGCTTGATGCCGGCACCGCCGCCGGTGAGCAGCGTGGGGCAGTTGTCGAGGTTGTGCTCCGTGCGGATGTTGCTGCCGTAGGCGAGCGCGACGTGGTCAAAAAGACGGCTGCCATCGGCTTCCTTCGTCGCTTTGAGCTTGTCGATGAGTCCGGCGAGCAACTCGCTCTGCACGAGATCTCGCTGCTGCGAGGCGGCGAGCTTTTCGCCCATGGTGGAGTGGTAGTGGCTCATGTCATGCGGCGCGACTTTGATGCCGATGCTCGTCATCAGCGTGCTCACGGGTTGGCGATAGGTCAGCACGCGCGTGCTGTCCGTCTGCATCGCGGCGAGGATGATGTCATACATGATTTTGATCTCCTCCTTGCCCGCCAGGCCTTCCTGTGGCTGAGGAATCGGTGCCTTAGGCTGCGGCACGCCAATCCATTGCTCGTCTTTGGAGAGACGTGTCTCGATGTCGCGGATGCCCTGGAAGTATTCGTCGAGTTTGGCCCGGTCGTTTTTGCCAAGACCGCGCTGCATCGCCTTCGCATTCTCCATCACCGTGTCGAGCACGCTGCGCTTCTGCGCGAGCATGGCCTTCTGCTGCTCGATAGGCGTTGTGTCCTTGGAAAACAGCCGATGAAACGCCTCCACCGGGCCTTTGTGACCGCCGATGGGCTTGCCGCTCACATCCCAGGCCATCGAAAGCCCTGGCCCATGCCCGGAAGCCTCCGCGTTCTCGCTGCCATTCAGCTGCAGCGACGCAAAACGCGTGTCCATGCCCAGCTTCGCCGCCGCGACCTGATCCGCCGAGATGCTGTTGTGAAACGTCTGCCCCGGCTCCGCGAAACGGTTCGCGCCCGTGAGCCACATCGTGCTGCCCCAGTGACCTTCGTTCGAGTATTTGTTCCAAAGTCCCTGCACCACCGTGAAGTCCGCCTTGTGCCTCGCCAGCGGCTTCAAGCCCTCCGGCAGCGTGTAATCCTTCCCCGTCTGCTTGATGTCCGGAAACCAAGTCTCCGTCGTGATCCCCCAGCCAAAGCCAAGAAACACCAACCGCTTCGGCGGTGTCGCTGGAGCCGCTGCGGAAGCGAATCGACGGAAGCCCAGCGACTCCAAAGCGGGCAGAGCAATGAGCGAAGAGCTGGACTGGAGAAAATGACGGCGGGTTTTCATGGGGAAGGGCGGCGACAGTGAAACGTCATTCGCGGCGCTATTTGCTGCGAAATTCTTTGCTGGAGGCCAGCGCGACGAAGAACTCCTTCATCGCAAAGTCTTTCGCCTTCGCACGCTTCACGATGTCATCGGCGAGTGAGGCATCGGTGAAGCCATACGGTCTGCCGAGCGCATACTCGATGAGGGCTTCGGTGAAGCCTCGGGCGAAATCTTCGCTCTTGGCGGCGATGAGGTCGCGGAGCTGGAAGTAGTCTTGGAAGGCGGGGCCGTTGTAGAACTGGCCGCTGGGGTCGATGGGCCAGGTTTTCTTGCCGACGCCGCGCTTTTCGAAGGTCTCCTCGGTGCGCCATTTTCCGGCGGCGTTGAAGTTTTCGAGGCCGAAGCCGATGAAGTCGATCTTGCGATGGCATTGCAGGCACTGCGGCTCCTCCTGATGCGCCAGCAATCGCTCACGGGTGTTGAGCAGCTTGTTTTCGAGTCGCGTGAGCTGCGGGACGTTCGGCGGGGCGGGTGGTGGTGGGTTGTGGAGGAGTTTGCGCAGCACCCACGCTCCACGCTCGACGGGACTGGTGCGCTCGCCGTTGCTGCCCATCGCGAGGATGGCGGCCATGCCGAGCAATCCGCCGCGTGGCGAGGCGGCGGGCAGTTTCACTTTTTGAAAGGCATCGCCGCTGATGCCTTCGATGCCGTAGTAGGTGGCGAGCAGGCCGTTGACGTGGATTTCGTCGCTCTTGAGCAGTTGGGCGAGGCTGCTGTTGTTGCGGAGGAGGTGCGCGAAGGTTTCATAGACCTCGCGACGCGCGGCGGCCTTGGCACTTTCGTCGAAGTCGCGGAATTGCTTCGTGTCGAACTGGAAGAAATCGAGCCGATCCATGCCGAGCCACTGATGCAAGAATCCGCTGACAAACTCGTCCGCCTTCGGGCTGGCGATCATGCGATCCACCTCACGGGCGATGACTTCAGGTTTCGAGAGGTCTGCTTGGAGCAGTGGTTCATCCGGTGGAGCGCTCCAGAGGAAGTAGGACAGACGTGAGGCAAGTTCGGGAGGTGACAGCGATCTCTGCCTTTCATCTTTTACCCCCAACTTTTTACCAGCCTCTTCTTTTGGTAAAAGATTTTGGGTAAAAGATTGGGGACCTGTTTCCTGAAGATACAAAAAACCCGGTGAGGCCAAAACGACGCTCAAAGGCTCGCGAATGGCCTTATCGAAGCTCTCACCGGCTTTGAGGCGTGTTTCGTGCAAAGCGACCAATTTGTCCAAAAAGGCCACGGAAGGTGTTTTGCCGCGAAAAGCACGTTTGGCGAAGGCTTCGATCACCTGGCGTGCATTCGTCTCACCAGCCGCGAGCACGGGTGGGACGCTTGTTTTGGCATTCGCGGGCGCGAGCGGGCCTTCGTATTCGATCCAGTCGATCCACAGCACGGGATCGCGCTGTTTGGCATCGGTGATCAATCGCGTGCGTCCAGGCAGACTGATCGCTTCCTTTTTCATCGGGCGCTTTTCAAACAGCACAAACTTCCTTGGGCCGCCGGGGACGATCTTGAATGGCAGCTCGACGATCTCCGGCTGATCGAGTGTGGCAGTGATTTGTTTGTTCGCTAGGAAGGTGCGGTCGTCTTTGTCGATGGGGCTGGCTTCGACAAAGGTGAGGAACGCCCGCTCGCTCGGCATATCCGGCACGCGACCGATCTTCACGCGCATCACGTAGTCGCCGGAGGCGAGGTCGGCGGGCATGTCGATGGCGTATTCGCAGGTTTCCTGCACGGTGTTGTCGAGAAAGAGGCCCGTCTTCGACAGCGGACGGTCGAGGTATTGCTGAAACCAGCGGTTGTTGCTGTCCCACACGACCTTGGCGAACTCCGCGTGCGATTTGTCGGTGAAGTCGAACTCCTTCAGTCGCTTCTCATCGCCGCCTGCGGCCTTCCACTTGGCGTATTGCTCGTTGAGATACTTGAAGCGCAAATGCCCGCGCTCCACCTCCGCACGGCGCTTCTCCGGCTCGATATGCTCGACTTTCGCGATGGCCGTTTGCGGTGTGAGCGGCCCTTCCCACTCCACCCAGTCGATCCACAGCGCCGAAGGCGGTCCGACACCGGTTTCTTTCTGCGCCGTGGTGAAAAGCTCGTGGTCGAGCTTCACATCGCGCTTCTCGCGCAGCACAAAGGTGCGCGGGCCGTTCGCGGTGATGCTCACCGGCACTTCGATGACCTGCGGGGCATCGGTGCTGCCGCTGATTTGAAAGGTCTGCATCAAGGTAAAGTCCTCGCGCTCCTCCGGCTTCATGCGGCTCCCGAGCGCGACGAATTGCCGCTCCTTCGGCGTGCCCTTCACCGCGCCGATGCGGAAGCGCAGCTTGTATTCGCCTGGCTGTGCCTTCTCGATTTCATGCTTCGTCTTCAGCCAGCCCGAAGGCTGATCCGGCGGCAGCGTGATGACCTCCTCGGTATGCACGTTGTAGATCGTCAAATACGCGCCGGTCTTCGTCAGCGGATCATTCAGGTAGCGCTCAAAGGTCGGCCCGTGCTGCTCAAAGCCACGGATGCGAAACTTCGCCTCCTGCTCGTCGGGAATGCCTCGTTGCGGCTGCTTGGTCTCCATGAACTTCTTCGCCGCCTCATAGCCGCCTTTGAAGTAGCCATTGTAAGTGCCGCCCACCATCGCGTTCGCATGCAACTCGACCTCGCGGCGCTGTTTGATCGTCTTCGTCAAAGCAGGCGCACTAGGCGTAGCTGCATTCACGGGCCCTTCGATCTCCAGCCAGTCAATCCACAGCGCGGGCTTCGGCCCGGTGCCGGTTTTCTCTAGCCTCTGAATCCAGACCTCGTA
>Ga0114970_10000407_pt1 | contig 32141 bp, 29 predicted proteins | sample M_140205_XF_Meta_FD_87030 | JGI IMG/M metagenome (GOLD analysis project Ga0114970, IMG submission 87030) | Freshwater microbial communities from Lake Montjoie, Canada to study carbon cycling - M_140205_XF_MetaG | ecosystem: Environmental > Aquatic > Freshwater > Lake | place: Lake Montjoie...
ACAGGGCGTGAGCCTGCAATGCGGGCCGCAGGCCAGGGCGACGGCCTCCATTTTCCGGGCATATTGGGCAACGGTGGCGGCCATAATGCCCTTGCGACAGACTGGGTCAGTGCCTAGCGCAGCCCGCCAAGCCGGCTTTTCATGCGAAGCTCTCAGGGTGTCACTTGCTTTTGGCGGCTGGCGCACCATATGCGGGATCAGTTCATTTTTCCTTGGAGAGTGCATCCGATGTTCAAACAATCGTTTCGACAACGCGCCGTCAGGTGGCTGGCCGTTGCCGCCCTGCTGGGTGGCGGCTTTGCAATGGCGCAGACCGAGCCCACGCTCAATCAGGTGTACGAGGCTGCCCAGGCCGGGCGCATGGAGCAGGCCCAGCAGATGATGCAGCAGGTGCTGGTCGCGCATCCGAACAGCGCCAAGGCGCATTTTGTGCAGGCCGAACTGGCGGCGCGTCAGGGTCAGATGGACCGCGCACGGGAATCGCTCGCCACCGCCGAGAAGATCGCCCCGGGCCTTTCCTTCGCCAAGCCCGATGCGGTCCAGAGCCTGCGCAGCCAACTCGCCGCCAGGCCCGCCGCGCCGGTGGCCAACAGCATCGATAAACGCCCGGCTGCTCCCGCCCCGGCGAGCGCGCCCTTCCCCTGGGGAATGGTGCTGGCGGTCGGTGCCGGGGTGCTCGCGCTGGGCTACTTCATGATGCGCAGGAAGACGGCGCCCTCCCTGCAGCAGGCCCCTTACGGTGGCATGCCGATGCAGCAGGCTGCCTATCCGAATCCGGCCGGGCCGCAGGGTGGGCTCAGTGGTCCGCAGGGCTTCGGCGCTGGGGGCGGGCCAATGCAGCCTGGGTATGGCCCGGGTGGTTATGGGCAGCAGCCCGGCAGCGGACTTGGCGGGCGGGTGATGGGTGGCCTGGCGACCGGCTTGGCGGTGGGCGCAGGCGTGATGGCCGCGCAGGCCATTGGCAAGAGCTTGATGGGGAACGACGAGCGTCCGGCGCATGGCGCAGACGCCAGCAATGCCGGCGGCCATTACCAGCCGGTGGCCGGCAACAATGACTTCGGCGGACAGAACTTTGGCGTTAATGATTCCGGCTCCTGGGACGACAGCAACGCGGTTGCCAGCAGCGACGGTGGCGGAGACTGGGACAGCTGATATCCGATTCGGCCCGGTGTGCGCATCGGGAATGGTGGACGGGGCTGGTCTATATCCCTGTCGGAAGCGTCACCGCGCCCGCTTGAACGCCTGCTGCGCCTTGGGACGGAGACGTCGGCTCGAAGCCGGCCTGCTGGCGCAGCGCGGCGACCCCGTTGCTGCCCAATAGTGTGATGAGTTCAGCCGCTTGCCGCGCCTGCTGCGCGCTGGCGCACAGCGCTGCGGTGTAGACGGTCGCCAGCTCGAATGCGCTCGGCAGCGGTGCGACCAGCCGCACGCCGGGCGTGTACAGAATTTCCGTAACCTGGGTGCAGCCGATCAGGCGCTCGCCCGGCGCCTGCGCCAGAGCGGCCATCGCCGTCGCGCCGTTGGCAAAAACATGCAGACGCTGCGCCAGTTCATCGGCAAGGCCCATGCGCTTGAGAACGCCCATGAAATGGATTCCAGCGGTGGCTTTTTGCGGATCCGGAAAATAGATTCCCTGCGCCGCCAGCAGCGCCGCTTTGAGCGCCGTCGGGCTGTCGACTGCGGGCCAGGGCGCGCCGTCTTTGACCGCGATACCGGTTTTCACACGGCCTAGCGCGCATCCGCTGTGCGCCACCACATGGCCGCTGGCTTCGAGTTGCGCGGTCAGCGCCTGCGTCAGGATCAGCACATCGCAGGGCGCGCCCGCGAGCAGGTGGTCCTTCATCAGGCCGACGGCGCCAAAGGTGGCCTGGATCGTGCAGCCGCTGCTGCGCTCAAACTGCTCCTGCAGCCGCGCGACCAACCCCTGCGCCGCGCCGCCGCCAATCAGGTACAGCTTGGGCCTGGAAGGGGATGGTGGCATCGCGAGAAGGGGGTGCGTGGGTCGGATGGGGCGATCAGGTCGCCCCATGGTGTGCTGCGCGCGGATCAGGCCGAAAGGCGGACGCAGCGCCTCAATCGGCCTTGATGCCGGCCGTCTTGATCACATTGGCCCATTTGGCGACGTCGTCGCGCGCGTACTTGTCGAAGGCCTCGGGGCTCATCACCATCGGCACCGCTCCCTGCTTGGCCCACAGCTGACGCACCTCCGGCTGGTTGACGATTTTCGAGACCGCCTCGTTGAGCTTGTCGACCACCGCCTTGGGCGTTCCTCGCGGCGCCATGAGGCCGAGCCAGATCGTCGCCTCGTAGCCTGGCACGCCGGCTTCAGCCATGGTCGGCACGTCGGGCAGCACGTCCGAGCGCGCGCGGCCTGTGGTGGCCAGCGCCCTGACCTTGCCCGCGCGCGCCTGTTCGGCCATCGTCGTCACCGCATCAAACATCAGGTCGACCTGCCCGCCGATGACATCGGTGCGCGCGCCCGAGCTGCCGCGGTAAGGGATATGCACCAAGTACACGCCTGCCATGCTTTTGAACAGCTCGCCCGCCATGTGGTAGGGCGTACCGGGTCCGCTGGACGCGTAGTTGAGTTTGCCCGGCGTCGCCGCCGCGAGCTTGATAAGGTCCTTCAGGCTGGCGGCCGGCAGCGAAGGATGCGCCACCAGCACCAGGTCCGAGTAGTTGATCGGCGCGATGGCGACAAAGTCGCGCATCAGCGCAAAGGGCTTGGTCGGTATCAGCGTCTCGTTGACGGTATGCGTGTTGGACATCATCAGCAGCGTGTACCCGTCGGGGGGCGCCTTGGCGGCAACGTCGGTTCCGATCACCGAACCGGCACCGGGCCGGTCGTCGACGACGAAAGACTGGCCCAGCGCCTCCTGCAACCGCTGCGCCATGAAGCGCGCGTAGTTGTCGGCTGGCCCGCCGGCGGCAAAGGGAACAATGATCTTCACCGGCCGCGACGGGTAGGACTGCGCCCAGGCGGCTGTGGCGGCAGCGAGCACGGCGGCGCCGATCAGCAACCGGCGCATGGCGTTCGTTGGCATGGTGTGTCCTTTGGTGATTGGCTTTCGAATCATTCCAGTTTTCCGATACGCTTGACGACGTCGACCATGCGGCGGGCGTCTGCCTGCACATACTTTTCAAACTCGGTCGCGTCCTGGTACAGCACCGGGCTGCCCGCGTTGTTTATCACGTCGCGCACCTTGGCGTCCTGCGCTGCAAAGCGCGCGGCAGCGCGCAGGCGCTGCGCGATCGGCTCGGGGGTGGCCTGCGCGACGAACAGCCCCGACCACTGTGCGTATTCGGCGTCGAGGCCTCGCTCTTTGAGGCCCGGCACATCGGGCATCGACGCCAGCGGCGCGTTGCCCCAGTGCGCAAGCACGCGCAGCTTGCCGGCCTTGAGGTGCTGCAGCACCGTCGCTGGCCCGGTGGAGACGGCGTCGATCTGCCCGCCGAGCAGCGCGACGACCGCCGGGCCGGCACCGGTGAACGGGATGTGCGTCATCTTCAGACCCGCTGCCTGCGCCAGCACTTCCATCGGCACATGCATGGTTCCGTAGTTGCCCGAGGACCCGTAGTTGATGGCGCCGGGTCGCTTCCTGGCGTCGTCGACAAAGTCCTGCACGCTTTTCCATGGCGCGTCGGCGCGCACCGCGAGCACGGTGGGATCTGCGGTGAAGCGCGCGATCGGCCGCAGGTCGGCCAGCGCGAACATCGGTGCGCGGCCCACCAGCGCGTCGGCCTCGGGTATCACCGTCAGCGACGAAAGCGCCATCAGGACGGTGTAGCCGTCGGGCCTGGCCTTGGCTGCCACCGCCATGCCGATGCCGCCGCCCGCCCCGGGCTTGTTCTCGATCACCACCGGCTGCCCCAGGTCCCGTGCCATTGCCTCGGCCACCGGGCGCGCGACCAGATCGGCCAGTCCACCGGGCGGGAAGGGGACGATCATCGTGATGGAGCGGCTAGGCCATGCGGGCTGCGCAGCACACCAGGCGCACGCCGCAGTGAAAAGACCGGTTACTAGAACCTTGCGAAGCTGCATTTTTGTCTCCTGACGCGGTTGACCCCTGTGCATCATGCACTATAGCTTTGCTTCGTCTGCCGGGCCGGCTTGTGCCGACGCTAGCGCGCGCTTTGCATGCGCAGCCTTCGCGCCGCGTCTTCGGCCCGCGCGTCGTCGATCTCGCGCAGCACGTTGCCGACATGGACCGGCCCGCTTTGGTGCACGAAGCGACCGGTCAGAACCGTCTCGGGATGCAGGCTGCCGCTTTGGTACAGCTCCCAGATCTCTGGGCCAAATTCGGTCTGCAGCAGCTCGGGCGCGAACCGGCCGAAGAACTCGCGCAGGTTGGCGACGTCGCGCAGCAGCATGCGCTTGGCGTGGTTGTTGCCTGCCGCGTCAAGCGCCTGTGGCAAGTCGATGATGACCGGCCCATCGGCCGACAGCAGGATGTTGAACTCCGACAAGTCGCCGTGCACGACGCCGGCGCACAGCATGCGCAGCACCTCGACCAGCAGCGCGGCGTGGTGTGCTCGCGCCTCGTCGGGGCTGAACTCCAGGTCGTTCAGGCGCGGGGCTGCGTCGCCGCTGGCGTCGGTGACCAGCTCCATCAGCAGCACACCTTCATGAAAATGGTAGGGCGTGGGAACGCGCACGCCGGCGCTGGCCAGTCGGTACAGCGCGTCCACCTCGGCGCTTTGCCAGGCGGCTTCCTGCGCCTGGCGGCCGAAGCGCGTGCCCTTGGCCATGGCGCGCGCCATGCGCGAGTTCTTGACCTTGCGGTTTTCGGTGTAGTCCACCGCCTGCCTGAAGCTGCGCTGCGTCGCCTCCTTGTAGATCTTGGCGCATCGGGTTTCGTCGCCGCAGCGCACCACATAGACCATCGCCTCCTTGCCGCTCATGAGTTGTCGAACGACGCTATCGATCAGACCCTCTGCTATCAGGGATTGGAGCCGTGGGGGTGCTTTCATGCCGCCTATTGTCCCTTGCGCGCGGCATGCCAGCTAAGCGCAGCGGGGCCCGGCGCGACGCGGCACAATCGCGGGCAAAGGAATACACCATGAGACACCTAACAATTCTTACCGGCGCCTCGCGCGGAATGGGCCTGGCGATGGCCGAGCAGTTGTGTGCAGCCGACGCGCTGCTGTTGTGCATTTCGCGCACCGCCTCGCCCGCTTTGGTGCAGTTGGCGCAGCAGCGCGGTGCCGACCTGATCGCGTGGAGCGCCGACCTGGCCGACCCGGCGCCGGTGGCTGCGCGCCTGCAAGCTTGGCTTTTGGCGCGCGGTGCCCGCGAACTCGTTAGCGCCACACTGATCAACAACGCGGGCGTCATCGGGCGGGTGGGCCCCATCGACCCCAGCGACTGCCACGGCATGGCGAGTGCTTTGCGCGTCGGACTTGAGGCGCCGATGCAGCTCAGCGCGGCATTCCTCAGCGCGACCCGCAACTGGCGGTTGCCGCGAAAAATCCTGAATATCTCGTCGGGGCTCGCGCGCCGACCGGCGGCGGGCGCCGCAATCTACTGCGCGGCCAAGGCCGGCATGGACCACTTCAGCCGTTGCGTCGCGCTCGATGAGGCACTGCACGCCAACGGCGCGCGCGTCGTATCGCTGGCGCCCGGCGTGATCGACACCGACATGCAAGCCGACCTGCGCGCGGGCGACCCGGCAGGCTTTCCCGAGCATTCCGGCTTTGTGCGCATGAAAGAGACCGGTGCGCTGACCTCGCCGGACGCTGCCGCTGCGCGGGTGCTGGCCTATCTGGCCCGCGCTGATTTCGGCAGCCAGAGCGTCGCCGATGTGCGCGAGGCATGAATTCCACCACCCGGCAAGAGCAGGGCGCTACACCTCGAAGCGGATTCCCTGCGCCAGCGGCAGCGTGCTGCCGTAGTTGACGGTGTTGGTCGCACGGCGCATATAAGCTTTCCAGGCATCCGAGCCCGACTCGCGTCCGCCGCCGGTCTCTTTCTCGCCGCCAAAAGCGCCGCCGATTTCAGCCCCGCTGGTCCCGATATTGACATTGGCTATGCCGCAGTCAGAGCCGCGTGCCGACGTGAACAATTCGGCCTCACGCAGATTCTGCGTGAAGACCGCCGACGAGAGGCCATGTGCGACTGCGTTGTTCAGCGCGATCGCTTCATCGAAGTCGTCATAGGGAACCAGATACAGGATCGGCGCAAAAGTCTCCTGGAGCATCGGTCCGCACTGCGTTGCAAGTTCCACGATGGCTGGGCGCACATAGTAGGCCGCCTCGTTGGTGACCGCCTCGCGGCCGCCGAAGTGAACTTTTGCACCTTTTGCGCGGGCCTGGGCTAGCGCCGCCTGCATGCTTTCGAAGGCGTGCCGGTCAATGACCGGGCCGACCAGCGTCGAATCGTGCATCGGGTCACCTACTGGAAGACCTTCGAATACCCGCAGCAGCGACTGCACCAGCGCCGGGTAGACCGAACGGTGGACGATCAGCCGGCGCAGGCTGGTGCAGCGCTGACCGGCGGTTCCGGCCGCCGCAAAGGCCGCCGCCCGCACCACCAGTTCCAGATTTGCCGACGGGCAGACGATGGCGGCGTTGTTGCCGCCGAGTTCCAGCAGTGCGCGTTTGAACTGCGCGGCGCAGGCGACGCCTACCTCACGGCCCATCGCGGTGGAGCCGGTGGCGCTGACGAGCCGGATCAGCGGGTTCTCAACCAGCGCTTCGCCGGCGGCGCGTTCGCCGATCAGCAGTTCGGCCAGTCCGGTCGTGTCGACGCCCAAGTCGCGCGCCGCTTGCAGCAGCAGGCCATGCAGCGCGATGGCCGACAGGGGTGCTTTTTCAGACGGTTTCCAGACCAGCGTATTGCCACACACCAGTGCCAGCGCGGCGTTCCAGGAGAAAACCGCCATCGGGAAATTGAAAGCCGAAATGACGCCGACGACGCCCAACGGATGCCAAGTCTCGAGCAACTTGTGCTCGGGCCGCTCGCTGGCGATGCTCAGCCCGTACAACTGGCGCGACAGGCCAACCGCGAATTCGCAGATGTCCACCACCTCCTGCACTTCGCCCAGGCCCTCCTGGACGATCTTGCCGGTCTCCAGCGTGATGAGCCGGCCCAGCGCTTGCTTGTGCCGGCGCACCGCCTCGCCGAAGGCGCGTACCAGTTCGCCGCGCTTGGGCGCTGGTACATCGCGCCAGCTGGCAAAGCGCGCGTTCGCGCGCATCACCGCAGCGTCCGTTTGCGCTCCACCGCTGAGCGCGACGCGCGCCAGGACGCTGCCGTCAATCGGCGTGTGAACCGTCAGCCCGGATGGACCGCCGGCGGGCTCCTCAAGCCCCATGGCCTTGAAAAGGGCCAGTACCTCCTTGCGGTATGCCATGCCGTGCCTTCTAGCGTTCGATCAGCCGGTTCCAGCGCGCGTTCCAGGCCGGCCGGCCCTCATTCACCGCGTCCCAGTCGAGTACCACCGCTGTCTTCATGAAGTCGGCAAACTGCGCCAGCGCCGCTTTGGACTCGGCGTCGTTCGCCTGCGCCTTCGGGTTGGACGGAATCTCGTTGCCGTGCAGCAAGCCCGCCGCTTGCGCATCCGCGCCAAGCAGGTGCTCGGCAAGCTTTTGCGCGAGCGCCGGTTCACTGTTGTTGGCGATCACGCATTCTGCGACCATCAGCACCACCGAGCCTTCTTTGGGCTGGGCGTATTCGACCGGGATGCCCTTCTTTTTGAGATTAGCTACCGAGGTCGGGGTCAGCGGCGCAATCGCCGCCTCGCCGGTCTGCATCATTTCAGCCAGCTTGGCCGAGCTCGGTATGTACTCGAGCACGTTCGGCCCGATGCTGGTCTTCCAGCCGTTGAAACCGGGCTCGACGTTCCTTTCGGTGCCGCCTTTGATGCGGTTGAACATCAGGAAGCCGTGCAGTCCGAAGGAAGACGACGACACCGACTGGAACACCACTTTGCCCTTGAGTTTCGGGTCCGCCATGTCCATCCAGGAAGTAGGCGCTGCCCAGCCGTTGTCGGCATACATTTTCTTGTTGTAGGCCAGGCCGGTCATGCCCATGGTCACACCGGTCGCCATGTCCCCCTTGAAGCGGGCCGTCGGGAATACTTGGTCAAGGGCTGCGCTGGGCTTCATCTTTTCGCACAGCCCCATGCCCACAGCGCGCGCCATCACGCCGTCGTCCAGGAACATCACATGCATCTGGGGCTTGTCCTTGTTGGCCTGCGCCTTGGCCAGGATCTCGGACGAGGTGCCAGGCACGACGACGACCTTGGCATTGTTGGCCTTCTCGAAAGCCGGAAAGATGTGTTCGGCCCATGTTTTTTCCATCAGTCCGCCATTCATGCCGATGTACAGCGTCTTGGTTTGTGCCGCGGCGTTGCCGGACGCCAGGGCGGTGGCGACGAGCGCTGCGCCGAGTAGGGTGCGTCGCGCAGGACTGCACTGGGAAGTTTTGCGTTGCATAAAGATCTCCTTTAGGTTGAGTTGGCAGGGGAAGGCACGTGAAAAGCAATGGGGTCCGCGAGGGCGTCGACCGGGTCTTGGCGGCGCGCGCCGGACTGCGGATCCTGCCGCGCAAAGCGCGCTATTGAAAATGCGCTGATCGGCGTTGCGCTTGCGCCGTCGCGCACCAGTTCGGCCAGCACCTCGCCGACGGCCGGGCCGATCTGAAAGCCAGCGCCGGCAAAGCCAAAGCCGTGGATCAGACCGGGTGTGGTGGTGCTGAAACCGACCACAGGCTCATGGTCGGGAAGGTAACCCTCGGTCCCGCTCCAACTGCGGATGATGTGGGCGTGGCCCAGCGCCGGCAGCAGTTCAACGGTGCGCTCCAGCACCAGGCCGATCGCATCGCGGCTCGGTCGTGCGCGATCGGCGTCAATCGCGTAGCCGCGCGAGCCGCCGATCACGCAATTTCCGCGCGGTGCCTGGCGTGCGTAGATGCCGCCGCCTTCAACGCCCAGACTCAGGTCCATGAACATCGGCAAGGGCTCGGTGACCGCCATGACCGGATGCGATGAAACCATCGGCACCGCTTCACCAAAACTTTGGGCCACCGTCGATGCCCATGCACCGGCGCAATTGAGCAGGAATCGCGAGCGCAGTTCAAGGCCGCTGGCGGCGCGCAGAACGAATTGCTCGCCGTCGTGTGCCATTGCGTCGACCCGGGTGCGTTCGCGGACCTGCGCGCCCAGTCGTGCGGCGGCGCGCGCAAATGCCGGCGACACGAGACGCGGGTTCGCGTGCCCGTCCTGCGGGCAAAGTGAGCCGCCGATGGCGCGCTCGCCCAGCCAGGGATGGCGAGCGCGCAGCGCCTTGGCGTCCAGCATTTCCAGTCCCATGCCGAACCCTGCGCTGCGTTCGCGGTAGACCTCCAGCGAAGCGAGCTCGGCCTGACTGCGTGCGACCTTCAAGTGTCCCGATCGGATGTATTCACCGTCGATGCCGATGAGTTCCTGCAACCGGCCCCAGATGCCGTGGGCGCGCTGCGCCAGCGGCAATTGCGACAGGGGTCTGCCCTGGCGGCGAACCCCGCCGTAGTTGACCCCACTTGAGCGCGAGCCGCAGAAGTCGCGCTCGAGCAGGGTGACCGAAAAGCCCATGCGGCGCAGCGCCAGCGCCGCAGAAGCGCCGACGATTCCACCGCCGATGATGGCTACGTCGGCAGCCAGTTTTTCCATCACGGCGCCTCCTGCGACGCGAGCGCGTGCGTCAGCCTGAAAGGTATCGGCTTGATCGGCGGCTGACCGCGCAGCCTTCCGACTGCCTGCACCGGCTGTGCGCTGCAGTGCGCCAGAATTTCGCCCGCAGCGGCGGCGCAGACGCGGCCCTGGCAGCGGCCCATCCCAACGCGGGTCAGGGCCTTGAGCCGATTCAACTCGGTCGCGCCATTCTCGCGCGAAGTTCTACGAAGTTCGCCGGCACTCACTTCTTCGCAGCGGCATACTAGAAGATCATCCGGTGCCTGCGCTGCCCACTGGGCTGGAAAGGGAAAGGCACGCTCAAGTCCGGCTCGAAAGCGCTGCTTGCGCGCGAGCTGGCGCTCCAGCGTGGCGCCACGGGCCTGCGGGCCAAGGGCCCGCCCCGTGTCGGCGAGCAGTGCCAACGCAGCGCGCTCGCCGGCCCATTCGGCGGCGTCGGCGCCCAGGATCGCCGCCCCGTCACCTGCCAGGTAGACGCCGGCGACGCTGGTGCGTCCGGCAGCGTCGCATTCGGGCAGCCAGGCGCGCTGCAGGGCGTTGAAGCCGAAGCGGCAGCCCAGGATGTCGGGCAGTTGGGTTTCCGACTGCAGCCCATAGCCAAAGCCGACCGCGTCGCAGTCGAGTTCGTGTTCGGTGCCTGCCTGGCTCCAGCGCAGCGCGCGCACGCGGCTTTCGCCCAGCACCTGCAGCGGCCGAACGCCGCGATGCAGCGCGACGCCATGGGCACGTAGCCACGCGACCAGGTACAGGCCTCGGGCCAGCAACTCCGGGTCTGCCATGAGGGCGGGAAGGGCGGCTAGCTGCTGGCCGAACGTCGCGGTGTCGAGCACTGCCGCGACCTGCGCGCCTGCCTTCGCGTATTGCCAGGCGGTCAGGTAAAGCAGCGGCCCCGTGCCGAGGAAAGCCACCCGACTACCGATCGCGCAGCCCTGGTATTTGAGCGCCACCTGCGCGCCGCCCAGCGTGAAAACGCCGGGGGTGGTCCAGCCCGCGAAGGGCAGCACCCGGTCGGTCGCGCCCGTGGCCACGATCAGGTGGCTGTAGGCCAGCGTCGACGTCTGTTCCTGGTGCAGCAGGTCGAGCTTGCCGCCCTCGGCGTTCCACACCAGCGTTTGCCCGCGGTAGTCGATGTCGGACAGCATCGCTCGCATCGCAGCGTGCACATCGCGTGCGCGTGCGGTGTCGAAACCGTACAAGGTCGCCTTGCTGCGTTGAAAGTGCGCTGGTGGTTGGCGGTAGATCTGGCCGCCGAACAGCGGCGCCTCGTCGACGACGACAGGCCGCAGGCCATAGCGCAGCAGCGTCTGCGCAGCGCGGATGCCCGCCGGTCCGGCGCCGATGACCACCGGCTGCAGCGCGGCGCTCACGGCTTGGCGCCCGGTCGACTGAGCAGCCGCAGTCCGGCGGTGATGAAGGTCGAACAGGCGCGCAGGCGTTGTCCCGACTCGGTGCACATCCAGCAGTCCTGGCAGGCGCCCATGAGGCAAAACCCGGCCCTGCCCGAGCCGCTGAATTCGGTGACCCGCAAGCGCGCGCCCTGTGTCAGCACGGCGGTCAGCACGGTGTCCCCCACGAGCGCTTCAAGCGCTTGCCCGTCCAGCGTGAAGGCGACGCGCTCGCGCTGTGTCTCGGCCAGGCGCAGGAAGATTGCATCGCGCTGCGTGGCCTTCATTTTCCGCCCACCAGAATCCGGTCCAGGCCGTACAGCCGGTCGAGCAGCACCATCACGGCGGCCGTGAACCCGACCATCAACGCCGAAGCCGCTGCCATCAGTGGGTCGATCGATTCTGTCGCGTACATGTACATGCGAACCGGCAGCGTGACGGTCGATGGCGCGGTGACGAAGATCGACATCGTGACTTCGTCGAAGCTGTTGATGAAGGCCAGCAGCCAGCCGCCGGCGACGCCGGGAAGGATCATCGGCAGCGTGATGCGCCTAAAGACGGTGAAGTGGCTTGCACCCAGCGATAGGGCGGCCTGCTCGCAGCTGCGGTCAAAGCCGGTTGCCGCAGCCACGACCAACCGCATCACGTAGGGGGTGACGATCACCACATGCGCCAGTACCAGCCAGCCAAAACTGCCGGTGGCGCCGATCAGCGAAAAGCTTCGCAAGATGGCGATTCCCAGCACCAGATGCGGTATCACGAGCGGCGACAGGAACAGCGCGTTGAGCGCGTCGCGGCCGGCAAACGCATGGCGTGTGATCGCTAGGCCGGCGGGTACTGCGACCAGCGTTGCCAGCGTGGCCGCCGACAGTGCGAGCCACAGGCTGTTCCAGAACGACTGCACCAGGTCGGCGTGCGCGAATACCGCCTTGAACCAGCGCAGCGACAAGTGGGTACTCGGAATGGTCAGCGTGTTCTCGGGCGTGAAGGCGACCGCGCAGACAATCAGCAACGGCGCGAGCATGAAGGCGATCACGCAGGCGTTAAAGGCGAGGGCCAAGGGGCTGTTCTTCGCCATCGCCTAGCCCATCGATTTTTTGTAGTTGCGCTCAACGAAATGGTTGTAGCTCAGCATCACGACCAAGTTCGCCAGCAGCAGCAGCAGCGCCACCGCAGCGCCCAGTGGCCAGTTCAGTTCGTGCAGGTATTCGTCGTAGACCACGGTGGCGACCATTTTCAGGCGCCTGCCGCCGAGCAGGCCCGGTATCGCAAAGGCGCTCGCGCTCAGGCCAAAAACGATCAGGCTTCCCGACAGAATGCCCGGCATCACCTGCGGCAGCACGATGCGCCGCAGCACGGTGAAGGGTGCTGCCGACAGCGACAGCGCTGCGTTCTCGACGGCCGGGTCGAGCTTGTGCAGCGAGGTCCACACCGGGATGACCATGAACGGCAGCATGACATGCACCAGTGCGATGATCACCGCGGCTTCGGTGTACAGAATGCGCACCGGACCCAGGCCCAGCGACTGCAGGGCCTGGTTGACCGGCCCCTGGGGGCCGAGCAGCATACTCCAGCCAAAGGCCCGAACGACCACGGACACCAGCAGCGGTGCGAGCACCACCAGCAGACAGATTGCGCGCCAGGGGTCGCGCATGCGGCTCAGCACATAGGCCTCTGGCGCGCCAATGGCGATGCAGATCAGCGTGGTCAAGGCAGACACCCAGAAGGTGCGCCAGAAAATTCCATGGTAGTACTCGTCGCCCAGCACAGCCGCGTAGTGCGCCAGCGTGAAGTCATCCTGCACGCCCGTGGCGTGGCTGAATACATGGAACGACAGCACGGTGGTAAGCGCCAGCGGAACCAGCAGCAGGCTGCCGAACAGCAGCAGCGCAGGCGCTGACAGCGCCCATGGCATCGCGGTTGCGCCTAGCTTCACCGTAGCACGCGCATTGCGTCACCAGACCATTGCAGGCCGACGCGCTCGCCTTCGGCAGGAACGCGCGCGTCGCCGTTGGTGCATACGACCGCGAGTTCGCCCAGATCGGTGTCCATGCGGCAGAGCCACTGGCTACCAAGAAAAAAGCGGGCGCTGACGTGGCCGTCCAGGCGCCCCTGGCCGGCGGCGACGAAGCGGATGCGCTCGGGCCGCAGGCTGAGCGCCACGGCGGCGCCCACAAGCAGTCCGACCCCGTCGACTTCGAACAGCATCGGACCCGCGCTGATGATCGCCTGCGCGCCGGTGTCGGCCACCCGGCCCTCGATCAGGTTGGCCTTGCCTACAAAACCCGAGATGAAGCGCGACTGCGGCTGCTCGTACAGCCGGAAGGGTTCGTCGATTTGCGTGACACGCCCGGCTTGCATCACGACCACCCGGTCGCTGATCGACATCGCTTCGGTCTGGTCATGCGTGACCATGATGGTTGTTGTGCCGACCTTGCGCTGGATGTGTCGCAGTTCGAACTGCATTTCTTCGCGCAGTTTGGCGTCCAGATTGGACAGCGGTTCGTCGAGCAGCAGAACCGGTGGTTCTATGACAAGTGCACGTGCGAGCGCGACGCGTTGGCGCTGGCCGCCGGACAGTTCGCGCGGATAGCTCGTCCGATGCGGCTCCAGATGGACCATCGCCAGCGCTTCGTCGACCCGTTCGCGCCGCTCGGCCAGCGGCATACGGCGCATCTCCAGCCCGAAAGCGACATTGTCAAAGACGCTCATATGCGGGAATAGTGCGTAGCTTTGAAACACGATTCCCAGGCCGCGCGAGTTCGCGCTGGCGTGGGTGATGTCGCGTCCGTCGAGCACGATGCTCCCGCTCGTGGCTTCGGCAAAGCCTGCGACCATCTGCAGCGTCGTGGTCTTTCCGCAACCGGACGGGCCGAGCAGGGAAACGAACTCGCCCTTGTCCACGCGCAGGCTCAAGTCGTTCACGACGCAGTTCGCCCCGTAGAACTTGGTCAAGTTGGCAAGTGTGAGGAAGGACAAGGCGGGCTCCGAGAATCGCTGGCGTGCCCCGAAGCGGGACCCGTCGATGCCATGCTGCGCTGGCCGAATGATGTGCGCGTGGGGTCAGCGCGTCAACGAGGGTATTCCATTAAACGGGAACTATTTCCAATAGATTCTGGTAAGTAGAATAATTTGATATTTGGTTTAAGAATATTTCATTGAACGAACTAAAAAACCCATTGGACGCTCCCGTCGGTATTGGCGTTGGTACGCTGGAGCGCGCCTTTGCCATCATTCGGCTTCTGTCCACAGGGGCGTCGGGGGGTGAACGTGTGACCCGCATCGCCAAGGCGCTCGGCCTCACGCAGGCGACGGTGCACCGGACTTTGCAGGCGCTGATCGTGCAACAGGTCGTTGAGCAGGACGCGCGCAGCCGGCGCTATCGGCTGAGCATTGAATTCTTTGTCCTGGCCGCGCGGGCCGGCAATCCGATGAACCTGCGTGACCTGTGCAGGCCGGCCGTGCTGCGCTTGTGTGCGAGCTTGGGGGACACCATCTTTGTGCTCGCACGCAGTGGGTTTGACGCGGTTTGCCTGGACCGCAGCGAAGGACCCTTCCCAATCCGGTCTTTCACCGGCGACATCGGCGGGCGGATCGCGCTGGGAATAGGCCAGGGAAGCCTGGCCATACTGTCATTTCTGCCCGAGGCTGAACGCGAAGAGGTGATCCGCTTCAACCTGCCGCGGGTGCGCGAGCTCGGTATGTTCGACGAGGTCTATCTGCGCACCGAAATCGACAGCGTTCGCGAGCTGGGTTACGCCGGTCGCAACACCGGCCTACTCGAGGGCATGGCCGGCGTCGCAGTTCCCGTCTGCGACCGTGAAGGCCGCGCCGTGGCGGCGCTGAGTGTGGGAACCATCGCCGACCGACTGAACGCCGAGCGCCTTCCCACCGTGGTCGAACTGCTCAAGCGCGAAGCGCGGGCTATTGGCCCGAAACTCAACCCCTTTGACCCGACGCTGCGCCGCCCCGCCCAAAGCCTGGCGGCGTTGTTGCCGAATTAACTGTCAGCGCGCTCGGTTTTCATCCTGCGCCGCAGGATCGCCATCCCGGCTAGCGTCAACGCCAGCGTCTGTGGCTCCGGTACCTGGTTGGCCGGTGGCGTAGGGTTCGCCCCGACGTCGCCATCGCGTACCGCCATCGCGAAAGCATGGGCGGGGGTTCCGTTGAGGCCCTGATCGACGGTGAACTGCCTGCCCGTCTGCGCATTGAAGTAGAAGGCGTAATCGTTGGGGGCCAGCACACCGATCCAGTAATCCCCTGGCGCGTAAGCCGGGTTGGAAAAAAGGAAATCGCCGGTGTTGGTCAGCCCATACGCGCCTTGTGGTGAACCTGCGGTATCAAACTGGGCTTTGTTGCCTAAGGTGTCGTAGAACCAGTGTGCCATTTCGCTATCGGTTGTCGTGACGTTGTAGCCGCATTCGGTCCCGCCAAAGCCCCATGTCGGGCAGCCATTGCTTCCTGCGTCGACCAGGGTGGGAAGCCTCCATCCGCTTATCCCATAACGCGGGAGCTGGGCCCAGGCGTTGGCCTGCGCCCAGGTCAGGAAGCCCGAATCGGGGGCGTTGGGGTTGCTATTGACCGACCGCAGCCAGCTGATATCCAGCGCGGTGTCGTAGAAGGCTTCGAATCCGTTGGCCATGTTGGCGTCCAGATCGCGGCCCTGCAGCGTTGTTTGCCAACTGCCCTGTCCCGGCACCGGCGCCGCTTGCGCGGCCCCTGCCAAAGCCACCGCGCCTAACAGCGCCGCCAAGCATCTCGGTCCATTTTGCATCATCGCCTCCTCTGGTTGCACCTTTGCGCGCGGACAGAAAATCCATCCGCATGCGTGCAAGTGTCGGAGTGGAGAGGGTCAAAAGCACCATACATAGTTGACGAAAACCTGAGCCTTCGCATCGACACAGTCGCTTTGGCGAAAATGTGGCGCTTTACTGCGCGGCAGCATCCCCGGCCTGGCGCGGGGTGGATTTTTTCGACGACGGCATCCAGCCGCCGCCAAGGCGCTCCCTAGCGCATGCCGAAGGTGGTGCTGCCGAACAGCGACTTTTGGCTGACGGGCTGCGAGCGCCAGTACTGGCGCGGTGCCTGCAGCGTTGCGCCGAGTGTGGCGGCCGCGCGCCAGGGCCAGCGGGGATCCTGAGTGAGGCCGCGCGCCATGGCGATCATGTCGGCCTGGCCCTGCGCCAGAATGTCTTCTGCCTGCTGCGGCTCGGTGATCAGGCCGACGGCCATCACCGGAACACGAACGCTGGCCTTGATCGCTTCGGCAAACGGAACCTGGTAGCCAGGACCGATCGCAATTTTCTGGCGTCGGCTGATGCCGCCACTGGATACGTCGATCCAGTCACAGCCTAAGCGCTCAAGCGCCTGCGCCAGCAGCTTGCTGTTTTCGATGTCCCAGCCGCCTTCGATCCATTCGGTCGCGCTGATGCGAATACCCATCGGTTTGTGCGCGGGCCAGGCGGCGCGCATCGACGCAAACACCTGCAGCGGATAGCGCATCCGGTTGTCCAGGCTGCCACCGTATTCGTCGCCGCGTTGGTTGGCGATTGGGCTCAGGAATTCGTGCAGCAGATAACCGTGTGCTGCGTGTACCTCGATCGCGTCGAAGCCGGCCCGGTCGGCGCGCCGTACCGCGTCGACGAAACGCTGGCGCAATCGCTCCATGCCGTCGCGGTCCAACGCATCGGGCGGTGCCTCGCCTTCGAGTTGGGGCAGCGCCGATGGCGCCACTGGACGCCAGCCGCCGCCCGCCAGGGGAACCAGCTGTCCGCCTTCCCAGGGCCTGCCGCTGGAGGCCTTGCGCCCAGCGTGGCCGAGCTGGATCGCCAGCGGGATCGGGCTGGTCTGGCGCAGCGTGCGCACCAGGCTGCTCAGCGCATGTTCTGTGGCATCGTCGTAAAGCCCGAGGCAGCCGGTGGTGATGCGCCCAGCGGGCTCTACGGCGGTGGCCTCGACAATCAGGAGGCCGGCACCGCTGATCGCAAACTGCCCCAGATGGACCGTGTGCCAGGGCTGCGCGCAGCCCTCGACGCCAGAGTACTGGCACATCGGCGAGACGATGATGCGGTTGGGGATGCGCAGGCTGCGCAGGGAAAAGGGGGAAAAAAGCAAGCTCATGCGTTGAATATAACGGCCCGGCCTGCGGCGCCCGCGCACCAGCGCGGATGCCGCAGGTCCTGCTCTGGCACGAGGCGGACTAGACCAGCAACGCGTTGACGCGCTTCACATAAGCCGCCGGGTCGGCCGGCATGCCGCCCTCGGCCAGCAGCGCCTGGTCAAACAATATGTGCGCCAGGTCGTTGAAATGCACCGAGCCCTCGAGTTTTTTCACCAGCGGGTGCTCGGCGTTGACTTCAAGGACCGGCTTGACCTCGGGCGCGCTCTGGCCCGCCTGTTTGAGCATGCGCGCCAGTTGCGTGCTCATGCCGTGGTCCTGTACCACCAGGCAGGCCGGGCTGTCGACCAGGCGGGTCGTCACGCGCACGTCTTCGGCCTTGTCCTTGAGGGCTTCCTTGAGCCTGGCCAGCAGCGGCTTGAAGGCTTCGGCGGCTTCCTCGGCCGCCTTCTTTTCGGCTTCGTCCTGTAGCTTGCCCAGATCGACTGCGCCTTTGGCGACGCTTTGCATCGGTGTGCCGTCGAATTCGTTGAGATAGTTCAGCGCCCATTCATCGACACGGTCTGTCATCAGCAGCACCTCAATGCCCTTCTTTTTGAACACTTCAAGCTGAGGGCTGTTGCGCGCTGCCGCCGGCGTGTCGGCCGTGATGTAGTAGATCGCTTCCTGGCCTTCTTTCATCCGCGCCTTGTAGTCGGACAGGCCGACGCTGACGCTGTCGGTGGTGCTCGACGCGAAGCGCAACAGCTTGGCCAGGCGGTCCTTGTTGGCGAAGTCCTCGCCCAGACCTTCCTTGAGTACGGCGCCGAATTCGGCGTAGAACTTGCTGTATTTTCCCGCGTTCGCTTCAGCCGCCGCCTTGTCCTCCTCGCTCAGCACATCGGTGACCGTGTCGCTACCGGCCTCTGCCTTGGGCGCCACATCGTGGCGCGCAAGGTCTTCAAGCATTCCCAACACGCGCTTGGTACAGCCTTCGCGGATCGCCTTGACGTCACGGCTTTCCTGCAGCAGTTCGCGGCTGACATTGAGCGGCAGGTCGGCCGAATCGACGACGCCCTTCACAAAGCGCAGATAGGTCGGCAGCAGGGCCTCTGCATCGTCCATGATGAAAACCCGCTTGACGTAGAGCTTCAGTCCGCCCTTTTTGTCGCGGTTCCAAAGATCGAACGGCGCCTTTGAAGGCAGATACAGCAGTTGCGTGTACTCGGTGCTGCCTTCGACCCGGTTGTGCGTGTGCGCCAACGGCTCCTCGAAGTCGTGGCTGATCTGCTTGTAGAACTCCTTGTATTGCTCGGGTGTGATGTCCTTTTTGGCGCGTGCCCAGATCGCGTTGGCTTTGTTGACGGCTTCCCATTCGTCGGTGGTGACCATCTCGCCACCCTTGGTGGCGCCGGATGCGTCGCCCTCGACTTTTTCGCCTTCTTTCCACTCCTCCTTTTGCATCAGCACCGGCAGGCTGATGTGGTCGGAGTATTTGCTGATGATGCCCTTGACCTTCCAAGCCCCGGTGTACTCCGACGCATCCTCGCGCAGGTGCAGCGTGACGCTGGTCCCGCGCTGCTTGCGTTCGATGGTCTCGACCTCAAAGTCGCCCGCGCCACCGCTGACCCAGCGGACGCCTTCGGCGGCGGGGTGGCCGGCGCGACGGGTTTCGACGGTGATCTTGTCGGCGACGATGAATCCAGAGTAAAAGCCGACGCCGAACTGGCCGATCAACTGCGAGTCGGCTTTCTGGTCGCCGCTGAGCTTGCTGACGAAGTCTTTGGTCCCGCTCTTGGCGATGGTTCCCAGGTTGTCGATCGCCTCCTGCTCGCTCATGCCGATGCCGTTGTCGCTAATGGTGAGCGTGCGGGCCTTCTTGTCCATGCTGACGCGAATTTCGAGGTTGGGCGAATCCTCGAAAACAGCGGGCGCGTTGAGCGCCTCAAAGCGCAGTTTGTCGCAGGCGTCTGAGGCGTTGGAGATCAGCTCGCGCAGGAAGATTTCCTTGTTGGAGTACAGCGAATGCGTGACCAGATGCAGCAGTTGCGCTACTTCGGCCTGAAAGGATAGGGTTTGCTTGCTCATGAAGTGGGGTGGTCTTTGTCGGTGGCTATAAGAGGACGGCGTCGGCGCGAAAAGGCGGAAATCCGCCCTGCCACGCAACCCTCAATTATGGGCTAGGCCGAGGCTTTCAAGGCTAACCGGTCCTTGCGGGCGCTGCAACGCGCAGCCGGACCCTGCGGGTACGGTACGCTTGGCCGCATGGTGCAAGGCTAAAAACGCTCGTGTGGCGCCAGGTAGCGCCATTGACCCAGCGGCAGGTTCCCCAGCATCACATTGCCGATGCGGACCCGTTTGAGGCCGACGACTTTTAGGCCGACCAATTCGCACATGCGCCTGATCTGGCGCTTCTTGCCTTCAGTGAGCACGACGCGCAGTTGCTCCGGGTTTTGCCAGGTGATTTTGGCGGGCTTGAGCGCTTGGCCATCCAGGCTCAGCCCAAGGCGCAGGCGCGCCAGCATGGAAGGCGGGAAGACCGCCTGCACATTGGTGGTGACAGGGTCGTCGTCGTCCATGCGGGTGAGTTGCTGCGGGGTCGGGTCCACCTGGTTGAGGCCGGTGTAGGCGACCCGCACCAGGTACTCCTTTTCCATGGCCGAGTCCTCGCCGATCAGCTGGCGCGCGACCCGGCCGTCTTGGGTCAGCACCAGCAGGCCGATCGAGTCGATGTCGAGCCTGCCCGCTGGCACCAGGCTTTGGAGTTGCTTGGGGTGGAAGAAAAAGCGTGCGTTGTCTTCGGCCCAGCGGTTATGCGGCTGCACCAGCGTGATCGCCGGCAGGTGGCCGTCCTCAGCCTGCCCGCTCACAATACCCATCGGCTTATTCACCAGAATCGTCACCTGGTTCGCCTGTTGTCCCTGGGCCTGTTTGGCGATCTCTATGCGCGCCCCGGGCGCGACCTGCATGCCCATGGTCGCGGCCTGTCCGTCGACTCTGACCCAGCCGCGCGCAATCCAGTCGTCTGCCTCACGCCGTGACGCCATGCCGAGCTCGGCCATGCGCTTGTTGAGCCGGCTGGTGCCCGCCCCGCCGCCGTCCGAGGCCCTGCGGATAGGCGCGGTGCCGGCGGGATTGGGCGCGCGCTGAAAGGCGCCTGGTGGCTTTGGCTTCAAGTTAGGCATGTGTTTCTCTGTGGCTCAAAAAGACGCTCGATCGCAGCGCCGTCAGATCCAATACCCGCAGTCCGCCATATTCGACCCGGATGAGTGAACGCGCCTGCAAGGTGTTCAAAGACAGGTTGACGCGCTGTCGCGACAGCCCGACCAGGTACGCCAGTTCCTGCTGCGTGATGCGCAGCACTTCGCCCACGCCCGGGAACAGCGCCGGGTTGAACAGCGCCGCCAGGCTGCGCGCCACGCGTGCGTCCGGGCTGTTCATCCGGTCGATCTCGCGCGCTGCGATGAACTGCCCGAGGCGCTCGTTGAGCTGGTTCATGACGAAACGGTTAAAGCCGATGGACTGGCCAAGCAACCAGTGAAAGGTGTCGACCGGCAACCCGGCGACGATGCTCCTGCGCAGCGCCTGGATGTTGTAGCGGTAGGATTCGCGCTTGAGCACGGTCCCTTCTCCAAACCAGCCACCAGGGGGCAGGCCTGTATAAGTCATGGTCTGGCCTTCGGCGTTGTCGCTGCTCATCTTCAGCAGTCCGTCTACGACGCCAAACCAGTAAGTGGCCTGTCGGCCCGTTCGGCAAATAATGTCGCCCGGCATGGCCTGCGTCACCAGAATTTGCAGCGTCGCGCGCTCACGCTGCGCAGGGTCAAGTACCGCGAGCCATGGGATGGCTGCGAGTTCGGACTCCAGCGCGGGGCGCCGACGCTGGTACAGGGACGAATCGGTTGACATGGATCAGCTGCGTCAGAAATAGAGCGGAATAGAAGCGTGAACCTAGGGAAAGCCCTAGTCTCCGAAAGACCCAATTGTCGTCCAACCGACATCCCGGCGTCAAATATCTCCCTACATTTGTACCCATCCGGGACGCCTGATCGCGCTTGGAAGGCTCGCTGTGGATCTCCAGCGGGGTTCAGGACTTAAGGAAGCCCAGTGCAAACGACTTTTCCCAAATTGCTGCTGCAACACGCCGCCGAGCGGCCAGACGCCGCTGCCATGCGCGAAAAGGAATACGGGATTTGGCAGACGCTGAGCTGGTCCGCGCTGGCCGCCATGGTTGAAGCACTTGCGTGCGGGCTGCATCAGGCCGGTCTGCGCCGCAACGAGCATATGGTGGTGGTGGGTGCCAACCGTCCGCGCCTGTATGCCACCATGCTGGCTGCGCAATCGCTCGGTGCAGTTCCGATCCCGCTCTATCAGGATGCCGCAGCCGCCGAGTGCGTGTTCCCTATCAACAATGCCGACGTTCGCTTCGCCTTTGCAGAAGACCAGGAGCAGGTCGACAAGCTGTTGGAGATCCGCGAGCGCTGCCCGCAGTTGGAGCACATCTACTTTGACGACCCGCGCGGCCTGCGCAAGTACGACGCCATCGGCCTGGCATCCATCGACGAACTGCTCGCAGCCGGCAAGGCTTTCGCCGCGCTGCACGACGGCTTTGCGTGCGCCGAAATAGCGCAGGGCCAACCCGGCGACGAGGCGGCCATGTTCTTCACCTCGGGAACCACCGGCAATCCCAAGGGCGTGGTCCATACCCACAACAGCCTGCTCAATCGTGCCCAGGCAGGCGCCCGGTTCGACGGCCTGACCCATGCCGAAGAGGTACTGGCCTACATGCCGCCGGCTTGGATTGGGCAGAATATATTCAGCTATGCGCAGTGGCTCGCTTGTGGCTATGTCGTGAACTGCCCCGAGTCGGCTGCCACCGTCAACATCGATTTGAAGGAAATAGGACCGACCTATTACTTCGCGCCGCCCAGAGTCTTCGAGGGACTGCTGACCAGCGTGATGATCCGCATGGAAGACGCAAGCGCGATCAAGCGAAAGATATTCCATGCTTGTATGGCAGTCGCGCAGCGGGTCGGGCCGGCCAGGATGAACGGCCAACCGGTCGGGCTGGTGGACCGACTGCTCTACCGGCTCGGTGACTGGATCGTCTACGGCCCGCTTCGCAACAACCTGGGGATGAGCCGGGTGCGGGTTGCGTACACCGCTGGCGAGGCGATCGGCCCCGACCTGTTCACCTTTTACCGTTCGATCGGCGTCAACCTCAAGCAGCTCTATGGATCCACCGAGACAGCGGTCTTTGTCTGCCTGCAGCCCGACAGCGAGGCGCGCGCCGATACCGTCGGAGTTCCCATCGAGGGCGTTGAGATCAAGGTGGCCGACAACGGCGAAATTCTGGTCCGCTCCCCCGGCTTGTTGAAGGCTTACTACAAGGACCCCGAGGCCACCGCCGAGGTGCTGAGCGCCGACGGCTGGTACCGCACCAGCGACGCCGGCTTCCTGGATGCGCAAGGACATTTGAAGATCATCGACAGGGTCAAGGATGTGGGTCGTATTGCCGGAGGCGCCAACGACGGTGCAATGTTTGCACCCAAGTACGTCGAGAACAAGCTCAAGTTCTTCCCCTTCATCAAGGAAGTGGTGGCTTATGGCGACGGCCGGGACCGGGTTTGCGTGATGGTCAATATCGACGTCGAAGCGGTCGGCAACTGGGCCGAGCGGCGCAACCTGCCCTACGCGGGCTATACCGATCTGGCGCAGAAGCCCGAGGTTTACCAACTCATACAGGACTGCGTGGAGAAGGTCAACGCCGACCTCAGTCGCGACCAGTTGCTCGCGGGCAGCCAGGTCAGCCGCTTTTTGGTGCTGCACAAGGAACTGGATGCCGACGACGGCGAACTCACCCGGACCAACAAGGTGCGGCGCGGCTTTATCGCGGAAAAGTACCAGCCGCTGGTCGAAGCGCTGTACGCGGGCAAGACGGCGCAGTACATCGAGACCGCCGTTAAATTTGAGGACGGGCGTAGCGGCCAGGTCAGCGCCACGCTGAAGATTTCGGATGCGAAAACCTTCGTGCCGGTAAAGGCCGCTGCATGACCGCCAAGAAGATCGGTGACGTCATCCTCGACGTTCGCAACATCAGCCTTTCTTTCGGTGGCGTGCAGGCGCTGACCGACATATCCTTTGACGTGCGCGAGCATGAGGTGCGCGCCATCATCGGACCCAACGGCGCCGGGAAGAGCTCCATGCTCAATTGCATCAACGGCGTCTATACGCCGCAGCAAGGCACGATCAGTTTCAAGGGCCAGACCTTCAGCCACATGGACAGCCACCAGGTCGCGAGCATGGGGATCGCGCGCACCTTCCAGAATCTGGCGTTGTTCAAGGGCATGAGCGTGATCGACAACCTGATGACCGGCCGCAACCTGCGCATCAGGAGCAACCTGTTGCTGCAGGCCCTGCGCATCGGTCCTGCGGAGCGCGAGGAAATCCGCCACCGGGAATTCGTGGAACACATCATCGACTTTCTTGAGATTCAGGCCCACCGCAAGACCGCCGTCGGCCAACTGCCCTACGGGCTGCAAAAGCGGGTTGATTTGGGGCGTGCGCTCGCCATGGAGCCGCAGGTGCTGCTGCTCGACGAGCCGATGGCCGGTATGAATCTGGAAGAAAAGCAGGACATGAGCCGCTTTGTGCTGGACATCAACGACGAGTTCGGTACCACGGTGGTTCTGATCGAGCACGACATGGGCGTTGTCATGGACATATCGGATCGGGTCGTGGTGCTGGATTACGGCAAGAAAATCGGCGACGGAACGCCTGAGGAAGTTCGCAACAACCCGGCTGTGATCAGCGCCTATCTGGGGACGACACATTGATATTGGCGGGACCTTTGCGCGATAGGAAGCAGCTGGCAAAGCCGGCGGGCGCTGTACCCAACTGAACGGATTGAAATGGCTTTTTTTCTGGAAACCCTGCTCGGCGGCCTGATGGCGGGCATGCTGTACTCGCTGGTCGCGCTCGGCTTTGTGCTGATCTTCAAGGCGTCGGGGGTATTCAACTTTGCGCAGGGGGCTATGGTGCTCTTTGCCGCGCTTGCGATGGCACGGCTGGCCGAGTGGATTCCGATGGCGACCGGCCTCGAAAGTCGCCTTGTCGCGAACATGGCGGCTTTTGCCATCGCTGCGGTGATCATGTTCCTAGTCGCTTGGCTGATCGAGCGTCTGGTGTTGCGCCATCTGGTCAATCAGGAGGGAACCACGCTGCTGATGGCGACCTTGGGGATCAGCTATTTTCTCGACGGCGTGGGCCAGACCATTTTCGGCAGCGATATCTACAAGCTCGATATCGGCATGCCGAAGGAGCCGATCATGGCCTTCGAGACCATGTTCGAGGGGGGCATCCTGATCAACAAGGAGGATCTTTACGCAGCGCTGATCGCCGCCGTTCTGGTTGCGCTGCTCAGCGTGTTCTTCCAGAAAACGGCAACCGGCCGCGCCCTGCGCGCTGTGGCAGACGACCACCAGGCGGCGCAGTCGATCGGGATTCCCCTCAACCGAATCTGGGTGATCGTCTGGTGCGTTGCGGGCATTACCGCGCTGGTCGCAGGAATGATATGGGGCAGCAAACTGGGCGTTCAGTTCTCGCTGACCACCGTGGCGCTGCGCGCGCTGCCGGTCGTGATTCTGGGCGGGCTGACGTCGGTGCCGGGCGCCATCATTGGCGGCCTGATCATTGGCGTGGGCGAAAAACTGTCAGAGGTTTTCCTCGGTCCTTTCGTAGGCGGCGGCATCGAAATCTGGTTTGCCTATGTGTTGGCGCTGGGGTTCCTGCTTTTCCGACCGCAGGGCCTGTTCGGCGAGAAGATCATCGACCGCGTCTGAGAGTAACGACACATGTTCTATAGAGAAAACGGCCAGTTCAAGACCAGCTACCGGGCGGACCAGCAGATATTCCCGATCGCGCAGGACCGATGGGCGGTGTTGGCGCTGGTGGCAGCAGCCTTCGTCCTGGTACCGATGCTGGCAAGCGACTATATGTTTCGAGCCATATTGATCCCCTTTCTGATCATGGCGCTGGCCGCGCTGGGTGTGAATGTTCTGGTCGGCTATTGCGGCCAGATTTCACTCGGATCGGGTGCTTTCATGGCCGTGGGTGCCTACGCTGCCTTCAACGTCTATGTGCGCGTGCCCGGCATGCCACTGCTGCTGACGCTGATTCTTGGCGGGCTGTGCGCGTCGGCTTTCGGCATCCTGTTCGGCCTGCCCAGCTTGCGCGTCAAGGGCCTGTATCTGGCCGTGGCGACGCTGGCAGCGCAGTTCTTCAGCGACTGGATGTTCCTGCGCATCAAATGGTTCACCCATGATTCGCCGTCGGGATCGGTGTCGGTGTCGGGTCTGCAGCTGGCGGGATTTCCGATTGAGGATCCGATTTCCAAGTACCTGTTGTGTCTTTCGGTTCTGGTGCTGCTGGCGCTGATGGCTAAGAATTTGGTGCGCAGTGCGATCGGCCGCGAGTGGATGGCGATCCGGGATATGGACGTCGCCGCAGCGGTGATTGGCATCCGCCCGATGTACGCTAAGCTGACCGCTTTTGCCGTCAGCTCCTTCATCGTTGGTGTTGCCGGAGCGCTGTGGGGCTTCGTCTATCTGGGGGCTTGGGAGCCGGCCGCTTTTTCCGTGGACCAGTCGTTCAGGCTGCTGTTCATGGTGATCATCGGCGGCATGGGCGCGATCATGGGCTGCTTTTTTGGCGCCGGATTCATCGTCATACTCCCGATCGCGTTGAACCAGTTCCTGCCGGTGCTGGGCGGCGTGTTTGGCATCTCGATTTCCACCGCGGGCATAGCGCACGCGGAACTGATCATCTTTGGCGCGCTGATCGTCTGGTTTCTTATAGTGGAGCCGCACGGCATCGCACGCCTGTGGGCGGTGGGCAAACAGAAGATGCGCCTGTGGCCTTTTCCGCACTAAAGCCCATGACCGCCGACCTTGGCTCGCCTGCCACGCCCATATACCGTGGCGACCTGTTTGTGTTGCACCCTCGAGTTCTGTTCGTCACCACCCGGCATGCGAATGCCGTTTTTCTACCAAGGAGATACCCATGAAAATCCGCAATATTTTGCTGGCCGGCTTGCTGGCGGCTGCCGGCGCCGGCGCATTTGCGCAGGCCAAGGAGCAGTTCTTCCCCGGCCTGCCATACAGGACCGGCCCCTATGCGCCCAACGGCGTTCCATGGGCCAACGGCTATTCCGACTACCTGAAGCTGGTCAACGCCAGGGGCGGTATCAATGGCGTGAAGATACTGTACGAAGAGTGCGAGACCATGTACGACACGGCGCGCGGCGTCGAGTGCTATGAGCGCCTCAAGGGCAAGCACGGCGGCGCCACGCTGTTTCAGCCGCTGTCGACCGGAATCACCTTTGCGCTGACCGAAAAGGCGCCCGGCGACAAGATTCCGCTGGTAACCGCGGGCTACGGCCGCAGCGAGTCGCAGGACGGAAGCGTCTTCAAGTGGAACTTTCCGCTCGCCGGCACCTACTGGCTGGCGGCTGATGTGCTGGTGCAGGCGATTGGTAAGAAGGAGGGCGGTCTGGACAAGCTCAAGGGCAAGAAGGTGACCCTGGTCTACCACGACTCGCCCTATGGCAAGGAACCGATCCCGCTGCTGCAGGAGCGCGCTGCGATGCTCGGCTTTAACCTACAGTTGTTGCCGGTGACCGCCCCCGGCGTTGAGCAAAAAGCCACCTGGTTGCAGGTGCGCCAAGCCAAGCCGGACTATGTATTTCTGTGGGGCTGGGGCGTGATGAATTCAACATCGCTTAAAGAAGCGCAGGCGACCGGCTACCCGCGCAATCAGATGTACGGCGTTTGGTGGTCGGGGGCGGAGCCCGATGTGAAGGACGTCGGCGATGGCGCCAAAGGCTACAACGCGGTGACCATGCAGCACGGCGCCGAGCCGAACTCCAAGGTCGTCAAGGACATACTGGCGCTGGTCCACGACAAGGGCCAGGGCACGGGTCCGAAAGACGAGGTGGGGCAGGTGCTGTATATGCGCGGCGCGATGAGCGCGATGATGGGCGTCGAAGGCGTTCGTCGGGCGCAGGAGCGCTTTGGCAAAGGTAAGTGGGTGAGCGGCGAGCAGGCGCGCTGGGGACTGGAGAACCTGGCGCTCGACCAGAAGAAACTCGACGCGCTGGGCTTTGCCGGCGTGATGCGTCCGATCAGCACATCATGCGTCGACCACATGGGGTCGAATTGGGCGCGGGTCCATACCTGGGACGGCGCCAAGTGGAACTTCTCATCTGACTGGATGCAGGCCGACGAGCAGATTCTCAAGCCGCTGGTCAAGTCCACGGCTGCCAAGTACGCTGCAGACAAGAAACTGGCGCCGCGCACCCCCCAGGACTGCCAGTCCTGATGAAGCCCGGGAACCGGCCCGCCGGTTCCCGGGTGTGGCTCTGTGGAGCCCCCAATGGAAAGGTCAGCGCTGCCGATCTTTCCATTGGCCCTATCGGATCTTTCATGAGTAATCCCAACATTGTTTTGAATGTCAACGGCATCGAGGTGATCTACAACCATGTGATCCTGGTGCTCAAAGGCGTGTCGCTCCAGGTGGCCGAGGGCAAGATAGCCGCGGTACTCGGTGGTAACGGCGCCGGCAAGACGACAACGCTGCGTGCGGTGTCCAACCTGCTCAGGGGCGAGCGCGGCGCAGTGACCAAGGGGTCGATTGAGTTGCGAGGCGAGCGCATCGAAAACCTGACGCCGGCCGACCTGGTCCAGCGCGGTGTCGTGCAGGTGATGGAGGGCCGGCATTGCTTCGCCCATCTGACGATCGAGGAAAACCTGCTGACCGGCGGCTACACCCGTAAGGACAGTGCTGAAGTCGCCCGCAACCTGGAGAAGGTCTATACCTATTTCCCGCGCCTAAAGACGCGCCGTGCTTCGCAGGCTGCTTATACGTCGGGGGGGGAACAACAGATGTGTGCAATAGGCCGCGCGCTGATGACCAACCCCAGCGTGATGCTGCTCGACGAGCCGTCGATGGGGCTGGCGCCGCAGATCGTCGAGGAAGTTTTCGAGATCGTCAAGGACCTCAACCAAAAGGAGAAGGTCACCTTTCTGCTGGCCGAACAGAACACCAACATGGCGCTGCGCTATGCCGACTACGGCTACATCATGGAGTCGGGCCGGGTCGTGATGGACGGCCTGGCGCGCGACCTGGCGAACAACGAAGACGTGAAAGAGTTCTACCTGGGTGTCGGCGGCGGCGAGCGCAAGTCGTTCAAGGACGGCAAGAGCTACAAGCGGCGCAAGCGCTGGCTGGCATGAGGCAATGACAGACACCATGCAGCAGCACTACGACGCGCTCGAAACCCGAGCCGCCAGCGAACGCGAAGCGGCGCACTTCCAGGCGCTGCCAGGGCAGATCGCACACGCCCAGACGGCCAGCACTGCCTTCGCCGAACTGCTCGCAGGTGTCGACGCCAGTGCCGTTCGCGACCGCGCCGCGCTGGCGCGTCTGCCGGTCACACGCAAGGGCGACCTGCAGCAGCGCCAACAAGCGCAGCGTGCGGCGGGCGCTGACGTCTTCGGTGGCTTTTCCACGCTGGGCTATGGCGCGCGCATGCCGCGCGTATTCGCCAGCCCGGGTCCGATCTACGAGCCCGAAGGATCTGGCCGCGACTATTGGCGTATGGCGCGTGCGATTTTTGCCGCCGGTTTCAGGCCCGGCGAACTGATTCACAACTGCTTCAGTTACCACTTTGTTCCTGCGGGATCGATGATGGAAAGCGGAGCGCATGCGCTGGGCTGCACGGTTTTCGCCGGTGGCACCGGCCAGACGGAGCAGCAGGTGCAGGCGATGGCCGAGCTCAAGCCCGCCGGCTATATCGGTACGCCCAGCTTTTTGAAAATCATCGTTGACAAGGCCGCAGAGATGGGCGTCCCGCTACCCAGTGTGCGCAAGGCGATGCTCGGCGGCGAGGCCTTTCCACCGAGCCTGCGCGACTGGCTGTCGCAGCGCGGGATCGACGCGTACCAGTGCTTCGCAACCGCAGACCTGGGGCTGATAGCCTATGAGTGCCCAGCGCGAGAAGGGCTGGTGCTCGACGAGGGCGTGATCGTTGAAATCGTGCGTCCAGGAACCGGCGACCCGGTTCCTGTGGGCGAGGTGGGCGAATTGGTCGTCACCAGCCTGAACCCGGCCTACCCGCTGATTCGTTTTGGCACCGGCGACCTGAGCGCCATCATGGCGGGCCAATGCCCAAGCGGGAGAACCAACGCGCGCATCAAGGGCTGGATGGGACGCGCCGACCAGACCACCAAGATCCGCGGCATGTTCGTTCACGCGGCGCAAGTCGACGCGATCGCCAAGCGTTTTCCGGAAGTGGTGCGCGCGCGGATGGTGGTGAGTGGCGAAATGGCCAGCGACGCCATGAAACTGCTGGTCGAGACCGCGTGTGGCGGGCCCGATGGCTTAGCCGAGAAGATCGCGACCGCCATCCGTGACATCACCAAACTGCGCGGCGACGTGGAACTGGTCTTGCCAGGCAGTCTGCCCAATGATGGCAAGGTGATCGAGGATGCGCGAAGTTATCGATGAGGGAGCCGGTGCCAAGAAATTGAAGGACCCAAGTCGGGCATTTGCGCAGATCCGAGGCAGAGACAGGCAGTGAATGCGGTGATCGGCTCTGCAGTGGCGCCCTAAAATGCGCCTGTTGAACACTATTGAAATAGCTGGAGATACCCATGAAAAAATTGTTCGTCATTGCGCTGAGCGCGGCCTGCGTGCTGGCCCAGGCCCAGGGCTATCCCGGAAGCAGGCCCATATCGATCGTCGTCCCCTTTGCTGCCGGCGGCCCAACCGATTTGGTGGCCCGACAGCTCGGCGAGACGATGCGCAAGGCGATGGGGGGCAGCGCGAATTTCGTCGTCGAAAATTCGGTGGGTGCGGGCGGAACCATTGGCGCGACCAAGGTGGCGCGCGCTGCGCCCGACGGCCATACGCTGCTGCTGCACCATATTGGCATGGCGGCGACGCCGGCCCTCTACAAGAAGCTGGCTTACAAGCCGCTGGAGGACTTCGAATTTCTCGGAATGATCAACGAAGTACCGATGACACTGGTCGGCAAGCCCCAGTTGCCCGCTAACACCTATCGCGACTTTGAAAACTATATTCGCGCCAATTCGGGCAAGCTCAACATCGCGCACGCAGGGCTGGGTTCGGCGTCGCACCTGTGCAGCCTGATGTGGCAGTCTGCGGTCCACGCCAGCGAGGCCATGACGACCATTCCCTATAGCGGCACCGGCCCGGCGATGAATGCGCTGGTCGGTGGCCAGGTGGATCTGATGTGCGACCAGACCACCAACACGACACAACAGATCGAGTCAGGACGGATAAAAGCTTTTGCCGTGACGACGGCCAAGCCGCTGACCAAGCACAAGCTGCTGAAGGACTATCCGACGCTCCAGGATATGGGCCTCAAGGGCTTTGAGCTGACCATCTGGCATGGCCTTTACGCGCCCAAGGGAACGCCAGCGACGGTTCTCAAGCAGCTCAACGAGGCGCTGAAGATCGCCTTGAAGGATCCGGAATTCATTAAGAAGCAGGATGCACTGGGCGCCATCGTTGTGACCGACAATCGCACTGAACCGGCTGCGCACAAGGCTTTTGTGGCAACCGAAATCGCCAAGCTCGGGCCGGTGATAGAAGCCGCCAAGCAGTTCGCCGACTGATCTGTGGCAGCCAGAAAAGCCGCACGGCCTGCGTCCCGCGACTGTTGTTTATTCGACGCCGACAGGCGCGACAAGCGGAGCACTGTATGAATCTTTTTGCCCAACCGAACAGGCATAGCGCCTTCGCGGCCATTGCCGGATGCATCGTGGCGCTGACGCTCGCGGCGAATGCCAGCGCGCAGTCGGCCTGGCCGTCCAAGCCGGTGAAGATCGTCGTTCCGTTTGCCGCCGCCGGCACCACCGACATACTGGCGCGGGCGGTCGCTCCCGAACTGACAAGGGCGTTTGGCCAGCCTTTTGTAGTGGAAAACCGCCCCGGCGCAGGCGGCAACCTGGGGGCCGACATAGTAGCCAAGTCGCAGGCCGACGGCTACACGCTGTTGATGGGAACAGTCGGAACGCATGGCATCAACAAGGCGCTGTACAGCAAGATGCCGTTTGACCCGCAGAAAGATTTCGCGCCGATCACGCTGGTGGCGGGTGTTCCCAACGTCATGGTGATGAACGCCGACAGGGCGGCTGCATTGGGGATTGGCAACGTCTCCGATTTCATCAAGTATGCGCGCTCACATCCGGGACAGCTCAATATGGCGTCCAGCGGAAGCGGTACCTCGATCCATCTGGCGGGAGAGCTGTTCAAGTCGATGACCGGCACCTTCATGACGCACATCCCCTACACCGGATCCAACCCGGCGCTGCTGGCCATGGTGTCGGGCCAGGTTGACGTGATGTTCGACAATCTTCCTTCTGCGCTGCCGCATGTCAAGGGCGGCAAATTGAAAGCCTTTGCGGTGACCAGCGCCCAGCGCTCTGCCGCCGTTCCTGATTTGCCGACGATCGAGGAGGCGGGACAGCTCAAGGGTTTCGAAGCCAGTTCCTGGTTTGGCCTTCTGGCGCCGGCTGCAACGCCGCCAGAGGTGGTGGCACGCATACAAGTTGAAGTCGCACGGGCGCTCAATACACCGGCCATCAAGGAAAAAATGCTGGCGCAGGGTGCGATTCCCAGCGGCAATACGCCGGCCGAATTTGCGCTGCTGATTGACTCCGAAATCAGGAAATGGGCCTTGGTGGTGAAGGCTTCGGGCGCAAAGGCCGACTGAGGGGAATGCTCGCGCCGGCGGCGGATTCAAACGCCCCAAACGATATCCGTGTGGGACTTGTGGCAGCGATTGAGCATGTCGAGCATGGGCATCGTACGCTGGCGCAGTGAGACCGACTCGCGCCGGGGCGCCGCAAGCCCGGCTGCGCGGGCTTCGTCCAGCGCCGCTTTCGCAGCGGCATCTTCCCGCTC
>Ga0114970_10000408_pt1 | contig 32140 bp, 28 predicted proteins | sample M_140205_XF_Meta_FD_87030 | JGI IMG/M metagenome (GOLD analysis project Ga0114970, IMG submission 87030) | Freshwater microbial communities from Lake Montjoie, Canada to study carbon cycling - M_140205_XF_MetaG | ecosystem: Environmental > Aquatic > Freshwater > Lake | place: Lake Montjoie...
CGAGCGCTTGGGAGTGATGTCAATGCGCAAATGGATCTCCAACTTGAAGAGCTGAGGGCTCAAAAGACTCAGATTCAACACAACTATGAACAACAAAACGCAGCGTGTCTAAAGAAGTTTGCTGTGACGGGCTGCAAAACGGATGCGCTGAAAGAAAAAAATGCTTTGATGGCGGTGCTTAAAAAACAAGAGGCGCAGATCGCCGAACAACAAAAGAGACTGCGAAGTGAGCAAAAGTTAAAAGACCTCGATGAGCGACAAAGCCCCCAAGAGCTCGAGCGCATCAAAGAGCGTACCCGCTTGGCTGAACTGGCCTTTGAGGACCGGCAAGCGGCCCATGAGCAACGTTTGAGCGAGCACGAGCGTCAATTGAGCAGCAAAGTGCAAACCCACGAGCCACCCATTGACCCGCAAAAAGCCAAGGATCGTCAAACCAGGACCCAAAACGCTCAAGACGCGTATGATCAAAAAATCAAGGCCGCCAAAGAGCACCGGGAGGACTTGCGCAAAAGGTTGGAGACCAAGACGGTGCACCCTGTGCCCTTGGTGCTGCCGCAAAGCGTTCAGCCGCCTAAAAACAAGATAGACCCTTAGGCTTGTAGGCAAAGTGTTCCTATAATGCGAGCAAGCCCTTCGCTCAGGTCATGGGCTGGTGCTTTTGTTTTTTTGAGTCTTCTTGCTGCTGCATCTTGATCCCTTCTTTTTATCTATTTTGAACCCTCAGTTGGAATTTTTTTCTTTGAACGCCATGGCACCTGGCTGCGGCGTTTTGTTCGCGCTCCAGAAGTTCTCCCATGAGTGAACTCCAAAGTCCCCTTCACCAAGCTGTCCTTGGGGTGTTTGCTCCTGAGGGCCCCTTGGCAAAACTCGATAGCCACTTCTCTCCCCGAGAGGGACAAACCGCCATGGCCATGGCCGTGGCCGACACCCTGCAAACTGGTGGCGCACTGGTGGTTGAGGCGGGCACGGGCGTTGGAAAGACCTTCGCCTATTTGGTGCCTGCTTTATTGAGTGGTGAGCGGGTGGTGATCTCAACAGCCACCAAAACCTTGCAAGACCAATTGTTCTCTAGAGATTTGCCTGCACTCATTCAAGCCTTGCGCTTGCCTACCAAAATGGCGCTCTTAAAAGGTCGGGCCAATTATTTGTGTTTGTACCGTTTGGGCTTGGCCAAAGAGGAGGGCTTGTTCCCAGACCGCTTTGTGGTTCATTTGCTGAGCAAGGTGGAGAAGTGGGCCAAGCTCACCGACAAAGGAGACTTGAGCGAGTTGCCTGGGCTTGATGAGCGATCGGCCTTGATTCCCATGATCACCTCGACCAAAGAAAATTGCTTGGGCAGCGAGTGCCCTCAGTTCAAGTCTTGTCATGTGGCTTTGGCCAGACGAGAGGCCATGGCTGCCGATGTGGTGGTGATCAATCACCATCTGTTTTTTGCCGACTTGTCGATGAAAGAGAGTGGCATGGCGGAGTTGCTGCCCAATACCAAAGTGGTGATCTTTGACGAAGCGCATCAATTGAACGAGACGGGTGTGAATTTTTTGGGCGAGCAATTGAGCTCTTCTCAACTCATTGATCTGGCGCGTGACTTGTTGGCCTTGGGTGCTGCATCGGCCAAAGGCATGGGCCCATGGCAGGCCTTGGCTGCACGCTTAGAGCTCATGAGCAAAACACTCAGAGGACTCTTTGCAAAGAGCGACCGCAGTCAAAAGCTCAGTTGGATTGGACTGGCCCCCCAGGGCTTGGATGAGCAATTGTGGCGTGACACCATGGGTGAGATGGCAAGACTTCTTGAGGATCTTTTGACCGCTGTTGAGGTGGTTGTGCAAAGCGCACCTGATTGGGAGCGTTATTTTGAGAGGGTGCAAGACATGCAAACTCGCATTGCACTCTTTGAGTCTGCTTTGGAGCCTGGTTGTGTGCGATTTGCCGATGTCGCAGGTTCGGTGCGATTGATTCAAGCACCTCTTGATATCGCAAAAACCTTGGGCCCCAAAATTCATCCCCAAGAGCATCCAAGCAGTGTGTCCCAAGCGTCAAACGCTCACGATACAGTGAGCTTGGGCCATGAGGGCCAGCGTGGGCCATCGCGTGAGAGCGTCGAGCCTGCAACAAACTTGGCCGCTCAAAGCAGCCCCAAGGCATGGATTTTTACGTCGGCCACTTTGGGTGCAGACTCAACGCTCAGTTGGTTCACCCAGCCTTGCGGACTCACGCACGCACGCGTTTTGCAAGTCAAAAGCCCCTTTAACTATGCAAGACAAGCGGTGTTGTTGGTGCCTAAAAACATGGTCCTGCCCTCAGACCCCAAGCACAGCGAGCAAGTCAGTGAGCTGGCAGCCAAAGTGATCAGCATCTTAGGGGGCAAAACCCTCATTTTGACGACCACACTCAGGGCTTTAAAAGACATCGCACTGCGACTCAAAGACTTGTTAAAAGATCGCCCTGAAATAGAGGTGTTGGCCCAAGGGGAGGGCTCCAAAGTTGAGCTCATGCAACGCTTTAGAGGTCCATCCACCCAAGAAGAGGGGGGCTTTGTCTTGGTCGCATCGGCCTCCTTTTGGGAGGGCTTTGATGTGCCTGGGGATGCACTGCAAGCGGTCATCATTGACAAGTTGCCCTTTCCCCCGCCCAATGATCCCATGGTCGAGGCTCGCAGCAAGCGTTTGGAGAGCCAAGGCAAGAGTGCCTTTAACAGTTACTTTTTGGCCGAGGCGGGCGTGTCTCTCAAACAAGGCGCGGGCAGATTGATCAGACGTGAAAGCGATAAAGGGGTTTTGGTGGTGTGTGATACGCGTTTGTCAACGACTGGTTACGGCAAACGCCTCATGGCTGCTTTGCCTCCCATGGCCCGTGTCTCGGATGAAGAGGCCTTGCTAGAAGGCCTCAAGCGACTTACCAAATCTGCCACCAACGCCGAGGCTTGATGAACGCGTCAAGCGGCATGTCTGCCGTTTGCGGGAAGGTTGACGCAATGATGCGTTGAGTGTCTTCTTGGAGTTGACTCAAACCCAGGTGCCCGTAAGCATCTCGGATGATCAACAAGGCTTCATGGATGGCAGGCACGCCCCGGAACTCATTGAGCGCGGCCTGAGCGCGGTTGATGGCTGCAATATAGGCGCCCTTTTTGTAATAATAACGCGCCACATTCACCTCAGACTGTGCAAGCACATTGACCACGTAGAGCATGCGCAGTCGCGCGTCTTGGGCGTACTTGGAGTTTGGAAAACGATTCAACAATTCACGAAAGGCATCAAAGCTCTCTTTGGCTGCTTTTTGGTCCCGCTCAGACAGGTCTTGATTGGTAAAGCTTGCGAGAAAGCCCAAGTCGTCATTGAAGTTGGCCACCCCTTTGAGATAAAACGCATAGTCCAAGGCCGGAGATGCGGGGTTGACTTTGATGAATCGATCCAAGGTGGAGACGGCCATGATGGCGTCACCGCTCTTGTACTGAGCATAGGCTTTCTCAATTTGGGCTTGTTGAGATAAGATGGAACCCGCTGCACGGCCTTCTAATTTTTCATACAAAGCGATGGCTTTTTCATAAAGTTTGCTGTTGAGGTTGTCCTTGGCCTCTGCATAGAGTTTTTCTGGTTTCCAGTCAGCCGTCTCATCGTAATTGCTAGACGCACAAGAGGCAAGCGCCATGGCGGCCAAGCTGAGCAGCAAGGCTGTTAAAAGCCGTGATAATGAGTAAAGACCAAGCACTGAGCACACCCTTCATTTTTTTCTAACGAACCTGCGTATTATCGGCCATGACGGACACCAAGACAGCAATTATTGACTCTGGGGGGGAAGATTTTTTAGATTTCACCGCTCAAAATCCAGAAGAGAGCATCTTGGAGGAGCGCGAAATTGAGATCTCCATGCAAGCCCATGGCAAAAGGCTTGACCAGGCATTGAGTGAGTGTCTGCCCGAGTTTTCAAGAAGTTTTGTGCAGCAACTCATGCAAGAGGGCCTGGTCTTGGAGCTGCCTGCCAGGGTGCCTTCATTTTCTTCAATGCCCAATGGCTTGACGCCAAAGTCCTTGAAGGCCTCTGGCAAAGTCAAGGCGGGCATGCGCTTTTTTGTGCGCATTCGACAAACCGAGCAAACCCAGGCCTTTGTCCCACAAGCCATGGACTTGGATGTGGTCTTTGAAGATGCGCATCTGCGGGTGATCAATAAACCTGCAGGCTTGGTGGTCCACCCGGCAGCGGGGCATTGGAGTGGCACGCTTTTGAATGGTTTGTTGGCGCTGGACGAGGGGGCTAAATTTGTACCCAGAGCGGGCATCGTTCACCGCTTGGACAAAGACACCAGCGGTTTGATGGTCGTTGCCAAATCCAGAGAATGCATGGACCGCTTGATTGCCCTGATCACCCGACGTGAGATGAGGCGTGAATACGTCTGCCTGGCTCACGGGGCTTGGCAAGAGGGGCAAAGAATGGAGATCCACCACGCCATTGGCCGAGACACTCGCAACCGACTGAAGATGGCGGCGGTGGATTTGGCGCACCAAGCAGGCAAGGTTGCGCACACCTCTTGCATGTGCTTGTCTAGCCTGAACCAGTTCAGCTTGATTTATTGTCAATTGCACACGGGCCGCACCCACCAAATACGCGTTCATTTGAGCGCCCAGCACCATCCCGTGTTTGCCGACACCATGTACGGTGCCAAAGGAACGGGAGAGGGCGGGCTTAAAAGACAGGCCTTGCACGCCTTTAGACTGAGCTTTGAGCACCCCTTTGGGGGTGAAAAAAAAGTCTTTTTTTCCGACTTGCCCAAAGACCTGTCCCAGGTCGCGCAAAGTCTAGGACTCAGTTACAATTTGGTGAATATTCCTTTGCCCGCCTAAAGGGACTGAGTCTCAATCCAGGTATGGGTCTAAAGCACTGAGCTTGCAATGGGTTTTTATGTTTGAGTTTTTTTTAAGACTCACTGGCCCATCAACTGGGCGTCACCCCTTTTTACTTTTTTTTACAGACAGCGCGTCTATTTTTCTGTTCGGAGCATGAGATGAATACCTTGGATGCCAAAAGGGTCCTTGAAACCGCTTTAATTTGTGCAATGCAACCCATGACCATCAAGGAGATGGGGGTGTTGTTTGCGCAAGAAGTGGGGCTTGATACCATTAAAACGCTTTTGAGTCACCTTCAAGCCGATTGGAGCGACAAGGGCGTTGAGTTGGTTGAGGTTGCCAGTGGTTGGCGCTTTCAAAGTCGTGCGCGTATGCGTGCATATTTGGATCGTTTGCACCCAGAAAAGCCGCCCAAATACAGCCGCGCTGTGTTGGAGACCTTGGCGATCATTGCCCATCGTCAACCGGTGACTCGCGCCCAGATGGAGGACATTCGAGGTGTCACCATCAACTCCTTGGTGATCAAGCAATTGGAAGATCGAGGTTGGGTTGAAGTCATCGGTCACAAAGAGACGGTGGGCCGCCCAGCACTGTTTGCCACCACCAAGCATTTTTTAGACGACTTGGGCCTGCATTCAGTCGAGGAGTTGAAGTCTGTCGATTTAGATGCCCATGCACCTGTTGCCTTGACGCAAATGGATGCTTTGCAAGAGCTTGAAGAAAACGCGTCCTTGCACAAAGAGTCTGATCCACCAAGTGTTGAACTTGGCGTTGAAGGTCAAGAAGCCGCGCCGCCCAATGCCCAAGCGTTGCTTGAGTCGGTGAGCCCCGATCCAGCAAGCGCTCAAGACGCTAGACAAACCCCAGATTGAGTGGCCCAAGAGCGTCTCACCAGGGCATCAAGTCCTTTTCGGGGCATGCCACATCTTTCTTATCACAACAGAGTATTTTGATGCAAGAACCGCAACACACAGATGATTCAAATGCGCAAGAGACCCAAGGCTTGCCCATCGGTCCTGCATCAAAGGCCTTGCTGGACAAGGAGGGCCAAGGCCCGCAAGGCAAGCCTTTAAGCTCTGAGGGTGAACCCAATGCACAGCCCACGCCAATCTTGTTCTCTGATGTGGTGTCGGGGGAGTTTGATGAGCACATTGAGCACGAGGATCTGGTGCTCACCAAACGAGTTCTGTTGCCTCAGCCTGAGTCGCCTAAACTGCACAAAGTCCTGGCCCAAGCGGGCTTGGGCTCGAGATTGGAGATGGAACAGTTGATCATTGAGGGCAGAATCTCTGTGAACAACGTCCCCGCTCACATTGGCCAGCGTATTCAATTTGGCGATCAAGTCAAAGTCAATGGGCGCGCAATTCATGTGCGTGTATTCCCGCCCCCTACGCGGGTCATTGCTTACCACAAGCCTGCTGGAGAGGTGGTCACGCACGACGACCCTCAAAATCGGCCCACAGTTTTTAGGAAGTTGCCGCGTCTTCAGCATGGCAAATGGCAGTCTGTTGGAAGACTTGACTTGAACACAGAGGGCTTGCTCCTTTTCACAAGCAACGGCCAGTTGGCCAATCAGTTGATGCACCCCAGGTTTGGCTTGGAGCGAGAGTATGCGGTTCGTGTTTTGGGCGCTTTGTCCAAAGAGGAAAAGCAGCAGTTGCTCGATGGTGTTCAGCTCGAAGATGGGCCAGCCAAGTTTGGTTCTCTAGAAGATGGCGGAGGCGAGGGGTCGAATTGTTGGTACCGTGTCACCATCAGTGAGGGGAGAAACCGAGAGGTCAGAAGAATGATCGAGGCTGTGGGTCACGCGGTCTCGCGTTTGATCCGAATTCGCTATGGTCAGATGGTTTTACCCAGAGGCCTTAAACGCGGCGCATTCATGGAGTTGGATGAATCCGACATCAGGGCATTGATACAAGCTTGTGGCTTGAACGAGACCCAAGGGCTCGGATCAGACCGCGCAAGCCTTGCCGCGCGCACCCCCAAAGTCAATCGCGCCAGACCTGGACAAAAGGGAGCAGGCCCAAGAGCGTCTTACCCCAAAGCGCCATCGTCGGATCGCCATGCGCCAGAGGGCTCAGCCTTTGGCCTGTCTCAGCCCAAGGGGCGAGGAGCCAAGCCCAAAGTCGCCTCACAACCCGACCCGATGAAAACATCCGTGGGCTACATTGGCCTGGACAGTTTGAACAAACAAAGAAGAGAAAAAGCTGGGTACGGACCGGCGCGCTCGGGTCCTTCAGGGCCCAAAAAAGGTCGCAGATAGAGGCATTGAGCTTAAAAAAACCGATGCAAGAGGCTTCTTTTTTTTACAAAAAGGCTCCTTTTTTAAACCGCTTGCTCACAGATGGGTTCAAACTGGTGCAGGCTTTGGGCTAAAATGGCGGGTTATCCCGAGCTTTAGAGCACATTTTGGTGCTTTGCAGGCGCACAACGGGGCGAATTTATTCAACCGATTTAGGAAAACTTCAAATGTCTATCGAAACAACCCTCTCTATCATCAAGCCCGATGCGGTTGCCAAAAACGTCATTGGTCAAATTTACGCCCGTTTTGAGGGGGCTGGCTTAAAGGTCGTTGCAGCTCGCATGGCGCATTTGTCCAGGGGTGAGGCAGAGGCTTTTTATGCCGTGCACAAAGACCGCCCTTTCTTTAAAGATTTGGTCGAGTTCATGATTTCAGGCCCTGTGATGATTCAGTGCCTCCAAGGTGAAGGCGCCATTGCCAAAAACCGTGACCTGATGGGAGCCACAGATCCCAAGAAGGCCGCTGCGGGGACCATCCGTGCTGATTTTGCCGACAGCATTGATGCCAATGCGGTGCATGGCTCTGATGGGGTGGATACAGCCAAAGAAGAGATTGCTTTCTTTTTTGCGGGCATGAACGTCTTTGCGCACTAAAAAAAGTTGATAGACCCGCGGCCCCTCGGTCTTTGGTCTTTGTATTTAACTTGTGCTTTGCCCAAGCGGCTCACAACGCTGTGAGCAGTTTGGGCTTTGTGCATTTGGGGGCAGGCAGTCATTGCTGGTGGTGTTAAGCTTGGGGGAAAAGGGCTTTGGTCCGGCGCTCTTGCATCAAGGCGCTCACATTGAAAGAAGCTACAGTGCAACAGTTATTGGATTTTGATCGCGCGGCCATGATTGAGTTTGCCCAAGGACTTGGGGAGAAGCCTTTTCGCGCGACGCAATTGTTTCGCTGGATTCATCAAAGGGGTCTGCACGACTTTGAGCAAATGAGCGACTTGGCCAAATCGCTCAGAGAAAAACTAAAGACTGCCGCTCACGTTCAAGCCTTGCCTTTGATCTCAGAGCACAAGAGCAAAGACGGAGTGATCAAGTGGCTCTTTGATGTTGGTCAGGGCAATGCGATCGAGACGGTGTATATTCCTGAGAGCGATCGGGGCACACTGTGCATCTCTTCTCAAGCCGGTTGTGCCGTGGGTTGCACCTTTTGCTCAACGGGATACCAAGGCTTTAGCCGCAACTTGACGACGGCTGAGATCATCGCTCAACTGTGGTTTGCCGAGCACACGCTTAGAAAACAACTGGATCACGGCTCAACTCAGCAGCGCATCATCACCAATGTGGTGATGATGGGAATGGGCGAGCCTTTGCAAAATTACGACAATTTGGTGCCAGCTTTGAAAATCATGCTCGATGACCACGCCTATGGTTTATCTCGCAGGCGCACCACGGTGTCGACCTCTGGCGTGGTGCCCATGATCGAGAGGCTTGGATTGGATGCACCCGTGGCCTTGGCCTTGTCGCTTCATGCGCCAAGCGACGCGCTCAGGGATGAATTGGTTCCCTTGAACAGGAAGTACCCCATAGCGCAAGTTTTGGACGCCTGTCGGGCTTATTTGAGATATGCCCCCAGAGACTTTGTGACTTTGGAGTACTGTTTGCTTGACGGGGTGAACGACCAAGAGGGGCACATCGATGCCTTGATCGATTTGCTCAGGCCCTCTAAGGGCGCTAATTTTCCTTGCAAAATCAATTTAATTCCTTTCAATCCCTTCAAAGAGTCGGGCTTGAAGCGTTCAAACCCCGCTCAGATCAAACGTTTTAGCGATGCATTGCTGGATGCGGGACTGGTTTGTACGGTCCGAAAGACCCGAGGCGAGGACATTGACGCGGCTTGCGGTCAGTTGGCAGGGGAGATTCAAGACAGAACCTCCATTCATCTGCGTCGCGCGAAAGGCAAAGTGTTCTCCATTGCACCAGATCTCTCCTAGACCCAAAAAAAAGAGTCTCAGACCTGCACTTTTTTAGGAAAAACCCCTTGTCGAAAATGGGCTGCAAATCATCTACACTGGTCTTTGAAAAATAAGAGGCTGCTCCATGCTTTGACAGAGCGCTATTTCTTTCACTTCTTTATTTTGTAAAACATGATGCACGAACACGAGTCCATTGCCTTGTCTGAGCCGGCCAAGCGCAGAACCAAAACTGCTCGAATCTCTTGGGGCTCCAACGTGGTGACGGTTGGGGCCGATGCGCCTGTGCGCATTCAGTCCATGACCAATACAGATACGGTCGATGTGATTGGGACCGCCATTCAAGTCAAAGAGCTGGCCATTGCGGGCTCAGAGCTTGTGCGCATCACGGTCAATACCCCAGAGGCTGCGCAAGCCGTGCCCCACATTCGCGAGCATTTGGATCGAATGGGCATTGATGTGCCTTTGATTGGGGACTTTCATTACAACGGTCACCGCTTGTTGAGCGACTACCCCGCTTGTGCAGAAAGCTTGTCCAAGTACCGCATCAATCCAGGCAATGTGGGCAAAGGTGACAAACACGACAAGCAGTTTGCTCAAATGGTTGAGGTGGCAGCCAGGCTCAAGAAGGCCGTGAGAATTGGCGTGAATTGGGGCAGTTTGGATCAAGAGTTGCTCGCCAGTCTCATGGACATCAACGCCAAGCGAGCCAAGCCTTTTGAAGCCAGGCAAGTCATGTACGAAGCCTTGATTCAGTCTGCCACCCAGTCGGCCCAAAGGGCTGTGGAGTTGGGTTTGCCTGCAGAGCAAATTTTGCTCAGTTGCAAAGTCTCAGGCGTGCAAGATTTGGTTGCGGTTTACCGCCAACTCGCTCTTCGAAGTACGCACCCTTTGCACCTGGGGCTGACAGAGGCGGGCATGGGCACCAAAGGCACGGTGGCCTCAAGCGTGGCTTTGGCGCTTTTGTTGCAAGAGGGCATTGGGGACACCATCCGTGTCTCTTTGACGCCTCAGCCCGGTGAGGCCAGAACGCAAGAGGTGGTGATTGCAGCAGAGATTTTGCAGTCCTTGGGGATGAGAAAGTTTGTACCCAGCGTCACCGCTTGCCCAGGATGTGGTCGAACAACCAGCACCACGTTTCAAGAGCTTGCCAAAGAGATCGATGACTACTTGAGGGCTCAAATGCCTGTGTGGCGTGCGCAGTACCCAGGCGTTGAGAATTTAAAGGTGGCGGTGATGGGTTGCATTGTGAACGGGCCCGGAGAGAGCAAGCACGCCGATATTGGCATCAGCCTGCCAGGCACAGGCGAGGCGCCAGCGGCACCTGTCTTTATCGATGGCGAGAAGGCACTCACCCTAAGGGGGGAACACATTGCCAAGGAGTTTCACCAGCTCGTTGAGAGCTATATTCAGAAAAAATACAGCACTGTCTAAGTCTCCAAAGCGTGCGCTCCCTTTGGTTTTTCTAAGGGGCGCTATCGCTTAAAATACCCGCAAAAGAACACAACAAGCCCCAAGCACCTGTTAAGGGGTGAGAGGGTTCAAGGGCCAGGGTGCTTGGCCCCAAGCTCAGATCATTCATGTCAACGGGCCATGCCCCCAGCAGACTTTCATTTCCACAGATCGCAATATGACCGAGAAAATAACCGCCGTCAAAGGCATGAACGATGTGCTACCCAAGGACTCCTATCTGTGGGAGTGGCTTGAGGCACAGGTGCGAGATCTGATGCACGCCTATGCTTACTCCAACATCCGCACACCCATCGTCGAGCCCACGGCTCTTTTTGTGCGGGGCTTGGGCGAAGTCACCGATATTGTTGAAAAGGAGATGTACTCCTTTGAGGATCGATTGAATGGCGAGCAACTCACTTTGCGCCCTGAGGCGACTGCGGGCGTGGTGCGCAGCGTGGTAGAGAACAATTTGCTCTACGATGCACCTAGGCGTCTGTACTACATGGGCCCTATGTTTAGGCACGAAAGGCCCCAGCGAGGTCGCTACAGGCAGTTTCATCAAATGGGTGCCGAGGCGCTAGGCTTTGCGGGGCCGGAGTTGGATGCAGAGTTGATTTTGATGGCCCATGCATTGTGGCAACACCTGGGCTTAAAGGACGTTCGCTTGGAGCTCAACAGTTTGGGTCAACCGCCAGAGCGTGCCCAGCACAGACAGGCCTTGACAGCTTATTTGCAAGACCACGCTCAGCTGCTCGATGAGGAAGCCAAGAGACGCTTGCATACCAATCCCTTGAGAATTTTGGACACCAAAAACCCAGATCTTCAAGGTTTGGTGAACGCAGCGCCAAGATTGATTGACTTTTTAGGGCAGACGTCATTGGCGCACTTTGAGAGCTTGAAGGCGATTTTGGATGCCAATGGCGTGGCCTATACCCTGAACCCCAGGTTGGTCAGGGGCATGGATTATTACAATTTAAGCGTTTTTGAGTTCGTGACCCAAAGTTTGGGCTCACAAGGGACCCTTTGTGGGGGCGGTCGCTACGATTACTTGATTGAGCAACTCGGTGGCAAGCCAGCCCCTGCCGTGGGTTGGGCGTTTGGCGTAGAGCGGGTGTTGGAATTGATCAAAGCACAAGGCTTGGCTCAAAGTGTGGCCCCATTGGATTGTTTTGCCGTTGTGCCGCAAGCACAAAGTTTCCCAGTGGTTTTTAAAGCCGTGGAGTCTTTAAGGCGCTTGGGGCTTAAAGTGCAGATGCACGCCCCCTCTTTGGGTCAAGCCAAGCCCGAGGAGGGCAAGCTTGCCAGCTTGGACGACAAGACGCCCATATGGCAGCACATGGGGAGCATGAAGTCTCAATTCAAGCGAGCGGACAGCTCTGGCGCGATGTATGCGTTGATTTTTGGCTCAGATGAGCTCGCCAAGGGGTGTGTCACCGTCAAGTCCCTCAGAGATGGGCAGGGCTTGCAGCGGGTTGAATTGTTAAAAGACATTGATCAGTGGGGGAAGGCTCTACAATCGAGCTTGCACCCCAAAAGCTAGCTTTGGGCGGGAGGGGCCAGTGGGCTTGGAAGCTGTTGGCCTCTTTTGTTGATGGATAGTGAGTGACTTTGAGGCTGTCTGACCCTAACCTGACCCGAGCGGTGTGGGGTTGGAATGCCAAAGCAGTCTTTTCTTTTTTTTGTTAATTTAATTTTTTATCACTTATGGCCTCGCACCTCGATCTTGAAGAACAAGAACAAATTGATGAATTGAAACACTTTTGGAGCACGTGGGGAGCGGCCCTGACTTGGGCCCTGGTGGCCGTCTTGTTGGCATACAGTGCTTGGACAGGCTGGCAATTTTGGCAAAGAAAGCAAGCGGCTCAAGCCTCGGTGCTTTACGAGACAGTCGAGCGCGCGGTGCTCTCACAGGACCAAGCGCTCTTGACGAGAGCGTTGGCTGACATGCAAGACAAGTTTGCTCGTGCCACCTATACGCACCATGCGAGCCTCATGGGTGCGCGCTTTTTTTCGGAGCATCAAGCCGTGGATGCGGCCCAGAAAAATTTGCTCTGGGTCAAAGAGCACGCGGCAGATGAAGGCCTGATTGCGTTGGCCAGACTTCGCTTGTCGGCCTTGGCCATGGAGAGTAAAAAATGGGACCAAGCGCGTGACTGGCTCTTAAAGCCTTTTCCCAAAGCCTTTGAGCCCTTGTCGATGGATCGTTTGGGGGACATTGATCTTCAAGAAAAGAAAATTGAGGACGCCAAAACCCATTTCCAACAAGCTTGGAGCAGCATGCCTGAGAGAGACGAGTACCGCCAGTTGATAGAGGTGAAGTTGGCCAGTTTGGGCGTGGATGTGCGAGCGCTTGATCTTGATCTTGTGAAGACAAAGGAGAAGAAGGAGTGATCTTTCTAAAAGCCTTTTTTAAGTCGGTGGTCAATTCAAGGCCCTTCATGGTCGCAAAATTCGACGCTGCACAAAAAAAACCGACCCTTCACCGTTTTTTGTGTCTGATAGCGTCTTGTCTTTTCGCGGGGGTGATTGCGAGTTGCACCTCTGTACCTAAACCTCAGGCCAAGGACGTGCTTGTAACCGAACGGGCGCAAGAAATAGAGCCCACTTGGAGTGCCTCCTTGGCCCCCTTTGGGTCATTCTTGGTGCCCCATGTGAGTGGCTCATTGATCACGTTTGCCTCCGACAGTGGGCTCATCACTCAGCTTGATGCTCGAACGGGTCAAACGCTTTGGACCTTGGATTTGAAGGAGCCCTTGTCTTCAGGCCTGGGCTCGGATGGCACGCGCTACTCGGTGACCACGAAAAAAAATCAAATTCTCACCTTTGACGCCAAGGGCTTGCTGTGGAAGAGTGCGCTCAATGTGCAAAGCATCACCTCCCCCCTCGTGGCGGGTGAGCGGGTGTTTGTGTTGATGGCTGACCGCTCTGTGGTGGCCATGGATGGTCAAACGGGAAGACTGTTGTGGACCCAGCAAAAAGCGGGCGACCCGCTCACCTTGAATCAAAAGGGGGTATTGCTGGCGGTGCAAGACACCTTGATTGTGGGGTTTTCTGGCCGCTTGGTGGGTTTGAACCCTTTGAGTGGACAAGCCAGGTTTGAGACCCCGATCGCAGTGCCAAGGGGTGTGAACGATTTGGAGCGATTGGTCGACTTGGTCTCCCCAGTTTACCGATTTGGAGACATGGTGTGTGTGCGAGCATTTCAGGCGCAAGTTGGATGTGTGAACGCTCAACGGGGCAATTTGTTGTGGTCCAGGTCTTCCAATGGTGACCAAGGTCTATCGGGCAACGATGAAGCGATTGCAGGTGTGCAGAGCAACGGCACGGTCCTGGCCTGGTCCAGAACCACGGGCGAGAAAGTCTTTGAGAGCGATATGTTGAAATACAGAAAGCTCACCACCCCTTTGGTTTTGCCTGAAGGTTTGGTCATCAGTGACAGCACGGGCGTGATTTACTTGATGTCTTTAAAGGATGGACGCCTACTTAATAAAGCAGACAGCCGCACGCAGGCCTCATTGGGCACCCTCTTGCCCATTGAGGGCGGGTTTTTATACGCTTCCAAAGCGGGGGACATCAGGGCCTTTAAGCTGTCACCTGCAAACGTGAAGTTGAAAGCCCAGTGAAACCCGTTTTGGCCTTGGTTGGGCGACCCAATGTGGGCAAGTCTACGCTCTTTAACCGACTCACCAAGAGTCGCGATGCCATTGTGGCTGACTTTGCGGGTTTGACGCGAGATCGACATTATGGAGACGCCCATTTGGGGGCCCATGAGTTCATCGTGATCGATACAGGGGGCTTTGAGCCCGATGCCAGTTCCGGTATTTACAAAGAAATGGCCAAACAAACCCGCCAAGCCGTTGCAGAGGCCGATGTGGTTATTTTTGTGGTGGATGCAAGAGAGGGCCTGTCTGCACAAGACCACGACATAGGCAACTATTTGCGTAAATTAAGCAAGCCCACGCTGCTCGTTGCCAACAAGGCCGAGGGGATGACAGAGGGTCCTCAGTTGGTGGAGTTTTATGAGCTGGGCTTGGGAGATGTGCACCCCGTCTCCGCCGCCCATGGTCAAGGCATTCGAAGCATGGTGGAGTTGGCGCTTGAGCCCTTGCACCTGGATTTGGATGAGCAAGACAGTGAGCCAGAGGATACGCCTGGCGTGATCAAATTGGCGGTGGCGGGCAGACCCAATGTGGGCAAATCCACGTTGATCAACACCTGGCTTGGTGAAGAGCGTTTGGTCGCCTTTGACTTGCCTGGCACGACTCGCGACGCCATCCACGTCCCCCTGGAGTTCAAAGGGCAAAAGTACGATTTGATCGACACGGCTGGACTCAGAAGAAAAGGGCGTGTCTTTGAAGCGATAGAGAAGTTCTCGGTCGTTAAAACCTTGCAAGCCATTGCGTCCGCCAATGTGGTGTTGCTGCTGCTTGATGCCACCCAAGGTGTCACCGATCAAGATGCGCACATTGCGGGTTATATTTTGGAGAGCGGGCGTGCGGTGGTCTTGGCCGTGAACAAGTGGGATGCCATTGATCGCTACCAGCGCGAGATGGTGCAGCGCTCGATAGAGACCAGGTTGCCCTTTTTAAAGTTTGCCAACTTGCACCAAATATCTGCCATCAAGCGCCAAGGCTTGGGGCCCGTGTGGGATTCAATTTCGCAGGCCTATAAGGCCGCGAATTGCAAAATGACCACACCCATTTTGACGCGATTGTTGCTTGAAGCAGTCCAATTTCAAGCGCCCAAGCGAGCGGGCATGTTTCGACCTAAATTGCGTTATGCCCATCAAGGCGGCATGAACCCACCGATCATTGTGGTGCATGGCAACTCTTTGGAGCACGTGACGGACTCGTACAAAAGGTTTTTAGAAGGGCGATTTAGAAAAGAGTTTGGTTTGCAAGGCACGCCACTCAGAATTGAGATGAAAACCACTCACAACCCTTATAAAGATACTTGATTTTTTTAAATAAAGGGGATGTTGTGGTATGGTTATGCTTTACCACTTCATTAGAAGAACACGGAGAATATCGTGAACAACAAAGGTCAACTCCTTCAAGATCCTTTTTTAAATTTGCTTAGAAAGGAGCATGTGCCTGTCTCCATTTATTTGGTCAACGGCATCAAGCTTCAGGGACAAATTGAGTCCTTTGATCAGTATGTGGTGCTTTTGAGAAACACCGTGACGCAAATGGTCTACAAGCACGCCATCTCCACCATTGTGCCCGGTCGCGCAGTGAATTTTTCAGGCAGTGAGTTGTCTGAGCAAGGCGCAGCCCCTGAGGCTTAAAACCCCATACCTTGGGCCCACCTTGGCTGGCCTTGTCAGCGCACCCAAGTGCTTGGGTTGTGGCGTATCTGTGCCAAGCGCTCAGCCCCCCATCTTGAAGGCTTTGATCTCTCTTGCCCGTGCAAGGGTGCTTGACGGGGCTCTCTTTTTCATGGGGGCTTGCCCCTTTAAGTTTTCTTTGGCCTACTCTTCTTGAACACCTTCATGGCATTCCTATTTGATTGATACTGCAGCTTTATCCACGGCCCGCGTTTTATTGGTGGGTGTTGATTTTGGGACATCCCACTTCGATGAGCAACTCGAGGAGTTGGGGCTCTTGGCCCAAACCGCAGGCCTCTTTCCTGTGAGGGCCTTTGTGTGCAAACGCAAGGCCCCCGATGCGGCCCTCTTTGTGGGCTCAGGCAAAGCACAAGAGATCAAAGAATTGGCGCTGTCTTTGGGCGCGCAGGAGATTCTTTTTGATCAAGCCCTTAGCCCCGCTCAGCAAAGAAATTTAGAGCGGCACATGGACATGCCCGTCAATGATCGCACGATGCTCATTTTGGAGATTTTTGCGCAACGTGCTCGCTCTCATGAAGGCAAGCTCCAAGTTGAATTGGCCAGGTTGCAGTATTTGAGCACCCGATTGGTCAGGAGATGGTCTCACCTTGAGCGCCAACGTGGGGGCATCGGCAACAGAGGTGGTCCAGGCGAGACGCAGATCGAGTTGGATCGGCGAATGATCTCACAATCGATCAAACGCACCCGTGAGCGGCTCGAGAAGCTTAAAAAGCAACGTGCAACCCAGCGCCGTCAACGCACCAGAGGGGCTCATTTGGGTGTGTCTTTGGTGGGATACACGAATGCGGGTAAATCCACCTTGTTCAACGCCCTTGTCAAGGCGCGAGCTTATGCGGCAGACCAATTGTTTGCCACCCTAGACACCACCACCAGGCAGCTGTATTTGGGCGATGCGCAAGGTGCGGGTCGAACCGTTTCTTTGTCCGATACCGTGGGTTTTATCAGAGATTTGCCCCACACCTTGGTCGATGCCTTTGAGGCCACGCTCCAAGAGGCAGCGCAAGCCGACTTGTTGCTGCATGTGGTCGATGCCTCCAACCCCTCTTTTGAGGAGCAACTCATTGAGGTGCAGCGGGTGTTGCAAGACATTGGCGCAGCACATGTGCCGCAATGGCTGATTTTTAACAAGATTGACGCGTTGGAGCCAGATCGTCTGCCATTGAGGCGAATGGATACGTATGACTTTGAGGGTCGTGAATTGCCGCGGATCTTTTTGAGCGCCAAGAGCGCCGAGGGTTTGGACGTGTTGCGTGAAAAATTGTCAAATTGGGCCTTAAGCGATGAGCCGCACAGCTTGGAACAGACCGTTGGCGTTTTGGACTTGTAAATCCAGCACAATGACCCCACCATAATCGGCCTTTGATAGACAAAAAGCCACAGGTCATTCCCGATGACCCAGAGCGTGAGTACAGTGGGATTGAAAAGTTTGAGTGAAATAATGAAAACCGATGTGCTTGCCCCGTACAATTAATGTCCTTTCGAGGCACAATGTGACTCTTGATAAAGAAAGATTTGATCGACATGGATCTGAATTTAAAAACACGGTTATTTAAACCCCTGCTGCATGCCGCCACTTTGTTGAAAACTTGGCTTGCTGGCTTTAAGCGAGCACCTCAGACGCTTGAATGGACAAGCCGTGGGGCGAACCAGCCAAAGCCTGCAAGTTCTTTGGCCGTCTTGTCTCAAGAGCCGCCCAAAGATCCCTCACATTCACAGCCAGGTGCTCAGCCCGCTCAGGGCTCGGGTGAGCCTCAAGAGCCTAAAAACGAACCCCAGCGCCCCCGGCCTAATTCAAGTGGTCCACCCGACTTGGATGAGTTGTGGAGAGATTTCAATCAACGCATTGGCGGTCTTTTTAGAGGCAAGGGCACGCCCCCCAATGAACCCTCGGGTACTGGGCCAGGCGGCTCTGGGCGGGGGCCTTTTGGGCAAGATTTGAAGGCGGTCAAATTTGCGGCCACGATAGCGGGTGTGGTGATTGTGCTGATCTGGTTTGGCTCGGGCTTCTTTATTGTCCAAGAGGGCCAGCAAGCGGTGATCACCCAGTTTGGAAAATACCACAGCACGCTTGGGGCGGGCTTTAATTGGAGGATGCCCTACCCAATTCAACGCCATGAGTTGGTGTTTGTGACCCAAATTCGTTCCATCGATGTTGGACGAGACATGGTCATCAAGGCCACGGGCCTCAGAGAATCTGCCATGCTCACCGAGGATGAGAATATATTGGAGATGAAGTTTGCGGTTCAGTACCGACTCACAGACGCCAGAGCCTATCTCTTTGAGAGCAAGAACCCCACCGATGCGGTGATCCAAGCGGCGGAAACGGCTGCCCGCGAAGTCATTGGCAAGATGCGCATGGATGCGGCCTTGTCCGAGGACCGGGATCAAATTGCACCGCGCATTCGAGAGATCATGCAAGTCGTCTTGGATCAATACAAGGTGGGCATTGAAGTGGTGGCGATCAATTTGGAGCAAGGTGGCGTTCGACCCCCTGAGCAAGTTCAGTCAGCCTTTGACGATGTCTTGAAAGCGGGTCAAGAAAGAGAGCGCGCAAAGAATGAAGCGCAGGCCTACGCCAACGATGTGGTCCCAAGAGCAGTGGGCGCAGCCTCAAGACTCAAAGAAGAGGCCGATGGCTACAAAGCGCGCATTGTGGCCCAAGCCGAAGGCGATGCGCAGCGCTTTAAGGCCTTGTATGCTGAATATCAAAAGGCCCCCCAAGTGACAAGAGACCGCATGTACATCGATGCCATGCAACAAATCTACAGCAACGTCACCAAAGTGTTGGTGGATTCCCACCAAGGCTCCAATTTGCTTTATTTGCCTTTGGACAAAATCATGCAAATGACCCAAGCCGCTGCCTCATCCAGTGGCGCAGTGGGGTCCTCCAACTCAAACAACGCCAACACACAAAATTCAAACGCCAACTCGGCCATGGGATCTTTGGGCTCAGGCTCGCAGCCCTTTAACGATTCTGGTGGTTATAGCGCACCGGCACCGAGCTCGCCCGACATCAGGGCCAGAGACGCTAGAGTCAGGGACAGAGATGGGCGATAAGTGCCACAGCACGCAGGTGTGCATTGCCAAGAAGAGGACTTCTTGCACGCACGCGACCCTTAAGAATTGAAGGAATTTGTCATGCACAAAATAGGTTTTTATATTTCATCTGTGTTGGTGGGTTTGGCGATCTTGAGCTCCACCATTTTTGTGGTCGATCAACGCCAATTTGGTGTGGTGTATGCATTGGGACAAATCAAAGATGTGATCACGCTGCCCGGGTTGAACTTCAAATTACCGCCTCCATTTCAAAATGTGACTTACATCGACAAGCGCCTCTTGACGCTAGACAATGCCGATACCGATCCGATGCTGACCGCTGAGAAACAGCGCATGGTGATCGATTGGTTTGTTCGCTGGCGCATCACCGACCCCTCAAACTTCATTCGCCACGTGGGCTTGGATGAACAAGCCGGTGCGGTGCAGCTGTCCCGGGTGGTGAGAAATGCATTTCAAGAAGAAATCAACAAGGTGACGGTCAAGGAGTTGCTTGCCCTTAAGCGAGAAGCGGTGATGCAATCGGTCAAGGCCGAGGTGATCAAAAAAGTGCAAGGCGCAAAGCCTTGGGGTATCGAGATCGTGGACGTGCGCATGACCCGCGCTGACTATGTGGACACCATCACCGAATCGGTCTATCGAAGAATGGAGGCCGAGAGAAAGCGAGTGGCCAACGAGTTGCGCTCAACGGGCGCTGCAGAGGGCGAGAAAATCAGGGCCGATGCCGACCGCCAACGAGAGGTGGCCATCGCCAATGCTTACCGAGACGCCCAAAAGATCAAAGGTGAGGGGGACGCTCAAGCGGCCAAGCTCTTTGGTGATGCGTTTGGTCGGGACCCTCAGTTTGCACAGTTTTATCGCAGCCTTGAGGCCTACAAGTCAACGTTCAATAAAAAGTCTGACGTCATGGTGGTGGACCCCTCTAGCGAGTTCTTCAAAGCCATGCGTGGCACAGGGGCCTCGTCTTCAAGTGCGGCCAAGAAATAGGGATTTTGACGGATGCTTTTTGCTTGGGACACCCTTTGGGTCGCGTTGGCTTTGGTGTTGATCTTTGAGGGCCTGTTTCCCATGGTCTCTCCAAGCGCTTGGAGGAGAATGTTTGAGCAGATTTTGCAACTTGAGGATGGTCAAATCCGTTTCTTTGGTTTGACAGCAATTGCAGTGGGAGTTCTACTGCTCCTGTGGATCCTCTAGATCCTCTAGATACTTTTAGATACTTTAGATCCTTCTACTTTGGGGGGGAGAGATCCCAACATGACCGCTTTGCATTCACCCTTTGATGTTGAACCCACGCCCGAGGTGCCTGAGCCCATCGACCCCGAGCTGTTGTACAAGGGTTTGTTCAATCCCCTTGATTTGGAGCGTTTGTGGGATTTGGTGCAGTCTCACATTGACGAAGGTCGCTACACGGGTTGCCAAATAGCCATGGCGCATGAGGGGGAGGTGTTGATGGTCAAAAATTTTGGCTGGTCAAGGCTCAACACCTTGGACGCTCAAGAGAGTTTGCCCGTGCAAGACGACACGCTTTTCTTGCTGTACTCCAATACCAAGATGCTGATCGCCACTCTGCTTTGGAAGTTGTTTGAGCAAGGGCGTTTGAGTTTTAACGACACGGTGAGCACTTACCTCAAGGACTTTGGGCAGCATGGCAAAGAAAGCATCACGCTCTTTCACTTGATCACCCACCAAGCAGGGTTTCCCAATCAAGAAGTCCCCCAAGATGCGTGGCTTGATCACGATCGAGTGCTCAAGGCCGTGTGTGATTTTCATCTGGAATGGACACCGGGCTCCAAGGTGTCTTACCACGCACTCTCAGCGCACTGGGTGCTAGCGATGGTGATCGAGAAGATCACGCAGATGGACTTTCGCCAAGCCGTACAAGAGGTGGTCCTCAAACCCTTGGGTCTAGAGCGTGATCTGTACATGGGTTTGCCTGCCAAGAGCTCCACGGTTTCACAAAATGTGGCTTATTTGTATGAGCCTCACAGTGCAACTTTTAAGCCCTTGGAGTCTGCTGCATCAAAGAATCGCGCGCTCACCTGCGCCAATCTTGTTCAAAGCATGAAGCTCAGAGCGGAGAGCCACGACACGGTTTGGCAAACAGCCGCAGTGCCTGGCGGGGGTGCTTACGGAACGGCCAAAGGCATGGCGCTCTTGTACCAAATGATGGTTCAAGGCGGAGTCTACAAAGGTGTTCGTTTTTTGTCTGAGAAAACCCTGGCCTATGCGATCCGCAATTACACGGGGGATCGCGTGGATTTGATGATGGGCATGCCCATGCATCGCGGCTTGGGCCCGCATTTAAGGGGACACAGTGTCCATATTCGAGGCCTGGGAACTTTGTCTGGCCCAAGTGTGTTTGGCCACGGTGGCGTTGGAACCTCCTACGCCTGGGCCGATCCAGAGCGCAAATTTTCCTTTGCCTACATCACCAATACCCGTCTTGCCGATCCGTGGCACTCCAAGAGACTAGAGATGGTCTCCAATCACGTGCAATTGGCGTTTAAATCAAATTGAAATAGCCGTTTAAACCGTCTGCGCTTGGGCCCTTGGGTCCTGAGTCCCCAAGCGTTCAGTGCAGGCCTAAGGGGTGGGGATTTTAGTCGGTGAGATGCATTAAAAAACCCACCTCAAAAGGGTAAAATACGCTCTTTAACTCCTACGGGTCCTCACTTAATTATGTCTTCCGCTTGGGTGTTGCCCGATCACTTGGCCGATGTCTTGCCCTCCGAGGCCAGGCATATAGAGGAGCTTAGGCGTTTATTTCTGGACTGTGCCCGCTCCTATGGGTATGAGTTGGTCATTCCCCCTTTGCTTGAGCACCTCGAGTCCTTGCTCAGTGGCACGGGCTCTCGCTTGGAGCTTCAAACGTTTAAATTGGTCGACCAGATCTCGGGACGAACCTTGGGCGTGCGACCAGACATCACCCCTCAAGCCGCTCGCATCGATGCGCACTTACTTAACCGTGCAGGCGTGTGCCGTTTGTGTTACTGCGGACCTGTGTTGCATACCTTGCCTGATCGACCCTTTGCAACCCGTGAGCCCTTGCAGTTGGGGGCGGAGTTGTTTGGGCACGCAGGGCTTGAAGCCGATTTAGAGGTCTTGGAGTTGGCACTGTCTGGACTTGCTGCGGTTGAGTGTAAACACATTCAAGTCGATTTTGGAGATGCGCGCGTGCTCAAAGGCCTTTTGTCAGGCTTGGCTTTGAGTGAGGAGCAAACCTTAGGCATTCGTCAAGCCGTGGCCAACAAAGATGTGCAAAAAGTGATGTCTTTGGCCCAGGCCTTGTCCATGCCAGAGGCGACACGCGAGGCCTTGAAAGTGTTGGTTCGTTTGTATGGAGACGCCTCAGTGGTGCACGAGGGTCTGCAAGCTTTTTCGGCATGGCCCAAGGTCGTGAGCGCATTGCATGAGTTGCTTTGGTTGTCTACACATTTGAGCGTCAAAGTGAGTTTTGATTTGGCCGACTCAAAAGGCTATGCCTACTACAGTGGAGCGCGCTTTGCCATTTATGTCCAAGGCGGCTCAGATGCGCTCGTGCGCGGTGGTCGCTACGATGAAGTGGGTGCTGTCTTTGGTCGGGCCAGGGCGGCAGTGGGCTTTAGTCTGGATTTGAAGGCCTTGGTCGAAGTGCTCCCTAAACACCCGCCAAGAGCGGCCATCAAGGCACCTTGGTCAGAGGATGCTCGGTTGCGTGAGGCCATCTCTCAATTGAGACTCTCAGGTGAGAGCGTCATTTGTGCATTGCCAAGCCAAGTTCAATTGCCCGATGAGTTTGAGTGTGATCGAGAATTGGTGCTTGAAAAAGGTGTGTGGTCTGTGGTGAGTTTGAGGTCTTGAGGGACTCTTTTTCTTTGCAAGGCCAGAGAAATTTTTAAGTAAAGTTCAAGCCACTTTGCTGGATCAATCATCGTTTTGAAGAGTTTCGCAATGATGGATGTTTGTTTAATTTTTAACGACGTTAGGTTTTTGTTTTTATGAAAAGCACCCCTGGAAGAAATGTTGTGGTCGTTGGCACTCAGTGGGGTGACGAAGGCAAGGGTAAACTTGTTGATTGGTTGACCGAGTCTGCACAGGGTGTGGTTCGCTTTCAAGGGGGGCACAATGCCGGACACACGTTGGTGATCAATGGTGTGAAGACTGCGCTTCATTTGATTCCCAGTGGTGTCATGCGCGAAGGGGTGAAGTGCTTTATTGGCAACGGTGTGGTGCTATCGGTGCCCAAGCTTTTAGAGGAAATTGAGGGCCTTGAGCGAGCAGGCGTGCAGGTCAGAGAGCGACTTCGCATCAGCGAGGCCTGTCCGTTGATTTTGCCCTACCACTCGGCGTTGGACATTGCCCGTGAAGCGTACAAAGAAAAAACCGGTGGAAAAAAGATCGGCACCACAGGTCGAGGCATTGGTCCTGCCTACGAAGACAAAGTGGCAAGACGCGCTCTAAGGGTGCAGGACTTGAAGGACCCGGTTCGTTTCAAGCAAAAGTTACAAGACAACTTGCAGTTGCACAATCACATCTTAAAAACCGTTCTTGGCGCTGCTGAAGTGGATTTGGAGAGCACGTTTGAGGAGGCCATGGCCTACGCCAAAGAAGTGCTGCCAATGGTCGCTGATGTCTCCAAGGAGCTCAATGCATTGAGCAAATCGGGAGCCAACTTGCTCTTTGAAGGTGCACAAGGCACTTTCTTAGACGTTGACCATGGGACCTACCCCTTTGTCACTTCTAGCAATTGTGTGGCTGGCAATGCAGCCGCTGGCTCTGGCGTGGGTCCAGGGCTCTTGCATTACATCTTGGGGATCACCAAAGCCTATTGCACCCGTGTGGGCAGTGGCCCCTTTCCAACCGAGTTGGATTGGCAAACACCTGGTACAGCGGGCTACCACATGGCCACTGTGGGGGCGGAAAAAGGGGTCACCACGGGACGATCTAGGCGCTGTGGTTGGTTTGATGCAGCGCTCTTAAAACGCAGTGCACAGGTCAATGGCTTGAGTGGTTTGTGCATCACCAAGTTGGATGTTTTGGATGGACTGCCAGAAATTAAACTGTGTACCCATTACGTGATGGACGGTCAAACGGTAGACCTCTTGCCCATGGGTGCCGATGAGATAGCTCGTTGCGAAGCGGTGTATGAGACCTTGCCCGGTTGGAGCACGCCAAGCGCTGGCGTCACGAAGTACGAAGAGTTGCCCATTCAAGCGCAGAATTATTTAAAACGCATTGAGCAAATTTGTGAAGTGCCCATCCACATGGTGTCTACCAGCCCAGACCGCGCGCACACCATGGTGTTGACGGAGCCTTTTTGGGTGTCTTGAGTGATCGAGCCATTGCAAGAGCTTGAAAAAGATTTGAATTGACAGTGCTTATTTAAAAAATTAAAGGACATTTCTCTATGTTGACTGAAGACGGTAAACACTTGTATGTCTCCTATGACGAATACCATAACTTGATTGAAAAGTTGGCCTTAAAGATTCATCACTCTGGTTGGGAGTTTGATAATATTTTGTGTTTGGCCCGAGGTGGAATGAGGCCGGGTGATATTTTGTCCAGAATTTTTGATCGCCCCTTGGCCATCATGTCAACGAGCTCATATCGATCAGAGGCTGGAACGGTTCAAGGCCACTTGGATTTGGCGCGCTACATCACCACGCCCAAAGGGGAGATCGCAGGACGCGTCTTGTTGGTCGATGATCTGGCGGACTCGGGCTACACCTTAAAGGCGGTGGTTGATTTGCTCAAAACCAGTTACAAGCCCATCACAGAATTAAAAACTGCAGTCATTTGGACCAAAGGACTCTCAAGCTTTGAGGCCGATTACTCGGTGGAGTTTTTGCCAAGCAATCCCTGGATCCATCAACCCTTTGAGGGCTATGACTCCATGAGGCCCGAGCAACTGCTCTCCAAGTGGAAGCTGTAAGAGGGTTGAGGCCGTTGTGACCGTTGCGACAGTTGCGACAGTTGTGGCGGTTGAGATGGCTTGGTTCATCAATCATCTTGGTTTGTTTCGTTCTGGTTTGACGCCAGATGTTTTGCAGTAAAGGCAACTGACATGTCTGAGATCAAGTCCACCCATCTGATTCACCACCCCTACCAAGCGCCCAAAGAATTCGAGTCGCCGCAAGCGCCATTGTTCAAAGCCTCCACGGTCATCTTTCCCAATGTGAAAGCCATGAAGGACAGGAGATGGCAAAATAAAAGTGCCTACACCTACGGCCTTCACGGCACCCCCAGCACCTTTACCCTAGAGGAAAAACTGGCCACCTTAGAGGGCGGTAGGTATTGCACCTTGATGCCCAGTGGCTTGTCTGCCTTGGCGCATGTGAACTTGGCCTTTTTGATTTCAGGCGACCATGTCTTGGTGCCAGACAACGCCTACAGTCCCAACATCAGTTTACTCAAGCACGTGATGTCAAATTACGACATCACCTTCACGCGCTACGACCCCATGTCGATTGCGGACTTCAAGGCTAAACTGTCAAAGCGCACACGATTGGTGTGGTTGGAAGCCGCTGGTTCGGTGACCATGGAGTTTCCTGACGTGTTGGGCTTGTGCGAGGCCACGCAAGCCCACAACGCTGCCTATGCGCAAGAGGACAGGCGTCCAAGTCTCATCGCTTTGGACAACACCTGGGGCGCGGGCCTGGCCTTTGATGCGTTCAAGACGGGTGTTGACATGACTGTCCATGCCTTGACCAAATACCCAAGCGGTGGTGGCGATGTGCTCATGGGTTCGGTGGTTTGCAAAGATCAGGGCATTGCGCAAGAGCTGTGCAATGCACATATGTTCCTGGGCACGGGTGTGGGCCCCCATGATGTGGATGCGATTTTAAAGGGTTTGCAAAGCATGGTGCTGCGCTACGAGGCGCAAGACAAAGCTGCACGAATTTTGGCGCAAGCCTTGATGCAAGAAGACGCTGTTGCAGAGGTCTTGCATCCGGCTTTGCCGCATGCAAGAGGTCACGCACATTGGAGGGCCGTTTGCGTGACGCCCCAAAGGCCAGAGGGTTTGGCTGCAGGGATCTTTAGCGTGGTTTTTAAACCCGAGTACTCGGTAGCTCAAGTCGAGGCGTTTTGCGATCGATTAAAGCTCTTTAAGATTGGCTACAGTTGGGGCGGCCCCATGAGCTTGGTGCTGCCCTATGACATCACGTCCATGCGTGAATTTGCAGCAGAGCATTTGCGCAATCGCCAAGTGGTGCGCTTTTGTATCGGTTTAGAAGACACCCAAGATCTTTTGGACGATTTAAGGCAAAGTCTCAAGGCGCTTGGGAGCGCACGCAAGCTTTGAGCACTTTTGTCGCAAAGCTTGCGTCCTTGAGTTCATCCAAAGACTCGATCTTCAAATGCAAAGCCTCGTGGATTTTTTGGTAATTTCTCTTCATCGATGCGTCATAGGTTGGGTCGTAGTGCGTTTCTAAAAGCGCTTGAACGACTTCGCGAATTTGACCCTTTTCAATCCACTCACACCAGGTGTCAATCACCGCTTTGCCCCTGAGAGTGATCAAGGCCTGTAGTTTTTTTATGAAAAAAGCGGGCGTATCGGCCATGAATGCATAGTCTTGCATGAGCAGCTCTACGCGAGAAGGCATGGTGAGCTCCAAGTGAGTGCATGGGCTTTGCCGCATTTTTTGCATCAACTCTTCTGGCACACAGACGTTGCCCACTTTCTTGCTTTCAGACTCTAAAAAAATCACTTCGCGCGCATTGAAGCCTCTCAACTGCTCCCAAATGAGGGTGTCAAAATGTTTTTGTGAAGGTTGGCTTACACCTGGAATTTGTCCCAAGACCGAGCTTCTGTGTCGAGCCAAGTCCTCTAGATCCAGGACTTGAGCGCCATGGGTTTTGAGGGTTTGTAAAAAGCGCGTTTTACCTGAACCTGTTCTGCCACTGATGACGTGAAAGTCAAGAGGGGCGATCAACTCGGGGAGCTCATCCATGACTTGTTTTCTAAACCCCTTGTAGCCGCCTTCAAGCAGGTGAACTTTAAAGCCAATTTGAGAAAGCACGCCAGCAATCGAGCCACTTCTTTTGCCTCCACGCCAGCAGTAGATCAAGGGGTGCCAATCTTTGGGTAAATTTAAAACCTCCTCTTCGATGTGTCGTGCAATGTTTCTAGCGACCAGTGCAGCCCCTTTTTTTTGTGCTTCAAAGGCGCTGATTTGTTTGTACATCGTCCCAACCAAGACGCGCTCTTCGTCATTGAGCACAGGCCAATTGATGGCGCCTGGCCAGTGATCCAGGGCAAACTCTCCCTCGCTTCGCACATCAATGATGGCGCTAAAGGGGGGTGCTTTTTGGGGCGAGTCTCGCGAGCTGGTGGCCCAAAGTGCGACAGCTTGCCTTGGCGTGATCGGTTGAAGGGACATGGGTTCAGTCCTTGAGGATTTTTTTAAGTGTGGGCCACACACCTTGGAGCAAATAAGGGTGCGCTTTGGCCAAAGGGTGGATGCGGTCGGCTTGAAACCAAGCATCGGTTTGGCTTTGTGTTTCGGGCAATTTGGAGACGTGATCAACCAAGCCTTGAAAGAAAAAAGGCACCAATTGGGCTTGATGTTGTTTGGCCACGAGCGCGAAGCTTGATTTGAGCTCTTCGTTGTATTGACGTCCGTAATTGGGAGGCACTTGCATGCCCAAGAGCAAGAGCTTGGCACGGGCTTCATGGCACAGCCGGGCCATGCTTTGAAGATTGGATTGCGTCATTTTCAAATCCAGGCCTCGCAAGGCGTCATTGGCACCAAGTTCGATCACCACCACTTGGGGTCGATGTGTGGCCAAGAGTGCTGGAAGGCGAGCCAAGCCGCCAGAGGTGGTGTCGCCACTGATGCTTGAATTGACCACCTTCCATTTGAAATGTTCGGCATTCAAACGCTCTTCAAGCAAAGCGACCCAACCCTGGCCTTTCAGCAGGCCGTATTCAGCGCTCAAGGAGTCGCCCAGGACCAGGATTTTTTTAGACTGAACCTGAGCTTGGTTCGCTTGAGGGGCAGTGGGGTACTCGTTAGAGTTCGTCTGTGCGCTACAGGTCAACTGCGGTGAAAACACACACAGTATTTCAATCGCCAAGGCCCAACCCCAAAAAAGCGATCTCTTGGGGTAAGCGCGCCGCTTAAAGAAGCAAGTCTTCAGTAGATTTAGAGCGAAAGTTGAGAGACAATGCAAAGTACAAAAGCCTAGATGAGGGTTTGATTCACTAGGCTTGAAGTATAAAGCACAGATGAAAATACATTGTAAGACCGAGAGAAGACGGGGTCAGTGTTATTGGAAGATGATAAAACCTTTTTTTATAGAAGACCCATTGCATGAGTTTACCGATCATTCGAGTTCAAAATTTAAGTAAAGTGGTGCCCGACACTCTTGGAGACTTGGTCATCTTAAAGGGCATTGATTTTGAACTGCAAGCCAAAGAGACTGTGGCGATTGTGGGGGCGTCGGGGTCGGGTAAAAGCACCTTGCTCTCCATCATGGCGGGACTGGACCAACCGAGCAGCGGAACGGTTTTTTTAGAGGGGCAAGATTTTTTTGAAATGAACGAAGACCAAAGGGCCCATCTTCGTGCGCAAAGAATTGGATTTGTCTTCCAAAGCTTTCAACTTCTGGGGCATTTGAATGCCCTAGAAAATGTGATGCTGCCTTTGGAATTGATGGGCAAGCCCAACCCTAAACGCGCAGCACAAGAGATGCTTGCCCGGGTGGGTTTGGAGCACAGACTGTCTCATTTTCCAAAGGTGTTGAGTGGTGGTGAGCAGCAACGCGTGGCCCTTGCAAGAGCTTTTGTGGTTCAGCCTTCTTTGCTCTTGGCCGATGAGCCCACTGGAAGCTTGGATCACGCAACGGGTGCGCTTGTCTTGTCTTTGATGCTTGAGCTCAATGCGGAACTGGGCACCACACTGGTCTTGGTGACGCATGACAACGCCTTGTCCAATCGACTCGGACGACGCTTAGAGTTGGTGGCTGGAGAGCTTGTGAGTGCTTGAGACGGATGTGCTGGAATTTGAATCGATGAAATTTTCAATGGCTTCAAATTTTTGAGGACCCAGCGATATCTGTCATACTTGAGGGTATGAATTCAAATACAGCTAAAGTGATTTATGGGTTTCATGCGGTCGGCGTGCGCGTCAAAACAGCCCCTGAGTCGATCATTGAGATCTACATAGAGCCCACCAGGCGAGACGCCCGCATGCGAGGCTTTCTTGAAAAGGCCAAAGAGGCCAGCGTTCGACTGATTGAAGCCGATGGATTGCGACTCTCCAAGCTCTGTGGGCAACTGGGCCATCAAGGCGTGGTCGCTCGCGTCAACCCCTTGGTGCAGCAGCACTCATTGGATGATTTGCTGGATCTTCTCCCAAGCGATGTACCCCCCTTGCTCTTGGTCTTGGATGGTGTGACCGATCCTCATAATCTTGGGGCTTGTTTGAGGGTGGCCGATGGCGCTGGCGCGCATGCCATCATTGCCCCTAAAGACCATGCAGTGGGGATCAATGCCACCGTTGCCAAAGTTGCCAGTGGTGCAGCAGAAACGGTTCCTTATTTCATGGTCACCAATCTTGCTCGAACCTTAAACGAGTTGAAGGAGCGAAACATTTGGATCGTGGGCGCAAGCGATGAAGCGCCAAAGACTTTGTATCAATCTGATTTAAAAGGCTCCATCGCTTGGGTTTTGGGAGCTGAGGGTTCCGGCCTTAGGCAGTTGACAAAAAAGACCTGTGATTTATTGGTATCCGTCCCGATGATGGGCGCCGTTGAGAGCTTGAACGTCTCTGTGGCCAGTGGGATTTGTTTGTACGAGTCCCTCAGGCAGCGCTCAAGCTTGTAGCCAGCCCAAGCCGCCTAACAAGGCGCCACTGCCAATCAAGAGCAGCAAGTGCACTTTGGTCTTCCAAACCAAAATGGCGCTCACCAAGGTGACGATCCAAAGGGGCCAGTCACTGGATGGGTGGTTGTTGTGGATGTTGAGCACATAGCCAGCGGACAACAGCAAACCCACAACGATGGGCGCCAAACCGGCTTTGAAAGATCGCACAATGCTCAGGTCTTTGTGTTTGTGTGCAAGCTTGGTAATGAACAAGGTCAAAAGGCCTGACGGAATGAGCATGCCAATCAAGGCCGTGTAGGCCGTCATCATGCCATAGGCCCATGCGGGCCACCCAGCTTGAACACCACCGCTTGCAATCAGGCCTACATTCATGCCCATGACAGCGACAAACAGCACATTGGGTCCTGGTGCAGATTGCGCCACAGTGATGGAGCTTGCAAAAGTCGCGTCGTCTAGCCAGTGGTGTTCATCGACCAAGAAGCGATGCATTTCAGGCGCTGCGCTGATGGCCCCTCCAACAGCCAAGAGGGAAGCACCAAAGAAATTGATGAACAAAGAAAACCAGTCCAAGAGGGTCAAAGTCATAAAGAGCAAAGGGAGGGTTGGATGAAAGGAGTGTCTTGGCTTAAAGAAGGGCGAAGGGTGAAATTACTCAATGAGTTCGGACTGCTTGGCCTTTTTGAGCTGTTGATTGGCCCAGTACGTGCAGCCGCCACCCATGACCAATAAAATCCAAACGGTAGGCAGTTTAAACACGTTGAGCAGCACCACAGTCAAGGCCACGACAAAGATGCACAAGGAGTAGCCCAAAGGGTTTTTCTTTAAGGCAGGCAAGAGTTTCAAGCCAGTCGCAATGATCAACCCAGCAACGACCGCATTCATGCCCATGAGGGCGTTTTGAGTAATGGGGTTGTCGGAAATGCTCCCATACATCAGCGCCAGGCTCAAAACCACAAGGCTTGGAATCAGCATCAGCCCTGCTGCCGCTGTCATGGCACCCGAAAAACCAAAGTGGCGCTGCCCAATCATGAGTCCCAAATTGATCACATTGGGCCCAGGCAGCACTTGTGCGATCGACCAATCTTCAACGAACTCCTCATTGGTGAGCCATTGTTTTTTTTCAACCAACTCTCTTTGCACGATGGTCAGCACGCCGCCAAAACCTTGAAGCGCCAGTTTTGTAAAGGACCAAAAGAGGTCCCAGCGGCTTACAGGGCCGCGTTTGAGGTGTTGAGTCATGTTGCCGTTTAAACAAGAAAGGAATAGCAATTTTAGTTTGAAATTAAAAGTCCCTTCTGTGAGGTGCAACTCTCCAATCAAGATGCCCTTCTAAGTTAAAAAAACGGCACCCCATCAACCCCAAAGCAACCAAACACCTGGTAAAAGTCTCTTATTGGCCCAAAATCTTTGTAAAAGACATTGAAACCGTGTTGACTAATCCACGGTGATCAACAGATGTCGTCTCTTGGCACTACACTTAAGGGTTAAACCTATGAATACCCTCACTGACGTCTCCTTTTTTCACCGCCCAGCCAAGCCTTTGACTTCGTACAAGAAGTACTGGGCTGAGCGCTTTGGCGTGGCCCCCTTCTTGCCCATGAGCCGAGCCGAGATGGAGCACTTGGGCTGGGACAGTTGCGATGTGATCATTGTCACGGGAGATGCTTATGTGGATCACCCAAGTTTTGGCATGGCGGTGATTGGGCGAATGCTTGAGGCTCAAGGTTTTCGAGTGGGCATCATTGCCCAGCCTGATTGGCAAAGTGCGGAGCCCTTTAAAGCCTTGGGCCCGCCCAATTTGTTTTGGGGCGTGACGGCTGGCAATATGGACTCGATGATCAACCGATACACGGCAGATCGAAAAATTCGCTCCGACGATGCATATACACCAGGTGACACGGGTGGCAAAAGACCTGACCGTGCAGCCCTTGTGTACAGCCAACGCTGTCGGGAGGCATACCCTCAAGTGCCCATCGTGTTGGGAGGCATTGAAGGCTCCTTGCGACGCACAGCCCACTATGACTACTGGTCAGACAAGGTGCGCAGGTCGATTGTTCTGGATAGCAAGTGTGATTTGCTGCTTTACGGCAACGCCGAGCGTGCGGTGGTTGAAATCGCGCATCGATTGGGCGCCAAAGAGCCTATCCATGACATGACCGATATTCGGGGAACGGCCTTTGTCAGGCGAGAAACGCCCATCGGGTGGTTTGAGATCGATTCGACCAGTGTGGATGCGCCCGGTCGGGTTGAAGCCCACGTGAACCCCTATTTGATGGTCTCCGAACAAGCCTTGGCCCAGGGCCAAGAGTGCAAGGTCGATGTCGATGCCAAGCAAAAGGCCCGTGAAGTAGAGCGCTTGGGTTTGAGTGGACAGCCGATTCGAATCGTGCCAAAAGGACAGACCCTACAAACTCAAGCGCATCAAACCCCTCAA